>ERZ1292633.1711-Hain-H41-02um-R1-1711-length-23378-cov-5_pt1 | contig 23378 bp, 12 predicted proteins | sample MGYA00564406_ERZ1292633 | MGnify/ENA primary metagenome ERZ1292633 (study PRJEB36523, sample SAMEA6512639) | groundwater metagenome | collected 2019-01-08 | study: AquaDiva: Metagenomics assemblies of 32 groundwater samples | reverse complement strand
GCACGATCTGGGAGGCTTCGGGGGAGGGATCATCAGTCCTGCCACCGGCACTTCCGGGGTGATCGGCCGTGTCGTCGCGCTGGGATTCCCGATGAACTTCATCAAGGACGCGCAAGCGACCGAAATCATGAAGACGGCTTTCGGATATGTGAACGGATCGCCGACGCTGCCGGCCATTCCGTAAACGCCGCAACCACGGGCAGCGGCCCGTGTACGTTGGATCTCGCAACAAAGGGGGGAATCGGGTCGCCCGGTTCCCCCCGCTTTTGTTTCATGCCTCACTGATCAGCGACAATTAGAATTCCCGTCCGTGTTGCCTCATTGGAGCATGCTACCAGCGACACAGGGCGGACGACAAAGGGGCTGCTCCGACCGTGGGGGTTTGGCGGCGGCACAGGGCCGCACGAGCCTCTACGCGGCACTCTGGGACGATGCGAACACAAGCCGGCGCGCCGCGGCCTTCCGCCACTCTCTGACCCGGCGCTGAAATGTCCGCAACTGCCCATCGTGAAAAACCCCGGCTTGCTCCCCCTGCAGGCGTTCGAGGAGTCCCCTGCCGATACGATCCGGCTCTGCCTCGGGCCACGTGCGAACGCGCGGCCACACGGTCTCGAAGGGGCAGTAGGCCGCTACCGTCTCATTCATGAACTCACCACCATTGTCGGTGTCGAGTCCGCGAAGCGGGAAGGGCATGCGGGTACGCATCTGCTCCAGTGCCGCCACCACCAGCGCGCCGTCACGGAAGGAGAGCGCGACACACTCAGTCCACCCGGACGCAACGTCCGTTAGGGTAAGCGTGTGGACGAAGCTTCCTGCGGCGGATTCGCCGCCATGGCTGACCAGATCGGCCTCCATGTCGCCGGGAAGCGGTGACTCCCAATCGGCGAACGTGCGCACCGGCACGTTTCTCTGAACGGCTGGGATGGCCCTCCGGCGCGCTCGTTGCCCGGAAACCGCCGCGCGGGTGGAAAGCAGCAGGCGGTCGATCGTCGCGGCACTGGCCGCCAGGATCCGGAAACGCACAGCTGGCGCCAATTTCAGGTGCCCGTGGTGCTCAAGGGCCGGCACGAGAATGGGAAGGAGAGGCTTGAGCCGTTTCCCGCAGATGCGATCAGAAGCCTCCCATAGAACGACGAGTGCCTCACGGACCGCTCCATCGAAGGGGTAGCGTACACCGGATCGACCCGCTCGCGACCGGCTCTGCATTGAACAACCGAATGACGTGCTTCCGGTGGTAGCCATTGACCGCGACAAACTCATCCAGGATTCGAAGCTTCTCGTCCTTTGTGCCTGCTCGGTACCGTTCACGAATCGCCTTAAGCAGGTCCCGGCGGGTCTCAGCATTGACCGTTCTTGCCATCGTGTTCTCCTTGGGTCCGCCATATTGGTAGCAGACTTCGTGAGGCAACACCCCCCTCTCGGTAGCAGAAGGAGTGAGTCGATGCGCCCGGGAATAATAGTTGTCGTCAATCAAACACCACTTGGCGGCCCTGGCTTCCGGCCAGACACCCCACCTGCCTCCTCGCTCTGACGGCAGCCTCGACGGATTTCTCACGGGCCTTGCCACGGCGTGGCAGCAAGGCGAAGTCCGCGCCACCCATCGACTCACCCCCAAGCCAGCACGGGACTGGCGCACACGAAAGGATCCATTTAAGACCGCATGGCCGCGCGTGCGCGCGTGGCTCGAGGCTGAGCCGGACCGAATCGGAAGGGAACCCTTCGAACGGCTCCAGGGGGAGCAAGCCGGGGATTTCCACGATGGCCAGTTGCGCACATTTCAGCGCCGGGTGAAGGAGTGGCGGCATGCCGCCGCGCGTCGGCCTGTGTTTGCGTCGCCACAGAGTGCGGCGTAGACATCATTGCAGTTCTGCGCCGCCGCTGCCTATCGACACAAAAAAAACGGCCGCGGAGCCGAAGCCCCGCGGCCGCTGTGCGGCTTGTTTCTCAGGTGGAGATGGTTACTTCGCCATCACCATCTTGATGACGTCGGACGTCAGCTCACCGCCCTTGCCGTCACCCACGCTGGCCTTCGCGAAGTAGACGCTCGTGGGGGCCTTGCCACCCGTACGAGTCGATCCATCCCACGTGGCTTCGTGCGAACCGGTACCGTAGTTGCCGCTCGCAATGGTCTTCACGAGTTCGCCACGGACGTTGTAGATCCGGACGTTCACGAACCCAGGCTTCGCGACAGCAAACTTGATCTTGGTGGTCGGATTGAACGGGTTCGGAGCGTTCTGCTCCATCCGGACGACCTGGCCGGCCAGGTTGTTGGCGGCGATCTTCAGATAGCCGAAGCCCTGGAACTGGCGGCCGCGGGTAGCCGAGTAAGCCGTCACCTGGCAAGGAACGATCTGATTCACGAGGCCGAGAGCGACGAGGCGAGCCTCGATGGTCTTACGGACGAACGTGGCCTCGGACGTAAGCTCGCCACCCGGCGCTGCGTTCTTGATTTCGCCGAACGGCGCGCCGTTGACGGGCGAAGCCGGGACGGAGAGACCGAGGAACGTGGGGCTCGGGATGATCGAGTTGCGGTTCTTGATGCCTTCGGTGCCGGGAGTCGGGCCGGGGCCCGTATCCGGAACGTCGACACCGGCGCTGTAACCAGCAGCCTTCGTCTCAGTCGGCATGGTGATCGAGACGGTGAGGTTCTGGCCCTGGCTGCCCAGGTTCAACGTCGTCGGCGAAATAGAGATGCCGAGCGGAAGCGCCGTCGCGCAGCTGACGGCCGTACCGCGCCAGACGCCGAGGCCGAAGTTGGCACCCTGGCTGGAGCAGAGGAACGTGTTGTACGGGATTCCGTCCAGTGTGGTGTTCGTGCGAGCAGAGACGTCCGGATCGGCATCGCCGCGGTTGTCGAAGAAGACATCGCACTTCGACTGCGTCGGGAGGTCGAGCTTCCAGATATCGCTGTTGTTGTTGATGTCCTCGTTCTGCGGGGCATCGTAGAAGATCGAATTTCCGTCGGCCGACCAGCTCGGACTGTTGTGCGAGACCGACGCGAAGTTGGTCTCCGCCAACGTCGTGCTCATGTCGTCGAGGTCGACGATTTCGATCACGTTGCGGCCGAACTTGTTCGTCGCGTAGGCGATCCGGTTGCCCGGGCCCCACGTCGGAGAGACTTCAGCCTTCGTGTCGACGCTCGTCGCGCGCGCGGCGGCGCCGACGGTGGCGGTCGTCATATCGACACTAACGTACCAGATGTCGAGCGACGAGCCGGCAGCGGTCGACGAGTAGCAGATGGCCGAGCCATCCGGCGCCCAGTCGGGGCTGCGATTGAGAACGCCGGGAGCTGCGGGAACGACGAGAAGCGGCGACCCGATCGCGACGACCGAGGCGGCCATCGTCGAGGCGACAGCGTACTCCTGGACGTAGATCGCAGTCTGCGTAAGCGGTCCGTCCGTCTGAACGTAAGCGAGATACTTGCCGTCGGGGCTCCACGCCGGATCCGTGTACGAGACGATCGAGGCCGGGTCAATGAGGAGCACGGTGCGGGCGTCGGTCATGTTCGCAACGCGGAAACCAGCCTGATCGCGGTTCCAGCCCTGCCAAATCGAACGAACGGTTTCGCTGCCCGGGGTCGTGCTACGCGTCGTGAACGCGTACCAGCGCTCCGTCTGGGCATGCCCACCGGTGTTAAAGATGCTTCCGGGCCGAAGCGACGGCTGCTCACAGCCGTTCGAAAGTCCGGTCTGGAACGGGGCGCCATTCGTGAGGGGATCCCAAACCCCACGTAGCCCTGCGAACGCATCTACCGGCAGAAGCGCGGTAACGAGCGTAAGCAAGGCGGCCACACTTAGCAGTTTCTTCATTCCTTCATCTCCTCTCTAACGCGGGTAAAAGCGAGAAGACACCTCAAGAGGATAAGGTAGACGACAATCCGGGTCTAATCACCTCCTTATTCTATCAGTCTTCTAGGTGGCTCTAACATGAAGTCATCTAGCCGCATCGGGAACATCTTGTCCCGCTTTTATGCTCTAAAGAGTATACGCGTTGGATCGACGGAGTGTCAAGCAGTTTTTGGAACTTACGCCGTTTCGCGGGGTCCAAAATCGCCTTGACACTCCACCACTTGAAGCCTAGTCTGCGGCCAGGGTCAGGCTCCGGTCTTATGGGACCGGAGGCCCGTTTTCCGGGCTTCCTTGATTGTTCTTGGCCCAGGAACCCCCCCACACGGAGATGAAACTCGTTCCGCGGCGGCGCATGGCCGGGGCCGTCCGGGCATAAGGGGAAGTTAATGTCCTTTGCATCAAAGACTTACGCGATTCTTGCCGTTCTCGTCGGGGCCCTGATCCTCTCCGCACCGACTGTCTCCGCCCAGTCTCCGGGGCTGATCTCCCCTAAAGATGTAAGCGGATTTTACACCACCTTGTATGGACTTCCAAGCGGGAACGCGACTGGCAATTATTCTTTCATTGTCTGGAAAGGGGACAGCTCTGAGGCCGACCCGACCTGGGGAGGGTATCGGGTCCGCCGAACGATCTTCGGGGTGAGCAGCCAACCGCTGGAAGCGATTGGCGAGTGGAAGGCCCGGTTCATTCAGGGCCCCTTTTGCTGGCAACAATCTCTCTCCCCGACCTCGACGTCCCCCAGCTGCCCGGGCACCCCGTTCCTCTTCACCGGTGGGGGGCTCTTCTTCCACGGTTTCCGGGAGAATCGCCAGTCCGATGGGTCGTACGCTATCGAGTATCCCCCCGGAGCGCCCCAGGACACCTGTAGCAACTGCTGGCTCTTCATTGACGCCGGAAGCCTCTCCGGATTCCGCCACGAGTATGCCGTCACCGCCATCGACACGACGGTCATCGTCAATTCAGGCTTTTACGAGACCGCCATCGATTCGAGCGAGCTCGTGACGCTCCTTCCAGGCTCTCCTCCACGCGACAATCTGGAAGAGATCGCCGTAGTCCCGAATCCCTACAAGGTGCGCGCTGAATGGGAACCGGGCGACGGAACTCGCCTGCTCCGATTCATCCGGGTTCCCGACAAGGCCACGGTACGAATCTTCACGCCGGCCGGGGAGATCATCCGCGAATTGGTGGCCAACAAACTGGCCAGCCCCGGTGGTGAGATTGGGGACGTGCCTTGGGATCTCCGGAACAAATACGGCAATCTCGTTGTCTCGGGGATCTACATCTATCAGGTGGAGACTCTGGAAGGCCGCACTCGCAAGGGGAAGTTCGTCATCATCAAGTAGTCCGCCGCGAACCAACCGCGGCGGTTTGGAGGAATTCATGAACCCGGAAGCCCTTGCCCCCTCCGCCGACGCCGCGAATCGTGGTGCGATCGGAGACGCTCCCAGCCGCGCCTATCTTAACCTGATCGGCGGGAAGTGGTCTGCTGCCCGGTCGGGGAAGACCTTCGAAAACCGGAATCCCGCTCGTCCCTCCGACCTGATCGGCACGTTCCCCGAGTCGTCGGCCGAGGATGTGGAAGAGGCCGTCGCGGCCGCCTCCAAGGCGTTTCTCTCGTGGCGCTTGGTGCCCGCGCCTCGCCGCGCCGAGATCATCCTTCGCGCCGCTGAGATCCTCCGCGATCGGAAGGAAGCGGTCTCCCGCGCCATGACCCGGGAAATGGGGAAGGTGCTGGCGGAGACGCGCGGCGATGTGCAGGAGGCCATTGACATGGCCTACTACATCGCCGCCGAGGGCCGCCGCCTCTTCGGCGTGACGGTTCCGTCGGAATTGCCGAACAAGTTCGCCATGTCGATCCGTCAGCCGCTCGGCGTCTGCGGTCTGATCACGCCGTGGAATTTCCCCATGGCCATTCCTTCCTGGAAGACCTTCCCCGCCCTCATCGGCGGCAACACGGTCGTGATCAAGCCGGCCACGGATACCCCCGCGTCGGCGCACCATCTCGTCGAAATTCTCGCCGAGGCGGGACTTCCCGACGGCGTCGTGAACATCGTGCATGGCGGCGGAAGCGCGGTCGGCGTTCCGCTGGTTCAGCATCCTGACGTCAAGATGATCTCCTTCACCGGCTCTTCGGAAGTGGGAAAGGACATCGCCGGGCGCTGCGCGCCCACCCTGAAGCGGCTCTCGCTCGAGCTGGGCGGGAAGAACGCGCAGATCGTCATGGACGACGCGGATCTCGACCTGGCGATCGAGGGGGCCCTCTGGGGCGCCTTTGGCACCACCGGGCAGCGCTGCACGGCGACGAGCCGGCTCATCGTGACGAAGAGCGTGCGCGACGCGCTCGTGCCGCGCCTGGTCGACAAGGCGATGAAGCTCCGGCTGGGCGACGGACTTGATCCTGCGTCCGAAGTGGGACCGGTGGTGAACACGCGCGCCCGCGAGGGAATCCACGGCTACGTGGAGATCGGGAAGAAGGAAGGTGCGAAGCTCCTCTGCGGCGGAACGTTCGCGGAGGAAGGCTCGCTGAAGGAAGGATCGTTCTACCACCCGACGATCTTCGACCAGGTGACTCCCCGGATGCGGATCGCTCGCGAGGAGATCTTCGGCCCCGTTCTCTCGGTCCTGACCGTCTCCTCCTTCGAGGAAGCGATCCAGGTCCTGAACGACACGCCGTACGGCCTCTCGTCCTCCATCTACACCCGGGACGTCAATCAGGCGATGCGCGCCGTGCGCGACATCGAAGCCGGCATCACCTACGTGAACGGACCGACCATCGGCGCCGAAGTTCAGCTTCCATTCGGCGGCGTGAAGGAGACGGGGAACGGGCACCGCGAGGGAGGCCCGACCGTCATCGACGCGTTCACGGAGTGGAAGTCGGTCTACATCGACTATTCGGGCAAGCTGCAAAAGGCCCAGATCGACCGCTAGGCCGACACGGCCGTGCCCCGCACCGGACGACCTGCCATGACGCCACGGCGCGCCGGCATCGATCTCGCCGTCACGGACGTGACGCCAGCCCCGCTGGTGCATGTCCGCCGTCGAGGCCACGTCGAGAGCGTTCACCGCGGCCATGTGGCCGTGGTCGACGCCTCCGGCCGCCTGATCGCCCACGCGGGCGAGCCACATCTCCTCATCTACCCTCGCTCTTCCTTCAAGCCGTTTCAGGCACTCCCTCTTGTAGAATCGGGAGCCTTCTCGCGTTCGGGGCTCGGCGCCGATGCCTTAGCGCTCATCGCGGGGTCCCATGGCGGCACCGACGCTCATGCCGCGCTCGCGGCGGCGATTCTGGCCTCGGCCGATGCCACCGTCGCCGATCTGGCTTGCGGTACGCACTCCCCCTTCGACAAGCCGACCGCCGAAACGCTCCGCGCGCGTGGCGAGGCGCCCGGCCCGTTACGGCACAATTGCAGCGGAAAGCACGCGGGGATGCTCCTTTTGGCCCGCTTCCTGGGAGCGCCCCTTTCGGGGTACACCCAACCGGATCACCCGGTACAGCAGCGCATCTGGGCCACCTTCGAGGAAGTCGCCGGCGAGCCGTTCACGGACGACGAGCCGGCCATCGACGGCTGCAGCGCCCCGAATCCGTGGATGCCGCTCTCGACGTTGGCCTTCGCCTTCGCACTCCTGGGCCGTGGTGTGGACGCGGCAGGGAGCACCAGCCCGGCGCTGGCGGCGATTCGGGACGCGATGCGGGGCTACCCCCAGTTCGTGGCGGGGGAGGGATTCCTCGACACCGCACTCATGCGCTCGTTACCCGGGATCGTCACAAAGATCGGCGCCGAGGCCGTCCACGCCATCGCGCTCCCCGACCTAGGCTGGGGAGTGGCCATCAAGGTAGAAGATGGAGCGGAGCGGGCGATGGGCCCGTCCACGATCGCGGTGCTGGCGGAGCTCGGCCTGATCGGGTCTACTGAACGCGACCAGCTTGGCGCCTTCGCGGGGCGCACGTTGCGTAACCAGGCCGGCCTGGAGGTCGGCGACATCCGGGGCATCGCCCGCCTCGTCAGGGAGTCTTCATGAGCATGACCATCGAATCCCCGCCTCGCGTGAAGTGGGTCTACTTCTACGGCGACGGGCAGGCGGAGGGAAACGCGCGCATGCGCGACACGCTCGGCGGCAAGGGAGCCGGGCTGGCCGAGATGACGAACGCGGGAATTCCCGTCCCCCCGGGCTACACGATCACCACGCAGGCCTGCCGCCAGTTCTACGAAGCGGGCGGAAAGCTCCTCGACTCCATCGTAACGGAGGAGGACGACGCGCTCCGCCGGCTGGAGAAGATGCTGGGGCGCCGCCTCGGCGACGCCGCGAATCCACTGCTGGTCTCGGTTCGCTCAGGATCTCCGCTCTCCATGCCGGGAATGATGGACACGGTCCTGAATCTCGGGCTGAACGACCAGACGGTGGAAGGCCTGGCACGACGGAGCGGCAACGAGCGTTTCGCCTTCGACTCCTACCGTCGATTCATCCAGATGTACGGCGACGTCGTGCTCGGCATTCCGCGCCCGCATCTGGAAGCGGAGCTGACGCTGGCGAAGCGGCGCGCGAAGGTCACCCTGGACGTGGAACTCGACGCGGCGCAGCTTCGCGATCTTGTGAAGCGCCTGCTGGCGAAGGTCCGCCGCGAGATCGGCCGCGACTTTCCCCAGGATGGCAGGGAACAGCTGGCGGGCGCTCGCGACGCCGTCTTCCGCTCCTGGCACAACGATCGCGCAATTCACTACCGCCGCCTCAATGGAATTCCCGATCACCTCGGCACGGCGGTGAACGTGCAGGCGATGGTCTTCGGCAATCTCGGCGACTCTTCCGCCACCGGCGTCGGATTCACCCGCGATCCCGGTACCGGGGAACACCGCTTCTACGGCGAGTACCTCCGAAACGCGCAAGGCGAGGATGTCGTCGCCGGCATTCGCACGCCCCGGCCGATCGTGGAACTCGAGCGCGACATGCCCGAAGTCTACGCGCAGCTCCGTGAGATCACGGCGCGCCTGGAGCGGCACTATCGCGACGTGCAGGACTTCGAGTTCACGGTGGAGGAAGGGCGCCTCTTCATGCTCCAGACGCGGCGCGGGGAGCGGACCGGCATCGCCGCCGTGCGGATCGCGGCCGACATGGTGGAAGAGGGACTGATCACGAAGCGCGAGGCGATCGAGCGTGTCGAGCCCGATCATCTCGACCAGGTGCTCCATCCGGTGCTGGACGTGAAGGAGCGCCGCAAGCACGAGGTGCTGGCCAAGGGGCTTCCGGCCTCGCCCGGCGCCGCGGCGGGCCGCCTTGTCTTCACCTCGGAGGAGGCCGTGGCGCGCGGGGCGAAGGAGCGCGTGATCCTGGTCCGGGCAGAGACCTCCCCCGACGATATCGCCGGCATGCACGCGGCGCGGGGAATCCTGACCGCGACCGGTGGTATGACCTCCCACGCGGCTGTCGTGGCGCGCGGAATGGGGAAGTGCTGCGTCGCCGGCTGCGCCGCTCTGGTGATCGACGAGCACGCGCGGAAACTGCGCATTGGAACGCGGACGATCGCCGCGGGCGAGTATCTCTCGCTCGACGGCTCGACGGGCGAAGTGCTCTTGGGCGACGTGCCGAACTCCGACTCCGAGGTGGTCCGCGTGCTGACCGGAAAGCTCAAGCCGGAGAAGGCGCCGCTCTACCAATCGTTCGAGCGCCTGATGGGGTGGTGCGACGAGGTGCGCCGGCTTCGGGTGCGGGCGAACGCGGACATCCCCCGCGACGCCCAGGTGGCGCGCGCGCTTGGAGCGGAAGGAATCGGCCTCTGCCGCACCGAGCACATGTTCTTCGCATCCGAGAGGATCCCCCACGTCGTCACGATGATCCTGAACGCGCAGCGCGCCCGCGAGGCCGAGGTGCGGATCGAGACCGCGCGACACGAGCTCGCGGCCGCCTCCCGTTCCGAACTGCCCCGGCTTCGGGAAGCGCTCCGCCGTGCGTTGGCGGAGGGGAAGGAGCCGATCGACGCATTCAGCGGGGCGCTGGCGAAACTGCTTCCGCTCCAGCGCGCCGACTTCAGGGGACTATTCCTTGCCATGGACGGCCGCCCCGTGACGATTCGTACGCTCGACCCGCCGCTCCACGAGTTCCTGCCGAAGCGCGACGATTTGATCCGCGAATTGGCTGGACTGAAGGGGAGCAGCAAGGGAAGCGTCACGCGGCGCCGGCTTGAGCGCACCCTTGCCCGTGTGGAAGAACTCCATGAATTCAACCCGATGCTCGGCTTCCGCGGCTGCCGCCTGGGATTGCTCCACCCCGAGATCACCCGGATGCAGGCGCGCGCCATCTTCGAGGCGGCCGTGCTGGTCCGGAAGGCAGGGAAGGAGGTTCACCCCGAGATCATGATCCCGCTGGTCGGCGACGCGGAAGAGTTGCGGCGCCAACGAACGGTGATCGAGGGCGTGGCGGCCGAGGTGATGAAGCATGCGAAGGTCTCGATTCCCTACACGATCGGGACGATGATCGAGGTGCCGCGCGCGGCGATTCTGGCGGACGAGATCGCGGCATACGCCGACTTCTTCTCGTATGGAACCAACGATCTCACGCAAATGACCTTCGCCTATTCGCGCGACGACTCGGGCCGCTTTCTTCCCGAGTACGTCCGCGCCGGCATTTTGCAGAACGATCCTTTCGTCTCGCTCGACACGAAGGGCGTGGGCGTCCTGATCCAGCGGTCGGCGTTCGCCGGACGCCGCGCCAAGCCGGGTCTGAAGCTCGGCGTCTGCGGCGAGCACGGAGGGGATGCTGCCTCCATCATGTTCTTCGAGCAGACCGGTCTCGATTACGTCTCGTGCAGCCCGTTCCGGGTGCCGATCGCCCGCCTCGCTGCGGCGCGGGCGGCGCTGCGGCGCGCTTGACGAATCGTCCGCGGTGACCGCCCCGCCGTCCCGCGTCGCGGCGGTCATTCCGGCGCTGAACGAAGAGGCCTCCATCGGACTGGTTCTGATGGATTTGCCGCGCTCCCTGGTGGAGCGGGTCGTCGTCTGCGACAACGGCTCGACCGACGGCACGGCCCGCGTGGCACGCTCCGGGGGGGCGATGGTCGTGGAGGAACCGCGGCGGGGATACGGCGCCGCCTGCCTTCGCGCGCTGGCGGCGCTGGAAGCCGATCCGCCTGCGATCGTTCTGTTTCTCGACGCCGATCGGAGTGACGACGGCGCCGAGGCCGCTTCTCTCCTGGCGCCCATCCTCGAAGGGCGCGCCGACTTCGTCATCGGCTCCCGGGCGCTCGGCGACGCCGAGCCGGGGTCGCTGACTCCCGCCCAGCGCTTCGGGAACCGACTGGCAGCCGCCCTCCTTCGGCGCTTCTACGGGGTGTGGGCGACCGACCTGGGACCCTTTCGCGCCATCCGCTGGGAAGTTCTCCGCTCCCTCGGCATGAGCGATCGCGACTTTGGTTGGACGATCGAGATGCAGGTGAAGGCGGCCCGGCGGGGAGTCCGGACCGTGGAGGTCCCGGTTCGATACCGGAGGCGGATCGGACGCTCCAAGATATCCGGCACGATCCGGGGAACCTTCCTCGCCGGGAGCAAGATCCTCGGGACGATCGCCGCCGACCTCCTCCGTCACGGCCTGCCTCGTACGCGCGGAGAGTCCGGCGGTGAGGAGTCCCGCGGATCTCGGACGGGGGGCTCTGCTTGACCCCGGCTCGCCGCGTGGGCTACGCTTTCAGGACCTTGCGCCCCCAACGAATCGTCGCCCTCATCGCCATTCTGGCTTCCGTCTTCTCAGCGGGCACAGCCTCCGCGTACACGCCGCCGCCCGTCTTCCGGGAGAAGGTGAACCTCCAGTCCGGAAAGACATGTAAAGGCTGCCACATCGATATCACGGAGCAGTGGGAGCGATCGGCCCATGCCAAGGCGGACCGGAGCCGGAATCTCCTCTTCGGCCGCATGTACTTCTACTCGCTGAAGCAGACGCGCGGCGGGACCATGGTGGCGTGCGGGCCCTGTCACGAAACGGCTTCGTTCGTGAACCAGGACTTCGAGAACTTTCGCGAGGTTTCGGCGGAAGGCGTCGCTTGCGTCTTCTGTCACTCCATCGACGGGTCCGCGGACCATGGAAAGCCGCCGGTGTCGCTCGACCTCTCCGCCTACTTTGGCACGGTTCGCGTCCCCATGCCGAACGCGACCCACAAATCGAAATTCGCCCCGTTTCTCGGAACGTCGGAGTTCTGCGGGTCATGCCACAAGTACTCGAATCAGCACGGCGTGGAGATCAGCGACACGTACGGTGAGTGGAAGCGGTCCAAGTACGCCAAGCTGAAGGTGACCTGCCAGAGCTGCCACATGCCGGGGGGCGCGGGACGAAACGCCGCGGAAGGGCCGGTGCGCGCGCGCGTGGCTAACCACGCGTTCGATCATGAGGCGCTGGCCGGCGCGCGTCCCAACGCCGTGACGATGAAGCTCCGCGGCGAGCGGCGCGGCGATTCGCTCCGCGTGTTCGCCACGGTCACGAACGCGGGCTGGGGGCATTCCCTCCCGACCGGTAACGACCAGAACGTCGCGATCCTGCGCGTGCGCGTGATGAGCAAGGCGGGGGAGATCCTCTGGGAAAACGACCCGTTCGAGGATTGGCGCGTCTCCGTGTTCGGCGTCCTTCTTGCCGACGAGTACGGAAACGCCCCGGCCGAGACCTGGAACGCGCGAAAGGTCGTGCTGAACCGCCGCATCAAGGCGGGAGAGAGCGCGCAGGTGCGCCATGATGCGCCCCTGGGCGGCGCGACGGGCGCCCTTCGGGTGGAGGCGCAGTTCCTCCTTCGCCGCGCGCGGCCGGAGACCATCTCGCTCTACGGACTCCCCGACTCCTACGACGCCGAGCGCGTTCTCGCCGAAACCACCCTCTCCGTCCCCTAGGTTCAGGGGAACGCGGGCGTGTTCGCCGAAGATCTCCTCCGCGAAGTAAGGCGAGCCGGCTACACGCCGCGCGCGTTCCTGGCCTACATCCGCGCCATCTTCGCCCGGGTGACGCGTCGTCTTCCGCTTCACGCCGAACTCGTCCGCTCCATCGCCGCGACTTCGGTTCTTCTCTTCAGCGTCCAGTTCGCCGGCGCGTTGACTCTCTCGGCGACGATGAACCGCGAACTCGCGGTCGCGTATCTCGTCAGCTCGAGCGCGGTGCTCCTCCTGGGGACATTTTGGCTCCTGGCGCATCTTGGCATCGTGACGTCCGGAGGCGGGTCGGAGGAAAGTGGGCGCGTGCTCAAGCGTCTGCCGCTTCCCGTGACGCTGACGATGCTTCGCCTCGTCTCCATTCCCGCGATCGTCCTCCTGATCGGGGCGAAAGCCTGGGGCGCCGCCACCTGGCTCTTCGTGGCAAGCGCGCTCACCGACGTGCTGGACGGCGTCGCGGCGCGCGCGCTCAAGCAGGAAAGCCATGTCGGCAAGGTGCTCGATCCCGTGGCCGACATCGCCTTCAACGCCTCGGTCTTCGTGGCTCTGGCGCAGGCGGGGGCCCTCCCCTGGTGGGTCGCCGGTCTTGTTGTGACGCGTTACGCGATGCTGATCGGGGGGACGCTCGTCCTCTACGTCTTCCACGGACCCGTGCGGATCGAGCCGACGCTCTTTGGAAAGCTGAGCGGCGTCGTGATGACCACGGTCGTGGGACTCCTGCTTCTGGGATTGGCGACCTGGACCGAGGCGGTGCGCCAGCAATTCCATGAGGTCTTCGTCGTTGGTCTCGCCACGCTCTCGCTGGCGACAATCCTCCAAGCCGTCTTCATCGGACTCGCGAACAAGAAATCGGCCGCACCGGAGATCGAAGTCGCCCGTTCGAAAAAGGTTGTGGGCGACGTCCGGTGGCCCCGGCGGTAATCCGACGCGCGACGCGGCATTGCAAAATGCCATGCCATTCCCGGTAGTCCCTCACCCTTCCAGCATCCCCCCGAAAGTTCCCGCTTAACCACGCCGCCGCAACAACCTAAACCGCCGACCGAAAGTGGCCGCGACGAACCACGCGGCATGGCTCTTGCCCCCTCAAGAGCGAGATAACTCCGTGCAACACAAAGGCACACCACCTGCCGATAGCACGAACCGAGGCCATGATCACCACACACGACCATATCGCGCGATCCGCGCGGCCACCGGCGTGGCGCGTCATCCGCGCGCTCGTGCATTCGCTCGCCTGGCTGCAGGCGGGCGCAGCCCTTCTTTCCAGCACGTCGGCACTCGCGGCCGGGCCGGGCTCGGGCGCCGCCGATCTCTCACCCCCCACCGCGGTCGTGGCGGGGGCGACGGGATCGTGGGTGATCACCTATCGGGCCGAGGAGGGCTTCCCGCACTCGAATGGCGGCGCGGTGGACGTCGAGGTGCCGGCAGACTGGACTCCGCCGACGCTCGTGGCCAATCAGCCGGGTGAAGTAACCGTCTCCAGCCCTCACGTGTCGAGCGCCACGATCGTTCCGCCCCGCACGATCCGGCTCATCGTGGGAGAGGCTCCGTTCCAGAAGTTCAACGTCGGCGATAGCGTGCGAATCGTCTATGGCGGCGGCGGCGGCGCGGGCGTGACCGCATCGACGACGGCGCCGGCGACCGCGCTCTTTCACGTCTACTCCGATCCCAACACCGGCGATGGCATCACGACCGCCGAGATCGCGGGCGGTCCGCTATCGGTCGAGCTCGTCCCCGATGCGCTCGAATCGGTGCGGATCGAGGACGCCGCCGGGAACGCGATCGGAGGGTTCACGCGGAGCGCCGACGAGGACACGACACAACTCTATCTCCGGGGCTTCGATTCGTACGGGAACCCGCTCGGACTCGTGAGCGGCGACTGGAGCGTTTCGGGCACGGTAGGATCGGTCTCGCCAATCGCGGGGTCGATGGTCACGCTTCAACTGACGAGCGCAGGCTCCGGCACGGTCACCGCCGATGTTGGCGGCACCACCGACGCGACCGGGACCATCGTCGTCACGCCGGGCGCGTACGTCGCGCTCCGATTCAGCGCTCCGGGGTCGGCCGGCGCGGGAACGGCGCTCCCCGTGAGCGCGGACGCGATCGACGCCGACGGCAACGTCGTCGACTCGGGCCCCGGCTCGGCCGCGGCTCTTCGCGTCGTCGCCTTCGCGGCCAGCGTCGGCGGGCCCGCCGCGGGTCCCGATTTCGTGGACGACGCGGCAACGCTCACGGCCGGGCAGTTCTCCGGCGCCGTAACGCCTCGGCGCGCGGGAAACTACTGGGTCGCCGTGCGCGATGAAGGGACGGGCTTCGAGTCGGCGCGATTCCTCGTGACTATCGGCGCGGACGCGCCGCATCACCTCTCGCTCACCCCCGGATCGCTGACGCTCGTCGCCGGCGTTCCCGACACCGTGACCGTGGAGTCGCGCGACCTCTACGAGAATCCCTCTCCGGTCGCGGCCGACGAGATCCTGGCGCTCTGGAGCAATCGCCCGGCCGGGCAGTTCCAGGACCTCGGCGGCGGCTCCATCTTTGAGGTCACGATCCCCAGCGGCGCCTCCGCCGCCTTGTTCCGTTTCCGCGATACGCAGAGCGTGACGGCCGGAGGACGCATCCGCGCGATCGACACCGGTCTCGCGCCGCCCTATCTCGGGACGGGCGAAGCCACGGTGGCGACGCTGGCCGCGGATCCCGCGTCGAGCGTCGCCGTCTCGGCGACTCCCGACTCGCTCGAGGCCGATGGCGTCGCCACGTCGGGCCTCGTCAGCGCCACCGTGCGCGACTCGTTCGGGAATGCGATTCCCGCCGGGGCGGCATTCACGGTGGACGCGTCGCTTCTGGCCCCGCTTGGCGATGCGGACGCGGGGACGCCGGGAATCCAGTGGATCTCGGATGCGTCGGGTATCGTGAGCGGCCTGGTTCAGGCCGGAACCACGAAGGGGAGTGGGAGCGTCTCTCTGGCATCGATCGCGGGGAGCGCGACCGGCAGCACGCCGGTGACGCTCTTGGCGGGCGCCCCCTCGGGCTCGATCGCGCTCTCCGCGGCGCCGGCGGCAATTCCGGCCGACGGAGCGGCCACCGCCCTGGTGAGCGCGGCGGGACTGACCGATGTGAACGGCAATCAGGTCGAGGATGGCGAGCGCTACACCGTGGGAAGTGATCTCGGGACCATCGCGACAGTCGACGCCGATGCCGGAACGCCGGGGGTGCAGGTCGAAGCGTCTTCGGGCTCCATCGTCTTCACGCTTCAGGCTGGCGCCACGCTCGGCGTATCGACCGTGACGGTGGCTTCGGTCCGCGGCGCGGCCTCTGGATCGACACCTGTCGCGCTTCAGCCAGGCGCCGTGAACGGGGCGATCTCTGCCGTCACCGCGACGTCGCCGGCGCCGGTAGGGGGCGCCGGGAGCAGCGTGACGGTAACCCTCCGCGATGCGCAGGGTCATCCCCTCCCAGGCATCCCCGCCGATTCGATCGCCCTGACGGTTAGCGGAGTCTCGGCGGCCGTGTCAGCCCTGGCCGCCACGACCGATGCAAGCGGCGCGATCCTCTTCCAAGTCACGACGCTCGCGGCCGACACGGGGTCGGTCTCCGTCACCGCACTCGGCCAGCCGCTCTCGTCGACGGCATCGATCGTCTTCCTCGCGGGCGCCGTCGATCACTACACGGTGGATGGGCCGGCCCCTCCGCTCCTGGCGGGCCGCGCAGAGTCGCTGATCGTCACGGCGCGTGATCTCTTCGAGAACGCGGCAACGGCGGCCGACGGATCGCGTCTCAGCATCCGCGTGATCGGCGGCGTGGCGATCGCACCCGACACGGTCGCCTTCTCCGGCGCCGTGACGAGCGTTCCCTTCACGCCGACCGCGGTGACGCAGATCACGCTTCTGCTCCGCGAGGTGACAGCACCGCTTCGGTCCGTCATGTTCGGACCCGTAACTGTGTCACCCGCCGGTCCCTACGCGATCGATTCTCTGGCGGTGGCCGCGGCGACGCTGGCGACAGGCGACTCGACCTTGGTGGAACTCTGGATCGACGACGCCTACGGAAACCGGCAGCCGGGCGCGGCCGTCTCCGCCACCGTTCTCGCCGGAGGGGGAAGCGCCTCGCCAGCGAGCGCGATCACCGACGCGGCAGGGCGCGCGCTCATCCGCATTCACGCGGGACAGAGCCCCGGCGCACTGTCGATTCGGTTTTTGGCCGTGGGGAGCCCGGCGCCCGACGCGATTCGCGCCGATACCGTAAGCGTCGTCGTGACGGCCGGTACCGCAGCCAGCATCGAAATCTCGCCTTCGACCGGCGGCATCGTGGCGGGCGGACTCCTGAACGTGTCGCTGACGCTGCGTGACGCCTTCGGGAACGTGGCGACGGGAGCGACGCCGCTCGTCCGGCTCCGCACCTCCACGCCGCTGCCTCTGCTGGACAACGTCCGCTGGTCACTCACGGCGGGGGCGGCGGGCGTGCTAGCCGACAGCGTCGCGAGCGACGAGGCTCTCTACCAGTTCGCCGCGAGCGACTCGGGGACGGCGGTCGTCGCCCTGCGCGACACGCTGGCCGAGACGATCGTGCTGCGGGCGGGCGGAACGACCCTTCCGCTCGCGGAGACGGCGCCCGTCACGATTCTCCCCGCGCCGCCGACCCTGATCGCCGTGGTCTCGGGCAACGGTCAGGCCGGCGTCGTAGCCGCCCCGCTGTCCCAGCCGCTCCGAGTCCGCGCGCGCGACTCGTTTGGAAACGCCACGCCGGGCGCGGTCGTTCAGTTCACGATCACTGGCGGCGGCGGCACGATCGATGTCGTGGCGGGAGGGGGAGTCGACTCCGATGCCATCGCCGACACGGTGGGCCTAGCGAGCGCCGACGTGTGGCGGCTCGGCACGCTGGCGGGTGCTGGACAAAGCGCGCGAGCGACGCTGGCGGCTACTCCGTCCTCGTTCGTACCCTTCAGCGCCACCGGACTTCCCGACACGGCATTCTCCCTCACGCTCGCGCCGGGGGTGCTTGGACTCGCGCCGACCCAGACCGCGGCGGTGACGGCCACGGCACGCGACGCCTACGGAAACGTGGTTCCGGGCGAACTGCTGACCCTTTACCTCGCCGGTCCCGCGCACGGCACGCTTCAGCCGGTGGGTGGCGCTACCACGGGCGGACCCGGCTCGCAGAGCGGGAGCAGCGATGCCCTCGGCCGCGTTCCGATTCGATACGCCGCTCCGTCGGCCGCCCCCGCCGTCGATTCGATCTACGTCCGGTCGGCAACGCTCGCACCGGTCGGTATTCGCGCGACGACGTCGGCGGGGGCCACGACGTCGCTCCGAGTTTCGGCCGACTCCCTGACGTGGACGGCGGGGAGTCCGGTGCGAATCCGCGTGGAGGCGCTCGACGCGCAGGGGAATCTTGTCCTCGGCGACGCCGCGACCGTCATCCTGCGCTCCGTTTCGGGCGTGGTGTTCGCTCCCGTCTCCGGCCCGCTCGTCGCCGGCTCGTTCGAGTCGTTCGCCACCGCTTCCGTCGTCGGCTCCATCGCCTCCATCGGCGCTGATCGCTCCGGCTCTCCCGGCGTGGGGGGCTCGACCGGACCCGTGTCGGTCCGTCCGGCGCCTCCGGCGGGAACGATCCCCGTCTTGGCGAACCGGACGACCCTTACGGCCGACGGTCGGAGTCTGGCGACGGTCACGTTCGGACCCGTCCTCGACGCTTACGCCAATGTGGTCGCGCCCGGCACGGCGCTCGCGGCCTCCGTCAGCGCCGGTACCCTGGCCGGCGGCTCGCTGACCACAGACGTGGCGGGCATGGCATCGACGGTGCTGATCGCGCCCAACGCGCCGGGGGCCGGCACCCTCTCGGTCGTCAGCGTTCTCGGCGGGGCATCGGGTTCTCTCGGCTTCACCTACGTCGCGCCGCCCGCGCTGACGGCGATGGCGGCGACGCTTGCTCCAGTGATCGTGACACCGGGAGGCGCCGCGGCATTCCAGCTCGACGTCACCAACACCGGAAGCGGAGCGATGACGCTGGGCGCCGGTACGTCGCTCTCGTTCGGCCCCGCCTCTTCAGTCGTCAACGCCACGTTTGCCGGCGCGCCATTGGTGCTCGGCCCGGGAGCGGCGGCTACCCTGGCATTCGTCTCCACGATCGTTCCGGTGTCGTTCGTCCCGGGGAGTTACGCGCCGACGCTGCGCGCGATCGGAATCGACGCGACGGGCGATCCCTTCGACTTCTATCCGACGCTCGCCGGCGCGTCGATCCACGTCGCGGGTATCCGCGTCACGGCCGTCGGTGCCGCGCCCACACCCGTTCCGCTCGGCTATGGCGATCTTCAGCTCACGTTCAGCGTGGAGAATCTGGCGGCCGCCGATGCCGTGATCGAATCGGCCGGCCTCGTCTTCTCGCAGGGAACCTTCACGGTCAACGGTGTCACCCCGGCTCTCCCGCTCGCGCTCGGCGCGCTAGGGACCCGCACGCTGGTCGTCTCCCTGCGCGTTCCCACCGCGGGAATCGCGAGTGGAGCCTCGGTCGATGCGTCGCTCACGGCGGGAGTGCGCTACGGAACCGTCGTGGTTTCCGGCACGCACGTGCCTCCACTCCCGGTGCCGGTCGTCTCGGCCGCCTCGCTCGCGCCTCTGGCCGGCGGGACCGCGCCGGCGCGATTCCTGCGCGGGCGCACGTTCGCGCCGTCGGCACGCGTTCGGAACAACGGCAGCGCCGACGTGACGCTTTTCCGGGACCAGACGCTCTTCGTTCTGGGTCACGCCGCGGGCGACACGCTCCGCTTCCGGCTGCTGGCCAATCAGGTCGTGGCGGGAGGCGATGAGGCGACGCTGGCATTCGATTCGCTGGCGGTGCCCGCGTCGACGGCGCTCGGCGTCTACGGAGCGGAGATCCGCTTTCTCGGAAGCGAGTCGGGACAGCCGTTCGCGGCGAACGTGGCGGGGAACCCGGTAGGGATGGCGATCCTCGACCCCGCCATTCTCTCGATCACGGGGCTCTCACCCGACAGCGTGAGCGCCGGGCAGTCGCGGCCAATCCGGATCACGGTGACGAACGGAGGCGGCGTGGACTACGCCTTCGACGCATCGACCACGCTTCGACTCGGTAATCCCGTTTCGACGACGCTCACGCTGGCGGCTCCCGCCACGGCGCCCGCCGGCGGCGGAACGACGCTCGATTTCGTGGCGGCGCCGCTAGGCGTCGCGGGTTCGCCCGGCACTGCCGCCGCCACCCTGGAGGTGAGGGGGCGCGAAGATGGATGGCCACGCGATGAGAACCTGGCGGCGGGGATGCTGGAAGCGCGATCGCCCGCGCTCCTTGCCTTCGTCGCCGGCTCCACGTCGCCCGATACGATTCGCGCGGGGCAGACTGTGACGATCTCCGCCGCGGTTCGTAACGACGGGGGGTCTCCCTTCCTCCTCGATCCAGCCGCGACGCGACTGGTCGTGACCGACAACGTGGAGTCGGCGGCCGGTTTCGCCACGGGAGCGCCGTTCTCGCTCGCCCCCGGGGCGCAGGCGGCGCTGAGCTTCCCGTCGGTCGCCTTTCCGGCGGCCCTGGCCAGTCAACCCTACCCGGTCGCGCTCGAGGTGACGGGGAGCGAGTGGGGGCTTGCCGTGGGGGTCACGCTCGGCTCCCCCTCCGGGGAGATCCGGATCGTCGAGCCGGCGGCGGCGCTTCAGGTCCGCGCCATCGATCCGGGCGCCCCGAAGCAGGCGGCGTCGGGCGCGGGGGCGCTCCGGCTCTGGAGTCTCGAGTTCGACCCGCTCGTTCCGGTCGGCGGCGCGGCCTCGACGCGTCTTGAATCGGTGGCGCTCACGCTGCTGGTCGATGGGGTCGCCGCGGCGGTTCCGGGCGGCGCCGTGACGCTTCTCGAAGTCCGCGACGCGGGCGGCACACTCCTGGCTCAGACTGTTCCCACGGTGGCGAATCCGGTATCGCTCCTCTTCACGCCGCCGATCGATCTCTCCGTCGGCGCGGTGACGCTTTTCCTCGACGTGACGCTCGCCGCGGGCCTGGAAGCGGGCGACGTGGCGCTTCGGCTTGCCGCGGAGGGCGACGTGGTGGCGCGTGACAACCTTTCCGGCACTTCCGTTCCGGTGCGCGCCACGGGTGGACTCCCGTTCCAGGCGCTCGACTCACGCCGCGTGACGCTCTTCGCGAAGGCGCATGGCTATCCGAATCCATTCCGCGCGGGGCGCGAATCGGTCCGCCTTTCATACCGGCTCGGCGCTGACGCCTCCGTTCGCGTCCGGATCGTGACTCTCCTAGGCGAGCTCGTTCGAGAACTCTCCTTCCCCGCTGGCGGAACGGGCGGCCTGCGTGGATTGAACGAGGTTCCGTGGGACGGGACGAACGGCGCGGGCGCCATGGTGAAGCCGGGGGTCTACGTGGCCCGCATCAGCAGCACCGGGGGTGGCGGCGTGAGCGAGGTCGTGAAGGTGGGGGTGCGGCGATGAGCGCGCTTCGGCGACTCCTCATCGCGGCGCTCACCGCGCTGGCACTGGCGTGGGCGGCCAGCTCGCTCTGGCCAAGCGACGCCTCGGCGCAATCGGCCGGATCGACGAACCTCCTGGCCGCGCCCGGCTCCTGGCCCTCGACCGGAGCGGCCAGCGGCTTCACCGCGCTCGGTCTCGACCCGAGCGCGGTCTACTGGAATCCGGCAGGGCTCGCCATGCAGGACGAGCGTTCCCTCCTGGTTCAGCACGGGCTTCTTCCCTTCGCCACCGAGTGGGATCTGGCGGCGGTCGCCTACCCGATTCCCGGTCTCGGAGCGGTCGGCATGGGCGTGGCGCGCGTTGGCACGTCGGGCCTCGAGGCGTACGACGAGAACAACGCGCCACTCGGCAGTATCGGTTTCCGCGAAACCTCGCTCGCGGCGAGCGTGGCGCGCCGGCTCTTCGGTCCGCTCCACGCCGGACTCACCTTTAAGGTCGTGAGTCAGTCGCTCGGCGACCTCTCCGCGGCGGCGCCCGGGGTCGATCTGGGATTCACCTATCGTCCCGCGCGTTTCCGCGGTGGCCAGGTCGGACTCTCGCTCCAGAACGCCCTGGCGGGGTCGCTCGACCTGGGTGGGGAGAGCACGCCACTCGCGCGATCATACCGTCTTGGCGCGGCAAGCCCCGAGTTCTCCGTGGCGCGCCGCGCGTCGCTTCGCGTCGTGGCCGATCTGGCCAGCGAGGGAAGCGCCGGCACGAAGCCGCGCCTAGGCGTGGAGATCTCACGCCAGGGCCTGGGCGCGATCCGTGCGGGAATTCAGAACGGCAAGCCGGTCCTGGGGCTCGGGGTCAACTACCGGCGCTATGGCGTCGATCTCTCGCTCCTAGAGGGGGAGGAAGGGTCGTCGCAGCAGTTCGCGGTGCGCCTTGGTTTCGGAGAGCGCGTCAGCGAGTACGAGAGCCGCCGCCTCGCGCAGTACCAGCGCGCGGCTGAGGAGTCGCTCCGGACCCGGACGGCCTCCGCCTACGCCTCCGATCGCCGTCGTGCCGAGGCGGCCGTGGAACGGGGCGATTGGGAAGGGGCGCTGGTTCTGTACGAGCTGCTCCACCGGGCGCGGCCGGAGGAACCGGCGTGGGCGGCCAAGGCGAGCGAGGCGCGCGGCGCCATCGCGGCGGCGGCGCGGCACTCCCTGGAGTCGGAGAGCTCGCGCCGGACGGCGATGGCATTGACCGCCTCGATTCGCGACGCGCTGGCGCGCGGCGACGTGGAGGAGGCTTCGGGCCTGACGCGCGTCCTGTCGCGGGCGGGACAGCCGGCGGCGGGGGGCGCCGGGGCGGCTTCGGCGGAGAGCCTGGCGGCGCTGGATGCCGAGGTGGCGGCGGTTCGGGCGCGGCTCGTGGAGCGGTCGCTGGCGCGCACCGATTCGCTTCGCACGGCGGGTAGGGTGTTGGCGGCCGTGGACGAAGCGGCCACCGCGCTCCGATTGTCGCCCGACGATCCGCGAGCGCTCGCGGCCTGGAAGTCGCTCGAGAACTCGTTCGGGAAGACGGTGGTCGAGACGCGGACCTTGACCCGCCGCATTGACGCCCTCGGCTCGCTGAGCGACGCGTCGCGCGCGTTCGCCGAGGGACGCTACACCGATGCCGCCCGGTCGGTGGAGCGCGCACTGGCCTCCGATCCGCAGAGCGCCGAGGCGAAGGCGTGGCGGGAGCGGATTCAGCGACGGCTCTCGGCCCCGAAGCCGGAACTCGACGCACGCGTGAAGCAACTCTACATCAAGGGGATGGAGGCCTTCACCGCGGGCGACTATCGCGAGGCCCTGCGCCAGTGGGAGCAGATTCTGGCCATCGATCCGCTGAACGAGAGCGCGCGCCGGAACGTCTTCGAAGCGCGCGAGCGGATGAAAGCGGAGGCGCGCCGATGATCGGGCTTCCGAAGGGGCGCCCCATGCTCCCGCCGCGCCGCTTTCATCTGCGCGTCTCGGGGGAAGAGCAGAATCTGGCCGAAGTACGCGATTTCGTCCAGGAAGCGGGCGAAAAGCTCCTCATTCCGAACAAGGTTCTCGCCAACACCAAACTCGCCGTGGACGAGGCGTGCACGAACGTCGTGAAGCACGGCTACAACGGCCGATCGGGCGACATCGACGTCACGATCATCGGGAACGGCCGCGAGTTCTCCATCGAGATCCGGGACTCGGGGAAGAACTTCGATCTTCGAG
>ERZ1292633.1463-Hain-H41-02um-R1-1463-length-25518-cov-46_pt1 | contig 23388 bp, 14 predicted proteins | sample MGYA00564406_ERZ1292633 | MGnify/ENA primary metagenome ERZ1292633 (study PRJEB36523, sample SAMEA6512639) | groundwater metagenome | collected 2019-01-08 | study: AquaDiva: Metagenomics assemblies of 32 groundwater samples | reverse complement strand
CTAAAAGTTACATTATCAGGTACGGCTAGTATTAGCGCAGGAAGTAACGGGACAAACTCTCTGACTTTGTCAGGGAGTCTAGCGGATATCAATGTAACCTTAGCCAGTTTAATCTATCAAGGCAACTACAATTACATTGGAGTCGATACTTTAAATGTCATCAGTAGTGATAGTAATTCGACACAAGACATTGATACTATCGTTATTAATGTTGTGTACAACAATACTCTTCCTGTTGGTTTAAATGATAGTTATACCTTACTGCAGGATTCTATATTTTCGGTAGAAGCACCTGGGCTGCTTATCAATGATAGTGACGCTGACAACAATGAGCTATCAATCATTTCGATGAGTGGCCCCGAAAATGGTACGCTGGTAATGAGTTCCGATGGCAGCTTTATTTATACACCCAATAAAGATTTTGTCGGAGTGGATTCGTTTACATATGTTGTCCATGATGGTTATGGAAATTCTTCTCCTGTTACCGTAACGCTAACCGTAAATCCGGTGGTGCTTCCATTACCCGAAACACCAATTGTACCGATAACACAGCCTTCGACGACACCGGCACCAGCGCCAACAACAGCTTTACCCCCTCCCGTTGTCCAAGGAACAATACCATCCATAGCACCTACAACTGTATTGCTAGCAATACAGAACTTACTTGGACCAGCTGTCTCCCCCCTTTCAGGAAATGCGACTGAAAATGTTAGATTATCACTTCAACCTGCAAAGTTACTGCAAGATGATGCAAATAGTAATTTACCTGAGCATTCACAAGAGGTTAGTAACCCTATCTCACACGCTTTGCTTACACAAAACACTGTCATCGTCAATCAACAATTATGGGAAGCACTTGAAAATATACAGATAGACATTCAGAAAGCATTCGATGAAAAAGAATTAACTGCCAATGTTGCATCTGTTGCAAGTATCTCATTAACTGCAGGTATCGTAGGATGGCTAATACGATCAGGTTCGATGCTGGCAAGCCTCTTAAGCATCATTCCCGCGTGGAAGAGTGTAGATCCTCTTTCTATAGTGGTTGCAAAATCAGGCAAGGATACTCATGAGAGCTTAGAGGATGACGATGACACTAAACGAAAAGAAAACTCTGCTGAAAAGCTTTTTTACCCGGATAAATAATTAATTAAATATGTTTACACTGCGACCATACGTTCGACTTAGCTTAGGATTAATTGCATTAATCCTAAGTATTTTGTTGATTGGTCAATCGCTTGGTATCGTTCCTGATAAATCGCACTCTCTTTTAGAAAACCGGAAGAATATAACAGAGATTCTTGCCATACAGTTTGCGCTAGCGGCAGAAAAAAATGATTTCATCCAGATAGAAAAGACTTTAAATATTTTAGTAAATCGTAATTTAGATATTCTTTCAGGCGCTATTCGAAAAAGTGATGGCGTGCTTTTTGCGGTTGCAGGTGCTCATGATGATCATTGGCAAGTTAATGAAAATAGCGCCCCATCTTTGACACATATCCAGGTTCCTATCTTGCAAGGTGATCAGATATGGGGTGTCGTTGAAATAAGCTTTGTACCTCTCCTTGGTAATACTCTATTGGATGAAATAAAAAACTCATTTTGGGGTTTTATGCTGTTCGTTGCCGTATCTGGTTTGTTTGGTTATCTATTAATGCTAAAACGCGCCTTAAAAGAACTGGATCCTTCAGGAGTTGTTCCGCAGCGAATTAAATCTGCCTTTGATACTTTAACCGAAGGCATACTGATTCTTGATGAGCAAGGACGTATTCTATTAGCAAACAATGCATTCAGCCAAAAAGTAGCACTACCATCCGACAGTTTGATTGGTAAAGAAGTTTCAAAACTAAACTGGGAAAAATCTTCAGTTGAACAATTGAAAGAAGATTGGCTTTATCCCTGGGCCGAGTCTCTTAAGAAGAGAAAAATACAAACACGTATACGGTTAAGTTTTAATTCAACTCGGCAGGATAAAAGCATTTTTATGATTAATAGTGCGCCAATTCTGGGTAATGACAATCAGTGTAAAGGGGCATTAGTTACTTTTGATGATGTTACAGAAATCGAGGAAAACAATCTCAAGCTTGACTTAATGTTAAAAAATCTAGAATCATCAAGGAACGAGATATCGCACCAAAATAATGAATTAAAAAAATTGGCAGAAATCGATCCACTCACTGGCTTTTACAATCGACGAGCATTGACTTTCTATTTCGACGAAGCCTTTAACTTGTCACATGAGCAAGGCAGCAATCTTATTTGCATCATGCTCGATATCGATCATTTTAAATCTGTAAATGATAATTATGGGCATCAGGTCGGCGATGAGGTCATTAAATTGGTTACTGCCATTTCCAGAGAAAGTTTACGAGATACGGATATTGTAGGTCGATATGGAGGGGAAGAGTTTTGTCTTGTACTGCCAAATATTGATATTGAAATTGCTTTGAAAATTGCTGAACGCATTCGTACCAACGTGATGAATGCTACGGCTTACCATGCTTTTGGAATTGAACGAGTGACTATAAGTTTGGGAATTTCCTCGATAACAGATGGCGTTCAAAACACCAATGAAATGATCGACTTGGCAGATAAGGCGCTTTATTACTCTAAGAAAAATGGCCGTAACCGCGTTACTGTGTGGAAAGATATTGCACGGGAGGATAGTAGCGCTAATGCGGTAGACAATACAGACAAAAGCGATACTTCAATAGCTGTCGTTAATGACACTACCAACATCGACATCAACCAGCTAATCGGAAAAATCAAAGAATTAGAACAATTAAATGAAAAGCAACAAAAACTGGTTGAGCATCATATAAACTATGACTCTGGAACCGGCCTACTGAATCGTTTCGGCTTACAGGAACGACTTAAAACCGCAATCTCCTATGCTGCCAGATCAGATTGCTATGTAGCCGTCCTCTCCCTTTCATTAAATAGCTATAAACGCGTTTATAATACTTTAGGTTATGAAGCAGCAGAAAAATTCATCGTCGATGCCTCTCGCAGAATAAGTAGTATTTTGCGTACAACAGATGCCATATCCTCCGAAACCGAAACCACCGGCCTCGATTCAATGCTATCGAGAAAAAATGAAAGTGGTTTTTATATTCTACTTTCTGAATTAAAGAAGAACGAACCTATCACACAGATTATTAACCGTATTTATCTCGCATTAAATCAAGCTTTAATTGTTGATGGCTTTAACATAAATACTGACAGTGCAATTGGCGTTAGTATCTATCCCATTGATGGCCTGAATCCTGTTAATTTACTGAATTATGCTGACCTAGCGTTGAATAATGCTGAATCTAGCGGCATAGGGATATGTCAATTTTATTCAAAAGAAATGAACCATCAGTATTTGTCAGAAATACAACTTGAGTCAGATCTTATACATGCTATTGAACTGAACCAATTCGAAGTTTTTTATCAACCCATCGTTGACATTAAACATAGTGTGATCAGCAAATTTGAGGCCCTGCTACGTTGGCACCATCCTGAAAAAGGAATCCTAACAGCAGCAGGCTTTATTGATGTTGCTGAACGAAGTGGCTTGATCCTGCATATTGGTGATTGGGTTCTTCGTGAAGCAATCAAACAACTTGCTATTTGGCGCAAAGAAGTATCAGAAATACAAATATCAGTGAATATATCAGCCGCACAACTGCAATTTAAAGATTTGGCCGAGAAAATACTCAGCTATTTACGTGAATATGAAGTACCACCCAAGAATTTAGTGCTTGAAATTACTGAAAGCATGATTATGCAATCTATCGAAGGCTCAGCACAGCTTTTGAATGAACTTCATGACATGGGCGTTCAAATAGCACTTGATGATTTTGGTATGGGGTATGCATCATTTCAGTATTTACAGAAATTTCCTATCGATATCGTCAAAATAGATCGCTCATTTATCAGTGACATTCATGAAAACAGCAGTAGCAACGCTATTGTTTTGGCAATCATCGAAATGTCGAAAAAAATGGGAATGATTATTGTGGCTGAAGGAGTAGAAACCGAAAAACAATTTAAACATTTATGCAAATTAAAATGCGATGAGGCTCAAGGTTATTTACTTGGGCATCCTATGCCAAAAGAACACGCCTATAACGCACTTAAACGACTTAATCTAACGACCAAGAAACAACTTATTGTCGTTAATCAGTGAGATTTCTTTGACCTAGTATGTTATAAATACATGGTGTTGAATTAGAATTCTTCGACTCATTGCTTTCATCGTACATCTTCACTAATTCCATTAAGAGCCGAGATCAAATGAGAGTTTCTAGCTATATTGGGTTCATTTTTGTGTTTTCTGTTTCATACTACATAACAAATAGTTACGCTGAATCTACTGAACCCAAGGCTGCTTCTGTCTTAAATTCTATAGAAAAGCAAGCCAAAGAGAAGCCTACCTCCCCTTCCACTGCAACGACGAAAATCCGAGGCTTGGTTAAGCCATTACGTGAAGCTGTGTTATCAACCGATGTGATCGCCAAAATTACGCACATCAATGTCAAGGAAGGAGATCGTTTTAAGCAAGGAGAAAAATTAGTACAGTTTGAATGCAGCCGACAAAGAGCGCAATTAAAAGCAGCGGAAGCTGAAGTCTTAGCAAAAAAAATGGTTTCCGAGAATAACGAAAGTCTTTCGACATTTAATGCCGTCGGCTCACTTGAACTGGAAGTATCGAAAGTTCAGTTGGATAAGGCCATGGCAGAATTGGAGGCAATCAAAATTGGCAATTACTTCATTTGCTCTTTTAGAGCGCCATGGAATGGACGAGTGACTGAGATTAAAGCAAACGCACATGAAGTAATTGAACCAGGCCGTGAAATTATGAAAATCTTGGATGACAAGAGTCTTGAGGTCGAAATGATAGTTCCATCTGGTTGGCTAAAATGGATAAGACCAGGCATCGATATTTCCATGGCAATCGATGAAACAGGGAAAAATTATGATCTTGAAATATCCAGAGTTGGAGCTCGAGTTGACCCTGTTTCTCAAACCATACGTATCTTTTCAAGTTTTAAGAGTGATGCAGCAGATGTTTTGGCTGGAATGAGCGGAGCCGTTATTATTAATCTCCCAGATTAGTGTTGATCTAGAAAAAATACATAAGGATCAATGTGTCATGGATGACAGGAAAGCGTTTCCAGAAGAAAACAAGGCAACCTTAATCCTACTTCAGTTAGAAGCAGACGCACGTAATGCAGAAGATTTATTGGCATTACATTACCTTATAGTCAATGAAACACGACGTCTACTAAAATATCGACATGCAACACTCTTAAAAGCTGTCGGGCAAGTAAACTCTCATTTCCAAGCAATCAGAACATCCGGTCTTACTGTAGTTGATCGTTCAATTCCAAAAAACCAATTGATTGAACGCATTATTCATCATCAAAGAAAAGAATCTTCGAGTGATCTACCTTTTCAAGTCATTTTTGAGCAGCTCCCAAATGCATTGCAACAAGATTGTCAGAGCTTATTGCTACCATTTCCTGTTTGGGTTGGCATGCGATTACCCAATGGCATATTAATAGGTGCTTTATGGCTTGAAAGGGAAACCGCGTGGAGTGATAACGAGCTGTTCTTGATAAAACGATTAGCCGATACCTATGCACATGCTTGGGGCTATTTTGATAAGCATCGGCCATTAAAAATATGGTTAGCTTCTAGGAAAACTCGATGGGTAATTGGAATCATGACAATGATCTTGTTTTTTTTACCCATCCAGCACTCAACGCTGGGATCCGTTAAAGTTGTTGCTAAAGATCCATTGATTGTGAGTGCACCTATCGACGGAGTAATCGCATCAATACCTGTTGAACCCAATCAGCTGATCTCTCAAGGACAAACATTATTCAATTATGAAGATACCAGCTACAGAAACGAATATGTGGTTGCTCAACAATCCTTAGCCGTCGCCGAAGCCGAATTAAAAAAAGCTACTCAAAGCGCATTCCAAGATGAAAAAAGTAAAGCAGAAGTTGCTTTATTAAAAACAAAAGTTGAATTAGCTCATATCAAGAGAGATTACGCAAAAGAAATGCTTGATCATCTTAATGTGATAGCAGATAGAGATGGATTTTTGTTATTGGGCGACAAACTAGAATTAATTGGGAAACCAGTGATTGTTGGTGAAAGGCTTATGGAAATCGCGGAAGCTGGGAAATTTATGTTTCGTATTGATTTACCCGTTGAAAATAACATTGAATTTTCTATCGGGACTCCAGTAAAAATATACCTGAATATTGATCCACTTAAGTCAATCAGCGCAGAAGTTACTAATATCGGTTTTCGTGCTGAAGTGATACCAGGAGATACTCTGGTTTACCGAGTCGATGCTGAAACAACAGAGACGATTGGTCATCTTAGAATTGGTTGGCAAGGCACAGCTAAAATATATGGTAATTCGGTTAATTTATTTTTTTATCTTTTTCGTCGACCTCTTGCGGCAGCTCGCCAATATTTTGATTTTTAAGTTAAGAGATTGGCATGATGCTCTGGGACAAAAGAAAACATGTCTTCAAATAACATTCAACCCTTACCTTCATTACGAAGCGATTTACATTTCTTAAAAGCGCCTAATGCTCACGATGGGTCAGCCACGTGGACTTTATATGATCCTGTCAATAATCGTTTTTACCGAATAAGCGTCTTGATTCATCACATGCTGAGCAGATGGTCAATCAATAATAGTCAGCAGATAATAGATCAGATCGCAAATGAAACTGTTTTTAAACCGACACAAGAAGATGTGGCAACCCTGATTAACTTCCTGCAGCACAACCAATTAACGAATCAATCCCATACGCAATCAGCCTCTGAATATCTAGTACAACATAGAAAGGCTCATACAAATTTTTGGGGGAAAATAGCCCATCAATATTTATTTTTTCGCATTCCTCTTTTTCAACCCGATGCGTTCTTGAATCGAACATATCCTTTTATCAAGCAATTCTTTTCTGCCACTTTCCTGAGTTTTGCCATTCTGATTTGTATAACGGGCTTATACCTGGTTTCACGTCAATGGGACGTGTTTGCGAACACATTCCTTCATTTTTTTTCATTGCAAGGCATTCTGGTTTATGCAATTGCGTTAATAGGCGTAAAGACTATTCACGAGCTTGGGCATATGTATACAGCAAAGCATTATGGTTGTCGTGTGCCTAGTATGGGGTTAGCCTTTATGGTCATGGTGCCAATGATCTATAGCGACATGTCGGATACTTGGCGGCTATACTCAAAAAAACAGCGAATACATGTAGCCGCAGCTGGAATTTTGAATGAACTGTTGATGGCTGGTATTTGTTTATTTATTTGGGCATTTTTACCGGAAGGGATATTGCGTAGCGTTTGTTTTGTGATTGCGACTACCAGTTTGATTAGTAGCCTGCTGATCAATATCACACCTTTTATGCGTTTCGATGGCTACTACATTTTGTCAGACTGGTGGGGCATCGACAATTTGCAGCAACGATCATTTCTATTAGCAAAATGGAAATTACGCCAATTACTGTTTGGATCCGTCGAAGAAAAACCAGAGTATTTTTCTCCTGAAATAGAATTTAAATTGATTGGCTATGCATGGTTTACCTGGTTTTATCGCTTGATTCTATTCATCGGAATTGCTCTACTGGTTTATCATTTATTTTTCAAATTATTAGGTATTATTCTATTTGCCGTGGAGATAGTTGCACTTATTCTTGTTCCTCTTTTTAAAGAAGTCAGACATTGGTGGATGCTAAAAAATAGCATCCAATTAAATAATCGGTTACGAATATGGATGCTTATTTTAATAAGTTTTATAAGCCTTTTATTTATCCCCTGGAATTCACATATTTATATTCCTGGAGTACTAACTTCAGCAAATTACAGTACGATTTTCACACCTGAATCCGCTCAAATTATTTCTATTGAGATTCAAACAAGTCAGAAAGTAGATAAGGATCAGGTGCTTATGGTACTAAAATCACAGAAACTCGACGTAGAAATAGAACTTACACGCAAACAGCTCGAGTTGTTAGAACTGCGCGCTACAAGAGCAGTGGTCAGTCGTCAAGAGCAAGATAATTTGCAGGTAATACTAGAAGAAATTGCATCAGAATCCAGCAAGCTGGAGGGATTGGAGAAACAGCAGAAAAAACTTAGCCTACGTGCACCGTTTTCGGGTGTCATTATAGAAATGGATGAAACACTGCACGTATCTGGTTGGGTTAAAAGTGCCATGCCACTTTTCTCTATTATGGACTCGAACACTTCTGAGATCAGAGGCGTTATCTCTGAATATGAACTGAATCGAATTGAGCTAGGGCAACAAGCCTCATTCTACCCAGAGGATCTTCAATTACCCAAATTAACGGCTTCCATTGATAGAATCGATAAAAGCGAAATCAGGAATCTTGATTTAACCTATCTGATTTCAAACTATGGTGGAAGTGTGGCTACTCGGAACAGCAAGAATGGTACATTTGTACCGGAGGCAACAATTTACGCTGTCTACTTAAGTAATGTTTCTTCCTCAGTACCGCAAAAAGAAATCAAGGGAAACATTTTTATTTCAGGCACTCCCATTTCACTCGCAACGAGAATCTATGAAATGATCACATCCGTTTTTATACGAGAAAGTGGTTTTTAGCGGCGATCTATTGGGGCTGGAATTCTCGAAAACATATACAAAAAGAGGACATCCTTGAAAGCGGCACTTTGCTTCTTCGCTAACCTGAGTTAGTTCAGAACCAATCCGCTTTAGCAAACCCTCCAGCTGCGCATCATGGGAAAGTACAATGCCAACTTTACCGGACGGGAATCTATTTGTTGCATCAACTGTTTATATTGATCCAGCTGAGGCTGATAACGGAGCTGCTCACGATTAAGGAATTCCTGTAAATCTGCACCTTCGTGACTGTTTATTTTGTAATCTATAATCCAACGTGTTTTATCGAAATCATAAAAGGTTCTATCAATCACTCCTTTAACAAAATCATTCTTCACAACACCAGTAATTTTTAATTCGTTTTGCGCATTTTGTTGTGGGCCCAGTATCCACTGGCCTATGTGGTCTGTCACTGCATTCGTCAATGCACGTGTTATTAGATCAATTGCGTTGTTTAGTTTTTCTTCGCTTGCATTCAGGCCCACCGCAAATAGATTTTTTTTGAATTGATCCTGCATCGATTGTATTCTTGCCGCATTCCATTCACGCATTTCATCCTCTGCAATCTGTTGCAGCCATCGATGCGCCACTATTCCGACACATCGAGCGATTTCACTGGCCCAGGAAAATTCAATAGCATGCTCAAACACTTCGTTCGAGGGCGGCTCTTGCCAAGCCATAGCAGAAAAAGCATCGGGTAATTTCCAATCTACAGGTAGGCGATAGAAATTTTGATTGATCGTTTTGCTATCTTCCTGTGGCGGGTGGGCATTAGCTTCAATTTGCGCTTTTGTTGCTGCATCCCAATAAGCGGGTGCTACAACCACCCACAACTGTGATAGTAAAGAACGTGTGCCAGGTTCTTTAACAAGGGGGTCTTGCTGTGTCGTATCCAAATTAACATGGCCTAATAAATGCAGATATTTTCGTGCCCGGGTAGCGGCGACGTAAAGCAATCGCACTGACTCAAATTGCTCTTTTTCCTGGTTGAGATTATCAATCCAGCGATAGGTATAATCTACTGATTCACCAGTTTTTTCGATGGAAGCCAATAGAAGATTGGTTATTACATTTTGTGCAGCATTTTTTTCATGACTCGGTTGCTCGATCCACTTGAGTAATTGTTTGTCTTTATTGCGAGGATTGCGGCCCAGTCCAGGGACAATAACAGTATCAAACTCAAGCCCTTTAGCCTTATGGATGGTCATAATCTGTAGTCGATCATCGGCGTTTGGATCGGGTAATGCGTATAGTTCACTCAGGCCTGCATCAAAATTCGCAACGTCCGAAATGCTGCACGCACTTTCCTGTTTTTCCAAATAATCCAGAAAAACCATTGCGTCACTTAAATCGATTTCACTTCGCGTGTTATTTCCAATATAAATATTCATACAGCCTGGTCCACCCAGTATTCGCCAAGCGGCTTCAACTGTGTCACGTAATGATCGGCGCTGGCGATGTTCAATGCAAAGCTGCAAAACACCCTTTAATCTGCAAATGCGCTCAACGGCATCGGTTGAAAGATTTCTCCAATGATGTTCATCGCACAATAATTCCCAGACTGTTAAAGCGTTTGGCGTGATGTTACTTTGGTTATGCTGTTGTTCAGAGTCGATTAAAGCAAGCAAGTCATCTAAGCGAACTCCACAAAAAGGTGTCCTTAAAAGGGCAATCCAAGCAATACGATCAGCAGGATTGAGAAGTACACGGGTCAAAACCCATAAATCCTGCACAACAGATTTGTCCTGCAATGGTTCAATCTCAATCGCTCGGAAGGCAATCTTGGCTTTTTTGAGTTCCGCAGTAATTGCAGTCAGGTGATTTCGATTACGTACCAGAACTGCAATCGTATCGCTTGGATTCTTACGTCTGGCTTCTACAAGAATATCGAGTACTTGATAAGCCTCTTCAATATCATTGCGGGTCAAAAAAGGATACACCTTGACCGCCTGCGCAGTATCCAAAGCATGAATAGCCACCGAAGCAGCATACGCTACGGCACCCTTGGAAATGTCTTCTTCATCAGGCATGATACGGCCAAAAGTATCATTCACCCAATCTACGATACCTTGCTGTGACCGAAAATTGGCTGTAAGTGTGATCGGTTGCAACGTTATGTTGCCGATTCCTTGCTGTCTTGCTTGCAGAAAAAGCCCCACTTCTGCTTCACGAAAACGGTAAATGGATTGCATGGGATCGCCCACTGCAAATAAGGTGCGACCATCTCCTGCTTCCCATCCCGCGGTCAGTTTCTCAATTAACTGGAATTGACTGATCGAAGTATCCTGGAATTCATCAATTAGTAAATGTTTGATGCGATGATCCAAGGCCAAAGCCAAATCGGTTGGAGACTCTGAGTCCCCAAGTGCTAGCAAAGCTCGCTGGGTAACTTCGGCGAAATCCACCTGGCCAGATTGTTGGAAAACAATTTCCAGTGCTGCTACCGCATGGCGCAATAAACTGGTAATCGCGGCGATGACTTGCCATTGTTGGTCAGAATAATTAGGCGATGGCAGCAGCCGGATAGCCTGCAATGATTGTCGAAATTCTTCGTTTGGTCGCAACGATTCCAATAAATCCATCAACCTGGTTTTCCATTCTTTTGTCGATGTTTTTTCTTTTTGGTTATTACCAGAAGGAAAACCTTCATTGACCGTGATTTTCTTGCGCCACTCACCTTTTGCAGTCAGCAATAACGCTGCTATCCCGTTCCAATGCTGAATGCTAGCTGTGGACAGATTTTCTAATTCACTAGCCATGCTAATTTCTGAAGTAGGCCGTTCTGAGCCGCTTTGGCCAAGATTACTTACTGCATATCTTATTAATTGCAGTAATTCATTTTGAAATTCGAGTGGAAATAATCGATACGCCGATTGCAGTGCATTGTTGCGTACATCTTGCAGCGCTATTTCCAATTCTTCTCTAGGTTTTTCGGTCATCAAATGACGTAGCCATTGATCACGCTTTGCTAGCATTTCTGCGACTAAAGATTCCACGCGGGCCCAGTCGTTATCTAAGTGCACCAATAGCTTTTTTATGTCTTGTGCAATTACTCCGTTTTTTTCTATTAAATCTAGGGTAATGCGTGCCGCCTCACGATAAAGATCATGAGCATGTTCAGCTATTTTTGGTGGCGCACCAAATTCTGATAAAACAGGCATTTGCCGTACTAGCGAAGTGCATAATGCATCGATGGTTTGTATGCGTAATCGCTGCGGGTTACTAACCAGTTGCCAACCCAATTGTTGGTCGCGATCCAATACCGCCGTTGATAATTCGCGATTCAATCGATCCTGTTCTATATCTGAATCGCTGTGTTCTTCACCTTGATGAATCTCCAGCACCGCTAAAACACGTGTACGCATTTCTGCAGCAGCTTTGCGCGTGAAAGTAATGGCAATAATTTCTTCGGGTGAATCGACACAAGTCAGTAATCTTAGATAACGTTGAATCAACAACGTGGTTTTTCCAGACCCGGCCGGCGCCTGAACAATAAACGAGTTTTCTGGGTTTAAAGCACGGTAACGTTCCGAAGCATCCGAAATAGGACGATCAACCATCATTCTCATTCTTTGATTCTGTGAAAGAATCGACATTTAAACGCTGAGAGATTCGACAGATCAATTGCATGTCACACTGTTGACACGTTGCAGGATAGCTTTTAGGGTTAACACGTGCATCACCACTGGAAAATCCTTCAGCAAGCGCTATCAACTGCTGCCGCCAAGTTGCTATCAGCTCCCGCCAAGAACCAAAGTGTTTGCAGCCAGTTAGCTGCGAATAGGCCTTCACATCTGGCAATAAATCCGAATCTTGCAGAATGCCTACAAATCCAAACTCACCCGCTTTGACGATTGCAAATGCAATACCTACCGTTTGTTGATGCGAATTCGCCATGACCAAATATAACGGTAACTGAGGTTCATCAGGGCAATCACCGATCAAAGTCTGAATCGATTGCCGATTTGTTTTGTAATCAATAATGATTGATTGACCATTTTCCAACACATCGATGCGATCTATGCGAACATTCAGAATCAGATTACCGACCTGGATCAGTTCCTTTTGTTCGATTGCGGCTACCGTGAAATCAGATCGTTTCTTTTCGATATCCAACCAATTGCTGAGCACATTCGTCAAACGCTGTAATTCAATTTCATAGAAACCTTGAGAAAACCTAGTGCGTTTGTCCGATTGCAAATTAGATAGCGCATTATTGGCGCTGTTCGCAAGTATCACTTCCAAATTCGTACCACTGAGTGTGTCTAGTTTTGTTTTACTCGCTAATTGTTTCCATAGGTAGGCCAAGGCATCGTGAATGAGTATGCCGCGTTCCATAGCATTCAGTCCGTTATGGGGTGTTTCTAAACGCCTTACTTTTAGCCGGTGCTTGATCAAAGCGCGAATTGCACATGCAGCATAGTCCTTGATAACAGCAGTGCCCCCTGCGATAGGCTGTTTAAGGATTTCTAGCGGTAATGGAAGGGTTTGATGATCTTCGATCATTTCTAACGTGCAAGACTGAGCAATCCGTTCATCGTGTGATTTCCAGGAAGGCAGCTCGACAGCAATTTTCGCAATCGAGTGAATCAATGGACTCGGTAATAACGCATGACCATCGTTACTATTTTCGGGGTAACTTAGGATCACTTCATCAGCGCTTAGAAACCATCGCTGCGTCAATTTCTTAGAATATGCAAACGCTTGCGACGAAGATCCAAAAGGAAACGCTGTTTTGGCCTGCAATTCCAATGGAATAAATGGATTAGGATCGGCATTTAAGGGCCATTGCTCGTCTGAAAGACCCATCACCCACAAATGATCAAACGTGATTAGATTGGCTTCCAATACGCCTAAAATCTGTATCGGTACAGACGGTGACTCAGGTTGAAATAAGGTGTCATGCGTTATTTGTTTTAAATGTAATACTGCTTCATAAAAAAAAGCCTCCGACTTAACACGGTCTAACGATGCAAAATCGACCAGCAACGATTGCCATTTCTGGTAGGTTTGATATTCATCAGAATTTAAACATCGTTCGCCTGGAAAGCCCAACAATTGCAACAGCTCAGCAATAATTTGCGCAAAAATAACGTAACTGCCCGAATTCAACCGCTTTGCTTTACAAAAAGCGGTTAGCTTATTTAAACATTGAAATAATAGTGGACAAGATATTCCGTCATCAATTTGTTGTATCAATCCAATGAAACGATCGAACGTTATTGTGGGTTCACTAAACCGGCGTAATTTGGCATCTAGTAACGCGCGCGGCATTTTTTCACTTTCTGCGCCGGCGATAAAAGGTGAATGTAAAAGTTGACTCACACGACTGAACGGAATTTCTGCTTGCAACAAATCAAGGCAAATCAAAGCCGCGTCAATTAGCGGGTAAGAACTCAGAGGAAGCCCCAGTGACAAATTAAAAGGGACCACTCTACAAGTAGTTCCTGGTAATAGAGAATGCGCATCGGGATACATCACGGAATTAAAAATACGCAGAATTGCACTACGATAATTGGCTAAATCGGGTACTACGATACCGATAGAGGCTTGAGGATTTTCTTCCAAACGTGTACGAGCCCAAATAGCGGCCTGCTTAATTTCATCGTTGCTGGTTATAAATCCAATCCGACCTATTTTTTTGGAATGTCGATTCGCATCGAGTGGATGAGGGGAAATGGAATAGGCCACCGTAACTTCACAATCACTGTTTTGGAGCTTTTCTAGTAATTGTATTTGTTGCGGAGTAAAAAAATCAAAACCGTAACAGATCAATGAAGCTATTTTTTTTACGGGTATATTTTGATAGTTTTCAGCAATCCAGTCACAAAGCTGTGCTTGATCAATTTGTTGATGATTGCTCGTTGTTTCTTCGTATAACTTAGCCCATGCTAAAAAAGTACTAGCATCATCACCGAGAAGATAATCTGCAAATGCCCGGAAAATTTTCCAAGCATGCAAAAACTGCCATGCTTCTTGCGCTAGTTTGGCCGTTTGGGAATGTTGCAGTAAACCATGCCCTACATCCGAGGAACAAATGATCGATTCCCACAACAACCGCTCCTGCAAAGCGGAAAGCAATTGTGGTACAACTTGCGCTTGCGATGAATAAAGCGCATCAGAGTATATTCTTTCGAGGAAAGCGGAAAGCGGCAGAATATCTGCCGTATGCCAAGCTACTTTTGCAGAACGAGCATTGTTCCAGTCAAACTTTCTTGTCAACGTCAAAGCTAGCCTACGATTCGGAGTAACAACCGTAGCGCCTGCTCTGAGGCGATTTAAAACTTCATCTAAGGGGATTTCTGAAAATTTAGGAAATCTGCCGGTCATGCGGTGACAAAATTACCGCCGTAGTCAATCAACGTTCCAACTGATCAAACTTGTCACTAACTTTGGCCCAGTTATCAGCATCCGGTAATGCCTCTTTTTTTTCAATAATCGGTTGCCATTCTTTGGAGAGTTCGGCATTTAATGCAATAAAATGCGTTTGTCCGTCAGGCACATCATCTTCTGCAAAAATTGCCTCGACCGGACACTCTGCAACACACAGTGTACAATCGATACACTCATCCGGATCAATAACTAAAATATTAGGTCCTTCACGAAAACAATCAACCGGACACACATCTACACAATCTGTATACTTACATTTGATACAACTTTCAGTTACTACATAAGCCATGACAACTCTTCCTTGCTAAGCGCTTTGTACAAAATAGAATCTTGCATTTTATCAGAATTCTCATAAACAAAGCCAACATCAAACCTGCTAAATAATGCGTAGGATTGCATCATATTTTTTGCAGTGCTGTTTATATTACCCAACTGATTGGTTAGAACACGATGAATCAAGAAAATAAGCAATTAAGAAACGACTAATCTTTGATGCGGGTAATCTTAATGATGTCTTTAATGTGCCTTAGTCCTCGCATCACTTGAGCAAGATGCTGGCGATTATTGACTTGTATAATAAGGCGCATATAAGTGTAATCATCCCCACTTTCCATATCGATATCATCAATGTTGGATTCAGCTTTGGCGACTTCAGCTGCAACTTGCGCTAATACACCCTTTTTGTTTGCCGCAGTAACTCGAATGCTTACTTCAAAACTCCTAGCGATATCTTTACCCCAAGCCACATCCAAGCAGTTCGAGCAGTTTTCCGGGCTTTTCTGACTACTAGCAATGACTGAGCAGTCGTGCGTATGAATGATGAGACCATGTTCCTTTTTAATGATGCCTGCAATTTCATCGCCTGGGATCGGTCGGCAACATTTAGCGAATTGCACGGTCAATCCTTCTGTTCCCAATATCATGATGGGACTTGCTATTTGTTCGCTAGCAATAGACTCGAAGGGAGAGGTAAGTCGTTTTGCAATAACAGCGGGAAGCTGTTTTCCCAAGGCCATTTCTGCTAACAAATCTTCTTTAGATTTCACGCCACTATCACGAACGAGTTTTTCCCACTGCGCTTCAGTGATCGTTTCCGGATTGATATTGAATGATTGCAATGCCTGGTTTAATAATCGTTCTCCCAATTTCACCGATTCGTCATATTGAATATTTTTGAGAAAATGACGGATATGAGAACGCGCCCTCCCGGTTACCACATAACTGAGCCAAGCAGGATTAGGTTTTGCGTAAGGTGCCGTAACAATTTCAACACGATCGCCACTTTTTAATTTAGTACGTAAAGGAGCGCTTTCACCGTTAATTTTTGCTGCAACACAGCAATTTCCTATATCCGAATGTACTGCATATGCAAAATCAACTGCTGTAGAGCCTCTTGGTAGTGTTAAGATTTTTCCTTGTGGGGTAAATACATACACATCGCCCGGAAATAGATCCATTTTGAGATGCTCCAGGAATTCCAAAGAATCAGAAGTGTTTGATAGCAGCGCCTCTAATAATCCTTGTAACCATTGACCAGATTTCAAGTGTTCGTTTTTGAACTCGCTATTATCTGAAGATTTATAAAGCCAATGCGCTGCTATGCCATTTTCTGCAACACTATGCATGTCAATCGTACGAACTTGAATCTCAATAGGCAAGCCAAATGGTCCTAATAAAGTGCTATGTAACGATTGATAACCGTTGTTTTTAGGAATGGCGATGTAATCTTTGAATTTCCCAGGAATAGGGCGATACAGTCCATGTAATATTCCCAAGGTTACATAGCAGGAAGGAATATCTTTGACAATCACACGAAAACCATAAATATCCAACACTTCAGAAAAAGACAAATGCTTATCCAGCATTTTGGTATAGATGCTATAGAGATGCTTTTCCCGGCCCGTTACTTCCGCATCCAAGCCCGCTTCTTTCAGTTTCATTTTAATTGCATCAAGGATTCTGCCAACCACCATACGGCGGTTACCTCGTGCTGCTTTTGTAGCTTTAACCAATACGTTATAGCGCATTGGATAAGAATAGCGGAAACCCAGTTCCTGCAATTCTTGAAAAACATTATTAAGGCCTAATCGATAAGCAATGGGAGCATAAATTTCTAGCGTTTCACGTGCGATACTCTGTTGTTTGGCAGAATTCATAGATTCCAGCGTACGCATATTGTGCAATCGATCTGCTAGCTTAATCAAAATAACACGTACATCACGTGCCATTGCTAGCAGCATTTTACGAAAATTCTCTGCTTGTGCTTCTTCTTGTGTTTGAAATTTGATCTTTGCCAGTTTAGAGACGCCATCTACCAATTCAGCCACGGAACCACCAAAACGTTCGCTGATTTCGGCTTTGGAAATTTCGGTGTCTTCGACCACATCGTGTAACAAAGCCGCCATTAACGTAGGTGCATCAAGATGCAAAGAACTTAAAATTCTTGCTACTGCAACCGGGTGGGAAAAATAAGGTTCTCCGGATTTACGAAATTGTCCTGAGTGCGCACCACTGCCAAAGGAATGCGCAATTTTCAGCTGTGCAACGTCTTCGGGTTTAAGATACTGCGCTACTTCAGAAAATAGAGTTTCTGATTCAAGCATAAAATTAACAGCGTCTAAAAATCATATTTGAGAAAATACTGAATTTACTAATTGAGAAGAGACTATATTCTAACTGACTTCCAATAATTGGATTTCCAATAATTGTCATCCAACCGAGATATCGTGACGCCTTTCCTTTCAGAAACGTGCAGAAACCGGTCATTCTCTAAAAAAATACCGACGTGACCTGATTGAAAAGTTGTTTTGAAGAAAACTAAATCGCCTGCCTTTAACTCACTTTTGTTGACTTCTTTTCCCAGTCTAGTTTGCAACGCAGTTGTTCTAGGTAGGTCCAGTCCCAGTTTTGTTTTAAAAGTTACATAAACAAAACCTGAACAATCAATTCCCGAGCGACTTAAACCACCATACCGATAACGAACACCCTGCCAATCGTTAAATTGAGAATATAGTACTTTTTTTACGTAAGCGGAATCGGTCAACCTAGCAGTATTCAGTGATAACGAGCTTCTTTCTTGTAAAGCCCCACAGCTCATTAACAGGCCGGTAACAGAAACCAGTACCGCAAACCGGACAATATTCCGTGTAATCGACATTGAATGATTGATTCCAACAAAATGAAGAAAATTTAACTACACGCGATTGGTACGGATTCCCATAGAAGATAACTTCGACAATACGCTTCTGGCGATATCTTTTAATGGTACAACTTCATCGACACCACCGGCCGCAATCGCTTCTTTTGGCATTCCAAAAACCACACAACTAGCCTCATCTTGAGCAAAATTATAGGCGCCGGCCTTGTGCATTTCTAACATTCCAGACGCGCCATCTCTTCCCATGCCCGTCATAATAACGCCAATGGCATTCTTACCCGCACAGTTCGCCGCTGAACGAAATAGTACATCAACTGATGGACGGTGTCGACTCACCAGTTCACCTTGGTTCAATTCGGTAACATAATTCGCACCACTACGTTTCAATAGTAAATGCGAGTGCCCTGGCGCGATAAATGCATGCCCCGGCAGCACTCGTTCTTCGCCACGTGCTTCTGTCACTGATATCTTACAAAGACTATTCAACCGATTAGCAAAGGATTTCGTAAAGCCTTCCGGCATATGCTGAGTGATTAAGATAGCCGGAGAATCAGGAGGCATTTGAACAAGAAAATCTTTAATGGCTTCCGTACCTCCAGTGGAGGCTCCAACAATGATCAATTTTTCCGTCGAGGCGATGCGATTGGACAGTGATGGCAAAACCGCATCCGCGGTATTGCTCTGAGTCGCCGTGATCGCTGTACGTTTTTTTAATCGTGCAGCTTTGGCAATACGAATTTTATTGGCAATTTCGCTGCTGTATTCTTTAAGTCCATCAGCAATACCAATTTTGGGTTTTGATACAAAATCTACCGCCCCAAGTTCCAGAGCGCGAAAAGTCACTTCGGATCCTTTCTCGGTCAAAGTAGATACCATAACTACCGGCATCGGCCGGAGACGCATCAATTTTTCCAGAAAATCAATACCATCCATACGAGGCATTTCGACATCCAGTGTCAGCACGTCAGGGTTTGTCTCGCGAATCATTTCACGTGCTACGAACGGATCGGCGGCAGCACCAATAACCTCCATATCAGACTCATTATTAATGATCTCGGTAAGTAGCTTACGTATTAATGCAGAATCGTCAACAACCAAGACCTTAATTTTACTCATGATAATGCCTCAATTATTCTAATAGCTTACTTAAGAAAACAATTCAATTTCTCCACCACCTACATTTACTTTATCCAAAGCTTGTTTATAAGCGCTTTCGCGCACCGAAATTTCAGTATTACGAATATTTCTCAGTTTTTTTACCATGACCCTACTGCTTTTTGGAAAAAAATAGACTTTGCGTGGAAATATATCGACCAAATCCTGCGCCACCACCTTTATTCTTTCCATTTTAAGAAAATTCAAGACGAAATCTGCATTTCGTTGGCCAATATTGGCAACGGTCATGCTCTCGATGACATTTCCACCGCCAAATACTTTCGCTTCGAGATTCGATCGCTGGGCGCCTAGCTTTAGAAGTTGATTAATCAATATTTCCATTGCATAAGTGCCATAACATGCTGATGTATTGAGCGGATTATTAGAATCTCCTCCGGCATCCGGCAACATAAAATGATTCATCCCGCCAATTCCACTACGATGATCTCGGATACAAGCCGCCACACATGATCCAAGAACTGTGACCAACATCATATCTTTGTTGGTCACAAAATATTCACCGGGCAGTAACTTAACAGCTTCACTGTCAAAGTTTCTATCAAAATAAAAATTAGTTGCAACATGTTCATCGGGAATTTGAGCCATAGCGTTGCCTTATTTATGAGCTAATTCGTACACCGTTTTCTCACGTAATTTAAATAAATCAGATGCATGCTGAAAACTTTCTGAATGTCCGGCAAATAATAATCCGTCGGGTGCTAACAGCGGAACAAATTTCTTCAGGATTTTATACTGCGTTGGTTTATCAAAATAAATCATTACATTACGACAAAATATCGCGTCAAAAGGACCACGAATTGGCCAAACTTCATCAAGCAAATTTAGCTGACGGAATGTGATCATATTGCGCAGCTCTGGGCGAACTCTTGCTGATCCGGCATGGTGACCCTTGCCTTTCAAAAAAAACTGGCGAAGTTTTTCTTTGGGAATTTTTTCCAACCGATCTAATGAGTAAATTCCAAGCTGGGCCTTTGCGAGTACATTAGTATCCAAGTCAGTCGCCAGAATATGTACCGGTGGAGTCATGGATTTAAATGCGTTAGTCACTGCCATAGCCATTGAATAAGGCTCTTCACCTGTTGAAGAAGCACTACACCAAAGCTGTATTTTCTTCTGATTTTTACGCTGTTCTAGATGCTTCTCAAAGATAGGAAAATGGTGTTGTTCACGGAAAAAAGCCGTTAAATTGGTTGTTAATGCATTCGTAAATGCTTCCCACTCTTCAGAATTGCCTTTTTCCAAAAAACCTAAATAATCTTTAAAACTGTTCAGGCCATTTGCACGAACTCGTCGTGCAAGACGACTATAAACCATATTCTGCTTGCTGGGTGATAACGAAATTCCTGCATGCTGATAAATAAGTTTCTTAATACGCTCAAAATCTTGTTGAGTAAAAGCATACTCCCGTTCTTTATTATCAGCAATTTCACTGTCTGTACTTATTCCCATAGTATGTCAACCTAAATCTGTACCAATTTTTATCTTCATTCTAGAAAACCTATCGCATAGTAAAAGTTGACTTGACGATTACATTTTCGTGTGCAAATAGGTGTTCTATACTGTTAAGAAACTCGTATTGATAGACTTTATAAAATTGCGGATAAGCATGTTTGTATCCGGAAAATAAACAACAAACACGTCGGAAGGACATCAACGTCACACCATTTCTTGTTGTGATGCCATTACTAAAGCTGTTGTATCAAGAATGAGCGCAACCTTCCCATCGCCCATAATCGTTGCGCCCGATACACCTTTAACTCGGCGATAATTTGTCTCAAGACTCTTAATGACGACTTGATGTTGACCAACCAAATCATCTACAAACAGTGCCGCTTTGCGGCCTTCTGCTTCCAGGATAACCAAAATACCATCGTGTACTGAAGTAACATTAGAGTGTAGATTAAAAATCTCATGCAAAGCTATAATAGGAAGATATTCCCCACGCACTTGCACTACCCTGCCATTGCCGCTGACGGTTTTGATATCGGCGGCAGTAGGTTGTAATGATTCGACAATATAATTGAGCGGTACGATAAACATTTGATTGCCCGCCGTAACGGACAGTCCATCCAATATTGCCAATGTCAACGGCAAGCGAATGGATATCCGTGTGCCGACGCCAAGCGAAGATTCGATATCGATACGTCCACCTAAGCTTTGAATATTACGCTTCACCACATCCATTCCGACACCTCGGCCAGAAACATCCGTAATAGCTTCAGCAGTAGAAAATCCTGCTTCAAAAATTAACTGCCAAACTTCCTGGTCGGTCATGCCATCATGAATCGACAATCCACGCTCCCGAGCTTTGGCAAGAATTTTTGCTCGATTGAGGCCCGCACCGTCATCGCTGACTTCGATCACAATACTGCCTCCTTGGTGAAACGCGCGCAGTGTAATCGTGCCTTGCATTGATTTTCCTGCGGCTCTACGATTTTCAGGTTGCTCGATTCCATGGTCTAAGCTGTTTCTAACTAAGTGCGTCAGTGGATCAGCAATCTTCTCGATAAGCCCTTTGTCAAGCTCGGTATTTTCACCGACTGTTTTTAATTCCACCCGCTTATTCAGTTTTGAAGCCAAGTCACGCACCACGCGAGGATATCGACTAAATACAAAACTAATTGGCATCATACGAATCGACATTACAGATTCTTGTAAATCACGAGTATTCCGCTCTAATTGGTTCATGCCACTGTGCAATTTCTCAAAAACAACGGGATCAAATTGAGAAGCTGTCTGAGCCAACATCGCTTGTGTAATGACCAATTCACCAACCAGATTGATCATCTGATCAACTTTTTCGATGCTTACCCGAATTGAAGAAGCTTCATTCGATGTAGCGGGTGCGTTAGCTTTGGTAGATGCTTTTGCCGTTTGACGCTGATCTGTATTCTGATGGAGTAATGGCTTCTCTGTTACTTCTGAAGGATTATTCTCCTTAGGTGCTGCAGGTGCATCTGGGAAAAAACCGTAACCGGGTGAAGTCATTGCTTCTTTAGCTTTATAATGCCTGGAAGCATCATCCTGATTAGCTTCTTTTTCTTTCAACACATTCTCAGTGATATTATTCGATACCTCGGATTCAATTTTCAATTTTTCAGGGTCTACGACAAAAGCCAGAGCCTCCCAAACATCCTCTTCGCTATTCTCGGTAGCTAACTTTATTCTGCACAAGTTATCATCACTACTCTTAGTTTCGTCTTCAAGAGCGCCTAATGACTGAAGATTACTGAATAAGTTTTCTAATGCGGCCTCATTTAAACCAAACTTTGAAAACTCTATAGAATAAATGCACTTTGGCTTATTTTCCTTTACTGTAGCGGTTTTCTCGACAACTCGATGGTTTTCTATCGAAGCATCAGTTTTACTCTCAGTATTGGAGGATTCTTTATTCGATAGTAGTTGCGCCTCATCGCTTAATTTTTTCAACTCGTCTAAAACCATAGCTGCTTCAGCAGGGTCTGCCGCACCTTCGCCGCGATGTCCCGCGAGCTGATTTTTTATCACATCCCCTGCTTTGAGGAAAGCATCAATCATTTCACTGCGTACCTCAAGTTCACCTTTACGCAATTTATCAAGTAATGATTCCAACATATGCGTTGTCTCCGTTATATCGGCAAAACCAAATGTTCCTGCCCCACCCTTGATAGAATGCGCAGCACGAAATATCGCATTTAAATCTTCCAGATCAGGCGAACTAACATTCAATCTGAGCAAACATGCTTCCATATCCGCAAGTAATTCTGAAGATTCTTCAAAAAATATTTCATAGAACTGTTCAAGATCATCACTCATAGATTGCCTATTTAGGTTTTCAAGTTAGCGGATAGCCTAACACTGCATTAAAACGAGTAAAGTAACAAACAAAACCATAAAAATTAGTTATTCGCTTAAATGAATCTGGCTGATGCATGGATTGCCAAATCATTTGGTTCATTACCTGTTGACGCCGGTCGAAAATTGACCAGAAAAGCCTAGTTGTACCGGATGAAAA
>ERZ1292633.1703-Hain-H41-02um-R1-1703-length-23449-cov-8_pt1 | contig 23449 bp, 18 predicted proteins | sample MGYA00564406_ERZ1292633 | MGnify/ENA primary metagenome ERZ1292633 (study PRJEB36523, sample SAMEA6512639) | groundwater metagenome | collected 2019-01-08 | study: AquaDiva: Metagenomics assemblies of 32 groundwater samples | reverse complement strand
GCATGGTGGCGGCGCGGCCCGACGCGGGAGCGTGGCGATTCGTCGTGGCCCCCCGGCACGACCGGGGCCTGCCGCCTGTGCGGCGCGCGTTCGGCCGGGCGGGAATCGCGCTCGAGTTTCGCGAGGAGTCGACGCGCGGCGCGGCATCCATTCTCGACTGGGCGACGAGCATCGCCCCCGCGGGAGACGCGCCTTCCGTCGGCGTGCTGGCGACCCGGGGGGAATTGAGCGACCTCTTCCCGCACGCGCGCGCGGCGCTGGTCGGGGGGACGTTCGCGCCGTGGGGCGGGCACAACGTGCTGGAGCCCGCCGCACGACGCTGCCCGGTCATCGTCGGCCCCCATCACGAGGAGGTCGAGGCGGGCCTTGCGCTTCTGCTGTCGCGCGGGGCGGGTGCCATCGCGGCCGATGGGACGGCGGCGGCCGAGATCCTCTCCCGATGGCTCGACGAACCGGCTTCTCCTCGCGCCGCGGCCGCACTCGAAGCGGCGCGCGCGGCGGAGGGCGCCGCGCGGCGGGGACTCGAGGCCCTGACCTCCTGGGGACTGGTGCCGTGAGCGGACGACGTGAGGCGTTTCCGCTGCGACCGTGGGTGGAGCGGGCGTGGCGCGGGGACGCGGGGGTCCTGGCGGCGCTTCTGCTCGGTCCATTGGCCGCGGTCTACCGGGTCGGCTCCGCGCTCTCTCGCTTCCGCGCGGCGCGCGCTCGGCGGCCGATGCCGGGAATGACGGTGATCGCGATCGGGGGACTCACGGTCGGCGGCGCGGGGAAGACGACGCTGGCCCGCTGGGCGGCGCGCGCCGCGCTCGACGCGGGCCGGAGGCCGGCCATTCTCCTTCGCGGCCACGGCTCAGCGGCCGCCGGACGAGCGCCCCAAGTCGTCCCGATCGACGCTCCGTCGAATCCCGGCGCCGCGCGCCGCTACGGGGACGAAACCCTGGCGCACCGCGCTGCGCTCCCGGCATCGGTCTTGGTCGTGACGGGGAAGGACCGCCGGAAGGCGGCTCGTCTGGCCCTGGAATCGGGCGCCGATCTGGCCATACTCGACGACGGCTGGGAGCAGGAAACGCTGGCGTGGGATTTTCTCTGGGTCGTCATCGATCCGCTTCGGCCTTTCGGCAACGGGAGGCTTCTGCCGGCTGGACCGCTTCGCAGGCCCCCGGGCAACCTTAGGCAGGCCACTGTGATCGTTGAGATCGCTGAAGCGAAAGGTGAAGAATCGGCCGGCGCGAACATGCTCCTGGAGGTGGCCTCGCGCGCGCTGCCGCGAGTCCGCTTCTCGCGCCGCGTGGAGGGCTGGAGCCGGAGCGGCGGAAGCGGGGACGCCGTGGGCGCGCCAACGCCCCCGGTCGGCCCGCGCCTCCTGATTTCCTCGGTCGGTTCTCCGGAACGCTTGGAGCGCTTCCTCACCGGAGCCGGGGCGGCGCACGATGATCACGTCGCGTTTCCCGATCACGCCGCGTGGGACCACTTGCTCGTGGCCAGGCGCGCGGCCGCGCTCGCGGCGAAGACGGGCCTGCCGCCCGTCCTGGTGGTGACCGACAAGGACGCGGGGAGGGCCGCGCTCCTGCCGGCCGTGGGGCTCGAGGTCTGGGTCGTCCGGACTGGGCTCGCGCCGCTCGACGATGTCTCGCCGCTCCTCGCGGGGCTCCGAAACCGCGCCAGCGGTACGGCCGTGGCGGCGCGGCCCCCAATCGGCTAGGCTGATCGGTCATGGCACGAACGAACAGTCCCAGGTCCTCAGGCCGGAACGAGTTCGAGGCCGACGTCCTGGTCATCGGAAGCGGCATCGGTGGCCTCTCGGTGGCGCTCCACCTCGCCGAAACGGTTCGAGTCCTCGTCGTCACCAAGGTGGACGCCGAGGAGTCGAACACGAACTACGCCCAGGGCGGCATCGCCGCGGTTCTGGGCGACGACGACAAGGTCTCCCTCCACGAGCGCGACACGCTCGTCTGCGGCGTGGGCCTCTGCGATCCCGAGGCCGTGCGCGTGCTCGTGGAGGAGGGGCCGGGGGAAGTGCTTCGCCTCCTCTCGCTCGGGGTTCGCTTCTCGCGCGACCCGGAGCACCGGGGGCGGCTCGCGCTCGGGCGGGAGGGGGGCCACTCGCGACGGCGGATCGTCCACGCCAAGGACCGGACCGGGCACGCCGTCGAGCGCACCCTCCTCGACCTCGCGCGCGCCCATCCGAAGATCACCCTTCTCGAGAACCATATCGCGGTCGACCTGATCCTCGAATCGAAGCACCTCGAGGGTCGCCGCCGCGCTCCGTCGCGCGATCGCGTCTGGGGCGCCTACGTGCTCGACCGGCGTACGGGCGAGATCCGCGTGGCCGCCGCGAAGGCGACCGTCCTCGCCACCGGCGGGGCGGGCAAGGTCTATCTCTACACGAGCAATCCCGACATCGCGACCGGCGACGGACTCGCCGCCGCCTACCGGGCCGGCGCGTCGGTCGCCAATCTCGAGTTCATGCAGTTCCATCCGACCTGCCTCTTTCATCCCGAAGCAAAGTCCTTCCTCATCACGGAGGCGGCGCGCGGGGAGGGAGCGCGGCTCCTGACGACCGACGGAAAGCCGTTCATGAAACGCCACCACCGGCTTGGAGACCTGGCGCCTCGCGACGTGGTGGCGCGCGCCATCGACTACGAGATGAAGCGGCGCGGCGACAAGTACGTGCTCCTCGACATGGCGCGCCTCGGACGCCGCAATCTGAAGCAACGCTTCCCGACGATCACCCGCCGCGTGCTCGAGCTGGGATACGACATCTTCCACGATCCGATTCCCGTGGTCCCGGCCGCGCACTATCTCTGCGGCGGCGTGGCGACCGATCTCGACGCGCGCACCGACCTGCCCGGACTCTGGGCGTGCGGGGAAGTCGCCTGCACCGGCGTGCACGGTGCGAACCGCCTGGCGTCGAATTCGCTCCTGGAGGCGCTCGTGTTCGCGCGCCGCGCCAGCCTGAGCATCCTGCATCGTCTGGCGGCCGAGCCGCCGCGGCGCGTGCCGCGCCTCCCGCGTTGGCACTTCAACGGGGCCGTGAAGCCCAAGGAGCAGGTGATCTTCGACCACAATTGGGATGCCGTCCGAAAGCTCATGTGGGACTATATGGGCATCGTCCGCAGCGACGAACGTCTGGAGCGCGCCGCCGAGATGGTCGCGGTCTTCAAGGAGCAGACGGAGCGCGATTACTGGCACTACCGGCTCGACGCCGATCTCGTCGAACTGCGTAACATCACCCTGGTCGCCGAGCTCATGGTCGCGTGCGCCCGCCGCCGCGCCGAGAGCCGCGGACTTCACTACAACGTGGACCATCCGCGGCTTGACGACCGGCGCTTCCGAAGCGACACCGTGGAGCGCCGCGGCCGCGCGCATTGACGCCTCCATGGACCTCGAAACCGCCATCCTCGACCTCGCCGAGAAGCACGGGCGCTACCGCCCGGCGGCGTATCACTTCACGCTGCAGGCCGTCCACGTCACGGTGGACCGGGCGCGCCAGGGCGGAGGCGGTCCGCGCCACGTGTCGGGAGGCGAAGTGCTCGAGGGCATTCGAGCGCTCGCCCGAGCCCGCTTCGGCCCGATGGCGAAGACCGTCTTCGAGCAGTGGGGCGTCGGCCGGACGGAAGACTTCGGGGAGATCGTCTTCCAGCTGGTCGAGGCTGGCATTCTCGGGAAGACCGAGGAGGACCAGTTGAGCGACTTCGCGCGTGGTTTCGATTTCGAGCAGGCGTTCGTTCGCGAGTACGACTGGCTCGACGGATTCGCCGCGCCCCCGGACGGCACCTCCTAGGCCGCCGATGTCCGCCCCGCAACTTGCTCGCGTCCCGGCGCCGCCGAGCCCACTCTTCCGCCTCCTGGGCTACCTGCGACCCTATCGGTTCCGGCTCTGGATCACGGCGCTCCTGATCTTCGGCTTCGCGCTCCTGAGCGGCGCCTCCATCGGGCTGATCTCGCCCTTCATGAAGGTTCTCTTCACCCCGCGCCAGGCCACGGTCCAGGAGCGTGCGGCGCTGGGCGCCCCGGCGTCCTCGGAGGCGCCCGCCGCGTCGGACGTGCCCGCGATTCCGGGGATGCCCCCGGGCGTGACGGAGATGGTGGTCCCCGCGTCGCCGGCGGGGGAGAGCGTCGCGCCGGCGGGCGGGTTCGTCGCCCGCGTGAGCGCGTGGAAGGAGGATATCCGGACCTGGTTCGAGCACTTCTTCCTGACGGGCGACCCCGTGCGGTCGCTCACGAGGATCTGCCTCGCACTCCTCGCGGTCTTCCTCCTCAAGAATCTCTTCGACTACCTCCAGAGCGTGCAGACCGTCTGGATCGAGCAGGCGGTGGTCCGGGATCTCCGGAACGAGGTCTACGGCCACCTTCATCAGCTCTCGCTCTCCTGGTTTCACTCGCGAAGGTCGGGGGCGCTGACCTCGCGGCTGACGAACGACATCGCGCTCGTCCGCGGCGCGCTCGCCGCCGGCTTCAGCAATCTGGTGAAGAGCATCCTCCTTCTCGCCGTCTGTCTCTTCTGGATCTTCTGGACCTCGTGGAAGCTCGCGCTTCTCTCGTTCCTCGTGCTCCCTCCCTCGCTCCTCCTCATCGTCTGGCTCGGAAAGAAACTTCGCCGCCGCAGCACGATCACGCAGGAGCGGATGGCCGACCTGAACGCGATCCTCCAGGAGACGCTCTCGGGAATCCGCGTCGTGAAGGCGTTCTCCATGGAGAGCTTCGAGCAGCGGAAGTTCGGCCGGGCCGCTCAGAACTACTTCCGCGCGTTCGTCCGCCAGCGCCGCCTCGGCGCCATGGCGGGGCCGCTCTCGGAGTACCTCGGGGTGGTCGCGACGGTGGCGGTTCTCTGGTACGGAGGAAACGAGATCCTCCTGCGGCGAGCCATCGAGCCGCAGCAGTTCTTCATCTTCCTCTTCGCCATGCTGCAGCTGATGAGCCCCCTGAAGGCGCTCAGCAACATCAACGCGACGCTCCAGGAGGGACTGGCGTCGGCGGAGCGGATCTTCCGCATCCTCGATACGCCGCCGACCGTGACCAGCAAGCCCGGCGCCCGACCGGCCGGCGCCGTGACGCGCGCCATCGAATTCGACAACGTCTCGTTCCGGTACGGCCAGGGCGACGACGTCCTGCGCGACATTTCGTTCGAGGTCCCGTCGGGCTCCATGGTGGCGCTGGTCGGACCGAGCGGCGCGGGAAAGTCGACCCTCGTCGATCTCGTGGCTCGTTTCTACGACCCGACAGCCGGCGCGATCCGCGTGGACGGCCACGATCTGCGCGACCTCGATCTCGGCTCCTGGCGGCGGGTGCTCGGCGTCGTGACGCAGGAGCCGATCCTCTTCAACGACACCGTCTGGAGCAACATCGCCTACGGCGTGGACGGGGCCGCGGAAGAATCGGTTCACCTCGCCGCGCGCGCTGCGAACGCCGAGCGCTTCATCCGCGACATGCCCGAGGGGTACCAGACCCGGATCGGCGACCGCGGCGTGCGGCTGTCGGGCGGAGAGCGCCAGCGATTGGCGATCGCGCGCGCGATCTTCAAGAACCCGCCGGTCCTCCTCCTCGACGAGGCGACGTCGAGCCTCGATTCCGAATCGGAACTCCTAGTGCAGAAGGCGCTGGAGGCGCTCTTCCAGGGGCGCACGGTCTTCGTGATCGCCCACCGACTCTCCACGATTCAGCGAGCCGATCGGATCGTCGTCCTCGACCAGGGGCGCATCGTCCAGACGGGGACGCACGCGGAGCTGGTGGCCGCGCCGGGTCTCTATCAGAAACTCCACCGGCTCCAGTTCCGCCTGGCGGACTCGGACGGCTCCTCCCGCGACAGCGCCGGCTGATTCGATGGCCACCGGTCCGGCGCTGGTCGTCCGCCTCTCCTCGCTGGGTGACGTCCTCCTCGCCGCCCATCTTCCGTCGCTACTCCGCGTGGCCTCGCCCGGTCGGCGCGTCCTCTTCCTGACGAAGGAGCGCTTCGCCAACGTCCTCCGGGGGCATCCCGACGTCGACCGATTCTACGTCCTCGAGGACGGTTCGAGCGACCCCGCGGCGCCCGGCCCGCTCGGCGTGAAGGGAAGCGCGGGGGATCTTCGGCTCCCGCTCCGCCGCGAGGGAATCGAGGAGATCTTCGATCTGCAGCAGAATCTTCGTTCCTTCAGGGCGGCCGGATCGATCGAGAACGCGAGGCGAGTTCCCCTCGAGAAGCATGGCGTCCGGCGACGTCTCCTGGTCCACGCGCGCTGGCTCCGGCCCTCGCCCCTGGCGCCCCTCCTTCGCCGCTATCGGGTGCTGGCGGGGCTTCCGGAGACCGCGCCGCTTCGCCCCTGGCTCCGCGACGCGCTCACGGCGGAGGAGAGGTCGCGCGCCTCCGAGCGACTCGGCGTGCTCGCGGAGCGAGGTTTCATCCTGGTCGCTCCGGGGGCGCGCTGGGCGACGAAGCGCTGGCCGGCGCGCCACGCCGCCGCGCTCGCGTCGCTCGTGACTCGCGAGACCGGGCTCGCCGTGCTCTACGCCGTCGGTCCCGGGGAAGAGGAACTGGCGCGAGAACTCCGCGCGCTCGTTCCGGTGGGAGGAGCGGACCCGATCCTGGCGATCGCCCTCCGCGAGGCCGCGGCGGTCGCGGCACGCGCGCGCGCCATCGTAGCGGCCGATTCCGCGCTCCTTCATTTCGGCCCCGCGCTGGGGGTTCCCGCGGTAGGGCTCTTCGGAAGCACGACTCCCGGGTTCGGCTTCGCGTCGGGCGAGCCGCGCGACGCGGTCGCGGAGGTGCCCCTCTCCTGCCGTCCCTGCGACGTGCACGGCAAGGACCGCTGCCCCCTCCGCCACCACGCCTGCATGGAGCGGCTCGAGCCGTCGCTCGTCCTCGAGAGGCTCCGGCCGCTCCTCGGCCCCGCGCGGCCGGCAGCCCGCGATTCGGAGGAGTCGCGCGCATGGAAGACCTGATCCTCCTCACCGGCCGAGATCCCGCCGCGCTCGCGCACGCCGCGGAGCAGGCGTGCGGCGAGACGATTCCCTGGGTGGTGCCCGACGACGCGCGCGCGGCCTCGGCGACCGTCTGGTTCGCGAGCAGCGCGCCCCCCGCGACGCCGCTCGATCTCCCGTCGCTTCGCTGGATCCACTCGGCGTGGGCCGGCGTGGATCGCTGGATCGCCCGTCCGGAATGGCGCGAGGGCGTCATCCTGACGCGCACGGTCGCCAACTTTCCGGAACGGATGGCCGAGTACGTCCTCGGCTACCTGCTCGCCACGGTCCTGGACGTGCCGCGCGCGCGTCGGCAGCAGGCGGAAGGGGCGTGGGCGCGGTGGCTCCCCGGCACGCTTCAAGGGAAGACCATGCTGATCGTCGGGTACGGGGCGATCGGAACACAGGTCGCCGCGGTCGCGCGCTCGCTGGGGCTCGCGGTGCTCGGCGTGCGGCGCGGCCCGGTCTCCGAGAGGGAGATCGCGGCGGGCATCGAGAGCGTCGAGGCGCTGCCGCGACTCCTCCCCCGTGCCGACGTCGTCGTGAATCTCCTTCCCCTCACCCCGGAGACCGAATCGTTCTGGACGGCCGATCGGTTCGCGCTCCTCCCCCCGGGCGTCATCTTCGTGAATGCCTCGCGGGGCCGCTGCGTGGACGACGCCACGCTCCTCGCGGCGCTCGACCAGGGAAGGCCCGCGTCCGCGATCCTCGACGTCTTCAGCCGCGAGCCACTCCCGCCGGATCACCCCTTCTGGAAGAATTCGAATGTCTGGATCACGCCCCACGTGGCGGGACTCGGCACCGAGGAGTCGGAGGGACGTGCCTTCGGGGAGAATTGGCGGCGCTGGAGGGAAGGGAAGCCGCTCCGATACGTGGTGGAGAGACTTCGCGGCTACTGACCGCGGCGACCGCGGGACCCCGCCGGTCCCGCCGCGGACCTCCTTCCGGATCCCTGGAAACCCCTTGATTCGGCGCGGTTGGACGGCATACTCGCCCCGAGAGTCCGTCGCTACCGTTACCCCCTGGGCCTCATCGAGGAGACCGAACGTGCCGCTTCAGACCACTCCGGAGCCAACCGTGAGTCACGATACGATGTGGGGCATCCAGAAGCCCTCCGCCGCCCCCGGGATCAAGATGGTCACCGTCCCGGTGCCCAGCGTCGGTCGCAAAGAGGTCCGCATTCGCGTGACCGCCTTCGCGATCTGTGGGACCGATCTTCACATCATCGAGTGGGACCGCTGGGCCGCGTCCCGCATCAAGCCGCCCCTCGTCTTCGGGCACGAGTTCACCGGCGTCGTCGAGTCGGTCGGCTCCGACGTGACCCTGGTGAAGCCGGGCGACCGCGTCACGGGCGAGACCCACGTTTACTGCGGACTCTGCTACGCCTGCCGCCGCGGCATGGCCCATCTCTGCCAGAACTGCAAGATCATCGGCGTCGACCGACAGGGCGCGTTCGCCGACTACGTCGTCATTCCGGAGGGGAACATCTGGAAGCTCCACCCCGACATCCCCGAGGAGATCGCGGCGGTCCACGATCCGCTCGGCAACGCGGTCCACACCGCGCTCGCCGGACCGATCGCGGGGCTTCGCTTCGCCGTCTTCGGCTGCGGGCCGATCGGCTGCTTCTCGGTCGGAATTCTGAAGGCGTCGGGCGCCTCCTGGGTGGTGGCCATCGACAAGAACCCGCTCCGCCTGGAGCTCGCCGAGCGGATGGGCGCCGACCTCCTCCTCAACGCGGAGAAGGACAACATCCCGCGCTCGATCCTCGATCGCACGGAAGGGCGCGGCGTCGACGGCATGCTCGAGATGTCGGGGCATCCCCAGGCGTTCCGCGACGGCTTCGACGCGCTGGCGAACGGCGGACGCGTCTCGCTCCTCGGAATTCCGTCGGCCCCGCTCGAGATCGACGTCGCGAAGGAGATCATCTTCCGCGGCGCGACGGTCCAGGGAATCAACGGACGCATCATCTTCGATACGTGGTACCGGATGGAGGCGCTGCTCCTCTCCGGCAAGCTCGACATCCGCCCCGTGATCACGCACGTCCTCGGCTGGTCGGAGTTCGAGAAGGCCGTGGAACTTCAGCGATCGGGGAAGGCGGGGAAGATCGTGCTGCGGAGGGATCACGCGTGAGCGCCGCCGCCTCCGCGAGTCAGACGACCGCCAATCCGCTTCAGTTCCTCGACGACGCGCTCCAGGAGATGAAGCGCGACGGCCTCTACCGCCGCCTCCGTATCCTGGACGGCGAGCAGAAGCCGCAGGCGCGATTCGACGGCCGGGAGGTCGTCAACCTCTCGTCGAACAACTACCTCGGCCTCACGACGCATCCGAAACTCCGGGAGGCGGCGCTCCGGGCGGTGAAGGAACTCGGGGTCGGCTCCGGCTCGGTGCGAACCATCGCGGGGACGATGGAGCTCCACATGGAGCTGGAGCGCCGCATCGCGGCGTTCAAGCAGACCGAGGCCTCGGTCGTCTTCCAGAGTGGATTCGCGGCCAACGCCGGGACGGTTTCCGCGATTCTCGGGAAGGAAGACCTGATCCTCTCCGACGAGCTCAATCACGCCAGCATCATCGACGGCGCGCGCCTCAGCCGGGCCACCATCAAGGTCTTTCCGCATCGTGACGTCGCGGCGCTCCGGCGGCTCCTGGAGGAGACGAAGGAGTTCAAGCGCCGCCTCGTGATCACCGATGGCGTCTTCAGCATGGACGGCGACATCGCGCCGCTTCGGGAGATCGCGGCGGCCGCGCGCGAGCACGGGGCGATCATGATGGTGGACGACGCGCACTCGAGCGGTGTTCTGGGTCGAAACGGGCGGGGGACGATCGATCACTTCGATCTTCATGGACAGGTGGACATCCAGGTCGGGACCCTGTCGAAGGCGATCGGCGTCCTGGGCGGATACGTCTGCGGCTCGAAATCGCTGATCGACTTTCTCTACCACCGGGCGCGTCCCTTTCTCTTCAGCACGTCGCATCCGCCGGCCGTCGCCGCCGCTTGCCTGGCCGCGTTCGACGTCCTGGAGGAGGAGCCGGAGCGGATCGAACAACTCTGGTCGAACACGAAGCGCTTCAAGGCCGGACTGGCGCGGCTCGGCTTCAACACCGGGATCAGCGAGACGCCGATCACCCCGATCATCGTCGGCGATGTCGAGCTCGCCATGGGCTTCTCGGACGCGCTCTTCGAGCGCGGCGTCTTCGCGCAGGGGATCGGATTCCCGACGGTGGGGAAGGGGAAGGCGCGGCTTCGGACCATCGTGACCGCCACCCACACCGAGGCGGAACTAGACCTGGCGCTCGACAGGCTCGGCGCCGTGGGTCGCGACCTCGGCATCGTCCGGTAGCGCGGGCGGGGACGCCGTGCCGCCGCCTGGCGCAGGGCCGCTCCTCGTTCGACTGCCGAACTGGCTGGGCGATCTGGTTCTCGCCTGGCCCGTGCTCGACGCCGCCGCGCGCGAGCCGGTCCTCTTCGTGGGACCGGCGGCCTTCGAATCGATCGTCCTCGCCCGCCATCCGCGCGCGCGCTATCTCGCCTGGAGCCGCTCCGCCCGCTACGCCCTGGCCGGCGCCCTCCGCCGCGAACGGCCTCGCGCCGCGCTCCTCCTGACGGAATCGTTCTCCTCCGCGCTCCTGGCGTTTCTCGCCGGAATTCCCGAGCGGATCGGGTACGTCGCGGAGGGAAGGGGACTCCTGCTGACGCGGCGCGTGGCCCGGGAGGCGCCGGCGCGCTCCACGCCGCGAACCGCCGAGTATCGCGCCTTGGCCCGCGCGGCGCGCCTCGTTGTCGAGGAGGAGTCGCCCTCGCTCGCGGCCACCGACGCCGAGCGGCTCTCCGCGCTCGATCTTCTCGCCCGCTCAGGCGTCTCCGGCGCTCCGGGCGCCGAGGGGTACATCATCGTGGCGCCGGGAGCGGCATACGGCCGGGCCAAGCAGTGGGGAGGCGTTCGCTTCGGGGAGGCGGCCGCGGCGATCGCGGTTCCGCGAGGGCGGCTGGTGGTGGCCGTCGGATCGGTGGCCGATCGCGCGGCGAGCGCCGAGGCGCTGAAGGCGGCCGGGGCGGTGGGCGCGACGACCTTCGACGCCACCGGCGCCACCGATCTTCCGGCGCTCGTCGGGCTTCTCGAGGGGGCTTCGCTCGTCTTCACGAACGACTCCGGCGTCATGCACCTCGCCGCCGCTCTCGGCCGCCCGACCGTGGCGGTCTTCGGGTCGACGAGCCCGATCTGGACCTCGGCGTCAGCGCCCTGGGTCGCGAACCTCTACGCCGCCTACCCCTGCTCGCCCTGTTTCCGGCGGACCTGTCCCATCGGATACGGCTGCCTCCACGCGCTCACGCCGTCGCGGGCGATCGAGGCGGCGTCGCGGCTACTCGGATGAACGCCGGCGCCCCGGCCGCTCCGTCTGGTGCCGGCGGCCACGGGCGCGGAGCCTGGCTCGACCACCTCTTCGCCCTCCGCCCCCTTCTGTGGATTCCGGCGATCGCGCTCTTCGAAGCCGGCCGTGCGGCGGGAGGCGGCGCCTGGTGGCCCTCGCCGCGCGTCGTTCCCGCGCTCGTCTCGCTCCTCGCCATTCTGGGGGCCGTGCAACTCGCCAACGGGTGGAACGATCGCGCGGGCGATCGGATCAACCGAAAGGGGCGGGAGGTCGCGTCGGGCGTCTTGCGGGGACGAGACCTGGCGGTCCTGGGGGCCGCGTTGCTGATCCTCGCGTTCGTGGCGGCCACTTGCCCGATCGTGTCGCCGGCGGCGCGCGTGGCGCTCGTCGGGGCGCTGGGGCTGGGTGCCGCCTACGTCACGCCGCCGCTCGAATGGAAGCGACGCCCCGGCCTCGACCTCCTCGCGCAGGTTTCCGGTTACGGGGTCGTGGCATTCCTTCTCGGGATCGAGTCGTCCCCCTCGGCGGGGCAGGCGCTCTCCGCGAGTCTCGCGCGGTCGCTCCCGTACGCGCTGGGGATCGCCGCCGTGGGAGTGGTCACGATGCTGGCCGATCGGACCGGGGACGAGGCCGTGGGGCAGCGGACGACGGTCGTGGCGCTCGGTCCCCGGCGTTCGGTGAACCTGGCGCTCGGACTGGCGGTCGCGACGTCGGCCGCGGGGCTCGCCGTGGGAGCGTGGGCGCCGGGGCTCTGGGGGCTCCTCGCGATCGCCGCGGCGGCCCTCTTCGCTCCCGCCGCCCCCCCTTCGCGAGCGAAGCGGGGGATCGGCGGAGGGGAAGAACGCGAGGGCTGGAACCGGATGGCCATCGCGCTTCAGATCGCCTTCGTCCTGCTACTCCTGCCGCGCACCCCGGTGCCGCTCCTGGGCGCGTGCGTCATCGGCGCCGCGGCCGCGGCACACGACCGAAGTCGCGGCGGGCAAGGGTATCCGATCCGGTCGAGCTCGCTGGACGGGGGTGAGGCGGAACGCCCGGGGGCGGAGCGCGGCTAGCGGACGACGCGCGTGTAGCTGGCGCCGTCGCTCTGGTAGAGGTACCGGGCGACGACGCGCGTAGTCTGGTCGGTCGGAAGGAACCCCTCGCGTCCCAGCGAGGCGAGGTCGGCGGGGTAGCTTCCGCGCACCGAGCGATACGTCTCGAGCGCGACCGTGAGCCGGGCCGCGTCGTTCACCGTCGCGATTTCGGCCGCCCGCGGCGTTACCGGAGCTCCCGGTTCGGACGCGAGTCGCGCCACGAGGATCGGCGTCGCCCAGAGACCGATCGCGATCGAAGCGGCGAGGACGAATCCTCCCACGGCCAGGGCGACTCCGCCTCCCGGCTCCGCGGCCTTCCGCTGGAGCGGAGGCGTCGCGAGCGAGGGGGCGCGCTGCGGCACGGCGCCCAGCGAGACATCGACGACGCCGATCTCGAGAAGATGGTGGAGCGCTTCGAGCGCTTCGAACTCCACGAGCTTCGACTGGCCGATCACGTCCCGCAGGGGGCGGAGCCCGTCCACGAGCGGGATCATGCGCCTCTCGGCCTCGGTGAACTCCTTAGGTGGCGCCGCGAGCGGCTTCGGCCGCAGGACCATGGCGGGGCTGGAAAAGGTCTCCCGGTAGCGCGCCAACTCGTCCATCCGGCGCATGCTCTCCATCAGGAGCCCTTCGGTGTTCAGCCGGACGTTCACCGCAAACTTGGGAACGGTGCGCGCGTCTCCGGAGAAGTTGTACTGGCCGGTCTTCCAGGTCAGGAGCTGGTGGAGTGTGTCCTGGATCTGATCCTCGATGGCGCGGCCGAGGTCGTCGCTGGTCGTGTAGTTGCCGGTGAGAAGGATGTCGGTCAGTTCGCGACGGCTCTCGATCTCGATCGTCTCAATCTGCTTCAGCTGCGCCTCGGTCATCCGCCCGGTCTTCACGAGGAATGGCTTCAGCGGGTCCTTCGCGTTTCGCCGCCGGTCGCGCGTGGAGACGATGCGGCCGCCTTCGAAGAAGATGACGGCGACCTCGTCGCCCGAGGTCAGACGGAGAACGCCCGACTTCTGCTGGACCGCGATCAACTGGAGGATCTCGGGAAGGCTGAAGGTCTCGAGATTTCCCTGGAGGCCCATGAATCTCACCCCTGCCGCGAGCGAGCGCGTGGCTCGCTGGATCGCGCGGCGGAACGGGCCGCGCCGCCGGTCAAGCCGGTTTCACGGCTCGTGGTCGTGGCGAAGTATCGGGCGACCGTGATCGCGTAGGTCAGAAGGAAGAGAACGAGAAGCGGCAGCCGCTTCACCCAGCCGGCGCTCGGAATCGGCAGCACGTCGAGGCTAGGGACGAGCGCTCCGTTCGGAACGACGAGCATGGCTGCCGTGACCATCACGAGAATCGCGACGAAGCCGCTCAGCGCGGCGCCGCGAAGCATCTGGCCCGCGCCGGGGAGGAGAATCGTGAGGGCCGCCTGTCCGATCGTGCGGCGGCGCGCCGAGATGCGGTCCCGCTTGGTGAGAAGGAGGCGCGTGAACTCCGTCGACTTGAGATCCTTCACGGAGTGGAAGCAGTCCTCGCAGAACGCGCGCTGCTGCATGCGCCGGACGCAGCGCCTGCAGACGATCTTGTGGCAGTTGGAGCAGGGGATCGTGGAGAGGCTCCGGCCGGCGATCTGCCCGATGGCGGCGAAGATCAGGAAGAGGGCCGGGACGAAGACGAGCGTGAACGGCGCGCGCGGTTGCAGCGACGCGGCGAAGGAGAGCCAGCGATTGCCCTCGAGCGCCGCGATGCCCTGCTCCGCCGAGTGCCGGCGCGCCAGCGTCCAGAGCTCCTCGTTCGGCGCCGCCGCGTCCATGACGGTCCGGTTCAGCTGCGGCGTGCTCCACCGGCTGAAGTCTCGGACCCGGTCGAACGCGAGTCCCGTGGCTTTCGCCTGTTCCCGCGTCGCTTCGCTGAAGAGGAGTTGCTTGGTGTAGACCTGGGCCAGGTTGTAGTGCGGCTCGACCGCGGCGGGATTCGCCGCCGCCGCCGACTCGTACCACTGGCGGGCGTGATCGAAATCGTCGCGGGCGAAGTAGACGTTTCCGAGATTCGTGAGGATCCAGGCGTTCCTGGGGCGGAAGACCGCGGCGCGGGTCAGCTCGCGTTCCGCCAGGTCGAGATCTCCGCCACGGCGGGCCTGCGTGCCGAGCGCGAAGGCGTAGAGAGCCTCGTCCGGATCGGCCCCCTGCCAGGCATGGAGCGCCGCGGCGAGGTCGGCGTCGTAACCGCTGTTCAGCGCGCGATCGACGAGGAGGCTCGGTTCCTCGAGAGTCGGTGCTCCGGCCCACGGCGCGACGATCGGCATACCGCCGGCCAGCGCGAGCGTGGACGCCAGGAAGACGAGAACGAGGAACCACTCGCGCTTGCCGAGGCGGAAGGAGACGAGCCCGGCGTAGAGCCCCGCGGTCGGAATCGCCCCCAGGCCCCAGGCGCACGGGGCGAGCGCGACGGCCATGGCGCCGAGCCGGCCCGCCGAGGAGGCCCGGGCCTGGAATGCTTCCTGGAGGATATGGATGAGATGAGGAAGGTGGCGAAGGGTGATACCGGCGATCGCCAGCAGGAGCCCGAGCGTCCAGACGACCGCGATACCGGTCAGGAAGTTCGCGAGCAGGTGGCGCTGCCACGCGTACCCGCGCCCCAGGATGCGGAACGCCTCGCTCCACTCGGAGACGGCGCGGGCTGGTTCGTTGAGCAGGACCACGCGCGCGATCGTAAAGTGCGCGTCGGGGAATTGCGGATCGAATTGACTGGAGGCTTCCAGGAGCCGGACTGCCTCGGCGTTGTCGCCGCGATCGGCGGCGGCGAGGGCGGCCCGGTAGCATCCCTGGGCCGAGGGAAGGTCGCGGGTGACACCCGCGTCCCACTTTTGTTCGAGCGCCTGCCGAATCTCGTCCGAGGACCAGGCAGCGCGCGCGAAATCGGGGGTGAAACAGGCGGCGAGCGCGAGCAGGCAGACGACAAGTCCCGCCGCGACACGAGAGGGTGCGGCGGAACCGACGGTTGGTCCGAACGAGGGGAATTCACGGCATCGCGCCACGGCGGCACGTTAGGCGCCGGTGAAACGGGGTGTCAAGGGAAATGTCCCCGCATGGTATCCTCGACCGCTCGACAAACGCTCTCACGACGAATCGATGGAGGCTTGGAACGGCCATGAGTGGAACCACGACGCGGATCGAGGCCCTGAAGCAAGCGATCGGCGGTGACGTGTTGCTGGAAGGGTGGCTCTACAACCGCCGGTCGAGCGGGAAGATCGAATTTTTACAGGTCCGCGACGGCAGCGGCACGGTGCAGTGCGTCGCCGTGAAGTCGGAACTCCCGGAGGAGACCTTCGCGCGCTGCGCCGCGGTCACCCAGGAGAGCGCGGTCCGGGTTCACGGCACCGTCCGCGAGGACAAGCGCTCCCCGAACGGCGTGGAGCTGACGCTGAAGGAACTGGAGATCGTCTCCGAGAGCCGCGACTACCCGATCACGCCCAAGGAGCACGGCCCCGACTTCCTCCTGAACCACCGTCACCTCTGGATCCGCTCCCCGCGCCAGCACGCGGTGCTCCGCATCCGGCACACGCTCGTGCAGGCCTGCCGCGACTTCCTGGACCGGGACGGATTCATCCTGGCCGACGCGCCGATCTTCACGCCCGCCGCCTGCGAGGGGACAACGACCCTCTTCGAGACCGACTACTTCGGCGAGAAGGCCTACCTGACCCAGAGCGGACAGCTCTACAACGAGGCCACGGCGATGGCGTTCGGGAAGAGCTACTGCTTCGGGCCGACCTTCCGCGCGGAGAAGTCGAAGACCCGCCGCCACCTCATCGAATTCTGGATGGTCGAGCCGGAAGTCGCCTACGCCACGCTCGACGACGTGATGTTGCTCATCGAGCGCTTCCTGGAATACACGGTCGGCCGCGTGCTGGAGGCCCGGCGGCCGGAGCTCACGCTCCTCGGCCGCGACGTCGCGGCGCTGGAGCGCGTGAAGGCGCCGTTCCCGCGTCTCTCCTACGATGAGGCGGTGATGGTCTTGAAGCAGAAGGGACAACCGTTCGAGGACGGGAACGACTTCGGCGGCACCGACGAGACCATCCTGACGGAGGGATACGACCGGCCCTTCTTCGTCCACCGTTTTCCCGCGGCCGTGAAAGCCTTCTACATGAAGCGCGACCCCCAGGACGAGCGTCTCTCGCTCTCGTGCGACCTCCTGGCGCCGGAGGGATACGGCGAGATCATCGGGGGCGGGGAGCGCGAGGAGAGCCTGGAACGGCTGGTGGCCCGGATCGAGGAGCACCAGCTCCCGATGGCGGCGTTCGAGTGGTATCTCGATCTTCGTCGGTACGGTACGGTGCCTCACGCCGGATTCGGAATGGGCATCGAGCGGACGCTGACCTGGATTTGCGGGCTGGAGCACGTGCGCGAGACGATTCCGTTCCCGCGCCTGCTTCACCGGTTGCACCCCTAGCGCCCGCGCGACGATCCTGGGTAAGAGGACGCGTTCGTGGTAAAATAGCTGTTTCGCGCTGCATCCGGGCTCCGACACCATGCGAACGCGCCAGTCGCCGCCGGCCGCCAGACCGGCCCCTCTTCGCCGCCTCGTGGCGCCCTTCCTCGCGGGGGTGCTCGCCGCGCTTCTCTGCTTCTGCGGCGCGGCGCTCCGCGCCGAGGCGGCGGCGCGCTCCCTCTACCGCATTCCTCCCGCCAAGATCGAAACGCTCCATCGCTTCCTGCTCGCGGGAATCGACGTGGCGGGAACCGGCGAGGATGGATCGCTCCACGTCTTCCTGAACGCCACCGAGCTCGCCTCGGCCGAGGCCCTCGGTCTCGCCCCCCAGCTGCTCGCCCCTCGCGGTGCGCTGGCGGCGCCCGGAGCCGTGGCGGCTCCTCCTGGCCTCGGCGACTACCACACCTACGACGAGACGATCGCCGAGATGAGTTCGTACGTCGCCTCGCACCCCTCCATCGCGCGGCTCGACACGATCGGCGTCTCGATCGAGGGGCGCCTAATCCTCGGCGTGAAGATCTCCGACAACGTGACGGCAGAAGAGGCGGAGCCGGAGGTCCTCGTCGTGGGATGCCACCACGCGCGTGAGCTGATGAGCGTGGAGTTGCCGCTCTACCTCATGCGGCGGCTCCTCGACGGCTACGGCGTCGACCCGCTCCTGACGTCGCTCGTCGATTCGAGAGAGATCTGGATCGTCCCGATCCTGAATCCCGATGGGCACGTCTACGTGCAGAACAACTCCGGCGGGCAGTCCGGCGGCTGGTGGCGGAAGAACCGGCGGCCAAACGGGGACGGGACCTTCGGCGTCGATCTCAATCGGAATTACGGGTTCAACTGGGCCTACGACGATCTCGGCTCGAGTCCGTCCACTACCAGCGAGGTCTACCGGGGAACGGGGCCATTCTCGGAGCCAGAGACGTCGGCGATTCGCGATTTCATGGCGGCACACGAATTCCGCGTCTCGGCGTCGTTCCACAGCTACGGTCAGCTCTTCCTCTACCCCTGGGGATACGACCGCCTCGACACGCCGGACCACGCCGTCTTCCGCGCGCTCGGCGACTCCGTCTCCGCCCAGAACGGCTACCGGGCGGGGAACCCGAAGAACGGCGCGATCTACATCACCAACGGAGACATGGACGACTGGGTCTACGGCGACACGGCCGCCAAGCCGCGGCTCTATGGATTCACGTTCGAGTTGAACACCTACGATCAGGGGGGCTTCTACCCGAACGACGCGCTCATTCCCGCCACGTGCGCGCTCAACAGCGGCCCGCTCCTCACGCTTCTTCGGTACGCCGACGAACCGCGCCGCATCCTCTTGCCCGCGCGTACCACGCCGCCCGCCTTCGCGGCGCAGGGCACGGGAATGCTGCTCTTCTGGAGTTCGTCCGCGCCCGATCCGGCCAACCCCGCCGCGCGGCACGACGTTCGCCGCATCGACTCCCTCGCTCGGGCCCTCGACGACGCCGAGAGCGGCGTGGGCGACTGGGATTCGCTTCGCTTCGCGTGGAGCGCGACCCGGGCCGCGAGCGGGAGCCACTCCTACTGGTCGGGCTCGGGGAACAATCGCGAAAGCATGCTCACCGCGCGTGCGAGCCTCGACGCCGCGGGGAACGACAGCCTTGTCGTCCAGGCCTACTGGGACCTGGAGCCGTTCTACGACTACTGGTACGCCGAGGGGTCCACCGACGGCGGCGATTCGTGGACCCCGCTCCGCGGCGACCGGACCACGGACGACAACCCCTTCGGCTACAACCAGGGATCGGGCATCTCGGGAACGAGCGGGGGGGGGTTCCTGCGCGCGGCCTTCTCCCTTCTGCCCCAGGCCGGGACGCAGGTCCTGGTCCGCATCCGATGCGTGACGGACGGGGCGACCTTCGGCGAGGGGCTCTACGTGGACGACCTGACACCGACGGCGCGTTACCTCGGCGCCTCGATCGTCGATACGGGAAGTCCCGCCCCGCAGTTTCTCCTCCAGCCCACGCCCGCCACGCCGGGGCACTTCCAGGTCCGCGCGATCGACGGCGAGGGGCAGACGGGGCGCTGGAGCGACCGGACCTCCTATCAGCCCGGTGTGACGGCGGCCGGCCAGGGAGACCTCGTTCGCGCGCATGACCGGCTCTGGCCCAACGCGCCCAATCCTTTCAATCCGCGAACGCGATTCCGCTTCCAGCTTGCCGCGGGCGCCGCCGGGCCGTTCCGGCTCTCCGTCTTCGACGTCACGGGACGGCTGGTCTCCACGGTGGCGGCTGGGCGCGACGAGGGCCGGGGTGGGGAACGGGCCGTCGACTGGAGCGCGCGCGACGCCTCGGGCCGGGAACTGGCGAGCGGTGTCTATCTTCTCCGGCTCCAGACGGTTCGGGGCTCCCTGGAACGGAAGATCACCCTCCTTCGCTGACTCCGATTCCGGGCTTTCTGGATTGACAGCGCCGACGACCCGACCGTACCCTCCCGATTCCATTTCCTCCCTTCATCTTGCGTTGGCATTGAAATGGAATTGGCCGGGCTTCGTCGGGGTAGGAATGGAAGATGGCGGTCGGGGCGCGGAAACGACGTCGAAACAGCGATGTCACCGCGCAGTAACTTGACAGGCGGCAGGGTGATGGCTAGGCTCGCGAACGTGAGCCGTAGGATCCGGGCCGAGTCGATCCGGCCGCAGGTGGCGGCGCTGGTGGTCGCCCTGGCCGGGTTTGGGTCCTGCGCATCGCCGGCGCCCCCACGCCCAGCAGTCCCCCCCGCTCCGATCGTATTGGCCGGAACCGAGTACGCGGCACCGATGCTCCGGGCGCAGATCCTGGCGTTCCGCGAGCTCTACCCGCAGGCCGATTCCATCGTCCTTCAACCGAACGGTTCGGCGGAAGGGATGGAGCAGCTTGTGAACGGAGAGGTGGGCATGGCCCTGATGATGCGCGATCTGACCGAGCCGGAAGTCGAGGCGGCCGTCACCAAGGACGGGCTTCGCTCCTTTCCGATCGCGTGGGACGCGGTGGCGGTCGTCGTCCATCCCTCCTCGCCCATCCAGCAACTCTCGCGATCCGAACTCACCCAGATCTACTCCGGCGCCGTCACCGACTGGTCCACCCTGGGCTGGCGTCGCGGCGGAGCCATCATGGCGATCACCGGCGGACCGCGTCTCGGGCTCTACGGCTTCGGGGAGCAGGCCCTCCTCGCCGACTCCGCGTACGCCGCGACGATCTACGCGCTCGATACCGAAGAGGAAATCGCGCGTGTCGTCTCCGAGCGGCCGAACGCCATCGCGCTTCTCTCCCGGCCCTTCGTCACCGATCGGATCAGGCCGCTTCACGTCTCGGCGGCCATCGGATTCCCGTACGTTCCGTTCGAGCGCGGCGCGATTCTCGAGCGGCGCTACCCGCTGCTCCGGAGCCTCGCCTTCGCGACGCCGCTGACGCCGCGGACCGGCGCGGCGGATTTCGTCACCTTCGTTTCCAGTGCGGAGGGACAGCGAATCGTCGCCCGCCACGGTTACGCCCCTGCGACCGTCCCCGTCCGGATCGTCCGGACTGTAGAGGAGGGAGAGTGAATCTGCTTCGTTCCCGGCGAGTTCTCGTGTTGATCCTGGCCGCCATGGCGCTCACGGCGCCCCGAGCGTTCGCCCTCTCGTCCGGCGACCTGATCAAGCAGGGGGTGCAGGCGCTGAAGGACGGGAAGTCGCAGAAGGCCCTCGAGCTCTTCACCCAGGCCGAGAAGCTCGATCCGAGCAGCCCGCGCCCGCACTACTTCATCGCCTCGGCCCTGGAGCGCCTCGGGAATCCCGACAGCGCCAAGGTCCAGTACCAGGTCGCGCTCGGGAACCAGCCGAAGTATCCGGAGGCGCTGACCGGCCTCGGCAACCTCCTTCGCAAGCAGGGCCAGATTCCCGAGGGGACCGCGAAGCTCGAGGAAGCGGTGAAATACGGCCCGAAGGATCCGGGCGCGCTCTACTCGCTGGGGCAGGCCTACCTGAAGGACAAGCGGTACGAGGAGGCCGAAAAGGTCTTCCGGAAGGGAACGCTTCTCAAGCAGGGACGCTCCCTCTTCCTGGCGGGAACGGCCCTGGCGCTCGAGGGGAAGGGCGATCTCAAGCCCGCGGAAGAGCTCTTCATCCGCGCTCGCGAGACCGATCCGAACAATCTGCGCGTCCGGATGGACTTCGGCGGCTTCTACGATCGGAAGAAGATCCCCGTGCTCGCCGCGCCGGAGTACGGCCGCGCCGCCGAACTCGATCCGACGAATCCCGAGACGCATTTCCTCTACGGGCGCGCGCTCGTGGGGATGAACGAATTCAACGCCGGCCTCGCCGCCTTCCAGAAGGCGGAATCGGTCGACTCGACCTTCGCGCCGGCGTACCTCGAGGCGGGGCGGCTCTTCGCCCGCGCGAAGCGCCCGTCCGACGCCGCGGAGAAGTTTCAGAAGTACACCGAGCTTCTACCGGAAGAGTTCACGGGCCATTTTGAGCTCGGCAAGGCCCTGAGCGCGAGCCGCGACCGCGCGGATCGAATCTCGGCGGTCGCCATTCTCGAGAAGGCGAACGAGATCAAGGCGGATCAGCCGGAAGTGCTGGGCGCGCTCTGCAAGCTCTACACGGAACAGGGAGCCGACTCACGCGAGCAGGCGATCGCGGCGTGCGACAAATACGTCGCGGTGGCCGACTCGATCGAACCGGCCGAGAAGCTGAAGATCGGCGGGCTTTTCGCGGCCGTGCCCGATTCCGGAAAGGCGCTTCCGCTTCTTCGCGCGGCGGTCGAGCAGGATTCGACGCTCGCCAAGGACGCCAACTTCCAGATCGGCCTCCTTCTCTTCACCTCGCGCGACTGGGGGGCGGCCGTCCCGTACTTCAGCGCGACGCTCGCGTACGACTCGACCTTCATCCCGGCGCTCCTCAATCTCGGCCTCTGCCAGTTGCAGGGCGGCGAGAAGTCGGGCGCGATCGAGACCTTCCGCCGGTCGCTGGCTCTGAAGCCCAACGACGCGCGGACGCTCATCTGGGTGGGGCAGACGCTCCTCACGATGGAGCCGGATTCGCTACCGGTGGCGTACGAGACCTACGAAGCGGCCATGGCCGCCGACTCCGCGAGCGCCGACGCGCAGCGCGGAGCGGGCCTGTCGCTCCTGCTGATGGACCGCTGCGGGGACGCCCTCTCCTACTTCCTCCAGTCGACGGCGATGGACCCGAACAACGTTCAGGGGCACGTCTGGCTGGCGCAGACCTACTCGAAGTGCAAGGATCTCACTCGCGCGAAGGAAGAGTTTAACAAGGCGCTGGAGATCGACCCGACCAACGGGCCGGCGTCGCAGGGGCTCCAGATCATCCGGAATTTCGAAGCGAAACAGCAGGCCCGGGCCGCGGGAGCGGAAGGGCAATAGCGGCACGCGGCGGGTTTGCCGCCGACCACGTCAAGGAGGCACGATGAGTTTGGATGTTCGGACCGTGGGAGACGTGACGATCCTGACCCCCAAGGGAATGCTCCTGGGCGGGAAGGAGACGGACGAACTCCAGTCGAAGATCAAGGAACTCGCGGAGGCGAGTAATCGCAAGCTTCTCATCAACCTGGGGCAGACGACGTTCATGAACAGCGTCTCGCTGGGCGTGCTCATCGCCGGACACGCGAACTACTCCAAGCGTGACGCGAAGCTGAGGCTTTGCGCCGTGGACAAGAAGATCCAGAGCATTTTCGTGGTGACGAAGCTCTCTCTCGTCTTCGAGGTGTTCGACGACGAGGCGGAAGCGCTCGCGAGCTTTAAGTAGCCGGAACCAAGGGTTGCCGGTCCCGCCGGGGTGGCGTATCCTGAGCGGCCGGTCGGACCCCCCACACAACCAGGTAGGAGGATTCAGCAGTGAGACAGGGTCTCTTCGTCACCATCCTCGGAGTGGTCGCGCTCGTCATCTCGATCGTGATCTTCAACTTCCTTCCCGAATACATCAAGCAGGGCGGGCCGCTCGTCGCGGGCCTCATCATGCTCTCCATCATGTCGGTCGCGTTCACCTTCGAGCGCCTCTTCACGCTCTCGCGCGCCAAGGGCGTGGAGCCGGCTCCGGTGTTCATGAAAAAGGTCCGTCAGAAGATCGACGCCCTCGACATCGACGGCGCCGCCGAGCTCTGCGCCAAGCAGCGCGGCTCGCTGGCCAACGTGCTTCGCGCCGGCTTCGATCGCTATCTGGTCGTTCGCACGACCGGCATGGATCGCCAGCAAAAGCTCCAGGAAGTCCAGAAGGCCATGGAAGAAGCGAACATGCTCGAGGTTCCGCTCCTGGAGCGAAACCTGATCGCCCTGGCGACGATCGCCTCGATCGCGACCATGGTCGGTCTTCTCGGGACGGTCATCGGGATGATCAATTCGTTCGCGGCCCTCGGGCACGCGGGCTCGGTCGACGCCGTGAAGCTGGCCGTCGGTATTTCCGAGGCGCTCATCAACACGGCCGGCGGCCTCTTCGTGGCCATTTTCTCGATCATTCTCTACAACATCTTCACGACCATGATCGACAACTTCAACTACGGCATGGACGAAGCGACGCTCCAGGTGATCGAGGTCCTGGCGATCAAGGAAGCGAGCAAGTAAATGTCGGCCAAGAAGCTCAAGCGGGTAGGCATCAAGATCGACATGAC
>ERZ1292633.800-Hain-H41-02um-R1-800-length-35348-cov-5_pt3 | contig 23471 bp, 20 predicted proteins | sample MGYA00564406_ERZ1292633 | MGnify/ENA primary metagenome ERZ1292633 (study PRJEB36523, sample SAMEA6512639) | groundwater metagenome | collected 2019-01-08 | study: AquaDiva: Metagenomics assemblies of 32 groundwater samples | reverse complement strand
ATGCTCAATGAGGCGACACCCCTCATGGTTGCCGCCTATGACGGCCACCTCGAGCTGGTGCAGATTCTCGTCTCGGCGGGTGCCGATACGGCGGCCTGCAATCGCGACGGCAAGTCGGCGCTGGCGCTGGCGCGCGATCAGGGCCACGAAGGTGTGGTGGCCTTTCTTTCGCGGGTAGCGCCAGAGGCGGACCAGGCGCCGAACGCGGGATCGTAGGACCACGATCAGTCAGTCCGCACGGCCCCCGGCGCCGCGGCTCGCTCAGTTCCTGGTCAGAAGGACGTAGCCCTCTTCGGGATCCTGGTCGCGCTGCAGCTCTTCGAGCGGCAGCGGCGGGTTGAGATTCCGGAGCTCCGGCTTCTTGATCAGAAGCCAGCGACGCCCCGGCCTCGCGATCCAGGCGCGCAACTCTTTTTCGCCGGCGGGAAGCTCGCAGAAGCGCCGGGTGTAGATCAGGAACGAAGGGTCGAGTCGCGGATAGATCGCGTAGGGCTCGGCCGGAGAGCTGCGCTGGAGGAGCGCCTCCGCCATGGGCCGGGCCGATTTCAGGAGATCGAAGCGGGGCAGGATGACGACTGCTGTGAGCAGCGATGCGATGCTCATGCCGGCGGCGAGTCCGGCGACGACCTGCGCCGGGCGCACGGCCGCCGCGCTCGCGAGAGCCCAGGCGGAGCCGGCGGCGAGGATCGCCAGGAGCGCCCCGACCCACCAGATGAGATCCGGTCCGAGTACCTCGAGCTCCGGGTGGCGCTCGAAGATTCTGGGCAGGGCGAGGGGTCCGAGAGCGAACAGGGTGACGAGGAGCGCGGCCGGAACGGTCAGGTAAGCCTTGAAGCGCGCTCCACTGCGCTCGACCTCGGAAAACAGGAAAGCCGTCATCAGCGCGAGCGCCGGAAACATCTGCAGGACGTAGACGGTGCGCTTGGCCGGCGAGAGGGAGAAGAAGAGCAGCGTCGCCGTCGCCCAGCAGAGCGCGAACATGAATCCGCGACGGTCACTGCCCGAAGACCTGCGCCATCCCGCCCAGATCGCTCCCGGCAGAAAAAAGGACCAGGGAAAGTAATCCGCCGGAATGGTCGTCAGGTAGTAGTAGGGCGGCTGAAAATGGTGCCAGGGATCGGCGAAACGGGTCAGGTTCTGCTTGACGAGCAGCGTCTCGAGGTAAGCGCCGCCCCCGAAGAGCGCGGCCGGAACGAGCCAGGCCAGCGCGACGGCGGCCCAGATGGCGAGGCCGATGCCGAATCCCACCTCGCGCAGCCGTCGTTTCTCGCCGGTGGCGAAGGCGAAGAGCACGATCGAGAAAAGGGCGGGCAGCAACGCGACCGGACCCTTGGCGAGAGTTCCCAGTCCGGCGGCGAAGAAGAACAGCCGAAAAAAGCGCGGCCGCTCCTCGGTCCAGCCGCGCACGAAGAAGTACATGGCGAGCGAAACCAGCGCCAGAAGCAACATGTCGATCTGCCCCACTCGCCCCTGCCAGAGAATCCGACCCGAAGTGGCGAGGGCGAGGGTCGACCACCAGGCGACCCGGCGATTGAACAGCCGGCGCGCGGTTCCGAAGAGCGCGAAAAGTACGACGATCGAGGCGACGAGCGAGGGCAGGCGCGCCGAGATCTCGTTCACTCCACCCGTCGCGAGCGAGGAGGCGGCGATCAGCCAGAAGAGAAGCGGGGGCTTCTCGGCGTAGATTCTGCCGTTCAAGTGTGGCACGAGGTAGTCGCCCGAAGCGCGCATTTCCCGCGCCACCTCGGCGTAGCGGGGCTCGTCCGGATTCCAGAGGTCGCGGCTCGCGATTCCGGGAAGGAAAAGCAGCAGCCCGAGAACGAGCAGCGCCAGGCGCTCGAAGTGACTCATATCGGCGGTCCTCGCCGCGCTCGCGGCGGGTCGAGCTCCTGAGCGTTTCGCGGCGAGATCCATCGGGTGCGCATCCACCGCACGGCGAGGAGATCGGCGAGGGCCCGGAAGAGTCGATTGCCGATCCCATACTTGGCGACACCGTGGAGGCGCGGCCGGTGGTTGACGTCGATTTCGGCGAGCCGCGCGCCGTTCCATCGCACTAACGTCGGCAGGAAGCGGTGCATACCGGAGAACATCGGCAGATTCACCAGAAATTCGCGGCGGTATGCTTTGAGCGAACAGCCGACGTCGGTCACCGACTCATCGGTCGCCCAGTTGCGCACCGCGTTGGCGATCCGCGACGAGGCCCTGCGCACGAAGCTGTCGTGTCGGTCGCGACGCACGCCCGAGACCGCGTCGAAACCGTCGCCGAGACGCGCCAGCAGGCGCGGGATATCGGCGGGGTCGTTCTGCAGGTCGGCGTCGAGCGTTATCACGATCTCGCCACGCGCGGCGCGAAATCCAGCGACGAGCGCGGCCGACTGGCCGGCGTTGCGCTGATGGCTGAGCACGCGGACGCTCCGATCCACGGCCGCCAGGCGCTCGAGCACCGCCGCGCTCCCGTCGGTCGAACCGTCGTCGATGAAGATCTGTTCGTAGGTGAGGCCGGTCGAGGCGAGCGCCGCCCGCAGCTCCTCCGCCAGCACCGGCAGGTTCTCGGCCTCGTTGAACGACGGGACGACGATCGAAAGCCGGGGCGCGGCGCCGCCGCTCGTTCGCGGTTCCGACATCGCGAGGGCCGGGCGACCGCCTGCTACCAGCTCTTCCAGGGCGCCTGCCCGCCCTTCCAGAGCTCGTTCAAGGAAAGCCAGTCGCGGTAGGTGTCCATCGGATGCCAGAAGCCTTCGTGGACGAAGACAGAGAGCTCGCGGTCGCGCGCCAGCTTCTGCAGCGGCTCGAGCTCGAGGAAGACCTTGGGGTCGTCGCCAAGGTAGTCGAAGACGCGGGCGTCGAAAACGAAGAACCCGCCGGAGACCACCCCTTCGGCGACCGTGGGCTTCTCGTTGAACTCGGTGACCCGCCCGCGGTCGACCTTCATCTCACCGTAGCGCGAGGTCGGATGCACGCCGGTCACGGTCGCGATCCGCCCCTGGGCGCGATGGAAGGCGACCAACGCCGCGATGTCGACCGTACCGACGGCGTCGCCGTAGGTGAAGCAGAACGTCTCGGCGTCGACGAAGCTCTGCACCAGCTTCAGCCGCCCGCCGGTGCCGCTGTCGGCGCCGGTTTCGGCGCAGGTGACCTGCCAGTCCTCTTCGCCCACCTGGTTGTGGAACTTGACCTCGGGCGGATCCCCCTTCATCGACACGGTGAAGTCGCGCCGCATCTCGTGATAGCGGAGGAAGTACTGCTTGATCACCCAGCCTTTGTAGCCGAGGCAGAGCACGAAGCGTTTGAGTCCCGCCTGCCCGTAGTGCTTCATGATGTGCCAGAGAATCGGCTGTTCGCCGATCTCGACCATCGGCTTCGGAACGTTGTCGGTGTGTTCCCGGAGGCGCATTCCCTGCCCGCCGCAGAGGATCACCACCGGGGTCTCGGCATGCGCCGTCGTCGTCATGGCCGGGGAAGCTTAGCGCGCGGCGGAGGATCCGGTCGATCGTCGCGCCCAGAGCCGTTCTCCTCCGGCTGCGTGAGCGTGTCGCGCTAGGAGCCGGTCGAGCCGGCGCTCGTTTCCGAAGAGGGGATCGATCTGAGAGCGGTAGGCGAGGATCGCCGCGCGCTTCACTCGCTTCAGCGAGTCATCGAGCGGGAGCGAATCGGACCGCCAGCCACGGCGCGACCCGCGCGCCCGACGGAGCGCGAACAACTTCCAGACGACGTAGGGAAATTCCTCGTAGTAGGCGAGGTCGGATCCGAACGCGAGCTCGGCCGCGGCGCGCAGGAGTCGGTGATCCGCGTGGCCGCCGACGCCCAAAGGCGCCACCACGAGGCCGGCTTTCGGAAGCGAGCGCAGGCGCGCGGCGAGGCGCTCGACGAGCGGTGCTTCGACGGCGGCGACCGGCCCGAACAGGCGCGCCAGAGACGGATAGAGCGGCTCGTTCGTGCGCGGCTCCCGGCGATGAATGGCCTCGAGCTCGTCCCAGTGGATGGGCGTAGCGCCCAACAGCGATCCAGCCGCGCGGTCCTCCTCCCGTCGGCTGGACATCACCGCCCCCCGAGGCAGCGCCCAGAGAGCGAAGACCCGGTCGACGAGCAGGCTCGCCGGCCTCTCCGGTTCATCGCCCGCGAAGACGGTGAGGATCTCGACCTCGATGCCTTCGCGGCTGGCGCGCGCCACCCGTCCGCCGCAAGAGAGCGCGACGTCGTCGAGATGCGGCGAAAGATAGAGGTGGCGGCTCATCTCCGTAGCATTGGCATCATTGGCGCAACGACCGGTGGAGCGCGGGGCGGAGAGTCCGCACGATTTCGAGCAGCGCCGCGCGCTGTCCGGTCGTGAACCGCTCGCGGGTGTGATGTTCGCGAACCCAACCCCAGGCGCGGCGCGACTTCGCCTGCAGCGCCTCTGGCGAGGTACGGGCGATCTCGAGCACGCGCGCGCGCATCTCTTCGATCGAGGAGTTTTCGAGAACGGTGCCGGTCTCGGCCGTGACGTCGACGCCCGATTCGCGGCTCACGATCGGCACGATGCCGGCGTGCATGCAGGTCACAGTGCCGCCGTTCTGGCCCTCCGAGCAGGAAGGGTAGACCAGCGCCGCATGGGTGCGCGCGATCTCGCGGAACTCCGCGCTCGCGACGTCGATCCAGCCGCGGGTCCTGATATTGGGCGTGCCGTAGAGCTCGCGCCGGAAGGCGCGCTGGAACTCCGGCTCACGGTCGATCGGCCCGAGCACGGTGAGCTCGAGATCGGGCAGGCCGGCGAAGAGCTCAAGCACGCGATCGAGCCCCTTGTGGAGCAGGCCGCCGCTGCCGAACCAGAAGAATCGCCGGCGGGCTTCGGCATAATCTTTGCCTTCCGGAAACGGGTAGAGAAACGGCTGCGAGATCGGCACGGGATGGAGCGGCTTGCCGGCGAAGGCGTAGGTCGCCCGGGTCGCGGCGTTGCCGAGGATCGTCGCGGCGTCGGCGCTCTCGATGGCACGGTTGGGTTCGAGCGCTTTGTACGGCGACAGGCTGAAACCGCGCCTCTCCGCGAGCTCACGGCGGCGCCGCTCCTGGGCGGCGTTGTAGAAGCGCCAGTGCGCGGTCTCCGCGTGCAGGATCGCGAGCGCGCGATCGGGCAGGAGCGGCGCCAGACGCTCGAGTTGGAGCCGGACGTCGATCACCAGATCGTAAGAGGCGCGCGGGACGAAAGCCGAGTTCGTCCAGTGAATGGCATCGACGGCGAATCCGAGCTCGAGGAGCGTCTCGAAGATCCGTCGAGATTCCCAGAAGTGGGTGTGCGAATGCGGAATCGAGGCGCCCGCGGAGAGCAGGAGCGGGTCGAGAATGTACGAGAAGAGTGCCCTGCCCGCCGGCGGGCCCTCCGGCATCCGGGTGACGATCTTGTGGTCGGTGCCACGGGCGCGGCGAGCCAGGCGTTCGAGGAGTCGCCGACCGCGGCCCGGAAGTGCTTGCCAGCGCATGCCGGACAGGCAAGGTATCACAACGATTTCGGAGCTCGGCGACAGGCGGCCTGCCGTATGCTTCGTGCGTCTTGAGCCCCGCTTCCGCGCTTGTCACCGGCGCCTCCGGGTTCCTCGGAGGTCATCTCGTCCGCGCTCTGCTCGCCGCCGGAGTCGAGGTTCACGCCCTTTCTCGAACGGCTCACGAAGCGAGCGACCCGCGGTTGCGCTGGTGGCGAGTCGACCTCGCGGAAGCGTTGGAGGTCGCGAGAATCGTGCAGGCGGCTCGTCCGGAGATCATCTTCCACCTGGCGAGCCTGGTGACCGGCAGGCGCGAGCTCGACCTGGTGCTCCCCGCTTTTCGCGACAATCTCGCGAGCACCGTGAATCTGCTCACGGCGGCGGCTTCGACGGGCGGCTGTCGCCGGATCGTCGTCGCGGGCACCATGGAGGAAGCGGACCTGGCGAGCGGCGAAGCGCCGTCATCGCCCTATTCCGTGGCGAAGGGCGCGGCCGCTCTGTACGCGCGGTTCTTTCACGCGCTCTACGGTTTGCCTCTGGTGCAGGCCCGCATCTTCATGGCCTACGGACCAGGGCAGCAAGACCGGAAAAAGCTCATTCCGTATTCCATTCTCGAGGCGCTGGCGGGCCGGCCGCCGGAGATTTCGCGCGGCACGCGGCGCATCGACTGGATCTTCGTCGACGACGTCGTGCGCGGCCTGCTGGCGTTCGCCGAAACGCCGGGGATCGAAGGCGAGACTTTGGATCTCGGCAGCGGCGATCTGGTCAGCGCGCGAGAGGTCGTCGAACGCATCTGTCACGCGCTGCAAGCGCCGGCGCCGCGGATCGGGGCGCTGCCGGATCGCCCGCTCGAGGCGACGCGGCGGGCGAACGTCGAACGCACGACGGCGCACGCGGGCTGGCGGCCCACGATCGGCCTCGACGAAGGCCTCCATCGAACGATCATCGCGTTGCGCGGCGAACGCCCGGACGACCGCGCCTGATGGGAATCCCGCGCGGCACGGCGAGACTCCTTCTGGACGAAGCGCGGGCGCGCCCGTTCGCCGGGTCGGTGCTCGAGCTCGGCCGGATGAGCGTTTACGCGACGCACGAGGAGCTGCAGCGCTGGGCGAGGGAACAGAGCGTCGACCTCGCCGCCGGCTTTCCGGCGACGCTCTCACACCAGCCGGAGCTGGCGCGGCACGGCTGCCTCGACGACCGCACCTTCTTCCGGCTCCTCGGGTTCGACCGCGTCGAGAGCGCGGACGTCGCCGACTGGGAAGGAGTCGACCACGTTCTCGATCTCAACCAGCCGGTGCCGGAGGGTCTGCGGGAGAGGTTCGACGTCGTCTTCGAAGCGGGCACGATCCAGCACGTCTTCGATCTGCGGCGAGTCTTCGCGAATCTGCACGCGCTGGTCAGGCCCGGTGGCCGGGTGATCCACGGCATGGCGCCGTCGTCGAATCATGTCGACCACGGTTTTTACATGTTCTCGCCGACGCTGTTTCACGACTTCTACAGCGCCAACGGCTGGCGCATCGAGGCGTTCTTCTTCTTCGAGTTTTATTCCTACTGGTTTCGCGGTCGCTTCCACTCGACGACGTGGAAAGTCCGGCCCTACGTGCCCGGCTGCCTCGACGAGATCTCGTATGGTGGATTCGGCGGCGCGCAGGTCGGACTGTTCGTGGTGGCGACGAAAGGGCCCGGCGCCACCGCGGAGCGGATTCCGCAGCAGAGCTTGTTCGCCCGGACCCCACCGAGGCTCGCCAGACCGGAGGCTGTCAGCCGAATCTCGGCACGTCTCGACTCGATGCTTCTGCCGCTCAAGTATTTCAGGCGCCGCCTGAAGCTCCTGCTGCCGCGCCGGCTGCCGCCGGTCGTCAGGCGCTTCTGACGCCGATCGCGGCGTTCAGGCTCGGATCGGAGAGCTCGCTGGCGAGCTGGCGATAGCGGCGGATCTGATCCAGCGTCGCTTGTCGCATATCGGCGCCGCGATCGAGCTCGCGGTACCACTCGACGATCCAGTCGAGCCCGTCCGCGAGGCGTAGCACCGGCGCCCAGCCGAGCATGGCGCGCGCCTTGCCGCAGTCGAGCTTCAGGAAGGTGTCCTCGTGCGGTCGCGGGATGCGGTCGAGCTCCCACTGCACTTCGCGCCCCCACTTGCGCGTCAGCTGGCCGGCGAGCCATGAGACCGGCAGACAGTCCTCGTCGACCGGTCCGAAATTCCAGGCTGCCGCGACTTTTGTGTCTCCCGTATACAGTCGCTCGGCGACCTGGAGGTAACCGCGGAGTGGTTCGAGCACGTGCTGCCAGGGGCGGATCGCTTCGGGGTGACGGAGGACCAGAGGTCGATCCTCGCGCAACGTCGCGACGATGTCCGGTACGAGACGGTGCGGCGCCCAGTCGCCGCCTCCGATGACGTTGCCCGCGCGGACCGACGCGACGAGAGCATGCGGCTCATCGGCGGGTCCGCTGAAGTAAGACTCCCGGAAAGCATGAACGAGGATCTCCGCGCAGCTCTTGCTGGCCGCGTATGGGTCGCGTCCTCCGAGCTGTGATTTCTCGCGGTACCCCCAGTGCCACTCGTGATTGGCGTAGCACTTGTCGCTCGTCACGATGACCAGCGCCTTGATCTCGGGCCGCCGGCGCGCGGCGTCGAGGACGTGGGCCGTGCCCATGACGTTGGTGGCGATCGTGCCCACCGGATCCTGATAGCCGAACTGGACGATGGGCTGCGCCGCCAGGTGGAAGACGACCTCGGGCCTGGCCGCGTCGATCGCCGCCTCCAGAGCGGCCAGGTCGCGAACGTCGCCGATCGTGGATTCGATTCCGGAGTCGATGTCGGCGAGCTCGTAGAGATTCTGGCGCGTCGGGGGCACGTGGGCATAGCCGTGAACGCGGGCTCCCATGAGCTGGAGCCACAGACAGAGCCAGCCGCCCTTGAAGCCGGTGTGCCCGGTGACGAAGACCCGCCTGTCTTTCCAGTCGAAGTTGGGCATCGGGAACCTCTCTCGTCCTCAGGATTCTATCGACTGAGACGGCAGTTCGCTCACCGGCGGGGCGCGAAAGAAGTCGAGAAAACGCCCGCCGAAGCGGAACCAGAACCAGCCGAAGCTCGCGGCCGCGGCGGCGAGCGAGAGCAGCGCGCGCTGCCAGCTTCCTTCGCCGCTAATCCACCAGGCGAGGGCAAAGAGCGGCAGCGGCGCCAGATAGACCTCGGCGAGATCCGCGAGGAGCGCTCCCAAGGCCCGGCCGCCGATTCGCCACAGGGCCCAGACGAGGAGCGGTGCCCCCAGCGGCAGGAAATTGGCCCAGGCCATGCCGACCGGACAGTGACGAGCCGAGAGCCAGAGTCCACCCCCGACGAGCGCCGCGAGATGGAGGAGGAGTGTCGCGACACGCAGTCGATCCAGCTTGCGGGCGATCAGGAGCTCGCCACCGAAGCGCCCGAGCGGATCGATCAGTGGCGCGAAGGCGAGCAGCCGGAGCAGGTCGGCCTGATCGGCGTAGCGCTCGCCGCCCAGCAGGCGAACCGCGAGGTCGGCGTTGAGGAAAAGGAGCAGCGCCGCCGGGACTTCGATCGCCAGGAGCGTCTTGGTGGCGAGGCGATAGGCGGTGAACTGCCGCTCGGGTTCGGCCGCGAAGCGCACGAACGCCGGATAGAGAGCGCGACCGATCGGCTGCTGCAGAACGCGCGAGGCGGAGAGTGCCCAGACGTAGGCGAACATGTAGCCGCCGACCGTGGCATCGGGGAAGCGACCGCCGAGGATCAGCGCGTCGGCGTAAGTGACCGCGAAGGCGAGAAGCCAGATGCTGCCGAGCGGAATGGAGCTCGCGAGCAGCTCCGCCGTATGGCCAGGCTGGTAGACGAGCGGCATCGGCGGGTGCTGGGCGCTCGACCGCGCCCGTGCCCAGAGAAGCAGGGTGTAGATCGCCTGCGAGACGATCATCGCCGCGATGAACGACCACACTCCGCAGCCGGCGAGCGCGAGCAGGATCGCCGCGGTGCAGTACGTGAAGGTACGCGCCAGCTCCGGCGGGAGCGAACGACCGATTTCGAGCTCGGCTTCGTACCAGGTGAGCGGCACGCTCGCCAGCCCTTCGAGGAGCAGGTAGACGACCATCGCGCGCAGCACCATCGCCACGTCGGCGCGCGGCGTCTCGAAGAGCAGAGCGATGCGGGGGGCAAAGGCAAGGAGCCCGAGGCCGAGCGCCAGCCCCCAGGCCAGCTGAACGCGCAGGAGGTTCCCGAGCGGCATCGGGCGGAGGCGGACGACGTGACTGGGCAGGCCCAGATCGCGCACCGTGGCGAGGAGCAGGAAGAGCGCCTCGGTCCAGTCGCGAAGACCCCAATCGGCGGGCGGGATCAGCCGACGCAGGGCGAGATGCGTCGCGAGAATGGCGGCGACGCGAACGAACTGGGCGAGCGTGGCCGCTCCGCTCGAGCGCAACAGCCCGCGCGGCGTGTCGGCCGTGGAGCCCAACCCGGCCTAGCCTCCGTCCGCGGGCGCGACGTCGATCGGGAACCGTCGCGCGGTGCCGGGGACGCGGTCGTCGAACCAGGCGAGACGTTCGCGCAGCGCGTCGACCTCGAGCACGTAGCGCCCCGGACGATCGGGCGTCGCGATTTCGAGCGCCAGCTCGGCCGTCTCGCCGGGAGCGATGTCGCGCGGCAACACGGTCCGGAGCCCCTCGGCGACGACGGTCTCGCCGTCCTCGGCGAGCCAGCGGTAGGAAACGGAGACGCGCGTCGCGCCGCGCGCTGGCCAGGTCGAAGCACTGGTGTTGCGAATGACGAGCGGAGCCTGGACAAGGCGATGGGCGCGCCAGGCGGGAGGGGCCTTGGCGTCGATCCACTCAAGCCGATAGACGTCCGCGGCGAGGGCGCTCTCCTCACCGAGATAGGTGACCTGCGCCCCGACCAGGTAGGTCGCCTCCTCGAACTCGGCCCGCGGACGTGCGCCCGGCTTGGCGAGCTCGGCTGCCTCCTCTTCGGTCGGCGGCTTCGCGGCGACGATCTCGGTTCGAAACGTCTGCGCCGCCGCCTGGAGCCAGAGCTTGTAGGAGAAGAACTTCGTGCCGTCGTCGGCGCGACGGCGTCGCGCGGCGCCAGGCGACAGCGTCACTCGGGTCGCGTTGGCGGGGGGAACGGCGGAGTCGAACTGGATCTCCTTGCGATCGGCGCCCAGTTCGATCGCGATGCGGTTGGGCGCCACCGGAGATTCGATCTGAAAGACCGGCCTTTCGAGCGCGACATCGGAGCTCACCCAGATCTCGACCGGGCGGCCGCCCTCCACCCAGAGACTCTCACCCACCGACGACAGGACATCCTTGCGGCCGAAGAAGTAGATGCCGTTGCCGACCTGCCCGCGATAGCCGGGGATCTGGCGCTCGAGCGTCTCTTCGAAAGGAAAGAACCGGAACGGCGCGTTGCGCACGTGCGCCTGCAGGGTCGGCTGCGGCACCGGCGAGCCGAACGGCGTGAACAGGATCGGCGCCACGAAGAGGCCGCCCAGCGCGTAGCCGGCGACTGGAACCCAGGCTGGAGCGACCCTGGTGACCAGGAAGAGGAACGCCGGAAGCGCGTTCACGAAGTAGCGATTGCCGATGAAGCCGCCGCCGCCGTGCCAGTTGAACGGAATCAGGGTGAGAAAGAGGAACGCTACGGCGCCGGTCGCCCCGAGCAGGATCCAGCGCTCCCCGGATCGGCGAGAGAAGGCGAGGAACAGGAGCAACGAGAGGAGCGCGAACGGTGCGTAGAGGAAAAGCCCGGTGTGACGCCCGACGAAGAAATAGAGCAGGTTCGCCGGTAGGCGATGATCGACTTCGGGCAGCCGGAAGATCCATCCCCACGAGTTGCGCGGTCCGATCTCCTGCGCGATCTTTTCGGGATAGGCCTCGGAACGCTGGATCGGCAGCTCCGGCATCGACTGGGAGTCGACCACCCGGACACCGGAGCGTTCGACCCCGAGATAGGCGGACGGGTGGCCGGTCAGGGCGATCGAAATGCCGCAGACGAGGGTTCCGGCGGCCAGCGCCCCGGCGAGCCAGGTCGCGGCGCCGCGGAAGCGTGCGCCGCGAAAGGCGAGGTAGAGCGCCGGCGCTCCGAGCAGCGCCAGCATCGGCTTGTTGTAGGCCGCGACGACGAGCGCCGCTCCGGACCATGCCGGACGCGTGCTCTCGTTCCAGATCCGCGCGAGCATCCGCCGCCACCGCGTGGCCGGGACGGCGAGCGATGACGGCGTGAACGCGGGATACAGGCAGGCGGTCAGCGCGGCGATGCAGAGCACCTCGGTGTGAAGCCAGAACACGTAGGCGAAGGCGTTCGAAAGGAGGAAGAACCCGGACGAGTAAAGGAGCGCGAGTCCGTCGCTGTTCCACTGACGAAGATAGAGCGCCCCGAGCCAGACGGAGATCAACAGCAGCGCCATGTTGGTGCCGACGAAGCCGTTGGCGCCGAAGAGCGCGACGGCCGGCGCCGCGAGCAGCGAGACGAGGTACGGCTTGCCGAAGAAGACGGTTTTCCAGCCGTCGTCGGTCATCAGAATCAGGTTGTTCGCTTCGTTGTAGGGAAACTCGCGCGCCAGCCGCTGAATGTCGCCGACGTCACAGCGCAGGTCTCCGTCCTCGATGAGTGACAGCGCCATCAGGTAGTAGGCCGGCTCGTCCGATTTCAGGTCGAGCGGCAGGCCCGGCTTCTGGAGCGTCAAGGGAAAGAGGATGAAAAAGAAGGCAAGCCCCGCGAAAGTCAGCCGGACGGTACGCGACACGAGGCGGAGAGTCTATCCGGACGCGGGTCCGCGGCGCCCGCCCGGGAAGCAAGAACGGCGGATCCGCCAGGGGGCCAGCCATCGAGGGCTACATTCCCGAGATTGAATGGTACGCCTCCTCCGCGGCTACTCAACCGAACGGTCCTCCGGTACGCTCAGGGCGCTCATGTCCCCAGGCCGCTCCGGGATCCCGGTACTCGCTGTCGTCGCGGCGCTGGTCGGCTGCACGCTTTTTCTCCTGCGGCCGGCTTCGCGCGAGCTGCGCGGCGACGAGGGCACGTACGTGGCGATGGCGGCCTCGCTGGCGCGCGACTTCGACCTCGAATTCGACGAATCAGACCTCGCCTGGGCCGAAGATCCCGCCCGCGAAGGACTGGCGCTCATCCTGCAGCGAACGGAGCGCGGCGTCGCCTACTCGAAGCCGGTGCTCTACCCGATCCTCGCGGCGACGCTCACCGGCTTGCTTGGCGAGTGGGGCCCGGCGGCTCTCAATCTGATCTTGCTCCTCGCCGCCGTCCACGTCGCCTGGCGCGCGCGCCTGGGCCAGGGTTCGACGGCCGACGACAAGTCGACGCGAGACAACGTGCTCACCTTCGTCGCCACGGGCCTCGCCCTTGTCTACCTTCCTTGGCGGATGACCGAGACGTTGCAGCTCGCGCTGGCGCTCGCCGGCCTCGCGCTGACCTTCGCGGCGCTGCGGCGTGAAACGAGGCCGGCTGGCGAGCTCGCCGGCGCGGCGCTCCTCGGACTGCTCGTCTCGCTGCGCGAGCCGAATGCGCTGGTGGCGGCGGCGCCGGTGGCGGCGGCGTTGCTGCTTCGGCAGCCGCGACGTGCGCTCCGTCTGGCGACCGTCTCCCTCTTGAGCTACGGAGTGGTCGTTCTGGCGACCTGGGGGTTCACGGGCGCGGCGAATCCGTACAAGGCGGCGCGCTCGACGTTCACGTCGGAGACCGGATTCCCCGCCGGAGTCGCGGCCGGCGCGGCCGCGGCGCGCTTCGATTCGGCGGCGAGTCTCGCGACCTCGTCACTCGGCGTCCGGCCCGATCTCGATCCGGAGAAGAGCGCCTACGCGGCGCTCTACTTTCTCGTCGGCCGGCATACCGGGCTGCTCTGGTACCTGCCCGCAGCGCTGGCGCTCGGACTCGCCGCGCTCGCCTCCGCGGATCGCGCTGGCTGGGCGGCGCTCGCGTGCTTCGCGGGAGCCGCGCTCTTCTATCTCCTCTGGATGCCGGCGAACTACTTCGGCGGCGAAACCTTCGTTGGCAATCGCTACGCGCTGGCGGCGCTGCCGCTCCTTCTCGTCGCGCCGACCCGGCTTCCCGGCGCGAGAGCGCTCGTCGGCACCTGGATCCTCGCCGCGATCGTGGCCGGATCGGCGCTCGTCTCGGTGATCCGCGTGCGCGCCCTGGACGATTCGAGCCAGAGCCACGCTCACGCCGGGCTCTTCCGCTTCCTGCCGTACGAGTCGACCGCGTCCCATCTCGATGGCCGGCGCGACCGCTACTGGGCGGGCGATTTCGTGCGCTTCGTCGATCCCTTCGCCCGTGCCGGCGACTGGAGCTTCGAGCTCGCGACGGGCGACCCGGCGGCGGAAGTCGAGCTCGCGACGCGATCTTCGACCGGAAAGTCGGGTCCGTTGCAGTTCGTGGTCCAGGGCTCGGCGCCGGATCTGGGGCTCGAGATTTCGGACGCATTTCATCGCGAGCGCTTCCGGCTCACGGCGCATGAGAACGGCGGCGCCGGCGGTCCGGTGCAGTTCGAGCCATCGCGCGGCTGGCGGCGGCATCGATTCTGGTGGAGCCGCGAAGCGACTTACGATGTCCGCATGCTGCGCTTCCGCGCGACCCGGCCATCCGGCGATCCCGCCACGATTCGCGTGCGCTACCTGGGTCGCGAGCCCGCCCCGAGCTCCGGCCTCGCGCGCGAGGTCGTCGCCGTCGGTCAGCCGAGTCCGGCCTTCGCCGGCGAGCCGGCGGAGATCTCGTTTGAAGTTCGCAACACCGGCGAGTTCGTCTGGCAGAACGGGTCGACCTTGCCGACCCAGATCGGCCTGCGGTTTCTCGCGCTCGAGAGCCCGGACGCACGGGCGAGCGAAGCCAGGCGCCCGCTGCCTGGGCCCGTCGCACCAGGGGAGTCGCTCGTCGCGACGATCCCGATCGTCTGGCCGGAGCGGCCCGGGCGTTACCGCGTGACGCTCGATCTCGTGCTCGAGGACGTGGCCTGGTTCGAGGAGCGGGTCGGCGCGCCGCTGGCGCGCGCCGAGATCGAGGTCAGGGCGAAGGGGAGCGCTTCGCCGCCGGCCCCGCGCTGAGCGATCGGCGTGCGGCTCCGTTGTCGAGACTGAAAAGCAGTGGATCGACGGGGCCGGGCTCGAACGACTGAAACCGGATCTCGATCGGCGCCCCGCCACTGACGACGTCCTTGACCACCAGAAGTTCGGGAACTCCGCGTGCCGCGTCGCGCCACGCCTTGGGCTCGACGACTCGAAGTACCTTGCCGGAGCTCGATTGCAGGTCGGCGCGGAGCGGCCGCCGGGTCTTGCGGCTCACCACCCAACGCAATCTGGGAGCGGCGGCGTTCGGCGTCTTCGCCACGAGCTCGAAGGTCGCGATCCCCGCCTCCTCATGCACCGTTTCAATGTCGTAGTCGCGCGCCAGGTCAAGTCCGAGAAGCTCCTGGAGCGCGGCACCCTGCACGCGGTAGCTCGGCGCGAGCTCGACCGGCCGAGCGCTTCCGGGCGCCAGGAAGTAGAGCTTGCCGAAACGCCGGAGGAGGTACTTGCCCAGCTCCCTCGGCGCCAGGAAGCGGACGAGCTCGAGATCTCGACCCTGGTGGAAGATCTCGAGCCGGGCGCCCGCCGTTTCGCCCAGTCGGCGAATCTCGAGTTCGGCGCGGAATTCGGCCGGCGCCGCGGCGAAGAGATCGCTCGCCGCGAGGAGCGTCCGGTCCGCGGCGGTCGCGGCGTCCGCGGCGGCCGACGAGCCGAGAAGGAGCGCCGCGGCGAGGGCGGCGAACGCCGTGATCGCGAAGGTCCGCCCGAGCTCAGTCATGACCCAGCGCTTCGACGACGGAGATGTGCGTGGCGCGACGGACGGGGGCGAGGGCGGCGAGAAGCAGCACGACCGCCATGAGCGCGATCGCGCCAAGGAATGCCTCCGGCACGTAGGCGAGACGAAGATCGATCGGGTCGACCGCGCCCGGTGGCGGTGGCATTTTCAGGTTCGCCGAATTCAGGAGCGCGATGAGTGCCGCGCCCCCGATCCCGCCCAGGATCGCTCCGAACAGGCCCAGCCAGAGCGCTTCCCAGAGGACGCCACTGGCGACCTGCCCGGCCGTGGTGCCGAGGGCGCGCAAGGTGCCGATCTCCCGCACGCGCTCCATGACCGCCATGACCAGGGTGTTGGAAGTCGCGAGGATCACCAACACGAAGACGATCGCGCCGAGGAACCAGAAGATCCCGATGTAGAGATTGCGCACCTGAGCGTAGAAGACGGCTCGTTTCGTCCACGGCGTCACCGCGAACTCGCCGCTTGCGCCATGTCGGGCGAGAGCCGCGGTCACGGTCCTTCGCGCGCTCTCGGACTCGCGAGCGTCGACGAGTCCGACGAGCAGATTCGAGACGCGATCGGTGCTGAGAAGTCGCTGCGCGCTCGCCAGGTGCAGTTTCAAGAAACGTGTGTCGAGCTCCTGGACCCCGGTCGTCAGGATTCCGGCTACCCGGACATCCAACGCATTCAGCATGCCCTCGTTGGAGGTCGCAAGGAGCGTCACGATGTCGCCGGGTGCGGCGCCGAGCGCTGCGGCCAGACCGGAGGCGAGGAGCGCGACATCTTCGCCTTCCGCGGGTGGCGCTTCCGCCAGAGGGTCGCCCGCGCGGAGCCTGGTCTTGAAGCCCATTCGCTGCTCGCGCCCGGGCTCGACGCCGACGCCGACGAACGATACGGAAGCGCCGTTCGCCTTCTGCGCCATCCCCATCAGATGGACGTTGGCGCCCGCCGCGACGACGCCCGGCAGCGCCTCGACGGTCGACTGAACCTCTCGCCAGTCGGCGATCCCGCTCGCCGCGGGGCGATCGAGAGCCGCCTCGCCGCGTCTCGCGACCTCCGCTGCCGAAGCGATCTCGAGGTGCCCCAGCCCGCCGTGGATCATCGCTTCGCGCAGGCCGTCGAAAGAGAAACGCACGAATCCGGCGGTGAGGAGGAGGCCGACGGTTCCCGCGGCGACGATGGCGAGCGACAGAGCCGTGCGGCGCGGGTTGCGCGCCAGGTTGCGCAGCGCGAAACGGGCGAACTTCATGCGACTCCCTCGCGCCGCTCGTCGGCGGTCACCCGTCCGTCTCTGAGCTCGATCTGCCGGGGGGCGCGCGCCATCAGCGCCGGATCGTGCGTCGCGACAAGGATTGTCGTGCCGCGCTCCCGGCGCAGCGCCGCCAGGAGGTCGAAAATCGCCGTGGCGTTCCTCGAATCGAGGTTCCCCGTCGGCTCGTCGGCGAGCACCGCGAGCGGCTCATGCACGAGGGCGCGGGCGATCGCGACACGTTGCCGTTCGCCGCCCGAGAGGCGTTCCGGGCGATGCGTCGCGCGGCTGCTCATCCCCACGGCGTCGAGCATGGCGAGAGCCCGGCGGCGTCGCGGCGCGGCCGGAAGGTCGTCGATCCAGAGCGGATACTCGACGTTCTCGATCGCCGTCAGGACCGGAACGAGATGAAACGACTGGAAAATGAAACCGAGCTTGCGGCGGCGCAGAAGGGTGCGCTCGCGCTCGGAAAGCCGCCCGAGGCTCTCGCCGGCGAACTCGATCTCGCCGGCGTCGGCGGTATCGAGGGCGCCCAGGAGATGGAGGAGAGTCGACTTGCCGCTGCCGGAGGGGCCGGCGAGCACGACGAGCTCGCCCGCGTCGATCTCGAGGTCGACGCCGTCGAGGGCGCGGATCTCGGTGTTGCCGAGGCGATAGCTCTTGCGGAGACCTCGGGCGCGGAACGCGGGCATCGCAGCGGGGAAGTGGCTCAACTCGGCGCGAATCCTAGCCGGTCCGGCCGCAACCGAGGCCCGGGAGCCCTGGGATGGCGGTGGGAGATCGCGCCTTGGACGCCCGGAGGGGGCATTCCGTAGGAGTGGGGGCACGGGAGAAGGATCGATATGATCGAGACGATGACGAAGAGCCCGGAGACTCTGACCGAAGCCCATGGCGAGATCACTCCCACGGTGCTCTTCGAAGAGCTCCATCGGGGCGTGCTGGGTCAGGACCGCGCGCTGCGTTTCGTCGCGGTCGCCATCCACAAGCATGTACTGGGCAAAGTCTCGGGCAACATCCTGCTGATCGGCTCGTCGGGCACCGGCAAGACGACGATCATGAACAACATTCAGCGCCTGTACGACACCGTGCCGGGCTTCGAGGCGTTCCGGGCGGTCACGATCCTGAACGCCAACCTGCTGGTCGACAGCGAACGGACGGAGTTCCGGCCGGACCGGATGTTCAGCTCGATCGAGCAGCGGGCGCGGGTCATTCTCGGCGAACGCCCGTCGGTCGCGGCGCTCAAGGAGACGATGGAGCGCGCCACGGTCTGCGTCGACGAGATCGACAAGATGTCGACGATCGTCGCTGGGAAGCCCAATCCGATCGGCGTCGTCCTGCAACAAGGGCTCCTGACCCTGATGGAAGGAGAGCGCGTGCCCTACCGCCTGCGCGCTTTCGACAAGGACGGCCAGGAGCGCGAGCACCTGGTCGAAATCGACACGCGCAAGATGATGTTCGTCTGCGGCGGCGCCTTCGAAAGCCTCTACGATCAGGTTTTCAACCGCGTTTCGCGGGCCGGCTCCGGCGAGCGGATCAAGACCGAGGCGGTGAAGACGGCGGACGGCGGCGTACGGCTCGAGAGCCGCTTCTCGCTCGCCGAGTTCCTGAAGATCAAGGACCTCTTCGAATACGGAATGGTGCCGCAGTTCATGGCGCGTTTCGACAAGGTCGTGGTCCTGAACGACCTCAACACGGCGGTGCTCAAGGAGATCCTGCTCGGCAGCTACGATTCGCCGCTGGCGCGCACCCGCCGCTACTTCGAGTCACTCGACGTCGAGCTGGAGCTCGACGACGTCGCCGCGGCGCTCATCGCCGAGAGGGCGTCGCAGGAGAACCGCACGGGTGCCCGCGCTCTGCGCGAAGTCTTCTCGGAGATCGTCAATCCGCTCGAGTTCGATCCGCTGCGCGAAGCCAAGGCGGGCGCGCACGGCAAGAAGCACCTCAAGATCGACGTCGAGCGCGTCAAGCGCTCCTTCAAGTAGCCAGCAGCTCTATTCTGGCTTGAGACGAATCGTGAGGTCGCCGGTCTCGCCGCGCACCACCACGCGATCGCGTTCGATGCGCAACAGCGTGTAGCCCGCCGTCCTCTCTCCCACCGCCAGCAGCTTGCCGTTCAGGTAGGCGAACGGCGCGGCCTCCGAGTAGGCGATGCCGCCCAGCTCGAGCTTGGTGCCGTCAGAGAGCTCAACGCGGCGGACGTACTCCCGCGCTCCGGCCCTGGCTGGCGGGGCGCTCGGCGCCGGCCTTGCTGGCTCGCTGGCGCTCGGCTCCCTAGAGGGTGAGCTCGAGGTTGTTCTCGGTAAGGGAAGTGGGGGCTCGGTCGTCGGAATCGGCTCGCTGGCGCTCGGCGGCGCGGTCGCTGGCGGCGGCACGTCGGTAGAAAAAGGCTGCGCGGCTTCTCTCTCGGTCGCCGGCCGGGCGAGAAAAACGGCGATCGCCACGGCGGCGGCGCCCCCGAGGAGCACGAAAAGCGGGATGAGCTTGTGTCCGGGGCGCTGGCCCCGGCGGGCGCGATAGGGCTGTGTCGGCGTCTCGAGCGGCGCCGGCAGCCCCTTCTCGCGCGCTTCGCGCGCCGCGCCTTCGCGTTCCGCCTTCTTGAGCGCTTCCGAGACCAGGCTCATGAAGGCTTGCCTTCGAGCTCGCGAATAGCGCGGCCGATCTCTTTACCGGAAAGATGGTCGAGCCCGGCGACGTAGCCCGCCAGCATGGCGGTGTCGCAGACCGCGTTGATCAAACGAGGGATCCCATTCGAGTAGCGGTGAATCTTCGACAGCGCCCAGCGGCTGAACGTGGGCCGGCCGTTGCCGCCGGCGACCTGCATCCGGTAGTAGATGTAGAGCTCGCTTTCGTCGCGCGACAGCGGTTCGAGGTGGTACCTCACCGTGATCCGCTGCCGGAGCTGGCGCAAGCGCGAATCGTCGAGCATCTCCTTGAGCTCCGGCTGGCCGATGAGGACGATCTGCAGCAGCTTCTGGCGGTCGGTCTCGAGGTTCGAGAGGAGCCGCACCTGTTCGAGAAGCTCGAGGGAGAGGTCCTGCGCCTCATCGATCAGCAGCACTACGTCCAGGCCGAGCGGCACCTGGGCGAGCAGGAACTGATTCAGCATCTCGAGATAGGCAACGCGGTCGCTGCGGCCCGGCGGCGTCAGTCCGAGCTCGACCAGGATGGTGCGCAGGAGCTGCGACGACGACATCACCGGGTTGAGGATCAGCGCGGTCTTGAACTTTGGCCCCAAGCGCTCGAGCGCCGCCCGGCAGAGGGTCGTCTTGCCGGCCCCGACTTCGCCGGTAATCTGCACGAACCCCTTGCGCTCCCTGATGCCGTACAGCAGGTGCTCGAGCGCCTCCCTGTGCCGGGCCGAGAAGTAGAGAAATCGCGGATCCGGCGTAATATTGAACGGCGCCTCGCGGAAGCCGTAGAAGTCGAGGTACATTCGAATTCAAGCTACCACGGGCGCTGCCGGAGCTCCGTTTTGCGGCTTCGGCGGGGCCGATCCGGCAGGGACGGGCTTCCCTTCGAAAAGGCAGAGGGGGCGGACTTGACAGGCGCCAGCGTCTGGCGGAGTATGTCTGCTTAAGGTAGATTCAACAGGACCAGATCACCGCGGAGGCTTCCATGTCGACTCGCACTTTCGTTCGCCTCGGACTGGCGCTGATGGTCGTACTGCTGGTCTCAACCGGCGGCGCCGCGTGGGCTCAGGAAACCAAGGACGGATCTTCGCCGCCGCCGGGAGAGGTTACCGCCGGCTGCAGCGCGATCGTCGACGACGCCTACGACGGCTCGATCGGGTCGATGACCTGCCTCACCGTCCCTGGTCCTGTCGGCGCGATCGAGGACCTCAACGTCGAGATGAGCTTCAGTCACACCTGGGTCGGCGACCTGACGATCAAGCTCGTGAGCCCCAGCGCTGAAGTTCTGACCCTGATGAGCCGGCCGGGCCTTGCCGAGCCGGCCGATGACGGCACGAGCTGCTGCGGGTCCGGGAACGACATGACGGGCGCAACCATCACTTTCGACGACTCATCGGTCAACTCGGCCGAGAGCTTCGGTTCGGTGGGTTCGCCGATCTGCTCCGTAGCTGGCCCCTGCGACTACTTCCCGGCGCCCGACACCGGTCCCGGCACCAACCTCGCCCAGTATATTGGCCAGGAGGGCGCCGGCAGTTGGCAAGTCTGCATTGGAGACGGGGCGGGGGCCGACGTCGGGGAGCTCTGCACCGCGAACCTGGTGGCCGTGGTCAGCGCGCCGTCGATCCTCGAGATCCCGACGACGAACGCCTGGGGCCTCGCGGCGCTCGCACTGTTGCTCGCCACCGCGGCGTTCCTGGTTCTCCGTCGCCACTGATCCGGCGCGTTTCGCGTCGGCTCCCTCGAGCGGGACTCCCGAATCTCCGGGGCCCGCTCGATTCATTTGTGGAGTCCTTCCAGCGCTAACGGCGCCCACGCTATCCTCGCCCGACGATGACTCGGGATGCGGCTTGGCAGATGGTGCTGGATGCCGTGCAGGCGGTGGGATTGCGCCGGCATATGCTGGCCGTTGAGGCCGCGATGCGCTCTTACGCCGGCAGGCTCGGCGAAGACGCCGACCTGTTCGGCCTCGCCGGGCTCCTGCACGACTACGACTGGGAGATTCACCCGACGCTCGAAAGCCATCCGAAGGACGGCTCGGCGCTGCTCGCCGAGCGTGGCTGCCCCGAGGTGGTGCGGCGAGCGATCCTGTCGCACAATGAAGAGGGCACCGGCGTAGCCCGGAAGGCGCCGATCGACTTCGCCCTGCTGGCCTGCGATGAGGTGACCGGGCTGGTGATTGCCGCGGCCCTGGTGCGGCCGTCGAAGGACCTGCGCGAAGTCGAGCTCAAGTCGATCCAGAAGCGCTGGAAGGAGAAGTCGTTCGCCGCCGGGGTCGACCGGCCGCACGTCGAGAGCGCCACCGCCGACTTCTCGGTTGCCTGTTTCAGCGGCCAGCTCGACCTCTGGCAGCACGTCGGCAACGTCCTCGCCGCCATGCAGAACGTGGCCGTCGAGCTCGATCTCGACGGCGCCCTGCTGAAGCCGGCGAAACCGACATGAACGAGGCGGCGCCGGCCCTGCGCCGCCGGTTCGGTCCGCTGGCGCTGGGTGTCGCCGCCTTCGTTGCCTCCGCCGCGACTTTCGCGGCGATCTGTTGGTTCGACGCGGCCGGGCCTCGCGACGCGGTCCGGGTGGAGCGGGTGGCGGTCGCGACGCGCGGTGCGATTGTCGCGGAGCCGCCGCCGCCGCTCGCCGACGGTCCGGTGCGGAACGTGATCCTGCTCCTCGGTGACGGCTTAGGTGGCGCGCAGATCGCCGCCGGAAGGATGCACACGCGGGGAAGCTCGGGCCGGCTTCACCTTGAGAGCCTGCCGGTGACCGGTCTCGTCAACACCCACAGCGCGGACGGCCGGGTGGCCAGGTCGGACGCCGCCGCCACGGCGCTCGCCACGGGAAGGAAGACCCGGAACGGGCGGATCGGCACGGATCCCGACGGCCGGCCGCTGCGCACCATCGTCGAAGCGCTCGCGGACGCCGGCTGGGCGACCGGTCTCGTCACCACGACCCGCATCACCGACGCCACACCGGCGTCGTTCGCGACGCACGTTCTCGAGCGCCAGCAACAGGTGGAGATCGCGACCGAGCTCGCCGCTTCGCGGGTCGATCTCCTGGCGGGCGGCGGGCGCCAGTACTTTCTTCCGGTCGGCAAGGCTGGCGGCTCGCGGTCGGACGGCCGTGACCTGCTCACCGAAGCGCGGTCACGCGGTGTCGCGGTCGTCGCCGACGCGCGGGGCTTTGAGGCGGCGCGGACCCTGCCGCTCTTCGCCATCTTCCCGTTCGAGCCGCAGAAGACCGAGCCGCGCTCGCCGACGGTCGGCGGCCTCGCGGAGCGCGCCATCGCGCTGCTTTCGTCGAGCGGCCGGCCGTTCTTTCTTCTGATCGAGGAAGAGGAGATCGACAGCGCCGCGCACGCCAACGATCTTCGGCGCCTGGCGTGGGCGCTCGAACGGTTCGACGAGGCGGTGCACCACGCGACCGAGTTCGCGGCCCGTGACGGCGCGACGCTGGTCATCGTCACCGGGGACCATTCGACCGGTGGCCCGGCGATCGAGGAGGCGACGAGCGACCGGCAGTTGGTCGTCCTCTGGGAGAGCATCCATCACACCGGCGAGCCGGTGCCGGTTTTCGTCTATGGACCGCCCGCCGCGGCGGCGCCCTTCACCGGCGTCCACGACAACACCGAGATCCCCGGGCTCATCGCCCGGGCGCTCGGCGTCGCCTTTCCGGAGCCGGCCACGAGACGATGAGGAGACGATGAGAAAGCTGCTCCTGCTCTCGAATTCGACCAATCATGGCGCGGGCTACCTCGATCACGCGATGCCCGAGCTCCTCGAGCTCCTGGGCGGGATCCGCAAGATCCTGTTCGTGCCGTTCGCGCTTCATGATCGCGCCGGATACGCGGCGAAGTTCGGCGCGCGGCTGGCGCTCGAGGAGATCGAGGTCGAGGAAGCGACAGCCGATCTTCCCGGACGGCGGCGGATCGAAAGCGCGCCGGCGGTTTTCGTCGGCGGCGGCAACACGTTCCGGCTGCTCAAAACGATGCAGGACGCTTCCCTGCTGCGCCCGCTTCGCGAGCGCGCGCTCTCCGGAATGCCGTACCTCGGAGCGTCGGCGGGCATCAACCTCGCCGGGCCGACTATCCGCACCACGAACGACATGCCGATCGTCGAGCCGCGCGGCTTCGAGGCGCTCGGTCTGGTCCCCTTTCAGATCAACCCGCACTACCTCGACGCCGATCCCGGCTCGCGGCACATGGGGGAGACCCGCGAAGAGCGCCTCGCGGAGTTTCACGAGGAGAACGCCACCGCCGTCCTCGGCCTGCGCGAAGGCGGCTGGATCCGCGTCGAGGGCGCCACCGGGCGGCTGGGCGGCAGCCGCGGCGCGCGTATCTTTCGCCGCGG
>ERZ1292633.1702-Hain-H41-02um-R1-1702-length-23476-cov-8_pt1 | contig 23476 bp, 25 predicted proteins | sample MGYA00564406_ERZ1292633 | MGnify/ENA primary metagenome ERZ1292633 (study PRJEB36523, sample SAMEA6512639) | groundwater metagenome | collected 2019-01-08 | study: AquaDiva: Metagenomics assemblies of 32 groundwater samples | reverse complement strand
AGGCAATGAAACAAGGTTGGGATACTTTCAAATCAAAGCTTCCCAGTGACGTTGTATGGAATAAAGCAGTTATATACGATGTGCCAGGAACAAACCAAACTTTACATGGCATGATCGATTTGATTTGGGATGGTGGACTGTATCAAATCACAAAAAAGACGCCGCCCCCCCGCAGTGCTTTGCTAAACGGCCTAGAGCCAGAGTTGCCCTTATTAGCCGCTAGCTTCCCTGGCGTTACACACGTTGGTTATATCCAGATAAAAGGCCATGGAGAAGACGCCATCACCATAACACGCTATAATGACCCTAGCGTTCTTGCCTCTGAAAATATTAAAAAAATTGCATATTACCATTCAGGACCCCAAGAAAAATCCACATGATCTAGTTGTCGGCATCGACCTAGGTACCACAAATTCTTTGTTAACTTACTTTGATGGCCATGCCTTTAAGTTTATGGAATGGCATGAAGGAAAAGTGCTGTTACCTTCCGTGGCAACGTATAACCGGCAGGGCGTCCATCATGTTGGTTATCAAGCCTTAGCACATCCGTTAGAGTCTGGCATTTTGGCATCCACCAAACGGTTGCTAGATGATCCAAATCAACATATTTGGGCTAAAATTACGCCTTTAAAAGTGGCCACTGATATTTTGGCTTATATGAAGCGTTACACAGAAGAAACTTTAGGGCGCGCTATTACAGCTTGCATCATTACGGTGCCTGCCTACTTTGATGAAGTGCAACGTTTAGCCACAAAAACCGCTGCCAATTTGGCTGGATTGAATGTTTTGCGCTTGATTCATGAACCTACCGCGGCGGCCTTAGCCTACGACCTGGACATGTCATCCTCGCGAAAGCGAGGATCCATTTCCTATCATAATACTGAATCTTTGCATTCGTATTCAAAACATCCCAATCTTAATGCACTTAATGGGTCCTCGGTCGCGAGCTACGCTCTTGCCGAGGATGACAGAGGTGGAGTATTTGCCGTCTATGATTTGGGGGGGGGGACTTTTGATGTCTCCATCCTATCCATTACAGATCAATTTTTCCATGTGCTTGCAACGCATGGCGATACTATGCTTGGCGGAGACGATATTGATACTGCGATCTTGCAGTATTGGTATACACAAAATCGACCTGATTTAACAGAATTAAAGAAACAAGTCATATCGATAAAAGAAGATCTTTCTGTACAAGACGGGGATCTGTTAACCCGCACTGAATTATCGAACATTGTGGCGCCTTTACTTGTCAAAACATTTGATCATTTCGACCAAGCGTTAAAGGATGCAGACATCACAAGATTAGATGGTATTGTGCTGGTGGGTGGGGCCACGAAAACCTATGGATTGAAACAGGCTTTGCAAAAACGATATCCATTTCCCATCTATGACAAGCAAGATCCTGAAATAATTGTGGCTTTAGGGGCAGGGATGCATGCGTGCAGCCTCATTTTCGGCGGACAACATGTGTTGTTGGATGTTACTCCTTTGTCTTTGGGTGTCGAAATGGCAGGCGGTTTAGTTGAAAAAATTATCCATCGAAATACGCCTTTACCCGTACGTCAAGAACAGATTTTTACAACCTATGAAGCTGGTCAACAAGGTATCACTTTCAATATCGTGCAAGGAGAACGTGAGCGTGCGCAAGATTGTCGAAGTCTTGCTCGGTTTACTATTAGTAATTTGCCACCCATGCCGCCTGGAAAAGCCCGCGCGCATGTCACTTTCCAAATCGACGTTGATGGCCTCATTACTGTTTCTGCCATTGAACATCTTACCGGACAAACACTTAGTATTCAGATTGAATCAGCATTATCAAAAGAAGAGTGTGATGCTTTGATTGCCGATGCCATGGTACATGCGAAGGAAGACTTGGGTTTTATCACATGAAATCTATCACCTTGCAAAAGATGACGCGCAAACTAATATAAAGCAAATAAAAATTAGTTATTATTTTAAATAATTATGTTATCCTGAGTATAGAGACTCAATCTAACCCTAACCGTACATAGAATATTAACCTGAAAGGAGAACAAAGAATGAGTAACTGCCCTTGTCCTTGTGATGAAGTAAAGTGTGAACAAACATCTGTGAAAATTGTTATTGATGAATTAGATATTCCGTGTATAAAGATCAGTCCATTTCCAGATGCGGTTGCGTTTGTTACGCAGACAAATGCTGTTAAGTTGGCATCTCTGGCGGCATTAAAAGCAAGACATTGTGTACGGATGGTTTGTGAACCAACAGTTTTCTATACGGATACGGCTGCAAATCTTCTAACTCTTATGGAGCAATTCACAAGTGATGTTGATGCAGGTATTTTTGCTACGGAGAGTCCAACGTCCAATCATGGACGATTGGATTACTTCCTAAACTATATTTCCAACGGTTGCCATGCGCCAGAATCAATCTGCCAACATGGTTGTACAGGGTTTTAATAAATAATTTTCATGAAGTACAGTCCATGTGCAGGGGCAGTGATGCCTGCATCTTTTCGTGATCCTGATTGAAATGCATTTTGAATGCAGTTTATATCCAACTTCCCAAGACCAATTTGAACAATTGTGCCGACCATAATACGTACTTGATTGTGCAAAAAGGCCTGGGCTGAGAAATTCAGTTTGATGATGGCTTCCCGGGCGTTACAGTCTCTAGCTCTGTGCTCGTAGAGATTGTCCTGGATCCCGGTTCTGCGGTCTGCGGCCTTGTCCGGGAAGACAGTTGCGGACTTCAATGTGCGTATAGGATTAGACGCTGCACACGCGCTGCTGCGAAACGCATCAAAATTATGATACCCGATTAAGGTGCTGCATGCTTCTTGCATCAATTGGACATCCAATAGTCTTGGCACATGCCACGCGCGGTTTGCCAATAAAGGACTTGGCGCCCGCCTGTTCAAAATCTGATATTCATAAAATCGTTCTTTTGCATCAAATCGGGCGTGTAAATCACAGCGATATATTTTTAGTATAGAAACACCTGTATTTTTCAGATAAAAATTTAGTCCCGCCTGTAATCGTTCAGTCGACCAAACGGTTTCTAAATCAGCATGTACAACTTGTCCCATAGCGTGCACACCTGTGTCTGTTCGGCCGGCGCATGTTACGGTTAAAATTTTTTGTGTTAGCTCAAACAAAGCCATTTCTAATTTTTCTTGTACTGTACTTCGTGTATTTTGTTGTCTTTGAAATCCATGAAACATGCTGCCATCATATTCAATCTGAAAAAAATATCGATTTGTTATATCCAGGACCTTTCTATTCTCTATTTAATGAATGTACACTGAAAATATAAAGGATGAAATCATATAGATCATGGGGCAACCACGCGTTATCGTTTTGGGTAACGAAAAAGGCGGAACGGGTAAATCCACCGTTTCAATGCATACTATTACGTATTTACTTAAACATGGGTATACGGTTGCTTCAATCGATATTGACGCACGCCAAGGAACATTAACACGGTACTTAAATAATCGTTTGATTCAGAAAAATGAAGGAAGACCGGATCTGGCTGTGCCCGATCATTTTGAGATCTTATGTTCACAGTTAGATAATCGCAAAGAAGCCGAAGCAGATGACGCGACGCGCTTTGATGAGGTATTTGAAAAATGCCAACAGCATGATTTTATCGTCATTGATACACCGGGTAATAATACGTTCTTGTCACGTTATGCGCATTCCCATGCGGATATGATTATCACCCCAATCAACGACAGCTTTATCGATTTGGATATGTTGGTGCGTCTTGATCCTACATCGAAAGAAATTTTGAAACCTAGTTTATATGCAGAAAATGTATGGGAGCAAAAAAAGGTAAAAGCTATCCGTAATCAAGGTGGTATTGATTGGGTGGTTGTGCGTAATCGTAAAAATATTGCTCATGCTAAAGGTAAGAACAGTATAGAACCGATTTTATCAGCTTTATCCAAGCGTATTGGTTTTCGATTTGTTTGTGGATTTTCAGAACGTATTATTTTCAAAGAATTGTTTTTAGAGGGTATGACGCTAACAGATATCGATCCAAAATCACAGAAGATGCGCTTGGCCCATGTTGCTGCGCGTCAAGAACTGATCCAATTGATGGATGCTATTTTGAATAACTCAGCACCTGCAAAACAAGCCGTGTCTTAGCTGTTTGACCGTCATCCTCGACAAGGAACGACGTTGCGGCTTGCCGCGATAGGCATTCCGCGATCGAGGATCCATGAACCTGATTTTAACTCGATGTTTTTTATTTTATTTTGGAAAAATTATCATCAGAAATGGTTTGGATCGTTATCGGAATAAAACAAATGGATCCCCGGTCTGCGGTGCTTCGCACCTTGCCAAGGATGACCAATTTCGGGGGAAGCTTAGAAAGCCATACCTATGCTGAAAGCACCGGTTAGACCTTGCAAACGAATCTTCGCTTCTTCGTTCGGAACGTTTGTATTCTTTAGTTTGTAATCTTTTTCACCAGCTGGAATGATGTATCCAAGTGTCAATGCACCGTATACATTATCTGTGAAGAATGTACGGGCTTGTACAGAAACAACAGGGTTGATCATCCACTTGGAAGCGTAATCACCCTTAGAATCTGTGTTGCCTGTTTTGCTTAGAAGGCCAAAGTTCAACTGTTGACCGCGAACACCAATCAAAAGACCCAAAGTTGTGCTTGGGCTAACAACATAGTGTGCACCCAAGTCGCCTTGGAAACCGAAACCAAGTCTTCTTTTGTTGCTGTTGTTGCTGGATGTACCAGATGCATCATCTACAGTTCTGAATGTACCCCAGTGATAGTCACCGCTACCACTGATGCTTAGCGCAAAACCGCCAAGATTCTGCCACCAACCAACAGTCGCACCAACACCACCAGCAAGCGCATGGTGATGAACGCGACGGTCTGTGTTGTCAAGTTTCTTTTGTAGTTCTCTTTCTTTTTCATAGCCTGCGTTTACTTCTACATTCTTGTCGGCAGAAATCTTTGCAAATTCAAGAATTGATACCGATTTTTTCAGTTCGTCTGATACCACAGCTTTAACATCCAGCTGTGCATCAATAGCTGTTCTTAGATCCTTCAGATATGCTGCATTCAGGTCTCCAGTTGTGCCAAAGTTGGCAACATAAATTTTTCCACCCATATTCGGCCGGTAATAACCATTTGCCATCGTTCCGTTTGGAATTGCACCACTAATTCCGACAAGGCTTTGAGCAACTGCTGCTGCTGCTGCTGCTGGGCCGCGACCTGAAAAAGTATAAGTTTGCTTCAATGCAACGTTAAGAACTCCCGTTTTTATTACAGGGTCAACAGAATCTGCAAGTGTCTTGATATCGGAAACCAAGCTGTCGAATGCTTTCGCAGCTTCTGGGTCTGTTGCTGCGGCTGTTAGCAGCTCGCGGCCCAAGAGTGTTAGAGCTATTTTCTTTTCAGGAGCTGTTCCAACAGGAGGAATACCGGGACCACCAACAGCAATACCGCTGATGACACGAGAAATTTCAGTTGCGATCTCAGCTGGAGTTTTGCCACGGATAGCTCCGAGCTGAACACCGTTAACATCATCAAACAAAACTCGCAAGAGTGCGAATTTATTTGTTCCTGCTCCTCCTCCATAATCAAACAGTACTTCAATTCCTGCTTTCTTCAGTTGAGAAATTACATCCTCTGCTGCAGCTGCAGCAATTTTATCAGCATCTGTTTCCTTATTGTCTGCTACGGCTGACGGTTTCTTGTTTTCGTTCTTAATTTCTAACTTCGCGTTCATGATCTTCGCATCGATTTGAGCGAAGAAACCCGAACCGCAAGCAGCAGCGCTGCTACCAGCCGCAGCATTTGCCATAGCGAATGCAGGCAGTAGAGTCATCAGACCAAGCGCTGATGTCATCAGTAAACTTTTACGCATTTATTACTCCTTAAAATAGACGTGGCTACACCACTTGTACGGACTCAGTCTACTAAGGATCTGTTGCTTTTCGTGAAAATATTCCCGAAGTTTGCTTATGTTTTTGATATTTGTGTTGTAAATGTGTAACAGGGGTGTGATCTATTGGCAAGAACAGGTATCTGTCACAGAATTTGGCGGACATAGAATGCTGATTAGGTCGCTGTAAGCAGCTTGTTTGGATGATAAATCGCTAAAGTCAGTCTGGGTGTTAATGCTTGATGGATTTTTCAAAGAAGCCAAAGAAGCAAAAACACGAGATGTGCAGCATCCATCCATCTGAATACAATTCGCGTTTGCAAATTGTAGAGCGCTGCTCAAAAGATGCAAGTCTGACGATTTGTCTAAGTTTAGACAGGGTTTATTATTACGGTTGAGTTCGTCAAAAACGAAACGCAATCCTCCTCCATTCAAGCAAGACATTTTTCTCTCTCCCAATTGAAAATATATTATTATTTGACTACACTAATAGTATAACATTTAATTTAAATTTTAAAAATATTTTTCTTGACTGAATGTCATCCTCGGCAAGGTGCGAAGCACCGCAGACAGAGGATCCATTAATTAACGTTTAATACAATGTTTTGATGGACTTTTACACTAAGACGCAAGGATGGTTTCTTCGATCGAACATTCAATAACGTCACCTACTTTTAGATCGTTGTAATTTTCAAAGGACATACCGCATTCATATCCCTTCATGACTTCTTTCGCTTCTTCTTTGAAGCGTTTCAAGCTTTTCAGTTTACCTTCATGAACAACCACGTTGTCCCGAAGCAAACGTACTTTGGCACCGCGTTGTACTTGACCTTCGGTCACCATACATCCAGCTATTGCTCCAATTTTTGAAACGTTGAAGACTTGGCGCACTTCGGCGTAACCAATGAATTTATCGCGCTTGATTGGATCGTGTAGACCCAATTTAGCTTTTTTAATTTCATCAATCAGATTGTAGATGATTGAATGGTAAGCAATGGCAATACCATCACGTTTTGCCATATCACGTGCTTGAGGATTGGCGCGAACATTAAAGGCTAAAATTACAGCTTTTGAGGCTTTAGCCAAGGTGATATCACCTTCTGTAATAGCGCCGACGCCTGTATGAAGCACGCGGATTTTAACTTTGTCATCGGTCAATTGTTCTAAGCTGCTTTTGATAGCCTCAACAGAGCCTTGCACATCACCTTTCACAATGACAGCCAACATTTTCTGTTCGCCATCGCTTTTACTTTGCAACATATCTTGTAAAGAGCGTGGGCTCCTTAATTTGTGTTCTTCATCCTTCAGTTTCTGTTGGCGATATTTGGCAATCTGAACTGCTTTCGATTCTTCGTCCACAACAGCTGCTTTTTCACCGGCCAAAGGTGCGCCGGACAAACCAATAACGCGTACAGGGAAGGCTAGACTTGCAGATTCTAGCCGTGCGCCACGATCATCGGTCATTACTTTAATGCGGCCGTACTCTGTTCCAGCCAACAAGATGTCTCCTACCCTCAACGTACCTTCTTGGATTAAAACAGTAGCTACAGGCCCTGTTCCTTTTTCAAGAGAAGCTTCAATAATAACGCCGCGTGCTGATTTGTTCGGATTTGCTTTGAGCTCAAGAACTTCAGCGCGTACTAAGATTGCTGCCTCAAGAGCTTCTAATCCTTGTCCAGTTTTTGCCGAAACGTCTACAACGATGATATCTCCACCCAAAGATTCGGAAACAAGTTCATGTTGTAACAATTCGTTGCGTACACGCTCCGGGTCGGCATTTGGTTTATCGATCTTGTTTACAGCAACGATGATAGGTACGTCAGCCGCTTTTGCGTGGTGAATGGCTTCGACCGTTTGTTCTTTAATGCCATCATCTGCCGCCACAACCAGTACGACAATGTCTGTGATCTTTGCACCGCGGGCGCGCATTTCTGAAAATGCAGCATGGCCCGGAGTGTCAATAAATGTAATAGGATGGCCATCTTTTGTATGAATCTGATAAGCACCAATATGTTGCGTGATACCACCAGCTTCGCCCGCGACCACATCTGTTTTGCGAATTGCATCCAACAGCGATGTTTTGCCATGATCAACATGTCCCATGATGGTTACAACAGGTGCGCGTAAGATTAAATCTTCAGACAGATCCGAGGTCGAGCCAAGAAGTTGTTCAACATCACTGTCCGCTACACGAATAGGTTCATGACCTAATTCTTCACAGATGATTTGTGCAATATCTCCATCGATGACTTGCGTGGCTGTCACAAAGATTCCCTGTTTCATTAATGCTTTAATGACGTCTGCAACGCGTATAGCCATACGATTGGCTAATTCTGCCACAGAAATGGATTCAGGAATGGTGACTTGGCGCATGACGAAGGGTTGATCGTCTTGTTCTATTTTGCTCTTTTTCTTTTTAAACTTACGATAACGTTCTGAAGCTGCAGATTCAATGGCTTCAAGATCTTGTTCTCCAGAGTACTTCGACACTTGGAAACGCTTAGCATTGGGGCGTTTTTCTGCCTCAAAAGGGACTTTTTGTTTTTTTGCCGCTGTTTGATCATCCCCCTTTTCGCGAACTTTATTAAAATCTTCTTTTTTCCATTTAGATCGTTGGTCTTGTGTCTCTTGTGTTCCTGGTGTGGTAACATCTTCTGTTTTACGTGGAAGGGGAGCCGGCGTTGTCGGTGTGGAAGAAGATGTTAAAGGTTTAAATGGTAGATGTTTAAAAGCTGGTCTTTCTGGTTTGACCAATTTGGCCAAAGCATCAGCCTGTCTAACAGCTTGAATACGATGCGACATTTCATCATTGGTTAGCGTTTTGCTGTGAAACCGACTATTGGTGCCATCGCTAGAAAGTCGGGAGCGGTTGGGTCCTACAGAACGATTTTTTTTAACTTCTACTTGGACATTGACAGAACGACCGCCTGTTGCTGTTTGGGTATAAGGTTTGTGTGATGATAATGTTTTGCGCGTAGGATCAAGCGTTAATTGTTGCTTTTCTGAACCTTTGTTTTCATCTTGGCGTGGCGTATCTTGATCGGACATCTATTCATTTCCTTTGCTTGGATAGCATTGTGCTCTTAATTCCAGAATTAAGGCATTGATAACTTCGGGATCGATTTGGTCATCGGCCAATATTTCCTTTAATTCATCAGAGGACAAATCTGCCACATCCAGAAGAGAATTACACCCATTCTGCGTAAGCTTGTATTTTTGTTCAAGGTTGAAACGTGTATCAGAACGTAAATCATCCTTTATTGTTGTTTTGTTGAGTTCGGCGAGCAATTGATTTTCTTGTTCTGCCAGGAACAGTGCTGCGCGATTTTGCAGCTCTGTTGCAATGCCAGCATCAAGATCGAGATCGATCAGATCCTGGGGATCGCATGCTGCGATGTCCTCAATCGAATAAAATCCCTCTGTTGCCAAGAATCTAGCCATTAATTCATCTATATTTAAGCTGTCACAGAATAGCTGAATAGCATCATCTAAAATTTTATTACTGCGTTCTGTTTCTTTTTCTTCTGTCAATAATGTAATACGCCAACCGGTTAGTGCAGATGCCAATTTAACATTTTGCCCTCTTCGTCCAATAGCTAAACTGAGTTGATCTTGAGGTGTAATAACCTCAATTGAGTGCGTTTCTTCATCCATAATGACCTTAGCGATCTGCGCTGGAGATAGGGCATTGATGATATAAGTGGCGCTATCTGAAGACCATTCAATCACATCAATTTTTTCACCCATCAGTTCTTCTGAAACGGTTTTGATCCGGCTACCTTTTGGTCCAATGCAAGCACCAACCGCATCAACACCTGGATCTGCCGAATAAACAGCAACTTTGGCATGGCTGCCAGGATCACGCGCAACAGACTTGATGTCGATAATCCCTTCGTTTACTTCTGTAATCTTTTCATGCATCAGTGCATTGAGTAACTCTGGGGCTGTACGGGACAAACGCACAACAGGGCCATTGCTATCAGGTCGAAGACTTCGGATCACGGCTTTTACGCGTTCGCCAACTTTCAATTTTTCACGTGGCAACAGATCTTCTTTAAAGAAAATCCCCTCTACCTTGTTGTCGAATTCTGCCAAGTAAAAACTAATTTCATCGCGCTTAACTGTGACATTAAACATCTCTCCTACGCGATTTTTGTATTCATTATAGTGTTGTGAGCGGCGCGTATTTTGAAGCACATCAGCCACAACTTGCCTGCTGGCAGCAGCAGCGATGCGATCAAAATCAATGGCTGGTAATTCTTCAGATATGGTTTTACCAATTTCAACAGAGCGGCTAGGATAAAGTGTTAAAGCTTCTTCATATTGAATTTCTTGATCGGGGTTGATGACTTCAGCAACAACGGACATATTACGATGGAATGAAATAGCGCCTGTATCTCGGTTGATGCGAACGGAGATGTCATTGCGGGATCCATATTTCGATAATGCCGGTTTAACTAAAGCTTGCTCAAGTGCTGTGATGACAGCATCTGGTTCAAGACCCTGCTCGCGTGCAACGATCTCAATCACCTGCAAAATTTCCGATTCCCGATTTGATAGCTTTATGGACAATGTCGCCTCAACTTTAAACTGGCTTTACGAAAAGACTCGCTTTCTGTATATCATTATAAGGAAAAAAAACACTTTCGTCGATACTGTGCCCCTCGTATATGCAAAACACTTTCCCTGTTATTGTTTTTTTGTTTTGCGATGAAACAAAGGATGCATAAAAAATTTTTTTTTTACAAAATGTTGTTGACTGTTTTTAACGATTTGTTTATATATTTAGGTGTAGTTAACGTTTAACGGTTTTAAAATGATCCTGACAGTATTGACAGCTGTAGCAATTGCTGCACCTGCTAAACCAGTAGAAGCAAAGACAGAGAAGACAACAACAGAAGAAGTAGCTGACGCAGCGCCAAAAGCTAACTAATTGCTTTTGTGCCTGAAGTCCTTCTGGCTGATCGCCAGATTTTCAAAGTTTTTGGAAGAGATAAGGAAAAGTTTCTGCAAGGCTTGTTGACGTGCGATGTGCGGCGCAAGCCTTGTTATGGAGCTTTACTGTCACCCCATGGGCGTTTTCTGTACGATTTTTTCGTTGTAGAAGAAGGCGACCATTGGTTGATGGATGTATCCAGAGATCGCAGTGAAGAAATCTTAAAAAAACTGAACCTGTACAAACTCAAATCTGACGTGCGCTTTGAGAAAGATGATCGGCAGGTCTGGTGGTCACCCGTCATTCTCGACAGGAGTGCAGCTCCGGATCGAGGACCCATTTCCTACAAAGACCCTCGGCATCCTGATATGGGGTGCAGAACATACATGGATCCTCGTCTGCGCGAGGATAACAACAGCCTAGATTTTTTTAACTACACAGATCATCGTATTGTATTGGGCATTCCTGAAGGCTCCTTAGATCTGATTTATGACCGCAGCATTATCCTGGAATGTAATTTCGTTGCAATGAATGCTGTATCGTTTACAAAAGGTTGTTACATAGGGCAAGAATTGATTGCTCGCACCCATCACACGGGAACAATTAGAAAACGTTTAACGCCTGTCAATCTAGAAGAAGATCAAGGACAGCACCAAGAGCTTTATCGTTCCGTTGGTAAACAGTACGCCATGGCCATGCTACCAGTTACGCCGTAATAAGCACATCGCCGGGATAAGAATAATGAATCATCTTCCGCACTTGTTCTTCAAGCAAGTCTTTACAAATATGCTTATTGCTTAGTAATTTTGTTAATTGTTCTAAGTGGCGTTTTTCAACCTCTAGATCATGAAGAACTTTTCTGTTCAGAGCCAATTCTTTGCTGACCTGCCAATAGACAAGCAGACCATTTTGACCATTGAACAAATGGTAAACACAATACACCCCAAACAGTATGAAAACCATTTGGCGAAGAATGCGTTTCAGCATTTAGTCGGCAATGTAAGGAATAAGAGCCAAAAACCGCGCATGCTTAACAGCGCGCGACAAATGGCGTTGATGCTTTGTGGAAACGGCCGTAATACGACTTGGCAAAATCTTACCAGAGTCTGATAAGAATTTCTGCAGTAGCTGTATATTTTTATAATCTACTTTAAGACCATTGGGGCCAGAAAATGGGCAAGAACGACGTTTTTTGAAAAACGTACGTTTTGACCGTGTTGGCATGCGAGTACCAGGACCTGCCGACCCTGTCGATTCGATAGTTGATTCTTCTGACATGATTCCTCCCCTTTATGCTGATTCTGGTTGTTGTTGATATATTTTTCCAGAGCGTATCTGGGCCTTATAAACGGTATCCAAATTGTGGCGTTGCTGTAACAATTCGGATGGTTTGGCATCTAATTCGTCAACGCGCAACATCAAAAAGCGTACAACTTTGGAATCGTTTTTCAGAAAAACGTCGAATTTTCTAACAAACTCTGTAGGCATCTTTAGATTTAATAGGATGTAATATCCTTTCTTCTTCTTATCAATGGGGTACGCAAATGTGCGCATGCCACAAAATTCTGTCTTTGTGACTTCACCCCCTACTTCTTTGATTTTTTGTGTGTATTCAGATACGGTAGAGCGCACAATCTGCTCAGTCGTATCCTGCGTAAAGATACATACAAATTCATAATTATTGAGTTTTTGTTTCATTATATTCCCTATGGATTTTGTTCATACAAAAGCGCTTTTTTGGAAAAGCGCAGAGAAAACCACTATCATAATGCCATAGCTGAACACTCTTAGCAACGCACTGGTGCTCGCAAACTCTCTTGGAAGCATCTCAACTTCTCTGCATTCGGTGCTGACTGACTATTATGAAGCTCATGATCTATTTCTCCAGCCAACCGATCGTGTAAAATTCTTAAGTCTCCCAACGTCAAGTCAGCAGATTGCTGAGATAGTCGCAATTCAAGATACACATGAGCAAAACGTGATGCAAGATAAGCGTTGACGTTTATTGCAGACTCATACAGAGCTCTAAATTGACCTGCTACAGGATCGATAAAACATTGCACCATTTGACAGAGATATTCATCGTGCCACACCCAGTAATAGCACCTGTCATTCTGCGTTGCCACAAATTTTCGTATTGTCTCTCTTGCTGCTTCAGTCAGACATAAAAATTCAGAATGTGCTCGCAATTGCACATTCCGTTGATCCTGTCGTCTTTCTTGAACAGCGCACCCTCCAATAGGAAATATGCTATGATGTTCTAGATCATGTATTAATGTCGCAATCTCAGGTAGTTCTTGAGGACCAGCAGATGGCTGAGGAATTAACCTCGACCATCCGACAACATTATTAATCAAGGTCGCGAAAGCCTTCTGTAAAGTTCCTGACGGCATGGCGTCAAACTCTACTCCTTCCGGAATAAGGGCCAACCCTTTTAAATCTCGAAAGGGATCGGCAAGATTCACCCGTTCCATTTGCTTAGGAGATAAGGTCTCGACCCACGATCCATTTACCCGGACAAAATTTTCGTTAGCTTCACAACCAGTAATAGGTTCCACGTTACATGACATCCCTGATAACTGCTTCACTTCATTCATAAACTGCGTCCAAGAGAATGAAGCGGCATGACCACAGTTGCGCGCAGCTGTTTCGTATACCCAGGCACACTGCGCTAATTCTTTTGCAAAATGACCACCATGATTACCCTGCTGAGACCGATCTTCAGATTGGCCTGCTGTTCTTTCTTCTTCGCATTCTCGCGATAACTTGGTCACAAGCCGTTCCTGCAGGTGTCTAAAAAATGCATCTAAAACTTGTTGCGGTGATGTAACGTCCTTATATATATTATGATCGGGAGCAACCTCATGAATATACATGGCCAAAAGATAATAAACTTGCGGCTTTTTGTCGTCTGGTGTAACAGCCAAAATACTTTCAAATAAAGGCTTTAAATACTGCTGATACGGCATAACACGCTTCACCATTTCAGAAGCATGGAACAGATCGTGTATAAAAAAAGGAAGCCTACCACGACCTATTGCCCCACCATGCGCCCCGATACCAGAATCTACTGCGGCAGGAACAGGGACAGGAATCTTTCCTCGCAAAAAGAAATCGACAAATGTTTTGGCTTCCAGTATACATCCTGCTTCTGTCAGCAATTCGACGTGCGTAGCAACATTTGTGTTAACAAAACGGGCAAGTAGATCTTTAAAGGGTACCTCTGTAGGCGATGTAACGCTTTCCAGAATTTGGCGTAAAGGTCCTAAAATAGAGGTAAGAGGTGAATATTTTAGCTTGTTTTCTTCTATATCTTTTCTATCGTTTTCCAGCAAGACACCACAAACTTCCTCCAAGCGCGCAACAGTAACAGGCTCTTGGCTTGCGGGTGGTTGGCTAGCCGCCGAAACCAAGCAATTGATGAAAAACAAAAACATTGTCTGTCAGAAATAAATATTATCTGTTTTATTATGTGTCAAATATTGAAAATTGCAACACCCTATGAATGACTCAACAAGCTGATCAACCACCCTTTCGCAAAAACGCGGGGATGTCTAGGTTGTCATGATTGACGGCATCTTCTTTGCTAGCATCGTGGCGAAAACGACCAAGGCCTGGAAGACGTTCGAAGATTGATCCTGTGCGTGATTTTGTTTGCGGCGCTACCTTTTCTGCAGCCACTTCATGAAGAACAGACTCTTCCGTATTTTCCTCTTCTTCCGATTCGGATGCTAATTTTGATATTGTGTTGATTTCGACTGGTTTCGTCTCAGCAACAACCGTACTAATTGTGGAAACATGGGGTTGTCCACCAATACCTGTTGCTACAACAGATACACACATTTTGCCTTCTAAGCGTGCATCGAATGTAGAGCCAAAAATAATGTTTGCTGCATCAGTTTCAATTTCGTCACGAATACGATTGGCGGCTTCATCAACTTCATATAAAGTCATATCATAACCACCGGTGATATTAATCAAAACACCTTTGGCACCCTTCAGCGATACATCATCTAATAGAGGATTCGAAATTGCAGCTTCAGCGGCATCAAGCGCACGACGTTCACCTTCTGCTTCGCCTGTGCCCATCATGGCTGTACCCATTTCACTCATCACGGCGCGGATATCAGCGAAGTCCAGATTAATTAGACCTGGCTTCAACATCAAATCGGTAACACCGCGCACACCGGCATACAAAACGTTATCGGCCATTTTAAAGGCATCAGCAAAAGTTGTACGTTCATTGGCAATACGGAATAGATTCTGGTTTGGAATAACAATTAAAGTATCAACATATTGCTGCAGTTCTTCAATACCGCGTTCAGCAGAGCGCATACGATGTGCACCTTCAAAGTTAAAGGGTTTTGTGACAAAGCCAATAGTTAAAATGCCGCTTTCACGTGCTGCGCGTGCAATGACGGGTGCAGCACCTGTGCCTGTTCCCCCACCTGCACCGAGTGTAATGAAAACCATATTGCTGCCTTGAAACAACTGAATAACATCTTCAATTGATTCTTCGGCAGCGGCTTTACCAATATCAGGCTTGGATCCAGCACCTAATCCTTGCGTAATATGTGGACCTAATTGAATACGATGTGAAGGTTCAACGCTTGAATTCTGAAGAGACTGTGCATCCGTATTGGCCACGATAAATTCGACCCCGTCAAGGCCCATTTCTATCATGTTATTTACAGCGTTTCCGCCAGCTCCGCCGACCCCAATAACGCATATGCGTGGCCTTAAATCCGGAATAATATGAGTTTGCTCTCTGAATCTGGACATAGAAAAAAATATGTAATGCACTATTTCTCAATATACACCGTATTCTTTATTGGTTTCAAAAGGTTTGTAAGATTTCAGCAAAGAAAACCATGTATACTGAAAAGAGAAAATGATTTTCTAGCGTGAACATTGTGTTTTCGCCATTAGTTGCTATTGGTCTTGTTTCGATTGCTTCCGCCTTTTTCACGTCATTTGTATCAATTAAACTAGAGATGATTGGCGCTCCTCAGTGGCTTATCGGGTGGATGGGTGGTGCTTATTATGTAGGTATGTTGCTTGGTTCTCATTTGCCTTCCAAGTTCGTTTTACGCGTAGGTCATATTCGTGCCTATGCTTTCTTTTCCAGTATTATGGTTGTTGCTATTTTATCTCAATATTTTTGGAATATTTACATATCGTGGGGTATAACCAGATTTGTGATAGGATACGCTCTTGGAGCCGTATACTTAGTGATTGAAAGTTGGTTGTTTAATCTTGCCAGTCCTGAGAAAAAGGGCGCGGTTATCGGATTGTATACCTTCATTTTGTATTTAGGATCTTTTGTGGGGCAAGTTCAATTTCGTTTTATTGATTTGAATTCACCCGCGGCATTTATTATACCCGCATGCATTGTCATGTTTTCTTTATTTCCTTTATCGGCTACCAATACGCAATATCCAAAATTCGACATGCATGGCACATTTAACATGTTTCGCATTATGAAAAGAGCGCCCATTGGGGCGTGGAACACTTTGATGTCAGGTTTAATTATCAGCACGTCGCAGGTCTTATTACCAGTTTTTTTATATCGTTTTGGATTTGGAAAAGAAGCATTAGCCTGGTTGTTGGCCGTACCTTTCTTAGGTGCTATCTGTTTTCAATATCCCCTGGGACGCGCATCCGATTTTGTAGATCGTCGCAAATTGATGATAGGGCTGCATATTGTCATGATGATATCAATGGCATGTATTGTTCTATTTGCACAGCAAATATTGTGGTTAGGTATTGCTTTGTTCGCATTTGGTTGCATGTTCTATTCGATTTATCCTATTGCCATGGCTTATACATGCGACAACTTTCCGAAAGAACAATATTTTGGAGTTATTCAAACATTACTAATTCTTTACGGAGTTGGATCAATTATTGGTCCTATTTTGGCAGCGTATTGTATGCAGTGGTTCCACATTAATGCGTTATTTTATTTTTTGGGCGTTATGAGTTTTTGTTCTGCAGTGTTTTCTTATCTAGCCCGTTTCTTTCCGGCTTATAAAATCGATGCTCACAAGGCAGAGTTTGTTAGCGCCGAACCTCACACTCCGATTTTAACGGATCCTGATTCGCGGATGTAAGGGCACATTGGCATACGACGTACGTTTCGCGAGAATCTGATCGACTGGCAGACGGTTTCACATGTTTCACTGTTTTAAATAATTGTTTTAAACGTTTTTGAATGTCGTTATTCAAGCCACCTTGAAATGTTTTAAATATAAAAAAACCTTCTGGAGCTAAAAGTGTAGGCAAATAATCTAATAATTCTTCAATAAGACCCGCCATTTTCAACTGATCCACATTTAGAAAACCAGTAGATGATGCAGCCATGTCACTAATAATGCCGTCAAAAGAACCGATGATGTATAGTTGTGCCAAAATACTTTGATCTCTGAAATCGCCCTCTAAACAAGTGACATCCGGAATGGGATCGATAGTGGTCAAATCGACGCCTACGACCACACCTGATTTCCCTACTTTTTTCTGTACTACTTGTAGCCAGCTTCCCGGAGCGGCGCCAAGATCCAGTATTTTTTGTCCAGATCTTAATAATTTGAATTTATCATTGATCTCAATCAGTTTATAGGCTGCGCGGGATCGATAACCTTCTTTATGAGAACGTTCTACGTAAGGATCGTTAATTTGTCGTCTCAACCAGCGTTTTTGTTGTTCTGTACGTTTCTTTTTTGTTGGGTCCAGTTTTTTTGTCATACCAACATCAATTCGGGCTGTTCTAGATACAGTTTAAGTCTTTGTAAAAATTTTGCAGCATCAGCGCCATCAACTGCGCGATGATCAACGGATAAAGTTAATTGTAGTGCACCTGATTTTTGAACAGCGCCAACAGCTAAAATTGCTACTTGTGGGGGGTTAATAATAGCTTGGAAGTGTTGAATGCCAAACATTCCCAAATTTGAAATTGTAAATGTTCCACCTTGATACTCTTCAGATTTCAATTTTCCGGTTTTAGCTTTATCGACCAGAGTTTTAACTTCAGCAGAAATAGCGCGTAAATTTTTTGTGTCTACGTTCGTCAGGATTGGTGTAATCAATCCACCGTCAACAGCAACAGCAACACAGATATGTGGGCGTGCGAATTGTAATATGTGATCTTCGTGGAAAGTGGCATTGACAGTGGGTACATCTAATAAGGCGCAACCAGAAGCTTTGACGATCATATCATTAACGGTAATTTTTACGTCTTTATGTTGTTCGTTCATAAGCGCTCTGACCGATAGCAGTCGTTCTGCTTCAATTTCAATCGTTAGGTAAAAATGTGGGATGTTTTGTTTGGCTTCTGTTAGACGTTTTGCGATGATTTTGCGCATATTAGATAATGTAATTTTTGTGGATTCTGTCGTTGATATTGGAGTAGTCGTTGCTCCACCTTCAATATCGCGCTTTACAATACGGCCGTAGGGGCCAGAACCTTGAATCATGTTCAGATCGATATGCTGATCTTTAGCGATACGTTTGGCTAAAGGAGATGCGAAAATGCGTGATTCATTATTTTCGCGAATGCGTGTGTCTACATTTAGATCGTTCTTCTTGATCTCTGTTGTTGTGGGAAGAATATTCATATTTTTTGGAACATCATTAAATAAGCTTTCGGCATCTTTCATTGTTTCGCCAGGATTTAACAAAACAGCAATGGGTGCGTTGACTGCTACATTTTCTGTATTATCTTGAATCAAGATTTTGCCAAGTATGCCATCGTCCACAGCTTCTAATTCCATAGTGGCTTTATCCGTTTCAATTTCGCAAAGAATATCACCGGCAGAAACTTTATCGTTCTCCTTTTTTATCCATTTGGACAAGGTGCCTTGCTCCATTGTCGGGCTAAGCGCGGGCATTTTAATCAAAGACGGCATATCGTATGAGGCAGATTCAAGCTACGCCTGTATTGTTGCCTTTTTTTGGCAGTGAATCAAGTTACTGTGCGCGTTCTGCATCCAGTAGAGTGAATTGACGTGCTACAATTTAAAGAGACTTTTTAAAAAAGTGCTTTCTTGAGAAAAATTGCATTACTATTCCCGGGGCAAGGGGCGCAGCATGTGGGTATGTGTAAAGAATTGTTTCATGCCTTTCGTTCATTCAAAGATGTGATTCAAAAAGCAGAAGATGCGGTTAGTCTTCATATTTCAAAACTGATGTTTGAAGGCCCCGAACATTTGTTGACTGACACGGAAAATACGCAGCCTTGTCTTGTCGCGGCAAGTATGGCGACCTTAGCTGTCATGCGTGAAGCCATTCCTGACTTTTCATTTCACTGTGCGGGAGGTCATTCTTTGGGTGAGTACAGCGCGCTGGTTAGCATTGGCACTTTAGATTTTGAAATGGCCATCCGACTTGTAGCAATGCGCGGCAAATTAATGAAAATGGCTTCCGTAGAGGGTGGTATGGCTGCTGTTATTGGGCTGGATAGAGAAATTTTGCAACAATGCTGTAATGACCAATGCGTGATTGCCAATGATAATTGTCCAGGACAATTAGTTATTAGCGGGCTACCTTTAGGGCTGGCTGATACGATGGAAAAAGCAAAAAAAGCTGGCGCAAAAATGATAAAGAAATTGTCCGTATCTGGTCCTTTTCACAGTCCGTGGATGATCGATGCACAGGTACGCATGAAAGAAGTGTTAAGTTCTGTGGTATTTCATCCCTTTACCGTCCCGTATTACCCCAACACGCAAGCGACTCCAACCATAGATGAATCAAGTGTAGCGCAACTATTATTAGATCAGATTACGGGTCCTGTTCGTTTTAGAGAAACATTACTACATATGGCATCTTCTGAGGTCACGCATTTTTTTGAAGTTGGCCCGGGACAGGTGCTTTCTGGTTTGGTAAAGCGGACATGTCCTTCAATCCCATGCCAAACTATTCACACAGGTTATGATGTTGAAGTAGTAAATGATCAATTTTCATAAACTAGCGCAGTTTTTAAATCAGCAAAAACAATCTTGCGTTGTTATTACAGAAATCGATTTATCTATTATCCAACAATCCCTAAAAGTTTTGGGGCTGACGAAGAAGGTATTAATATATCCATCGATGGGTGCGTTTCCATACGATCCTACGTCTCTATCTGCTATGCAGGCGGCTGAGCGTCTCAAAACAATGGAGCATCTTAAAAACGATCAAGATTTCTGTTTGGTGATGTCTCCGTTAGCGTGGTTTGAAAAGCGGCCACTTGTTGATGATATGCTTGGACAGTCAATTCGACTCCAGGCAAATGATTCGCTGACACATCGCCATTTAGTGGACGTGCTAACGCTTTATTCATTTCAAAACAGTGATTCGGTAACGCACCAAGGACAATATGCCATTCGTGGAGATCGTGTTGATCTTTTCCCCCCTAATACCACATATCCGGTTCGTATTGATTTTTTTGGGGATACGATCGAAGCAATTAAAGTTTTTGATCCCATCACGCAAAAATCTATGACAACTGTGCCGAAGATGATATTGAGATCTGCTAGTGAATTCTTAATTGATCAATCTCATATTGATTATTACCGTAAAAATTATTCTTCCCAATTATCTGAAGTTGATCGGGAAATGGTGGAGGGGATGATTGCCCAAAAGTCAGGGAAGAACTGGGGACACCTATGGCCTTTATTTTATAACATTGGTCACCACATTAGTTATTTTTGGAAAGACATGCCAACAATTTTTGTAGAGCCTACGGTTAATCTGGAAAAAATTTGGCAAAGTATTCAGGATATCTATACGCATGGACGTGAGCAAGGTCGGCTTATTCTGCCACCAGAGCAGTTATATGAATTTATGCAGACAAGGTAATTACTCGATCAAGTTGTTGCGCTAAAGCGTCATTATGCGTGGCAATCAAAGCGCACATGTTTCTTTTGCGCGCTAAATCGATTAGCAGTTCAAAAATATGCTGGGAATTTTTTGTGTCTAAATTGCCGGTGGGTTCATCAGCTAATAAAATTTTGGGCTGATGAATAATAGCCCTTGCTATGGCGACGCGTTGTTGTTCACCCCCTGACAATTGATGCGCTTTGTGATGCAAACGATGTCCTAATCCGATCTCTTTCAATAAAACCTCACTTTCTTTATAAGATTTTTGTTTATTTTTCCCTTGAATTAACAGGGGCATGGCAACATTTTCCAATGCATCAAAATTGGGTAACAAATGGTGAAATTGATAAACAAAACCCATACTGTAGCGTCGTAATAGGGTGCGTTCTTTTTCGGTGAGGTTTTTTGTGTCAGCACCCAAAATATTCACGGTTCCTGTTGTGGGACGATCCAAAAGACCCAAGATGTGCAGTAAAGATGTTTTGCCAGAACCAGAAGGACCAGTCAATGCGACAGTTTCATTGGCCTTCAAATTTATATTCATATTTTTTAGAATATCAGTAGAGCCGATCGTTTTAAATAATTTTGTAGCCGACAACATCGAATTCATTATATCTATAGAACAACGTTTAAGCATTGTGTGCATAAGTTTATCAATTTCTCAAACGCATTTATTAAAACAGTTCTTGCATCATTTTCTGAAAAGAGGCTAATCTAAAATATAACGCCTCATCGTATGCCTCAGACCGTTTTTTCACAAACTGGGTGAGCCGATGAAAGACTTGATTTCTTTCCACAAAACAAATGACTGTCTCACTGTTGAAGGCAAATATCTGTTTCACGATTTGGACGTGCAGCGTTTGCACCATTTCATTATGAACGCAGAAGATTATATTCCGCATGATCTTATTAACATGAAAAAACTTACCGTTAAAAATGAACATTCTCGCAAGACTTTTACGTACCGCTCTTTTTCTGCTGATGCCGATATTGTGATTAAAAGTCAGGATATTGAAAATGGGAAAAAAGTTTTTATTCATAAATATATTAATATTTTGATGTTTGGTATGGCGAAGGCCGATATGGTTTGGACTATTGAAAATGTTGGATTAAATAAAACGCAATTAACTTGTCATGGAAAAGTTCATATTTCTGGTGTTATGGCAGATCGTATTGAAAAAGAAATGCGCCGCATGTGTAACCATATTATCGAAAATGTGATGACTCGCTTTCACGATCAAAAAATTGAAATTTTGTAACAACGTGCATTTGGGATTGGGCTGTCTTCCCGGGCGTTACAGACTCTTGCGCGAAGCGCTTAGAGTCTGTAAGAATCGGGATCTAGGAAGACAGGTTTCAAATACACATTATCAGAGGTAATCATGCTGGCCACGCAACTTGACTGTAGAATGGGTGTTCCTGAAACATATCTGCAGCTTATTTCGAAAGAATCGAATAGAGTTCCTGCAAATGTCCCATTGAATAACACGCAAAATCCCTTGGTTGCACACATATATTGTGCTGCTTTGTTTAATATTTTTTCAAACGCTCAATTTGAAATGATGCCTTTATCTTTAATGTCGGTTCCTGTTTTAGGACTTATGGCTAGGGAAGGTATAGAGATACAAACGCATGTGAATATTGTTATGTCGGGTACGGATTTAGAGCAGCATTACAAATTGTGGCGCTATTTTTTTTCAACCTATTTGTATTCTAGAAATTTGTGTGCGCATAAAGATTTAATTAATTTTCTGATGCTGTGTGTCGATTACAGTTTTTATTTAAAAAACAGTTTTCAAAGGGATGTTTTGCTTTATTATGTGTTTGATTTTATGACTTGTGGGATCGTATATGCTTTTGATTTTTCAAAAATTTTTACTTATGTAAGAAATAATGTTTTATCTAATTCTTGTATTGAGATTGTTGTTTTGTTTGAACAATTTAAACAAAAACTATTGCCTTCGTACCAAGGGACAAACATTTCATCGGCTTTAGCTGCTTTTTTTAAAGTAACGCCAGAGACATGGCAAACCTTTTCTTGCTTGCTTCAAAATCAAGATTATCCTGCTGTGGAGAAATTGTGTTTATCTTAATTTTGAAAAGCGCATACTAACAGATTCGTGTGCTACACTGGCGACATTGTAAGAAACAGAAAAACAATATGCAAGTGAATATCCAACTGTTACGCAATGGGCAGATGCCTACATATGCCACGCAGCACAGTGCTGGTATGGACTTATCTGCAGCAATAGATCAGGATATCATCCTAAACCCAGGTCAGTACCAATTGATTCCTTGCGGGTTTGCGATGGCTTTGCCAGCAGGCTATGAAGCTCAGATTCGTCCACGATCTGGCTTGGCCATAAAACATGGTATTACGGTGTTAAATGCGCCTGGTACCATTGATGCTGATTATCGCGGCGAGGTAGGTGCAATTTTAATCAATGGGGGAGATAATGAATTCACGGTAACTCCCCATATGCGTATTGCGCAAATGGTTATTGCATCTTATCAACATGTTACGTGTTTAACGGTTGATACATTGGATACCACAAAACGTGGTGTGCGTGGATTTGGGTCAACAGGTGTCTAACTATGACAACGATTACATGCTCTGCCCCTGGTAGTATTGCTTTTATGGGTGAGTACGCAGCATTAGCAGGTTATCCCATAGTTATTGCTGCGATCAATCAGCGTTTTACAGTTTCAGTCACTCCTATTGATGAGCCGATCTTAGAGGCTGTTTCTCAACGAATTTATTTGATGTAAAATATAGGATGATTTTT
>ERZ1292633.1700-Hain-H41-02um-R1-1700-length-23489-cov-7_pt1 | contig 23489 bp, 18 predicted proteins | sample MGYA00564406_ERZ1292633 | MGnify/ENA primary metagenome ERZ1292633 (study PRJEB36523, sample SAMEA6512639) | groundwater metagenome | collected 2019-01-08 | study: AquaDiva: Metagenomics assemblies of 32 groundwater samples | reverse complement strand
TCGTCCATCACCACGGAGGGCGGTGGGACCGGTCGTGGGACGCCGGCGACCGCTACCTCCGAACGTTCCATTTCTCCGTCGCCGGGAAGATGAGCGTCTACCTTCGACTGGGGCGCGTTCGCACGCTCTTGAACCCGGGGAACCACCGCGCGCTGGCCGAGGAGCGGGCCTCGCTACGGCGCGGATCCCGTTACATCGCCGTCGCGAAAGGGGTGCGCGACGAGCTAGTTCGATTCCACGGGGCGGCCCGCGACGCGTTCGTCGTCATCCCGAACGGCACCCGATTTGCCGCCCCGCGCGTCGGCCGCGCGGAATGGCGCCGCCGGCACGGCATCGGACCCGAAACGCCCGTCGTGCTCACGATCGGCCGTGAGGACTACGTGAAGGGGCTCGACCTCTTCGAGCGCGCCTGGCGGATGCCGGGCGCCCGCCCGCCCGGCGCTCTCTGGGTGCAGGCCGGAGGCGCGCGTCCCCGGCGCGATACGGCGAGGATCGTCACGGGCGCGATCTCTCCCGACGACGTGAACGAATGGATCCACGCGGCCGATCTAGGAGCCTTCCCATCGTACTACGAGGGGTGTGCGCTCGCGTTGACGGACATGCTCGCGGGCGGGCTCTACGTCCTGAGTCACGCCGTCGGGGCCGCGCCGGATCAGATCCGGCCCGGCGAGAACGGGGAGTTCGTGCCGCGGCGCGCCGAGGCATGGGCCGCCGCGCTCAGCCGCCGCTTCGCCGACACTCCCCGGCCGACGTCTCTTCCCTCCGCGGAGATCTATGGGTGGCCGGCGATCGCGGCGCGCGTGGAGCGCGTCTACGAGCGGCTCGCGTCGGCGTCCGGCTAACGGGGCGCCGGGCCTCCGTTTCTGATAGACTTTCGGCTCCATGCGCATTCTGTTCCTGACCTCCCGAATGCCGTCTCCTCCCGTGGGGGGCGACCGATTCCGCGTGTATCATCTCCTCCGCACGGCGGCCGAAGCGGGACACCGCGTCGACCTCGTCACGTTCGACGATGGTCGTAGCGACCGCTCCGCGTTGGAGCCGCTCCGCCGGTTCACGTCGAGCTACGAGATCGTCCATCAGCCGAAGCTGGTCTCCTGGTGGAACGCCGCGCGCGCTCTCCCCACGCAGCTGCCGCTCCAGGCCGCCTATTACCGCTCGGAGGAGATGAGCCGGCGCGTGGCTCGGGCCTTCGACCGGAACCGTCCCGACGTCGTCTACACGCACCTCTTCCGCATGGCGCCCTACGCGCTGGCGGAGCAGGGGCGCCGAGACGCGCGCTGGATCCTCGATCTCACCGACGTGATCTCGGGCGGGATCGAGCGTTCGCTCCCCTACCGGCGCGCCCCACAGCAATGGCTCTATCGGGAAGAGGGAAGACGAATCGCGCGGTACGAGGCGCTGGTGGCGCCCCGCTTCGACGACTGTTGGGTCATCAGCGAGGCGGAGGCGCGCGCACTCGGCGCCTTGGCGCCCCGCGCGTCGATCCTCGTCGTCTCGAACGGATTCGAGCCGGAGCGAAACATCGTCGCCCCCTCGCGTCGCGCGGCGTCCCTGCTCTTCTTCGGGAACCACGACGTGCTCCACAATCGCGACGCGGCGCGGTTCCTCGTCACCGAGATCCTGCCGCTCGTCCGCAAGTCGATCCCCGAAGCCACGCTCGACATCGCCGGGAAGGGGGCCGAGGGGCTCGGCTCCTGGGTCCGCCGCCCGGGCGTGCGCGTGCTTGGCTTCGTTCCCGACCTCGATCGGGAACTCCGTCGCGCTTCGCTTTTCGTCGCTCCGCACCGCTTCGCCGCGGGCGTGCAGAACAAGGTGCTCCAGGCGCTCTCCGCCGGCACGCCGGTCGTGACGACGCCGGTTGTCCATCAGGGACTCGCGCCCGCGCCCGACGACATTCTCGGCGTCGGGGAAGACGCTTCCGCGATCGCCGCCCAGGTGGTGGTACTCCTCCGCGATCCTCAGGAGGCGGAACGGATGGGCGAGCGGGGCCGCGTCTGGGCCTGCGCGCGCTTCAACTGGCGCGGATCGCTCGCGGCATTCGAGGGGCGCCCGACCGCCGCCGCTCCCGCGGACGAGGGAGCGCGCGCGGAGACGCCTGCGGCGGCGCGAATCGCGGTCGCCGGCGCCGTCGTTTGAGCGGATCGCCGCCGTTCCTCCTCGTCGCGCCGCTCTCCTTCGGCGTGGCGCTCCTTCTCACGCCGCTCGTCCGGGCGCTGGCGCGGAGAACCGGCTATCTCGATCATCCCGACGAGCGGAAACCGCACCCCGAGCCGACACCGCTCCTGGGGGGCGTGGCGGTCTTTGGGGCGCTCGTGCTCGGCCCCATCCTCGCGCAGGCGATCGGGGGCACGCCGATCGCGCTTCCCGCGTCCGGCGTTCTCCTGGGAGGAGTGCTGTCGCTCGTCCTGGGGCTGGTGGACGATCGCCGCCCGATGCGCCCTCTGGGCAAACTGATCGGCCAGATCGCCGTCGCGGTCTCGCTGGTCGCCTGGGGCGGGGCACCCCACTTCGCGCCCGGCCACCCCCTCTTCGCCGCCGCCGCCGTCGTCGCGGTCGTGGGGCTCCTGAACGCGGTCAACTTTCTCGACGCCATGGACGGCATCGTGAGCGCGCTGACGCCGGTGACGGGGCTCGGCTTCGTCACGCTGGCGCTGCTTCATGGAGCCGACGTCGATCTCGCCCTCGCGTGGGGCGCGGTGGGCGCCGCCGCGGGGTTCCTTGTCTACAACGCTCCTCCGGCACGCATTTTCCTGGGGGACGCGGGGAGCCACCTCCTGGGTTTCGTCCTGGCGACCCTGGCGCTCCGGGCGCTCGATTCCTCTTTTACCTGGCCCCATCTGGCGGCGCTCCTCGTCCTCCTCGCCTTTCCCCTGTTCGACGTGATTTTCGTGATCGTCACCCGGCTCTCCTCGGGGCGTCCCATTCACGTGGGGGGCGTCGATCACACGACACACCGACTTGGTCGAATCTGTGGACGGTGGGGCACCGTGGCGGTGATCGCGGCCGCCGCTGCCTTGAGCGCGGGGCTCGGCGTCTGGCTCTGGGGCGTGAAAAGCGACTCCACGGCAATCCTCGCAGTCTCAATTTTTGGGCTTGGATACGCCGTTTTCGGGACCTGGCTGGGACGAAATCGTCTCACCTAGATGTTCGACACTTGACAAATTGGTTTTACAGATGTATCTTACATTTCCGTAATGGGCACACGGCAGCATCTGCCGGGCGAGAACGAGCGAGGCAAGGACGCGATGTCGCCACTTCCCGACCCCCTAAGAGAATCTGACCCCGCGGCGAACCGGATCGAACAAGATCCACTCGACCGGTTGAACGACGGGCTCACCCAGTGGGAGCGCGAGCTCCTCGCCGAGCCGACGACCCAGGCCCGACCCCGCACGCCCCATCTCGGGCGTTACAAGGAACTGCTCGACGCCAGCCGCTCGGTCACCGGCACCCTCGATCCCAACGAATTGCTCCTCCGCGTCGTGGACGCCGTGATTCGCATCGCGGGCGCCGATCGCGGATTCCTCATGCTCATGCACGGGGAAGGGAAGCTTCAGTTCGAGATCGCGCGGAGCAAGGACGAGACGACCCTTCCGCCGAGCGAGTTCCAGATCTCCTTCGGCATCGCCGAGGAGGCCGCGCATCGCCGCGAAACCGTCTGGGTGCCGGACGCCGTCGGCTCCTCCCTCTTTCAGGACCGCAAGAGCGTCCGCGCGCTTTCCCTGCGCACGGTGGTCGCCATTCCGATCCTGAACGCGGGCCGCGTGCTCGGCGTGCTCTACATCGACTCGCACTCCATCACGCACGAGTTCTCGACGGAGGACATCGCGCTCCTCGAGGGATTCGCCGCCCAGGTGGCGATCGCGCTGGAGAACGCGCGCGTGCACGAGTCGCTACGCGACACGAAGAACCGTCTCGAGATCGAGAACCTGAATCTCCGCCGCGCCCTCAAGGAAGATGTCCGCTACGGTCTTCTGGTCGGACGGAGTCCCGCCATGGCCCACGTCGTGGAATTGATCGAGAAGGTGATTCCGACGCAGGTCACGGTACTGATCCACGGCGAGACCGGCACGGGGAAGGAAGTCGTCGCGCGCGCCATCCATCTGAACGGACCGCGGAAGGACGAGAACTTCATCGCCGTGAACTGCGGCGCGGTGCCGGAGGCGCTGCTGGAAAGCGAACTCTTCGGCTACAAGAAGGGCGCCTTCACAGGCGCCAACGAGGATCGCGTCGGCCTCTTCGAAGCCGCCGACAAGGGGACGCTCTTCCTGGACGAAGTCGGCGAGATGCCGGCCAGTCTGCAAGTGAAGCTCTTGCGCGTCTTACAGGATAGCCTCATCCGGCGCGTGGGAGACACGGTCTCCCGAAAGGTCGACATCCGGCTCATCGCGGCGACCAATCGCGATCTCCGCGCCGAGGTGGACGCCGGCCGCTTCCGCCAGGATCTCTTCTATCGGATGAACGTCGTTCCGGTCACGCTCCCGCCGCTTCGCGACCGTGGGGACGACATCCTCCTCTTCGCGCAGCACTTCCTCGAGGCGTCGGCCAAGCGGCAGCGGAAGTCGATCCAGACCTTCACGCCCGAGGCGCGCGAACTCCTGCTGCGCCATCCCTGGCCCGGCAACGTCCGCGAGCTGGAGAACGCGATGGAGCGCGCGGTCGCGCTCTCGGACGACGGCGTCGCGCTGGAGCCGCACCTCTTCGGGCTCGGCGCTTCGGTCGCGCGGCGCTGGGATGGGCAGCACTCGCTCCGGGAGACCATGGAGGCGGTGGAGGCCGAGACGATCCGCGAGGCGCTCCGCCAGAGCGAGTCGAATGTCTCGCGCGCGGCGCGCTCGCTCGGTGTGAGCCGCCAGCATCTCCACAACAGGATGAACTTCCACGGCATCCGGCGCTCGCGGATCCTCAACGAGTCCGGGGGGAAGTGACCGACCTCGCCTCCCGTCGCCTCGCGTCGCTTCGTGCCATCCTCATGCAGAGCGACGCGGAACTCCGCGCGCATCTCCCCGACTATTTCCTCACCTACTACAAGCACCTGAACATCCTTCGCAATCCCGCCCGCATCGAGCACATCTTCCAGAAGGGCCGGGAGATGTACGAATACTTGGAATCGGAGGGGAAGGACGTGCTCGACCTCGGCGCCGGGTTCGGCATCGAGGCGCTCCTGGTGGCGATCTACGGCGCGAGGGAGGTGATCGCCACGGAGATCGACCACGACATGGTGGCGGTCGGCGCCTACCTGGCGAAGAAGATCGATCCCCCGGTGGAGCACTTCGAATCGCGCTACGGCGACGGGATCGCCATGGAGTTCCCGAGCGCCTCCTTCGACGGCGTGATGGCCAACTGCGTGATCTCCCACGTCCGCGACCTCGAGGGATTCCTGCGCGAATCGCATCGACTGCTCCGGCCGGGCGGGATCTTCTTCCTGAGCGACGAGAACAATTCACTCTATCTCCCGGCCCGCTCGCGGCGCCGGAAGGGATGGCGCGACATGGAGCGCGAGCCGGACGGCCCCTATTTCGCGGCCCGCCGCGCCATGGTGGCCGAACAGGTTCCCGGTCTGGCCGAGTCCCAGCTCCTGGAAGCGGTCCGGCGGACCCGCGGGCTCTGGGGCACCCAGGTCGCCGAGGGCGTGCGGGAATTCCAGGCGAGCGGCCACGTCTCGATCGTCCCCGAGTTTCGGTACCGCGATCCTCGCGACGGGCAATACCCCGAGCGAGAATTGAATCCGTTCTGGATGATGGACAAATTTCGCGAGACGAAGTTGGAGCCGGAACTCCTCCCGGCGTTCTTCTCGCGGGGAATCGAGGTCCATCCCCGGCAGGTCGTGAAGGACTTCCTCCGCTTCTTCTGCTCCCGCTGGCCGGTCCTGTCGGTCTATCTCTGGCCCATCATGCGTCTTCGGGGCCGAAAAGCGCGTTGACACCACGATAGCGGCAGCCTAGTCTCCGCTTCCGTGCGACTCACCGCGTCGAGCCTTGCCGTCCTGACGCTTCTGCTGGGCGCGGTCCCTGCCGGGGCCGTGGCGCCCGTCACCACCCCCCCGCCTCCCCTCGAGCTCCCCGCGCCCACCGCGTTCGTCGCCGTGGACCGGCCGGGAGACGGCGGAAGCGCGATCCTCCTCACCTGGACGGACCCCACGCCGCTTCCCGAGGGGACCGTGCTGGAAGTGAGGAGGTCGGAGCCGCCCGCCGACGAGTTCGCCGCGCTCCAGACGGTCAAGCCGGGGACGCAGCGCTACGTCGACGCTTCGGCCGAAGATGGGAAGACCTACCGATACGAACTCCGGGTGCGCGGCGCCGAGACGCCCGACTCGCTCGGCATCGCGGGCGCGGTCGGTCCGGCGCTCGTGAGCGATCCGGTCTCGCCTCACGACAACTGGTTCCGGCCCGAGCGGACCAACTCGCTCATCGCCTCGATCCTCTTCATCGCCTTGATCCTCAGCTCGATTGCCGCCGCGCGTTCCGGGAAGCCGATCTTCATTCGCCGCATCGCGGGCTTGAACGCCATCGATGAAGCGATCGGCCGCGCCACCGAGCTCGGGAAGAAGGTGCTCTACGTTCCCGGCATCCAGAGCATGGACGAGATCCAGACCATCGCGAGCATGGCGATCCTGGGGCACGTCGCGCGCGCCACGGCCCGCTACGGCACCGACCTGGACGTGCCGAACAGGGACCCGCTCACCTTCGTCTCCGCCCGCGAGACCGTGCATTCCGCGTACCTCGCGGAAGGGCGGCCCGACCTTCATCGTGAGGACATGGTCCACTACGTGACCTATGACCAGTTCGCGTACACGGCCGCCGTCTCCGCTCAGATGACGCGCGAGCGTCCCGCCGCGATCTTCCTCGTCGGCTACTTCTTCGCCGAATCGCTGATCCTTGCCGAGACGGGGCAGTCGACCGGCGCGATCCAGATCGCCGGACAGGCCGATCCGACGCAGCTCCCGTTCTTCGTCGCCACCTGTGACTACACGCTGATCGGCGAGGAGCTCTACGCCGCCAGCGCCTATCTATCGCGCGAGCCCGTGCTTCTCGGCTCCATGCGCGGGCAGGACATCGCCAAGGGCTTGCTCCTGGTGATCGGGATCATCGGCATCATCTCCGTCAGTCTCGGCGCCACGTGGTTCATGGATCTGGTGAAGACGCAATGAACACCGATTTCGGTCGCGTCACGCTGGTCGTCCTGTTCGCGATCGTCCCGATCGTGGGGATCGCGCTGGGGATGCGTGCGCCGGCGTTGCGGAGCAAGATTCCGCTCCTCGTAGCCTTCTTCGCCGGCCTGATCCCCATCTTCTCGATGTACATCCCGAAGCGCTTCCTCTCCGGCGATAGCGGGATGAGCCCGCGCCTCGACCAGTGGCTCATCATCGTGGCCGGCTTCGCGCTCCTTCTCGGGCTCACGAACGTGATCTCGAACAGCTACCGGAAAATCTCGCGGCGGGACAAGGGCTGGCCGTACGCCATCGTGCTCCTGGCCGGACTCTTCATCATGGGAGGGTTCGGCATTTACGGCGCGATCTCCCGCCAGGGCACGGGATTCCTCCCGAACGGCTCGCCGACTCCGTTCCGGTGGGTCGAAACCACGGTCTTTCAGCCGCTCCAAGCGACGATCTTCGCGCTCCTGGCGTTCTTCATGGCGAGCGCCGCGTTCCGGGCCTTCCGGGCGCGGAACACCGAGGCGACCATTCTGCTCGTGGCCGGCGCCATCGTGATGACCGGGCGCGTGCCGCTGCTCGAGTTCCTGGCCGCTCCGTTTCCGGCTCTTCACCCGGCCGCGGCGGCCGCCAGCCAGTTCATGGGGAAGGCAACCGAGTGGATCATGGACACGCCCAACGGCGCGGCCCAGTCGGGGATCATCATCGGCGCGGCCCTGGGGGCCGCCTCCATGGGGATCCGCGTGATTCTGGGGATCGAGCGCGGCTACCTCGGGCTGGGGAAGGGTGAGTAGGATGCAGGCCCTGCTTCTGCGTCTCCTGGCGCTCGACCGCCGCTGGATCTTCCTTCTCGTTCTCATCAGCGTGATGACGCCGATCATCGTTCCGATCGGGCTTCCCGTCACGACGACCTCCTCGACGCGCAGCGCCTTCGACTTCGTCGAGGCGCTCCAGCCCGGGGACGTCGTGTGGCTCTCGTTCGATTACGGGCCCTCCTCGGCGCCCGAGAACGATCCGATGGCGCAGGCGTTCCTCCGCCAATGCTTCATCAAGGAACTCCGCGTCATCGTCACGGCGCTCTATCCCCTCGGCGGTCTGGGGCTGGCGAACCAATCGGTGGCGAAGGTGACCGCCGAATTCCCCGAGGCGAAGTACGGCGTCGACTACATCAATCTCGGATACAAGGACGGCGCGGCGGCGGTGATGCGCACGTTGGGCCAGGACATCGCGTCGGCGTTTCCCACCGACGTGAACGGACGCCCCGTCTCGGAGTTCCCGATCATGCAAGGGCTGCGGACCATCCGGCAAGTCGACCTCGTCTTCACCGCGTCCACCGGGCTCATCGGGGAATGGTGGATCACACAGGTCTACTCCCAGTTCGGGACTCCCGTGATCATCGGTCCGACGGCGGTCAGCGCGCCCAAGTACTACGCGTTCCTGAATTCGGGCCAATTGGTCGGGATGCTGGGCGGGATGAAGGGGGCCGCCGAGTACGAAAATCTCCTCGCCGCCAAGCACGAGACGCTCGGGAAGTACTACCGAGGCACGAAGGACTTCACGGCGACGAAGGGGATGGATGGCCAGACGGTGCTCCACGGCGTCATCCTGGCGCTCATCGTGCTGGGGAACCTGGCGTTCTTCCTGACGCGGGGCAAGAAGGCGGGGGCGGCGTAACGATGGAATTCGCGGGCTTCGGGACCTGGCTGGCCGCCTTCCTCACGCTGGCCGCCTTTTCCTTCCTCTACAAGGACAATCCGTTTTTCCGCTTCGCGGAAAGCCTCTTCGCGGGCGTGTCCCTGGGATATTACGTCGGCAACGTCCTCAACCAGACCCTCGTCCCCAATCTCTTCGAGCCGCTGGCGCAGAATTTCGGGACGAATTGGGACCTTCTGGTCCCGGGCCTTCTGGGGCTGATGCTCTACATGCGGGCGGCGCCGCGCATCGGGTGGATCTCGCGGTACGCGCTGGGGATCTACGTCGCCTACTACATCGGCGTCGATTTCACGCGGCGCATCCACGGAGAAGTTCTGCCTCAGATCGCCCGCACCATCCGGCCGCTGAACTCGCTCGAGGCGACGACGCTCGTCTCGCTCATCTTCATCGTCGGCGTCTACAGCGTGCTCGTCTACTTCTTCTTCTCGAAGGAGCAGAACGCCGTCACCAGGCCGCTGGCGCGGCTCGGCACGTCGTTCCTCATGATCTCCTTCGGCGCCGCGTTCGGCTTCACCGTCATGGGGCGCGTGGCGCTCCTGATCGGGCGGCTCAACTTCCTCATTCTGGACTGGATCTACCCGACGATCGGCCTTCAGTAGGTCCCGTCGTTCCCTCGGCGTTCGCGCCGTCCCCCGCCGCTCCCGATCCCTCTCCATCCGACGATGCTTTCAGATTCACCATCGGAACGGTCATCTTGTTCCCCGCGGGGTAGTCGGTCGTCACCACGTCGCGCAGCGTCGAGATGCGGTGCGTGAGGTTCGCGATCGTCTCCGTGGCCGCCCGGATCCGCTGCACCTTGTCGCGCACCTCGGGGGCCAGGTTCGGCAGGACGTGCAGGAGCTGCGCGTTTCCCTGGATCACCTGGAGCGGGTTGTTGATCTCGTGGTTCAGCGCCACGGCCATGGCCGAGACCGCCTTCATCCGTTCCGTCCGGAGCTGCTCGTCGGAGGCCCGATGGAGCGCGAGCGCGTTCCGGACCTTGATCGGCAACTGGAAGCGGATGTCCCATTCCGAGAGCGGCTTCATGAAGTAGTCCACGGCGCCCAGCTCCAGGCTCCGCTCTACGTCCTCCGGGGAGGTCGAGGCGCTCGCCACGATCACCGGCAGATCGCGGAGCCGGTCGTTTCGCCGCATGGACGTCAGGACGTCGAACCCGTTCGGCTGGGGCATCATGAGATCGAGCAGGACGAGATCGATCGCCTCGCCGGCCAGGAGCCGCAGAGCCTCGTCGCCGTCGTCCGCTTCGAAGAACTCGTAATCACCCTTGCGAAGGACCATCCGCAGGAGCTTCCGGTGATGCGGCTCGTCGTCAACGAGCAGGATGCGGTGCGGCATGGATTCCCTTCCCGATGAGGGCGCGGACCCGCTCGATCAGATCGTCCGCGCTCAGGATCGGTTTCGAGACGTAGTCGTCGGCCCCGGAGTCGGCCAGGAACCGCTCGCGGGATCCCTTCATGGCGTGCGCCGTCGCCAGAATGACCGGTACGTGGCGAGCCCGCGAGTCGCGCTTCAAGATCCGCGTGATGGCCAGGCCGTCCACGGGCGTTCCCTGGTAGGCGCTGTTCGAGAGCGAGATGTCCATGATGACCAGGTCGGCGCGCCCGGCGCGCGCCTCCTCGATCACGTACGCGGGATCCTCGGTCACCACGACCTCGAAATCCGCCTTCCGCGCCAGGATCAGGTGGAAGAGCTTCGCGTTCATCGGATCGTCCTCGACGACGAGGATGCGGTGTTTCATGGCTTCCCCCTGGTTACGGCTGTGTCCCGGTCGTCGCCGAGGCGGCGGGCGGAGGCGCCGGCGCGCCCTCGACGGGGAAGGAGAGACGGACCCGCGTCCCGCGGTTCGCCCCCTCGCTTTCGACGGCGATCGAGCCGCCCATCCGCTCCACGAGCCCCTTCGAGATGGCGAGGCCGAGGCCGGTTCCGGGCCTCCGCCGCGCGTACGACCCCTCGCGCGACGCGTACTTCGTGAAGAGCTGAGACTGGCGTTCGAGCGGAATCCCGATGCCGGTGTCGGCCACCACGACGCAGACTTCGGCGCGATCGTCGTCCCGCCAGGCGCGCACCGAGACCTCCCCGCGGTCGGTGAACTTCACCGCATTGCCGACCAGATTCAGCATGACCTGGCGGAACCGCGCCGCATCGTGCAGGAAGGAGAGCTCGCTCTCCGGCAGTTCCAACCTCATTTCGAGCCCCTTCCCGCCTGCCTCCGATGTCACGGCGGCGACGGCGGCCCGAACCGCGTCGCGGCCGTCCCCCCGCTCGACGCTGAGGTCGAGCCGTCCCACTTCCATCTTGGCCAGATCGAGAATGTCGTTCAGGAGGCCGAGGAGGTGCTCCGCGCTCAACCGGACCGAGTTGGCGAAGGAGCTGACCTCCTCGGGCGACTCCGCCGACCCCTGCTCCAGGAGCGTCGCGAAGCCGATCACGCTGTTGAGCGGCGTGCGAAGCTCGTGCGACGTATTCGCTAGGAATTGCTGCTGCATCTGGCGGGCCTCTTCCAGCCGTCCGTTCGCCTGCCTCAGCTGATCGTTCAGGTGGCGCTGGGCTTCGGCGTTCGCGCGAATCGCTTCCTCCCTTTCGCGCCGCTCGCTCACGTCACGGGCGATCACGAGGCACGCGCTCTCCCCGGTCTCGGGGTGGGCGATCGCCGTGACGATCGCGTCGCAGGGGAAGTGCCTGCCGTCGGCTGCGCGAAGCCGGATTGCGAGCTGTGCCGATTTTCCGTCGGGGGAGAGGTTGGCCGAGCCGAAGGGCCTCCCCGACGCCTCCTCCGTCGCGAACTCGGCGGCGCCGCGGCCCCGCAGCGTGCCCGGCGCCGAACCCAGCACGCGCTCGGCCGTTTCGTTCGCGTCGGCGACGCGCCCCTCGGAGTCGAGGAGGAGGACGATTTCGCTGCTTCCGCGCAGATAGGTCGCGAGCATCCGGTCGCGGCGCTCCATCTTGAGCCGCTTCAGCCCGACGGCGAGCTGCGAGGCGGTCCAGCGAACCAGGGCCAGCTGGTCTCCCTCGAAGCCGCGGCGCCGCGGGACGAAGCACTGGAGCACGCCCACCGCTTCGCCGCGGTCGGTGAGCGGAACCGAGACCACGATCGGATCGGCGCGGAGTCCCTCCATGGTGGCGGGGAAGGCATAGCCGGACGAGGAGCCCGGATCGCGCGAGACGATCGTGTCGACGAGCCAGGCCGCCCGCGTGGCCGGCGAATGGGCGTTGGGCCCGATCGGATCGGGCGCCAGCTCGGCTCGCGCGGCGTCGGGAAGCCCGCGCGTGGCGGTCAGGCGGAAGGCGCCGTCCTTCTCGTCGCGCCGGTAGATCGCCCAGAAGGAGAGGCCCGTTCCCTCGGCGATCACGTCGAGGGCGCAACGGACCAGCTCTTCCTCGCGGTCGAGCCGTTCCAGCGTCTCGCCCACGCGATAGATCGTGAGCTGCGCGCGAAGATTCCGGATCCGCTCCATCTCTGCGAAACGGCGCCGGAAGGCGAGGAGGCCCAAGAGCCCCGCGGCCGCCACGATGGCGGCGCCGAATGCGGCCGCCGCGTGCTGGCGGACTTCGACGGGAACGCCGAGCGCCTCGCCCGGAGTGAGCTGATACGCCGTGTACCCCAGCACCGCCATGAGGAAGGCGACCCCGAAGGCGTAACGCCGGGCCAGCGCATAGCGAAGCTGTTCGCGGCTCTCCGCCGCCGACGGCAGCGGCGCCTGGGACGACTTCTTCGGCTTCGGTTGGCGTGCCAATGCTCCCCCTTGGTTCGGTTTCCTACGCGTTGGAAGGTATCGGCAGCGGGAAACCGGAACTGGAGCGAAGAGAACCGGTTTTAGGTGGAAATGCCTTTCTCTAGCGTACGCAGCGACAACGGCTTATTATGGGCGGCCATGCGTCCGGCCCGTTTCGCTCGCCCGATCCACGCGATCCTCATCGCCCTCCTGGTCTTGGGGGCGTGGGGCTGCTCCACGAAGGAGAGCCGAATCCTCGGGAACGAGCGCCTCCTCCGGGGCCCCGACGGGCTCGGAACGACCACCCGCGAATCTCTGATCCCCGACCGCGACACCTACGTCTCCCCCGGGGCGGCCAATTTTGGACCGACGCTCCTGATCGGGAGTCAGGGGGGATTCGATTCCCGCGCGTTCTTCCGCGTTCCCTCATGGGCGATTCCCGACACCACCCTTCCCAGTTTCGCCGTCACCGCGATCTTCCTCGAGGTTCCATTCGACACGTTCGTCACGACTCCGTTGAATCTCCTGGTCGATCTCGCGACGACCGCGACGGCGTACGACACGCTGGCCTCCTTTCCCGGGCCGGCGCCCGATCAGACGCTTGGGACCGTCGACGCGGGCGTGGTGCTTCCATTCCGTGTCCCGATCGCCACGTCCGTCTTCACGCAGATCAAGGGCTGGGCGCAAAACCCCTCGTCGCTGCCGGGACTGGTGCTCTACGCCGCCGGCGGGAGCGGGATCACGGGCCTGCAGGCGGGGAAGGCGGTGCTGAAGATCCGCTACGACCATCTCGTCTCGGGCGCGACCGTGAGCGACTCGACCTCGACCGCCATCCCGCTCGATTTCACGCTCCATACGCCCGGCACGCCCGCTCCTACGGGAACCGATACGACACTCGTCCTCGGAGGTCTCTACGAGTGGAGCGTTCCGCTCCACTTCGCGGCGGCCGCGGTCGCGTCCGGTTCCACCGTGAACGAGGCGACGCTTCGTCTTCGCGTCGTGCCGGGGAGCCCGACCTATCCGACCAGTCGCACCGTCGATCTCGAGGTGCGCCGAATCCGAAACGCCTGGCTGGAGTCGGCCGGCTCCGTGGCTCCGCTCGGCGCCGACTCGACCGTCCTCGTCGCGCGGACGCAGCTGGCGATCACGGGCCCCGCAGACAGCGTCGTCACCGTGACGCTTCCACAGTCGCTGCTCCGAGCGTGGACCGCGGCCGGCGGCATCAACGAGGGACTCCTGCTGACGCTGAAGAACGGGAACATCCTCCCGGAGATCCTGCTTCTTTCCCGCGAATCGACGAGTCCGATCGAGCTCCGCGTGAGCATCACCACGCCGCCTCCGGGGAGGTTCTGATCGCATGACGTCGCGCCTCCCGATCGCCCTCCTCCGCCGCGGCCCGAAGCGCGTCTCGCTCGCCGCGCTCGCCGCGCTCGCCGCCGCGCTCGCGTTCGCCGCGCTGACGGTCGGTCCGTCCGCCGCGCTCGCCGCGTCGGTCTACTCGGTCGGCGGGCTCGGTGAGCCGCAGCTGGACGAGAGCGCCCGGATTCGCGCGCTGGGCGGCGCCGGGGTCGCGGAGTTCGGCGTCGACCTCTTCTCGCAGGTGAACCCGGCCTCCACGGCGGGCGTGCGGCATCTCCTCCTCCAGGGGACGATCGTCCCCGCCTATCGCCGCGTGAGCGGGCCGGGCGGCTCCTCGGAGAGCGCCAGCGAGACCGAGGTGCCTTCGCTTCGCGCCGTGGTCCTCCTTCCGGGCCGCTTCGTGCTGGGCGCGGCGTACGCGATCGGGACCGACGCGCAGTTCCACGTCGACCGGGCCGATACGGCCGGAACGGCCTCCGCCCTTCGCATCGAGGGAACCGGCGGCATTCAGTTCATCCGCATCACCGCGTCGCGCGAGTTCGGGCCGTCGCTTCGCTTCGGTATCGATCACGAGATCGTCGCCGGTTACTACCGCGAGGAGTGGACCCGCGACTTCGCCGACCCCGATCTCGCGACCTCTCGGGACACGCTGGAGAGCCGCTACGAGCGGCTGGGCCGGTGGAGGCTCGGCGTGCAGGGCAGCGTGCGCGGGTGGACCGTCGGGGGCGTCCTCGAGACGAAACGGCGCCTCCCCCTCACCTCGATCGGCCGGGCGGCCGGCAGCACGGTGGAGCAGGGGGGGACCAACCTCATCATGCCCTCCGGATATGCCGTGGGCGCCAGCACTCCCGTCTTCTCCCGCTGGCGCGTCGCGGCCCAGTACCGCCGCGCGAACTGGGACCGTTCCTCCCTGGCCAGCGATCTCGTCGACCTGCGGCCGATGCAGCGCGTCTCGTTCGGCGTCGAGCGTCTCGGACGGAAAGCGGAAGAGACCGGGTCGTGGCGAGGGCGCCTGCCGATTCGGGTGGGGATCAGCGTTCTGCAGTGGCCCGATCTGCTTCCCGTGGCCGGCGCTTCGACGATCGCGGGAGGGACGGCGGGCGTGAAGGAATGGACGCTCTCGCTCGGAACCGGGATCGTGACGCAGGACAAGGGAGGGAACATCGACTTCTCGCTGGAGGCGGGATCGCGGGGAAACCGCGACGAGTTGGGCGTGAGCGAGCGCTTCGTGCGCGCCGCGTTCACGCTACAGGTCGGTGACGACTCCTGGAAGTGATCCGGCGCGTGAGGCCGTCGTGGACGGCCGGCGCCGCTCGCGGCGCACGGGCGCCGGTTCGCCGCAGCGCTCGCAGCGCGTGAGGAGCCTCACCCGCTCGCTGTAATCGATCGCCGCCTGCACGAACCACGCGTGCGCCACGAGCGACGGAGCCGGTCCCACGGTCCTGCCCCGATACGGATGGAGCCGTTCCGGCAGAAGTCCGATCCCCTCGGCGCGCGCCGCCGCCCAGAAGAGAATCGTCCGCGCCGGCTCCAAGTCTTGAAGCCGCCGCGAGGCGCGAATGGCGTGGAGCGCCAGCCAGAGCGTGGCCGCGACGTTGGGGCTCCCCGGCACCTCGGTCATCTCCGCCACCTCGCCCCCCACGCTGCCGACCGGATCGCGTTCGTAGCGCGCCAGACCGCCCGTTCCGGTCCGCACCCAGAGCCGCTCCCTCACGTCGGTCACCGTCGCGCGAATTCGGGGATCCTCCGGTTCGAAATCGTCCAGGAGCCCGAGAAGAAGTAACGAGGCGTCGGCGGTGGCGTCCGCGCGCCAGACGCCCGCTTCCTGCACGAGGCCCCGGCGGAACGCACCCGTGGCGCCCGAGGCCAGCGTCCCGGTCAGGGCGCGGGCGATCCGGTCGGCCGCGGCCGACCAGGCGCGGGCACGTCCCGCCTCGCCCAGGTAGGTCGCGATTCGTGCGGCGCCCCGCAGCCCGCCGCGCACCGCGCCGGATACCGGGGCGTGGAAGCCGCCGCGCTCGTTCCACCAGTCGGTCGAGGCGGGGAGGCCGGTGCGAGAATCGATCGATCCCGCCAATCGCTCCGCCGCGGGAACGAGGAGCGCCTCCCACATCGGCGCCAGGAACTCGACGTCGCGGTCCCGCTCCAGATGACGCGCGGCGGCCCAGACGTGGAGCGCGGTTCCGAGGATCGATGCCTCCGGCTCGCCCGCGACCATGACCGCCTCTCCGGACGATTCGTAGGCGGGGGTGAGCCGGCCCGCGCGACGCGCGGCATCGGCGACGAAGGAGAAGTAGCGCCGCGCCGCGCCGAGATAGCCGGCCCGGCCGAGCGAATCGGCGGCGATCGCCGCGTCCGCGAGCCAGCACCAGCGCGCCTCGGCTCCCGCGGCGGGGGACGAACTCTCCTCCACGCCCGAGACGATCGCCCCCTCCGGAGTCTGGTGAAGACGAAGCGCGAGGAGACTCTGTCCGTAGACCGCGCCGACCGCCTCGGGGAGGTCGGCGAAATCGCGCGCCCCCTCGCTCGACCAGAGATTCCAGTGGCCGCGCGTGCGCGTCAGGGAGGCCGCGATCCCCTCGCGCCGAAACGCGGCGTCGAGCGAGCGCGCTTCCTCGGGCGAGGTCGCGCAGGCCAGCCACGCGGTGATCATCGCGGAGTCGCCCGCGGGAAGCGAGAGCGCGACGCCGCCGACCGAATCGGCGAATCCAGCCGCCTCCGCCCGCGGCCTCGCGCGGCCTTCCAGCGCTTCGGCATCCGCGCCGGCGGAGGCCTCCGCGGCGCGGGCCGCGGTCCTGGCCAGCGGCACGCCGGTCCCCTCGGGACCCTCAAGGTTAAAAAGAACGGCGCGCCTTCCGGACGAGTGAAGAAGTCCGCCCGATTCGGCGTCGCGTCGCGCACTTTCGTGCGGGCGCCCCGCGGCGAGGCGGAAGTCGTGATGGAAATAGAGCGTCAGCGCCCGGTGGACGTCTCCGCGATTCGCGATCTGCACGCGGCGGACCAGGACGGGAAGCCGCGCGTCGACGTAGCTCTCGATCCAGAGTTCCAGCCCGAGAGCCGGATCGGTGGAGAGGAGCGAGAGGTCGGCGATCGGCGCGTCGGTCGGTTCGCCAGCGCGCGTCTCGAAGTCGTCTGGGAGCCAGCGGAGGATGCCGTCGACGGCGAGGCCGAGCCGGGCCGGACGGCGGACGATCTGTGTCTCGGGGGAGAGCGAGGGAACGTATAGCTCGAGGAGCGCGCCGCTTCGGTCGCCCGAGGCGGTCAGGGAACCGTTCCCGATGAGAAACGCGCGCGCCACGTGCGGCCTCCTTGCCCAGGTGAACAGCAACTCCTTGCCTGGCGGCACGTTAGCAGAGCGGTGGCCCCGCGGTCAATTCCCCCGGCCGCGCCGGTGGCCGCGCCCCGTTGACAGGGAGGCCAGGACCGATAGGATGGGCGCCCCGATGATGCTCCCGATCTTTCTCCGATCGCCCCTGGCCGGCGACCTTCTCCTCGCGGTTTATCTGCTCGTGTGGGTCGTGCTGGCCACGTTCGGAATCCACCGCCTCCATCTCGTTCGCCTCTATCGCCGCGGCCATCGGAATCGCCTCGCCGCCGTCCCTCCCGCGCCTCCGGCCGAGTGGCCGCGCGTCACGGTGCAGCTTCCGGTCTACAACGAGCAGTACGTCGTGGAACGGCTCCTCGACGCGGCGGCCTCGCTCGACTATCCGAGCGAACGGCTGGAGATCCAGTTGCTCGACGATTCGTCCGACGCCACGAGCGAGATCGCGGCGGCGCGCATCGCGTGGTGGCGATCGCGCGGCCTGAACGTGGCGCACGTCCGCCGCGCCGATCGCTCGGGCTTCAAGGCGGGAGCGCTTCAGCACGGCCTGGAACGCGCGTCGGGCGATCTCCTCGCCATCTTCGATGCCGACTTCGTTCCGCCGCCGGGATTCCTCCGCGCGCTCGTGCCGTACTTCCAGGACGAGACGGTCGGCATGGTGCAATCGCGATGGGAGCACCTGAACGAGACCTACTCGCTTCTCTCCCGGGCGCAGGCGATCTCCCTCGACGGGCACTTCGTCGTGGAGCACACGGCGCGCATGGTGGGAGGGTCGTACTTCAATTTCAACGGCACGGCCGGAATTCTGCGCAAGGCCTGCATCCGTGACGCGGGGGGCTGGCAGTCGGACACGCTGACGGAGGATCTCGACCTCTCCTACCGCGCGCAGATGAAGGGATGGCGCTTCGTCTTCGCGCCCCACGTCTCCTGTCCGGCGGAGCTACCGGTGGAGATGAACGCCTTCAAGGCCCAGCAGCACCGCTGGGTGAAGGGCTCCATCCAGGTGGCGCGGAAGCTCCTCCCGGCGATCTGGCGATCGCCGGCGCCGCTCGCCGTGAAGATCGAGGCGACCTTTCACCTCACGTACAACGTCGCCTACGTGGCGCTCCTCCTTCTCTCCCTGATCGTCTATCCCGTCGTGCTGGAGCGCTACGAGAGCCGGAGCCTTCTCTTCACCGTCGCCGACGCACTCCTCTTCCTGACGGCGACCGCCTCCACGCTCGTCTACTTCGGCGTCGCGCAGAACGACCTGCGCGGCGGGTGGAGAAAGCGGATCCAGTATCTTCCGTTCGTGATGGCGCTCGGAATCGGCCTCGCGGTGAACAACACGCGGGCGGTGCTGGGGGCGCTCTTCGGGACGCGGGGCGCGTTCATCCGCACGCCCAAGTTTCGGATCGCGGGGCGCGGCGACTCGTGGCGGCGAAAGGGGTATCGGGCGCCGGTCGGCGGCTGGGCCCTCCTCGAACTCGCCCTCGGCGGCTATTTCGCGTGGGCCATGGTCTCGCTCTTCCACACCGCCCGCTTCGCCTCCATCCCGTTCTTCCTGCTCTACCTCTTCGGATTTCTCTACGTCGGCGTGCTCTCCGTGGCGCACGCCTCCACGCGCCGGTAGCCGCGCGCGCGGAACGCCAGCGCCGCCGCGGTCGCCCAGCCCAGGTACTCGACCCACGGAATCCAGCCCGGCAGTTCCCAGACTCCTGTGGCGCGCGCGGCCCCGAGCGCCACGTACGAAAGCGCGACCGATCCACTGAAGAGGAGAAGCCCCGCGTCGGCATGGAGCGGCAGGAGCGCGACCAGCATGACGAGATACCAGGGATAGACGGTGGGGCTCGCGAGAATCCAGACGGCGAGGAGGCAGAGCGCCGCGCCCGAGAGGGTCCGCGCCCGCCGGGACACCACCAGCGTCGCTGCCGCCACGAGCGCGGCAAGCAAGAGGCGCGGCGGCTCCCCGGTGTCGAAGAGCGGCCTGGCGAGCGCGTAGAGCGAACCGTTGAACTCCCAGTGGCGGAGGTAGGTCGCGAGGCCGGTCCAGAGCGCGGGGCCGGCGGCCAGGAACGGAACGAAGAGCGCGGCCGCCGTGAGCGTCGCGGCCGCCAGCGTTCCGAAGGCGCGGCGGCGGAGTAGCGCCGGCACGAGGAGAAGGGGCATATACTTCACGAGAGCGGCGGCAGCGAGCGCCAGGCCCGAGAGCCGGGGGCGCTCCCGTTCGTGAAGCGCGAGCGCGAAGAGAAGAAAGGACGCGGCCGCCAGGTCGACGTGGCCGCTCCCGAAACTTTCGACGACCACGAGCGGATTCCAGAAGTAGAGAAGGAGCCGCTCGCGCGGCTGTCCCCGCGCGCGGAGGAGTGACAGGAGGGCTGCGAGAAGGAGCGCCTCGAGCCCCAGGAGCGTCGCCTTCCAGGCCCACGGCTCGGTCGCCAGGCGGGACGCGGCGCCGAAGAGGAATTGCGCCATGGGCGGGTAGATGGTCGGCACGTCCGCGTGATTGAGGCTTCCCAGGAGCGCGTCGTGGTAGCGTGCCAGGGCGGAGTCGGCGGGCGCGTGGGGGAAGGGATTCACCCCCTCCGCGACGAGGCGTCCGTCCCAGAGGTAGCGGTAGAGATCGCCCGAGAGGCGGGGTTCCGACGGCAGGAGCAGGAGCCGCGGCAGGAGCCCGATCGCGATCAGGAGCCACGTCCGGAGGCGGGCGCCGCGCCGCAAGACGAGCCAGACGGCGAAAAGATAGAAGGCGTGCGCCGACAGCCACGGACCGAGAAGCCGGCCCGCGTGGGAACCGTCCGCGAATCCGGTGGCGGCCGTCAGGCCCGCCGCCGCCACGCCGACGAAGAGGAGCGTCCGTTCGAGATGACTCAATCAGGCCGCGATTCTAGGAAGCGCCCGCCCGCGGGTCAACGCGCGCCGGCGGAGCTCGCCTCGACCGATCCGGCGGCCCGCGGCCTCTGGGAGGTCGGCGACGCGGGAGCGGCCTCGCCGGCCGAGGCGCGCGCCCGGAAGCGCGAGGTCGAGCGGGAGCGGCGCGCGGTCGTCCAGAACCTCATCGGCGTCAGCGCGCGGATGCAGCGCGTTTTTCACCTGATCGAGAAGGTCGCTCCCACCGACAGCGCGGTGCTCCTCACCGGGGAGAGCGGGACGGGGAAGGAGATGGCCGCGGCGGCCATCCATCTCTCCAGCCGCCGCGCGCACCGACCCTTCGTGACCGTGAACTGCGCCGCCATCACCGAGACGCTCTTCGAGAGCGAACTCTTCGGGCACGTGCGCGGCGCCTTCACCGGCGCCGTCGCCGACCGCCGGGGGCTCATGCAGCAGGCGGATGGAGGGACCCTCTTCCTCGACGAAGTGGCGGAGATGGTTCCGGGCGTCCAGGTGAAGCTCCTCCGCGCGCTGCAGAACGGCGAAGTGCGCCGTGTGGGGGGCGCCGACTGCTATCGGGTCGATGTCCGGATCGTGGCGGCGACGAACATCGACGTCCGGAAGGCGCTGGCCGAGGGGAAACTGCGGGAGGATCTCTACTACCGGCTCAGCGTCTTCCACATCGAGCTGCCGCCCCTTCGGGAACGGCGGGAGGACATTCCGATCCTGGCGAATTTTTTCCGCGTGCGGTCCGCGGCGAACCTGGGAAAGCGGGTCGAGCGCTTCAGCGATCGCGCCCAGTACTACCTCATGCACTACGACTATCCCGGCAACGTCCGGGAGCTCCTGAACGCCGTCGAGCGGGCCACGGTGCTTGCCGAGGGCCCAGAGATCAGCCACCTCGACCTCCCTCCTTCCTTCCGCGAGGCGCCGATCCAACTCCTCCACGAGGGGGCCGCCTTCCCCTACTCCGAGGGGATGACGCTCTCTCAGTTGGAGAAGGAGCACATCGCCCGCGTGCTCATCCACCACGCCGGCAACACGACCCGGGCGGCCAGGGGCCTTGGAATTTCCCGTTCCACTCTCTGGCGGAAAATGAGAGAATATCGACTGTAGATGTTTCATATTGGAACCATTTGGCGATTCGATATGGAACAGTTGCTACGATACGGAACGCGGGCGTGGAGTGGCATTAAGCTGACAAGTCATTGTGAATACAATTATTAACACGCAGGCATCGCCCTGGCACAGCGTCTGCAATACCCCTTCTCCGAGTTTCTGGCGTGGCCAGGGTGGCCGCGCCGTGGTCGCCAATGGGCAGGAGGAACCACCATGACGCTCGTACGCTGGAACCCTATGCGCGAGATGCTATCCCTCGAAAACGAGATGGGGCGTCTCTTTCAGGACCTCGCCAGCCGCGCGCCGGAAGGCGAGACCCCGGCGATCTGGTCGCCGCGGGTCGACATCGAGGAGAGCCGGGAGAGCTACGTCGTGAAGGCCGAGCTCCCGGGGATCAAGCTCGAGGACATCAAGATCACGATCTCCGATAATCAACTGGTCATCCGCGGCGAGAAGCGGCGCGAGGTCGAGAAGAGCGATACCGCCTACCACCGCGTGGAGCGGGTCTACGGCGCGTTCGAGCGAGCGTTCACGCTCACCAGGGCGGTGGCCGCCGACAAGATCGAGGCGATCTACCGCGACGGCGTGCTGGAGGTCCGGGTCCCGAAGGCCGAGGAGGCCAAGGCCCGCGAGATCGAGATCAAGATCGAGAAGTAGTCCCACGGAAGTGAACGCGGCACGGCATGGCGCCGGCCGCGACGACAGTCGAACGCGCGGAGGGGCCAGCGGCCCCTCCGCGTGCAACGGAGGGAGCAATGGGAAAGATCATCGGCATTGACCTTGGCACCACGAACTCGTGCGTCGCCGTGATGGAAGGCGGCGAGCCGGTCGTGATCGCGAACGCCGAGGGAAATCGCACGACTCCCTCCATCGTGGCGTTCACGAAGAGCGGCGAGCGGCTGGTGGGCCAGGTCGCGAAGCGCCAGGCCGTCACCAATCCTCAGAACACGGTCTATTCGGCGAAGCGGTTCATGGGGCGGAAGTTCTCGGAGATCTCGACCGAGGCGAAGAACGTCCCCTACGCGGTCAAGGAGGCGAAGGGCGGCGGCGTGGAGATCCCGCTGGGCGACAAGTCGTACAGCCCGCCCGAGATCTCCGCGATGATCCTCCAAAAGATGAAGCAGACGGCGGAGGACTATCTCGGCGAGAAGGTGACCGAGGCGGTCATCACCGTCCCGGCCTACTTCAACGACGCGCAGCGGCAGGCGACGAAGGATGCCGGCCGCATCGCGGGCCTGGAGGTGAAGCGGATCATCAACGAGCCGACGGCGGCCGCGCTGGCCTACGGTCTCGACAAGAAGAAGGACGAGAAGATCGCCGTCTACGACCTGGGCGGCGGCACCTATGACATCTCGATTCTGGAACTGGGCGACGGCGTCTTCGAGGTGAAATCGACCAACGGCGACACGCACCTTGGCGGCGACGATTTCGACAAGCGGATCATCGACTGGCTGGCGGAGGAGTTCCAGAAGGCGGAGGGGATCGACCTCCGGAAGGACCCGATGGCGCTCCAGCGGCTCAAGGAAGCCGCGGAGAAGGCGAAGATCGAGCTCTCGACCGTGATGCAGACCGACGTGAACCTCCCGTTCATCACGGCCGACGCGACCGGGCCGAAGCACCTGAACGTCGCTCTCTCGCGGGCCAAGTACGAAGCGCTCGTGGATGAACTCTTCCAGCGGACGATCGGCCCGATGGAGCGGGCGCTGGCCGACGCCGGGATCAAGGCCTCCGAAGTCGACGAGGTGATCCTGGTCGGAGGCGCCACGCGCACGCCGAAGGTGCAGGAGATCGTGAAGAAGTTCTTCGGCGGGAAGGAGCCGCACCGCGGCGTGAATCCCGACGAGGTGGTCGCCATCGGCGCGGCGATCCAGGGCGGCGTCCTGGGCGGCAGCGTGAAGGACGTGCTGCTCCTCGACGTGACCCCGCTCTCGCTCGGCATCGAGACGCTGGGCGGCGTGGCGACCAAACTGATCGAGCGGAACACCACGATCCCGACCAAGAAGAGCGAGACCTTCTCGACCGCGTCGGACAGCCAGTCGCAGGTGGATATCCACGTGCTGCAGGGCGAGCGTCCGATGGCGATCGACAACAAGACGATCGGCCGGTTCCACCTCGACGGCATTCCGCCGGCGCCCCGTGGAGTTCCGCAGATCGAGGTGGCGTTCGACATCGACGCGAACGGCATCCTCCACGTCTCGGCCCGCGACAAGGCGACCGGCAAGGAGCAGAAGATCCGCATCGAGGCGTCGAGCGGACTCTCCGA
>ERZ1292633.1699-Hain-H41-02um-R1-1699-length-23498-cov-7_pt1 | contig 23498 bp, 18 predicted proteins | sample MGYA00564406_ERZ1292633 | MGnify/ENA primary metagenome ERZ1292633 (study PRJEB36523, sample SAMEA6512639) | groundwater metagenome | collected 2019-01-08 | study: AquaDiva: Metagenomics assemblies of 32 groundwater samples | reverse complement strand
CGTCAATGTGACCCTGCTGTTTGGGTTGCCGCGGTATCGCCAGGTGGCGGACGCGTACCTGACCGGCCTCGCCGCACGAGCGGCGCGCGGGAAGCCCGTGAATCATGTGGCCTCGGTCGCCAGTTTCTTTGTGAGCCGTATTGACGCGCTGGTCGATCCGCTGCTGGACAACATCATCGTGCAAGGGGGAGACAAGGCCGCGATGGCGAAGACCCTGCGCGGGCAGCTGGCCATCGCCAGCGCGAAGATGGCCTATCAGATCTACAAGGATATCTTCGGCAGTGATCGCTTCACGACACTGGCTAACCAAGGAGCTCGTGTTCAACGCCTGCTCTGGGCGAGTACCAGCACCAAGAACCCGGACTACCGTGATGTGAAATACGTCGAGGCCCTCATCGGACCGGACACGGTCAACACGGCGCCCCTCGAAACCCTCGATGCCTATCGCGATCACGGCGATCCGAAAGCCCGCCTCGAACAAGACGTCGTGAAGGCCCGATGGGTTGTGGAGCGATTGCCGGAACTGGGCATCGACATCGATCACGTAACGCAGCAACTGGAAGACGAGGGCGTCGAGAAATTCAACAAGCCCTTCGACAAAATATTACAGGCCTTGGCGAACTCATCGCCGCGCAAGTGAGGAGAGAGCCGTGAACGTCAATCCTCGCGCAGGGAGGCCAGCTGACCCCTCGATGCTGGTGAACGTGCCCAAACTCGTCGCGGCCTACTATACCCAGGTACCTGATTCTTCGGTCCCGGAACAGCGGATAGCCTTCGGCACCTCGGGCCATCGTGGGTCCGCCTTCGACAGGGCGTTCAATGAATGGCACATCCTCGCCATCAGTCAGGCTATTTGTCTGTACCGGACGCAGCAGAAGATCGATGGTCCGCTGTTCCTCGGCATGGACACGCATGCCCTCTCCGTGCCGGCGCTGGCCAGTGCGTTGGAGGTGCTGGCGGCCAACGGGGTGAACGTGATGCTCGCGGAGGGGGATGACTATACGCCAACCCCTGCCGTGTCCCACGCGATTCTCACCTACAACCGCAGACGCACGACAGGACTCGCAGACGGCATCGTCATCACGCCATCGCATAATCCGCCCCATGATGGCGGCTTTAAATACAACCCCCCTCACGGCGGACCCGCTGAGAGCCGCGTGACAGGCTGGATCGAGGTGAGAGCGAACAAGTTCCTCGATGCAGGGCTGCAGAGGGTGAAACGGATGTCGTTCGAGAAGGCTCTGCACGCCGGCACGACCCACCGGCACGACTTTCTCACCGCTTACGTGAGTGATCTTGCCGGTATCATTGATATGGATGCGATCCGTGGCGCGAACATCAGTCTGGGGGTGGATCCGCTCGGCGCCGCCGGAGTTCACTATTGGGGCCCGATCGCCGAGCGGTATGGCTTGAAGCTCACCGTCGTCAACGAGGCCGTCGATCCGACCTTCCGGTTCATGACGGTGGATTGGGACGGTCAGATTCGTATGGATCCATCCTCGCCCTATGCGATGCACCGATTGATAGGGATGAAGGACCGTTTTGACCTGTCCTTCGCCTGCGACACTGACCATGACCGGCACGGCATCGTCACCCGAAGCGCGGGGTTACTGCCGACCAACCATTATCTGTCCGTCGCCATCTATTACCTCTTCCAACACCGACCGAAATGGAGCAAGAAGGCGGGGGTCGGCAAAACGGTGGTGAGCAGCCAGATTATCGATCGCGTCGCCGCGAAGCTTGGCCGGACACTTTACGAGGTGCCGGTCGGCTTCAAGTGGTTCGTGGAGGGCCTGCTCGACGGTTCGTTGGGCTTTGCCGGAGAGGAGAGTGCAGGTGCGTCGATTGTCCGCCTGGACGGCACCGTCTGGACGACGGATAAGGACGGCATCGTTCCGGCGTTGCTCTCGGCGGAGATCACCGCGCGGATGGGCCGCGATCCTGGTGAACTCTATCGTGAACTCACGCATGAGTTCGGCGAGTCTGTGTACGATCGTGTCGAGGCGCCGGCGACTCCGGAGCAGAAAGCGGTGTTATTACGCCTCTCGCCGCAACAGATCAAGCTCACCGAGCTGGCTGGCGAAACAATCCAGACTGTGCTCACCCAGGCGCCGGGCAACGACGCGCCTATTGGCGGGGTCAAGGTGATGACGAACAGTGGATGGTTTGCGGCACGCCCGTCCGGAACAGAGGACATCTACAAAATCTATGCGGAAAGCTTCCGAGGAGCCGATCATCTGCGCCACATCCTGGAAGACGCCCAGGCCATTGTCAACGACGTGCTTGCAACAGGGGCATCGTCGAAAAAGGGCTTGAAGAATGTCCATGATCGATCCGAATAAAAGTGGATAACGTCGCGCTGCCGCCATACTCCGTCACCGCCGTGACACGTGAGTATACCCCGGGCCCTGCAGACCAGGTGACACCATGAGCAGTAAAGGGCTATCTGTCGAAGCCGAACTGGAACGGCTTCAGGACGAAGCATTCAGCTACTTTTTGCATGATACAAATCCAGTCAACGGGCTGGTGATCGACAAGACCTCGGCGAATTGGCCTGCCAGCATTGCCGCCACCGGCCTCGCGCTGGCAGCATACCCCGTGGCTGTCGAGCATGGATTTATGCCGCGTGCCGCGGCGGTAGAGCGAACGCTGACCACGCTGCGTTTTTTCTGGAACAGCCCGCACGGCCCCGAACCTGACGCGACCGGCTATCAAGGCTTTTTTTATCATTTTCTCGACATGCAGACCGGCAGACGCGCCTGGCAATGCGAACTGTCGACAATTGATAGTGCCTTGCTGCTGGCGGGCGCATTGACGGCAGGAATGTATTTTGATGCGGATACGGCCGACGAGTCTGACATCCGCACCCTCGCCGATGCGCTCTACCGCCGTGCGGATTGGGAATGGGCGCGAAACCGTGGCGCGACGGTGACGCATGGCTGGAAGCCCGAAAGCGGATTTCTTGAGTACCGTTGGGAAGGCTACGATGAGGCGCTGCTGCTGTATATCCTGGGTCTCGGCTCGCCTGCTCATCCGCTCCCCAAGAGCAGCTACGCTGCGTGGACTTCGTCGTACCGGTGGGAACACTATTACGGATATGACTATTTGTACGCCGGACCGTTGTTCACGCATCAGCTCTCCCATCTCTGGATCGACTTTCGCGGCATTCAGGACGCATTCACGCTCGACAAGGGAATCGACTATTTCGAGAACAGCCGTCGCGCGACGTATGTGCAACAACAGTACGCGATGGACAACCCGCATAAGTTCGCCTGTTATGGCCGCCATTGCTGGGGAATTACCGCGAGCGACGGCCCTGGTCCCAACACGATCAACGTGAGCGGCATCGAGCGCCAATTCTTCGATTACCTAGGACGAGGCGTGCCGTATGGGCCTGACGACGGCACCATCGCACCGTGGGCGGCGGTGACATCCCTGCCGTTCGCGCCCGAGATCGTGCTGCCCGCAATAGACTATTTTATTAACCAGGTTAAGTTAACAGCGTTCAACCGCTGCGGCTTCAAGGCAACGTTCAACCCGACCTACCCGGTCAAATCCAGCAATCCTTATGGCTGGGTATCACCATGGCGTTACGGGCTGAATCAAGGACCGATTATTGTGATGATCGAAAACTATCGTACCGGCTTATTGTGGCGATTGATGCGAGATTGCCCGTACATCGTCAGCGGCTTGCAGCGAGCGGGTTTTGGCGGAGGTTGGTTATGAACCCTTGCCTGCACGGATTACAGTTCACGTATCGACAACAACGAATTCTCAATTATATGGTTTGCGGCACGCCCGTCCGGAACAGAGGACCTCTACAAAATTTATGCGGAGAGCTTCCGTGGAGCGGAACCTTTGCATCGCATCCTAGACGAAGCCCGGACCATCGTCGGCGAGGCATTGGCGGCGGTGCCAGAGCGAGACCAAGGGCACGCGCCGTCGGTACTGCATCGAGAAATAGGACGCGAACCTCAGGCAGAGGGCGGTGCCAAGGGGAACGTTCACTGAGGCAGTCGAGGATTTAGTCGAGAACACAGTCAGTGGAACAACCATGAGCAATAAACGCCTCATCGTCGTCGGTGGAGTCGCAGGAGGAGCCAGTGCGGCAGCAAGAGCGCGGCGACTGTGCGAAGACTGCGAGATCCTCATCTTCGAGCGCGGTCCGCATGTGTCGTTTGCCAACTGCGGGCTGCCGTATTTTGTCGGAGGTGAAATTGCCGAGCAAGACAGCTTGCTGGTACAAACGCCCGAGAGCCTTAAGGCGCGCTTCAATCTGGATGTACGTATCAACACCGAGGTCATCCGCCTCGACCGCGCAGTCCGGCGCATTCGGGTACGTGAGGTGGACACCGGTCGCGAATACGAAGAAGCCTACGACGCGCTGATTCTTTCCACGGGCGCCTCGCCGCTGAAACCGCCCCTTCCGGGAATCGAGCGTCCGAACCATTTTGTGGTGCGAAGCATCCCCGACGTGGAACGAATCATGGCATGGTCGAACGACTGCCAACGCTGCCGCGCCGTCGTAGTCGGCGGCGGTTACATCGGACTCGAAATGGCCGAACAGTTACGGCACCGCGGGTTCGATGTGACGGTGGTGGAAGCGCTGCCCCAGGTCATGACACCCCTCGACCCGGAAATGGCTGCCTGGCTGCACGCGGAGTTGCGTGCCAATGGTGTGGCCCTGCATCTGAACGATCCCGTGGTAGCGTTCGAACCGCCCTCAGAGCAGGAGCCCGCCCGTGCTTCCATCGTGGTGCTGAAAAGCGGGCACCGATTGCCGGCCGATTCGGTCGTACTCGGGTTGGGGGTCACACCAGAGGTGAGTCTGGCAAAGGACGCCGGCTTGGAGATCGGCAACCTGGGCGGCATCCGGGTCAATGAACAGCTTCAGACCAGCGACCCGCACATCTGGGCCGTGGGCGATGCCATTGAGGTGCGTGATGGCGTGACAGATCAATGGGCATTGATTCCCCTGGCCGGCCCAGCGAATCGCCAAGGTCGCATTGCTGCCGACAATGTCTTCGGGCGCCCGACCCGATACGAACATACCTGGGGCACCGCCATCCTGCGATTGTTCACTCTCACCGCCGGTTGCACGGGTGCAAATGAGAAATCCCTTCGACGCGCCGCCATCCCATTCCAGGCGATTCATCTTCACCCCGGTTCACACGCGGGCTATTACCCCGGCAGCGAACCCATCGCGCTGAAAGTTCTGTTTGCGCCCGACTCAGGCAAACTGCTTGGCGCGCAAGCCGTCGGCCATGAAGGCGTGGATAAGCGCATTGACGTGTTGGCCACCGCCCTCAAGGCCGGAATGACCATGCACGACCTGGCCGAATTGGAACTGGCTTACGCGCCGCCGTACGGATCGGCCAAAGACCCCGTCAATCTGGCCGGCATGGCCGCGCAAAACGTGCTTGCCGGTGATGTGGCGCTCGCGCAATGGAACGAGATTGCTTCGCTCAATTCCAGCACCACGCTGCTGTTGGATGTTCGCCGCTTCGACGAACGGGCGCAGGGGTTCATTTCCGGTTCGGTTCACATTCCACTGGATGAGTTGCGCCAGCGCCTGAGCGAGCTGCCGCGCAACCGCGAGATTATCGCCTATTGCCACAGCGGTCAGCGTTCCTATATCGCAACGCGCATTCTGAGCCAACAGGGCTTCCGCGTGCGCAATCTGACGGGAGGGTATCGCACGTGGCGAGTCACCCAACCCCAATGAGGTACCAGGCCACCACCATTCCGAATCACCGTGTCTCAACAGGACATCCATCCCAATCTATGCCCCGCCCACGTGCTGCTTCACCGGCATGTGCGGCACCGACTGGATCCTGGCCTTGTCAACGTCGATGCCCTGTTCTCACAACTCGGCACACATGGCCTCAAGGTCGAACGCGACAACCTGGGCCAGCAGTCGATGGGCTTCCTGCGGAATCCGTCAGACGTCGCCGGCTGGATCTCGTCCGTTTGCTCGGGCAACGACGGTCATGAACAGCTGAGAGGAGCCAGCCAGCGATCCTACTTCTGGCGCTGATGAATGACGCGGTCGCAGATGTGGTCAAAAGGCCGATGCTGCTCAGGATCGTTCAGTCGGGATGTCTCGACAGGAAGACGCTCTGCGCCACTGCTTCGAGCAATCGGACATCATGAAAGCGTCCGACACATTCGGGAAGGCCGCAGCAGAACGCGCGTAAACAGTCGCGAAACAATTCGAGCGCAAGCAGAGGCGCCATGAAGGAGAACCGATGAACACACACAGACGGGCTAGCCACCCGATCTACAACCTGCTCCCCACGGAAATCGAGGGGTTCAATGCCCTGGCCGAGCTGGCCTTGGATCTGCGCTGGTCATGGAATCACGCCACCGACCAAGTGTGGCGGCAGCTGGATCCTGCGCTGTGGGAGCTGACCCAGAATCCCTGGGTAGTGCTGCAGACGGTCTCGCGGGACCAGATCGAGCGCCTCTTGGCCGATCCCGTGTTTCGCAAGCAGGTGGACGATCTGGTGCGGACCAGGAGGCAGGCCGTCGAGGCGCCCGCCTGGTTTCAGCACACCTACCCGCACGCTCCGCTGAGCTGTGTGGCGTATTTCAGTATGGAATTTATGTTGAGCGAAGCGTTGCCCATCTACTCGGGAGGGCTGGGTAACGTGGCCGGCGATCAGCTGAAAGCCGCCAGCGATCTGGGCGTGCCCGTGGTCGGCGTAGGCCTGCTGTACCAGCAAGGCTATTTTCGCCAAGTGATCGACAAGGATGGCGCGCAAGAGGCGCTCTTCCCCTATAACGATCCCGGACAGTTGCCGATCACGCCGTTGCGCCACGCGAACGGTGAATGGTTGCGGTTAGAGATCGCCCTACCGGGCTACTCGGTCTGGCTGCGCGCCTGGCAGGTCCAGGTCGGCCGAGTGAAGCTGTATCTGCTGGACAGCAATGACGCGGCGAACTTTCCCGCGCATCGAGGCATTACCAGCGAGCTCTATGGCGGCGGGCCGGAGCTGCGCCTCAAGCAAGAGCTGCTCCTCGGGATCGGCGGATGGAGGCTGCTTCGTGCGCTGGGCATCCAGCCGGACGTCTGTCATTTGAATGAAGGGCATGCGGCCTGTGTCGTCTTGGAACGCGCCCGCAGTGTGATGGAAGAAACCGAGCAGCCCTTCGACGTCGCGCTGGCTGTGACGCGAGCGGGGAACCTCTTCACCACCCATACGGCCGTGGCCGCCGGCTTTGACCAGTTCACTCCAGCCCTTATCGAGCAATACCTCGGGGGGTATGCCGAACAGAAACTCGGTATCACCCTCCACGATTTACTGGCCCTGGGCCGCCGGAACCCAACCGACTCGTCGGAACTGTTCAACATGGCCTATTTGGCCATCCGCGGGAGTGGCGCGGTCAATGGCGTGAGTCGCCTGCATGGGAAGGTCAGCCGGCACCTCTTTGCACCGCTGTTCTCACACTGGCCGCAGGACGAAATCCCCGTCGGACATGTGACCAACGGGGTCCATATGCCCACCTGGGATTCGGCGGCAGCCGACGAGCTGTGGACAAAGGCCTGTGGCAAAGCCCGCTGGCTCGGGACGACAGAACCGCTGGAGCAGGACATTCGCGGTGTCTCCGACACAGGGCTCTGGAAGTTTCGCATTGCCGCCAGCCAGGCTCTGGTGGCATACGCCCGCGAGCGATTGTCCCGACAACTGGCCGTCTCCGGCGCCTCGTCCGAGACGGTGGACGCGGCGACCCATCTTTTCGATCCCGACGCCTTAACACTGGGCTTTGCACGCCGTTTCGCGACCTACAAGAGACCCAACCTCTTGCTGCACAATCCGGCGCGCTTGCTGCGCCTCTTGGCGAATCCTGAACGACCGGTGCAACTCATCATCGCGGGGAAGGCCCATCCGGAGGACCGGGCAGGGCAGGCCCTGATTCAGGAATGGTCCCAGTTCATTCGGCAGCCCGAGGCCCGTGCGCATGTGATTTTCCTCGCAGACTACGACATGCATTTGACCGAGCAGATGGTGCAGGGGGTGGACGTCTGGCTCAACACGCCACGGCGGCCCTGGGAGGCCTGTGGCACGAGCGGCATGAAGGTGCTGGTCAATGGTGGCCTCAATCTCTCGGAGTTGGATGGGTGGTGGGCGGAAGCTTATACGCCCGAAGTGGGGTGGGCATTGGGGGATGGTCAGGAGCATGGCGATGATCCCGCCTGGGACGCGATCGATGCCGAACGCCTCTATGACCTGCTTGAGCAAGAGGTGATCCCGGAATTTTATGCCCGAGATGAGCAGGGCATTCCCACCGCCTGGGTCACGCGGATGCGGGAGAGCATGGCGTTGTTGACACCCCGCTTCTCCACCAACCGCTCGGTGCGCGAATACACGGAGCAACACTACCTTCCGGCCGCCGTTGCCTACCGTGAGCGCGCTGCCGATAACGGCGCGGTCGGCAGGAACATGGTCAATTGGAAACAGACGCTGAGACAGCAATGGGCCACGCTACAGTTTGGCGATGTGAAGGTACAGACAAATGCGGCCCAGCATGTCTTTGAGGCAGAGGTGTATCTCAACGACCTCGACCCGAAGACGGTGCGAGTCGAGCTGTATGCCGATGGAATCCATGGCAGCGATCCGATCCGACTGGAGATGACGCGCGTTCGCCAACTGGCCGGCGCGTCGGGCGGCTACCTATACAGCGCGGCGGTATCGGCGGCCCGCCCATCAACGGATTATACGGCTCGAGTAATCCCGCACTACGATGGCGTGGCGGTGCCCCTGGAAGATGCTCATATCCTGTGGCAGCGGTGATCCGATCGACGAAAGAAGAAACGATGAAGCAAACGACGGCAATCAGTTGCCTGTTCCTTGATATCGGCGGTGTCCTTCTCACCAACGGGTGGGATCATCATGCCCGCAAACGGGCAGCGACGCACTTCAAACTGGGGTGGGCCGAGATGGAGGATCGGCATCGCCTGAACTTCGCCACCTACGAGGAGGGCAAGCTGACGCTTGAAGAATACTTGGGTCGGGTCGTCTTCTATCAAAAGCGACCGTTCACCCGGGCTCAGTTTCGGCGCTTCATGTTCGCGCAATCGAAACCGTACCCCCAGATGATCGAATTGGTCCGGAAGCTCAAAGCAAAGTACGGATTGAAGATCGCCGTGGTCAGCAACGAAGCGCGCGAACTGAATGCCCATCGGATTCGCAACTTCAAACTGGATGGGTTAGTAGATGCGTGTATTTCCTCCTGCTTCGTCCACCTGCGCAAGCCCGACACGGACATCTTTCGGCTTGCACTGGACATCGCCCAGGCGCCGGCTCGGCAGGTGGTCTATATCGACAATACCCCGATGTTCGTCCAGATTGCGGAAGGGTTGGGGATTCGAAGCATTCTTCACACGGATTATAGGTCCACGTGCGCGAAACTGGCGTCGTTCGGATTGCAGCATGACGAGTGAGATCCATGCAACCAGCTAACCCATGCATCCTGACGATCAATGAAGGCTCGTCGAGCATTCCGCAACAACCACGAAAGGAACATGACCATGAACGAATCAACATCCGCGAGCAAAGACCCCATCTGCGGCATGACCGTGGACGAAACCACCGCGCTGCATGCCGAACGCGAGGGAAAGACGTTCTACTTTTGCAGCGACCACTGCCAGAAACAGTTTCTGTCCACGCCTTCCGGCGCTAAGCCCGAGGATAAATCTGGAGGCTGCTGTGGATAAAAACGCTGCGAATGAGGGCGTGATTTCCGCGGCGGCCAGCCGGGTGGCGGTCCGCGTCATTCGCACGAACGAAGGACGCATGATTGCGCACTTGGCATGCCCCGAGCACTCGGACTTGACATGGCCAGCGAAAAATGGAATTCCGACCATACGTCGCAATACATCTATCCGCTGGATCTGTTATCGGCGGCGGCGGTCTTCCCCCATAATCCACATGTGTGCAGTGAATTTGCGAACACGTCTTTGGCTAAAATGGAAACAAACAAAACAAAAAGGGAGAAACGTCATGTCACATAAACAACACGAAAGTTGTATCGAAGCCTGTAATGAATGCGTAACCGCGTGCGAACATTGCGCAACATCATGTTTGCACGAACAAGACGTCAAGGCGATGGCGAGGTGCATCGAACTTGATCGGGACTGCGCCGATCTTTGCAGTCTGGCCGCTCAATTTATGTCACGCGGCTCAACGTATGCCGCGAAACTCTGCGCGTTATGCGCTGAGATTTGTCAGGCGTGCGGTGATGAATGCGCCAAACATAAACATGAGCATTGTCAGCAATGTGCGAAAGCCTGTCACAAGTGCGCGGAAGAATGTCGGAACATGGCAAAGAAATAATACCTACCCTCCATGGCCGGCGATTCCGCCGGCCATGGAACAATCAAGAGATAAGGCGAGGACAAAACGTGAAGAGTTGACCGTAACCAGGAAAGAAAGATGACCATGAACGAATCGAAATCTGAGACCCTAGACCCCATTTGCGGCATGACCGTAGACGAAGCCACCGCGCTGCATGCCAACAGTAAACGTAAACGCAAAACAAAAAGGAAGCACGAGAACATGACACACCAAAGGAATTCGAACCGCTTCATCCGTTCAAGCCTCGCATTGGCCTTTGCCCTGGCCATCTGGTCTCCAGTCCAGACCCGATCCGCCGAGCCTGCGGAGAGAAAAGACATGAAGGAAGAGAACATGATGGAGCGCTGCCAGGAAATGATGGAGCAGAAGCAGACAATGAAGGAAGAGATGAAGGCTCAAGACGCCGCACTCACCGAGCAGGTCGCAAAAATGAACAGCGCGCCGAAGGACAAGAAGATGAGCCTGATGGCCGCCGTCATTACCCGCTTGGTGGAGCAGCGAATCGCCAGGGATGAGAGAAAGGCAAAGATGGAGGAGCAGATGATGAAGCACATGATGCAGAACATGCCAATGGGCAAGAACTCTATGTCGCAGTGCCCGATGATGAAGGACATGGACCACCCATCGGCTGGTCCCCGCACAGAGCATCAAGAAGGACAGAAATGAGTACAGCCTTCATTACACTGAGGCCCGAACACAGGATGTGAAATGCGAGACAACCCTGCGAACCGAGCACGAAGATTCAACTCCGCAACAACCACGAAAGGAACATGCCCATGAACGAATCAACATCCGCGAGCAAAGACCCCATCTGCGGCATGACCGTGGACGAAACCGCCGCGCTGCATGCCGAACGCGAGGGACAGACGTTCTACTTTTGCAGCGACCACTGTCGACAACAGTTCCTGTCCACGCCCAGCGGTGTGAAGCCTGAGAGTAAGTCCCCAGGCTGCTGTGGATGAATACGCGCCGACTACGGGCGTGATTTCCGTGAATGCCGGACTGGTTGAGGTCCGCGTCATTCGCACGGACGAAGCACAGATGATCGCGCGCTCAGTGTGCCACGTTTATAGCCATCTCCTTGAGAAGGAACATGATCATGAAAAGTGCGGCTGAAAGGAGCATCGGGACGCCTCGATCAGACGGCATCGGATTTGGGTGAGGATGCTGAGCGTATCGGGTTTCCGGGTCGTGTGTCGGATTCTGGGGAGGAGCGCTGGACGGTACGGGCCGCTCTTGACGAAGGCGTCCCGGCACCGGTCATCAACGCGGCACCATTCGCGCGCGTTGCCTCGCGCGGCGATGCCGGCTAAGGCCGACCGGCTTTTATCCGCGATGAGACGCAGTGTGGCGGATATGATGAAAAGAAAGAGAAATACTGAGAAGGGCTATGACGCCGCAACGCAATCCGACGCACTGGTGCTGTTCGGCATTACGGGCGATCTTGCCCGCAAGAAGATCTTTCCGGCGCTCTACGCGATGGCGAAGCGAGGAGACCTCAACGTTCCGGTGGTCGGCGTCGCCACGTCCACGCTCAGCTCGGCTGAGCTACGCAATCGGGCCAGGGACGCCATAATGAAAGCAGGCGGGATCGATGACAAGTCAGCTCTTGATCGTCTTTTCTCCCTGCTCAGCTACGTGAGTGGCAACTACAACAAGCTGGGTACCTTTACAGCGCTCAAAAAGGCGCTGGGTAGCGCCCGCCGTCCGACGCATTATCTCGCCATTCCACCCGCGCTGTTTGCCGCGGTGATCAAAGGGCTGGGCGCCGCGGGCCTGGCCGAGCATGCGCGGATCATCGTCGAAAAGCCGTTCGGACGCGATCTGGCCTCCGCGCGTGAGCTCAACCGCATCGCGCGGTCGGTGTTCGCGGAAGATTCGATCTTTCGCATCGACCACTTCCTTGGGAAGGAGGCGATCATGAATATTCTCTACTTCCGCTTCGCCAATTCCTTCCTCGAGCCGATCTGGAACCGTAACTATGTGGCCAGCGTTCAGATAACCCTGTGCGAGGATTTCGGCGTAACGGGCCGCGGCGCGTTTTACGAAAGTGTCGGCTGTCTGCGCGACGTCATCCAAAACCATTTGTTCCAGATTGTCGCGCTGCTGGCCATGGAGGCCCCGGCCTATCAGGGTTATGGCGCCGTCCACAGCGAGAAAGCTAAGGTGTTCCAGGCCATGCGTCCCTTGCAGCCGGACGACGTGGTGCGCGGCCAGTACGCTGGCTATAGGAAAGAGCCGGGCGTGGCGAAAGGTTCCGACGTAGAGACCTTCTGCGCCCTGCGGCTGTTTATCGACTCGTGGCGCTGGGAAGGGGTGCCGTGGTATCTGCGTTCCGGCAAACGTCTGGCTGCCACAGCGGCCGAGGTGCTGGTGGAATTAAAGCCCCCACCGCAGAGGCTGTTTGACGATTCAAGGCCGGTGACCGGGCGGACCAACTATTTGCGCTTCCGGCTCTCCCCCAACTCCGCCGTTGCCCTTGCCGCTCGTGTCAAGCGTGCGGGAAAGGAATTTATCGGCGACCAGCGAGAACTCTACTTGCTCGACGAGCAACCGGGAAGGGAAACGCCCTACGAGCGGCTCCTGGGCGACGCCATGGCCGGCACAGGAGCGCTCTTCGCCCGTGAGGATGCGGTTGAGGCCGCTTGGGCCGTGGTCGATCCCGTCCTTGATACGCCCCACCGGGCGTATCCTTACAAACCCGGCAGCTGGGGACCGAAGCAAGCTGACGCACTCATGGCGGCAGACGGAAGCTGGCATAACCCAAGACTGACGAAGGCGGCGAAATGACAACAGCGAACGAGGTGTTGTCATTCTTTGCCGTGAAACGGATTGTCGCCCTGGCCGAACGGGATCTGGATGCGGCAGCCCGTCCCGGGAGCATCAGACAGGAGACTCTATGATCGTCGTCATCACACTCTCCCCGCGGGACTACGATGCGGTGCTGTTCGATCTCGATGGGGTGTTGACCAGGACGGCGAGCGTACATGCCTCGGCCTGGAAAAAACTGTTCGATAGTTTTCTCGAGCAGCGCGCTACTCAGGCAGGCGAGTCGTTCGTGCCATTTGATATTGCCACCGACTACCCTCGCTACGTCGACGGCAAGCCGCGTTACGACGGCGTGGCAGCCTTCCTCGAGTCACGCGGGATCGCATTGCCGTTGGGTGCACCCGAAGACGGCCCCGACGTGCACAGCGTGCGGGCGTTGGGGAATCGAAAAGACCGGTATTTCCTACAGCACCTGGAGCAGCACGGCGTCGAGCCCTATGAGGCGGCAATTGCGCTGGTGCGTGCACTCCGGCTGCAGGAGATCAAGACCGCCGTCGTGTCCTCCAGCAACAACTGCGCGGCGGTGCTCAAGACAGCAGGAATCGCGCAGCTGTTCGACGCGCGAGTGGACGGAACAGACGTCACCCGGCTCGAACTCAAGGGCAAGCCGGCACCGGATGCGTTTCTGGAGGCGGCACGGCGCATCGGGGCAGACCCTTCGCGTACCGTTGTCGTGGAAGACGCGATCGCCGGCGTCGAGGCCGGGCGCGCCGGCCGGTTCGAATGTGTCATCGGCGTCGATCGCCGCGGGCAGGCGCAGGCGCTGCGTGATGCCGGCGCCGATGTCGTGGTGACCAATCTGGCGCAAGTCCGTGTGGCAGTGGAACCGGCCTCCGCGTGGTCAGTGGCGTTTGACGGTTTCGACCCGGCGCACGAGGGAATCCGTGAAGCACTGTGCACGCTGGGAAATGGCTATTGTGCCACCCGTGGATCGGCGGCCGGAGCGGTGGCGGATGACATTCACTATCCGGGGACCTACCTTGGGTGTGGCTACAACCGGTTGCGCACCGACATCGCTGGCCGGGTGGTTGAGAACGAGGATCTCGTGAATTTCCCCAACTGGCTCGCGCTCGGGTGGCGCATCGCCGATGAGAACTGGTTCGATGCGAGAGCGGTCACGATCCTGTCCTACCGCCAGGAGCTCGATCTGCGGCACAGCATGCTGTTGCGGCAGATAAATTTCGAAGACGGCCAAGGCCGGCGCAGTACGCTCAAGGAGCGACGCCTGGTCTCGATGGGCGACATGCATCTGAGCGCGCTGGAACTGACGCTGATCGCCGAGAACTGGTCGGCCGGCGTGACGGTGCGTTCGGCGATTGACGGTCGTATCGTTAACGCGGGCGCGAAGCTCTATCGCAAATTCAACAACACACACCTGGAGCCAGTGGCCAGCGGGGTCGTCGGCGAGGACAGCGTCTACCTGCTGGTGCGCACCTGTCAGTCGAATATTCATGTCGCGCAGGCGGCGCGAACGCGGGCATTCCTTGATGGACAGCTTGTTGATGTGCGGCGCCGCAGCATCGAGGAACCTGGATACATCGGGGAGGAATTCACCGTAGACGTCAAGCAAGGCGAGACGCTGGTGCTGGAGAAGCTGGCCTCTTTTTACACCTCGCGAGATCATGCCATCTCCGAGTGCGGGCTGGAGGCGCGCAAGGCCATTGCTCGGGCGGGTCGCTTCGATGCCGTGATGGGCAATCATGTACGTGCCTGGAAGCACCTGTGGCGTCGTTTCGATGTGCATGTCCTGCCGGCCGATCCCGGGTTCAAGATGAACGTCTCGATGCTGCTGCGCTTGAACATGTTTCACCTACTGCAAGCCGTCTCGCCCAACTCCATTGGACTTGATATCGGCGTGCCCGCCCGGGGCTGGACCGGCGAAGCCTATCAGGGCCATATCTTCTGGGATGAATTGTTCATTTTTCCGTTCTTCAACTTTCGCATGCCCGAAATCACCCGGTCGCTGTTGCTGTACCGCTACCGGCGCCTGGGCGAGGCGCGCGCCGCCGCCCACAGCGCCGGATACCAGGGGGCGATGTTCCCCTGGCAGAGCGGCAGCGACGGACAGGAGGAAACCCAGGAATTCAACCTGAACCCGCGTTCGCAGCGCTGGGTACGGGACAATTCCTACTTGCAGCGCCATGTCGGCAGCGCCGTAGCCTTTAACGTCTGGCAGTACTTCCAGGTCACTCGCGACGTGGAGTTCCTGCACTTTTACGGCGCCGAGCTGATTCTCGAGATCGCCCGCTTCTGGTCGAGCATCACGAGTTTCAATGACGAGCGTGGACGCTACGAGATCCGCGGCGTGATGGGGCCGGACGAATTCCACGACGCCTATCCGGATGCCACAGCGCCTGGCCTCAACAATAACGCCTATACCAACATCATGGCCGTGTGGGTGCTGTGTCGGGCGCTGGAGGTGCTCGATCTGCTATCGGACATGCATCGCGCCGAGCTCACGACGCGACTGGGCTTGTCGACAGAAGAGATCGCGCGTTGGGGCGATATCAGTCGCAGGATGTATGTCCCGTTTCACGACGACGGGATCATCAGCCAGTTCGAGGGGTACGACAAATTGCGCGAACTTGATTGGGAGGCCTACCGGACACAGTACGGCAATATTCAGCGTCTCGATCTCATCCTTGAGGGGGAGGGCGACAGCGCCAACCGCTACAAGCTCTCGAAGCAGGCCGACGTGCTGATGTTGTTCTACCTGTTTTCCTCCGAGGAACTCGGCGAATTGTTCGAGCGTCTGGGCTATCCGTTCAAGTACGAGACTATCCCGCGTAGCATCGCCTACTATGCCGGCCGCGCCTCCCACGGCTCCACGCTGTGCCGTGTGGTGTATGCCTGGGTCCTGGCGCGTTCCGACCGGCCGCGCGCGATGGATTTCTTTGCGGAGGCGCTGCAGAGCGACGTGAGTGATATCCAGCAGGGCACCACCGCGGAAGGTATTCACCTCGGCGCGATGGCAGGAACCGTTGATCTGGTGCAGCGCGTCTCGACCGGCATCGAAGTCCGAGGCGATGTGCTGCGACTCAATCCGGAATTGCCGCGTGAGATGGAGCGTCTCGACATGCGCATCCGCTATCGCGGGCATTCGCTCGATCTGCGGCTGATGCGCGACTCGCTCTCGGTCCGTGGTCGTGATGGGACGGCGGCGCCGATTACATTGTGCGTCGACGGCAAGGTCTGTGAATTTGTCTGTGGTACCACCCGTGTGTTTCGATTGAACGACGCGGCGACGGATGGCGTAAATGTTGAAAGCGCCCCGGTCGCTGGACGCGAGAGACATTATGACCGCCCGGGTGGTCGCGGTGAAGCCGGGCACGATGGCGCCGGAGGTCTGCGGCAGTGACACGTGTTTCCGCGTTGTCAACGGCGCTCCCCAGGTCATCCTCGAACTGGGGCAAGCCGAAACAAGCTGACGCGCCTATCGCGACAGGCAGAAGTTAGCACAACCCGATACTGGTGAAGGCGGCAAAATGACAGCGGCAAACGAGGGGGTAGTCCTGCTGGTTTGGAAGTATGCGCGCAACATCTGTCTCCAATACAGCCGCGGGCATCTGTTCGTAAGTTTATCAGTGCCCTGCTGCCATTGGCTTTGTGGGTCCCATAAATAGACCCCTACCGTTGTATCGACTGTCAATTCTTTGTCCTGTGCCAATTTCATTCCTCGATCCCAGATCATAACCAGCGCAATGCCGCTGGCAATTGTCGTATCTGCGTGCGCAGTCCCGTCACCATGCTGATGGTGTCGGTTCCCTGCACCTTCACCAACAGGGGAAAGCGTAACTGACCGTCCACCAAAGTGGCCATAGGTGTACTCTGTGAGCCGGTGATCGGATTACCTTTCCCGATGCCCGAGAATCGCCGGATCTGCTACCTCGGCGGGCCGGTCGCGGATAGAGCGGCCACTGATTATCCACCCGCGCGGCTGACGAGCCGTGCACGCGGAGACCCTCCCCCTGTAATGCTGGAGGGTCTTTCACGTCTCTATCTCTGAGAAGTGCGTTAGTGTCTTGGAATGTAGTTCCCTGTAGCAAGCTGCGGGGTATGACAAAACTAAAACCGTCATAACTGCCGGAGATCTTTCCGGGTGCTTCCGCATCCGCACCGGACCAGAGGACGTTTTGCTGACTGAATTCGAGCAGCCTGACTCACGAGGCCTCTGCCCAAGCACGCTGGGTGAACGCACCACGGGACGATTGTCCTCCATGAGAGATTGCCCCGTCATGACGCGTCGGTGCGTTCAAGGGCGCAATGTCCGCCCATGAAATACTTCGGGAATAACTCGACAATGAGCACTTTTGATCACTCAGCTGGTGAAGCTTCTGGCATAGTTGAACTCTGACGGTATGACTATTACGCCTTGGGCATCCGAGAAGGATCGGCGGATGGCGGTATGAAGGGGGATCACTCACACTAACAGGAGGGCATCATGACGATTTGGAAGCGAAGGATTCAGCGTGATGTTCTATGCGGTTTGCTGCTGGGAGGGTTAGTCGCTTTTGCGACGACCGCGAGTGCTGCCGACTTTAAGCCTGCCATATCTGATCACGCTGAGATGGCAGTCTGGTTTGAGAAGGCAGCGTCTGCTAATCGGCAAAAGGCGAATGACCTGGCGGATATGAAAGCAGAGTATGCAAAAAACCCAAGCTACGCCCGAGGCTACGTCCAAGATATGCCTGGTGTGGGAGGGAAAACGGATATTCCTCGGCAATGGGATCTACTTATCGATAGCTATACGAAGGCTGCTGACCAAGCCGAGCAGATCGCCAAGATGCATCGCGGCATGATGAAGTAGAGAGAAGCAAACTGTATGGGTTAGCTGGTGCAAACCACTGAGGACGTGAGAGGCGATTGGACGGAGGCTGGTTGTTACGCACAACGGTGGGTCTGTCGACAACGACGTCGACCCTTCGCCCGGTCCTTCGGGTATCACTGTTGCCGAACCTCGCAGTGGGGACTCTGGCAGTCGTGACCTACTTGCTTCAGATGGCATGCGTAAGCCGCGACGTTGAGCAGGTCAAGCGAGCGCTATGGGTGATCCGATGGTTCGACGAGTGAATAGGCAATACGTTGCGCTGGTGTTCTTCGTCACCCTGTGTCAGGTGATCGGAACGATGTATACATTGCCTGATCTCTCTGTGGCGGCAGAGGCAGCGCTACTCGTGGAAGAGCGAATGGCCTGCCCCAGGGATGGAACCACCATGTGCCCGCCGACACTGATTTCGTCTTCCAAACGTCAGATCAAGCACAGCATGGTCTCGGATGTTGATCATGCACCGATCCTGCTCAGCCTTTCCACAGCGTGTACACGTCCTTCGGTGCCGTGGTCCTGGAGCCGCCTGTTGTCCATTGTTCCCATCTCCATAAGCTCTTCCTCGGTTCTCCGAGTCTGATTCCACACCTCCAGTTCAACCTTTTGCAATCAGCAAAGGAGCTAGAATGCTATGAATCCACTCCTGATCGTCATCATCGTGCTGGCTGCGCTGGCATTGGTGGCCGTGATGTTGGTTGTCGGCATCTACAACAGACTCGTCGCGCTGCGCAACCGGTTCAAAAACGCCTACGCGCAAATCGATGTGCAGCTCAAGCGGCGCTACGACTTGATTCCGAATCTGGTCGAGACCGCCAAAGGCTACCTCCAACACGAACGCGGCACGCTCGAAGCCGTCATCGCCGCGCGCAATGCGGCGGCGTCCGCCAACACAGGCGCCGCCGCCAATCCTGGCGACCCGGCTGCGATGAAGCAACTCGCCAACGCCGAAGGCACGCTTGCAGGCATCCTCGGCCGGCTGTTTGCGCTCTCCGAGGCGTATCCCGACCTCAAAGCGAACACGACCATGCTGAGCCTGATGGAAGAACTGACCTCGACGGAGAACAAAGTCTCATTCTCCCGCCAGGCCTATAACGACTCGGTGATGGCTTACAACACGCAGCGGGAAGTGTTCCCAAGCAGCATCATCGCCGGCACGTTTGACTTCACCGCCGCGGAGCTGTTCGCCATCGAGAACCCTGAGCAACGCGAGGCGACGAAGGTTTCGTTCACTGGATGAAGGGGTAGCTCATGGATTTTTTTGAACATCAGGACAAAGCCAGGAAGAACACGAAGCTGCTGGTGGTGTACTTCGCGCTCGCCGTCGTGTGCATCATTGCGTCGGTGTATGTCACCAGCTTGCTGATTTTCTACGGTGCCAACTCCCAACAGCAGCCTGGCGACCCGCCACTCCCGCTCGTCCTGTGGGACCCCGAGCTGTTCCTCTACGTCGTGCTCGGCACGCTCAGTGTCGTCGTCATTGGCAGTCTCTACAAAACCGCCGCGTTGGCCAAGGGCGGCAGTGCCGTCGCCGAGATGCTCGGCGGACGGCTCGTCAGTCCCAACACGTCCCATCCCGATGAGCGTAAACTCCAGAACGTGATCGAAGAAATGGCCATTGCCTCCGGCGTGCCCATCCCCAAGATTTATGTGCTCGACGACGAAGAAGGCATCAACGCCTTTGCCGCCGGCCACTCGCCGAGCGACGCCGCCATCGGCGTCACGCGCGATTGCATGACATGGCTCACCCGTGATGAGTTGCAAGGCGTCATCGGCCACGAGTTTAGTCATATCCTCAATGGCGACATGCGTCTGAATCTGCGCCTCATCGGAGTTCTCTTCGGCATCCTGTGTCTCGCGGTGATTGGCCGTGTCCTGCTCTACTCGCGCAACCGCAGCCGGGACAGGAATCCACTGATGCTCTTGGGGCTTGCCCTGATCGTGATCGGTGCGATCGGGGTATTCTTTGGTCGGCTCATCCAGGCTGCGCTCAGCCGGCAACGGGAATTTCTGGCCGATGCTTCTTCGGTTCAGTTCACTCGCAACCCCGCGGGGCTCTCCGGGGCGCTGCAAAAAATCGGCGGTGCCGGCTCGAAGGTCGAATCCGCCCACGCCGGGGAAGCCAGTCACATGTTCTTCGGCAACGGCCTGGGCAAACCGTTTCTCGGGTTGCTGGCCACGCACCCGCCGCTTGACGAGCGTATCCGCGCCATCGATCCAGGCTGGGACGGAAAATTCAAGCCCGGCAGTGTCACCGCAGCAGAAGCAGAAGCGCTGCGCAAGGCGGCGAAACCGCCGTCGTCACGATTTCCGTTGCCGCCTACTCCCGGGATGCCCGGCGCACGGGCTGGCGCCGCCGGTATCGCCGCCAATGTCGTCCAAGTGGGAGCCGTGCTGCCGGACCTGGGCCAGCCGACGCCACTACACTTGCGCTACGCCGAGGAGTTGCGGAATTCATTCTCGGAAGAGGTCCGGTCCGCTGCTCACGAGCCGCTCGATGCTGCCGCACTCGTGTACGCGATGCTCCTCAGCTCGGACGGCGCCTTGCGCGCGAAGGAACTCACGGAACTGGCCGAGCGAGCCGCGCCGGGGGTTGACGAAAAAACCGCCGCGCTCTGGCCTGACGTCGCGCCTATCGTCTCGCGCGCGCGGCTGCCGCTCGTGAACCTGGCCTTGCCCGCGCTGCGTCACCTTCGGCCCGACGAGTGCGAGCAATTCAGGCAGACGTTGCAATGGCTCATAGAGAGCGACGGGCAGATCGACATCTTTGAATTCGTCCTGCAGAAAATCGTCAGCCGTCACCTCGCGTCGCAGTCGGGCGAAACCCAGCCGGCGTCCATTCAGTACGAGACGCTCAAACCGCTCATGCGGGACTGCAGCGTCGTGCTCTCGGCACTGGCGCACGTCAGCAGCCGCAACGCCGGTGAAATCGAAAAGGCATTCCGCAAGGGCGTGCCCCATCTGCGGGCGCAGGCCGAGGGGCTCAAGCTCCTGCCGCGCACAGCATCTGGGCTTAAACAACTGGATACCGCGCTCGATCGCCTCGCGTTGGCCATGCCGCAAATGAAAAAGCATGTCCTCGAAGCCTGCGTGCAGGTCGTCGGCGCGGACGGCGTGATCCAGGAACGTCAAGCCGAATTGCTCCGTGCCATCGCCGACACGTTGGATTGTCCGATCCCGCCGTTTGTCCGGATTGCCAAAGACTAACAAAAAAGGATCTTATCTACCCGAAGCCAAAAATTGACCAATCTGTTGAGAAACGGAAACAAGACTTTTCGAATACACGTAACAGCGAGAAAATCGAAATCAAAAGACAGTGACTATAATCGCCAAGAAATAGTGCGAGCGGTTGTGTGTACTTGGTGGTTCAGTGTGACAGGCATCGAAGACTCCTTGTGCAATCGTGTGACGTATCCGAGAGATGAACGCTCAACGACATCCGTTTCGGTTTTGTTCACGTTGTATGTGTCCGTTCGCCCGCCACTCTCGTGGCATGAATATGAGGGAGCTTAGCACGTTGCGGGCTATACCGACAGCAGGCGCGAACCATAGACTCCAGCAGTTTAGATGGTCAGTGATTGAATTGTTGAAGTAACCGAGCCACAAAATAGGAGGCAGGAAATGAGTCAGAAGTGGACTGTGCTCACGAACGAATTGGTGGCCGAATTGGTATCAAGTTATGAGCCGCCGTGTCTCTCGCTCTATCAGCCGACCCATCGGCGCCATCCCGATAATCAGCAAGACCCGATCCGATTTCGCAATCTTGTGAAGGAGCTGGAGGCCTCGCTCCGGCAGACGCATCCGGCTGCCGAAACCCGGCTCCTTCTGGAACCATTTGACGCACTCGCCGACGATCATGACTTCTGGAGCCACACACTGGATGGGCTGGCCGTGCTGGGCGGGCCTGGCCTGTTTCACGTGTTCCGACTGCAGCGGCCGGTCGCCGAATTGGCCGTTGTGGCCGACAGCTTTCACCTCACGCCCTTGCGGCGCTTCCTACAATCGGTCGATCGCTATCAGGTTCTGGGACTGAGCCTCCAGAAGATCCAACTTTTCGAGGGGACCAGAGACGTACTCGACGAGATTGACCCAGCCTCGGGAGTGCCGCAGACGATCACCGAGGCGCTGGGCGACGAGCTGACTGAGCCGCACCTGACCGTCGCCTCCTATGGTGGCGTCGGCGGGGCCCACACACCGATGCGCCACGGCCAAGGCGGGAAGAAGGACGAGGTGGACATCGACGCGGACCGGTTCTTCCGTGCCGTTGATCGCGCAGTCCTGGAGCACCATTCGCGACCGTCCGGCCTGCCCCTGATGTTGGCGGCGTTGCCGGAGCATCATCATCGTCTCCATCAAGTCAGCCACAACCCGTTTCTGATGGCGGAGGGGCTCACGATCAATCCCGAGGCCCTATCGATCAATGAGCTCCGGGAACGTGCCTGGCAGGTGGTCGAGCCGCAGTATCATGCGCGGCTGACGACACTGGCCGACGAGTACACTGCGGCCAAGGCCAAGGGGCTTGTCGGTGATGATCTGGGGCAGGTTGCCCAGGCAGCCGCCTCCGGGAGGGTCGCGACGTTGTTGATCGAGGCCGACCGCCAGATTGCCGGACGGCTCGACAGTGCGACGGGGCAAATCGAACTCGATGATCTGAGTCACCCGCGAGTCGACGACCTGCTCGACGATCTGGGCGAGTTGGTTGAGAAGATGGGCGGAAAAGTCCAAGTCATTCACGCCGAACAGATGCCGACGCAGACGGGATTGGCTGCCATCTACCGGCATTGAGCCAACCACATTCAGAGAGGAGAACACCATGCAGATCCAAATCAATACCGACCGTCACATCGAAGGGCACGAGGCGATGGTCGCTCAGGTCCGTGGCGTCGTGAAGAGCGCCCTGAGTCGGCATGAAGATCTCATCACGCGAGTGGAGGTCCACCTGAGCGATGAGAACAGCAACAAGAAGGGCGGTAATGACGACATCCGTTGCATGATGGAAGCTCAGCGCGACTATTTTGGCGCCCACACCTATGAGCGGATCGATGCCAAAGGCACGTTTCACACAGAATGGGGAACGGAGTGAACTGAGGGAGCATGCGATGGGAACAACCATGATCGCGTTCGTGATGCAAGGCATCGGCAAGGTCGGCTTCATGGAGAAGCCCATTCCAAGCGAGGTCGGGCCCAACGACGCCATTATTAAGACGACCCGGGCGCTCGTGTGCACGTCGGATGTGCACACCGTGAAGGGTGCCATCGGGACCCGGGAGAACCTCACGCTAGGGCATGAGGCCGTGGGAGTGGTGTACAAGCTGGGTAGCCAGGTCAAAGGTTTTCGCGAAGGGGATCGCGTGGCGGTGAATGCGATTACGCCTTGCTACACCTGCAACAACTGCCTGCGGGGGTACGCGTCTCAATGTGGGCAACTCCTGGGCGGCTGGAAGTTTGCCAACAGCAAGGATGGGAGCTTTGCCGAGTACTTTCACGTG
>ERZ1292633.1698-Hain-H41-02um-R1-1698-length-23504-cov-18_pt1 | contig 23504 bp, 24 predicted proteins | sample MGYA00564406_ERZ1292633 | MGnify/ENA primary metagenome ERZ1292633 (study PRJEB36523, sample SAMEA6512639) | groundwater metagenome | collected 2019-01-08 | study: AquaDiva: Metagenomics assemblies of 32 groundwater samples | reverse complement strand
TCCGCCGTAGGCGGACAAGACCGTCCCATTCGACCGCTCTGGCATCTCTCCTTATTTTTTTAATCAACCTTTGTTACTATTACTTTTTCCATTATTACTTGAGAAATTGGACGATCATTAGAATCAATTTTTAATTTAGCAATTGCGTCCGCTACATCTTGTCCAAAAATTACTTCTCCAAAAATTGTATAATTATTTGGCAATGGATAATCATTAACCATAATAAAAAATTGACTGCCATTAGTATTAGGTCCTGCATTAGCCATAGCAACAACACCTTTTCTATAACCTCTTTTATAAGAATCTGTTTGTGGATCCAACTCGTCTTCAAAAGTATATCCAGGTCCACCCATTCCAGTCCCCTCCGGATCTCCCCCTTGAATCATAAATCCATCAATTACTCTATGAAAAATTGTTCCGTCGTAAAATCCTTTTTGAGAAAGAGTTATAAAATTATTAACAGCCCTTGGAGCATCTACATCATAAGTTTTAAAACGAATTTCCCCTAAATTAGTTTTTATACTTATAATGTGTTCTCCATTTTTTATAGAAACATTTTTATTTTCATTCATATTTTTTTCATTTAATAAATTAGAATTAATATTTATTTTATTATTTTTTATTTCTTTTTCTATTTCTTTTAATTCCAGTAATTGTGAATCTGCTGGTTTTTCTAATTTTAGAAAAACATAAAATCCGACAATAATCAAAATAATTATCGCTCCAATTAAAATTATTCGTTGTAATTTATTTTTATTCATATTAATTTAAATTTGAGTTTTAATAAATTGTTTAATAAAAGGAATGGAAAGGTCTTTTTTCTCTTTTTTTAGCTCCTTGTTCTTTTGTTTTGCTATTTTATATCATAGGAAATATAGGCTATTTTATTTATACGGTCAATGGCTGTAAAAATATTGTCGTGGCTATATGATAATGTTATAGTTGAGCAAAATAGGATATTTCTATTTTAATATCTTTGGCATTTTATGCCAATAATATTGCGTTAGATTCTTGAATCAAAGGGACGATAATGCTTTTTTTACAAGATGCTCTTTCACTCTTCTACTGTCCATGATATATTGATGAAAAATTGCGTTGACACAAGCTTGTAAATCTTCTGTTATTTTAGTGTCATCTACAAATTCAGATGGCTTTTTCCAACATACTTCAGTAAGTTCAGCTGAATCTATAGAAATAGCAGGTTTCTCATTGTTAAATATAAATCCTGTAAAAATTGCTCTGGTTCTTTTTTGAGATTTTTGTCCCAAAGGATATCCATCTGTTCTTAATAATGCTTCTGGAACAAGATATATTGTATTTGGATCATTAATATTTTGACTTTTAGCATAAGTAAAAAGTTCATCTTTTGTTCCTGGCCATAGTTTTACGCAAAAAGAATCTTCTTGCTCTCCATATCGTAACTCCTCATTAATTTCTATTGCCATATTAATTACAGAAACAACATCAATATTTTTTACAACATTTCCATTTATTATTAATTCTTTTGCCACGCCATGCGCTGATGAGGATATCTTACCAGGATCAATTTTTTTTCTTGAGATCGAAGTTGTAGAAGAACTTCATTGCCACAAAAAATAAGCGAAGTAACTATTAAATATCTTTTATTTTGCTCTCTTGCTTCTTTGCGTGTTGAGCGCTCTGAAGAAATAATATCTCCTGCATCATTTATTATATAAACATACTCTTCTTCATGTTCTGCTGTTTTTTCAATATTAATGCGCCGCGGACATGAACGAATTTCTAATATATCTATGCTATTGTAACTCCCAGAATTATAATCCATTTTACATAACTTTTGCCCATCACTACCTAATATTTCTACTGTTTTTTTATTTTGCTCTCGGAGTTGTAATATTTCTTTTATTTCTTCTAATGATCGTAAATATTCTTTTGGTTCTTTTGGAATGTATTTAGAATAAGATACTACTTCAATGTCCTTATTAAATTCAGGTAATTGATTTTCATTTTTATCTACTACTATTAAATTATTTGTTGAAATATTTTTTATAATAAAAATTGTCATTTCTATTTTCTTTTTTTCTTTTAAACCGGAAATTTTTATTTTCATTTTTTGAATATTGTCATCTATTTTTTTCCATTCATCAACTTCTTCAACGCAGAATTTTTGTGTTATTTCTTCTTGTCTTTTTTCGCGTACATATATAAGACTGCCAACTTTTATACCATCAAAAATATCGAACTCAGAATCATGTTTTAATTTCGGTATATCATATGTTTCTTCTTTAATTATTTTGTTTTTTTCAAACTCTGTCATAAAAATTATTCTAAATAAAATTTTATAGCATATTTTTAATAATCTTTGCCAATCTCCTTATTTTCTCCTTGCCCCCTAGCTTGCTTAATGTTTTGATTTAATGTTTTTTGCAGTTTTTTGTTATTGATTAAATTTTTCCTGATATAACTTTTAAAATAAAAAAACAAAATAATATTGAATTTTAACAAAAATCATTAAATTAGATTTTGCGCTCGCGGTGTAAAAATTTCTAAAACCGATTTAAAGGATTAAATCCTGCTTTTAATTGTTTAATAATTGGCAAGAAAAGAGGTTTTGGAAATTTGTCCCATTCAAACCAATCCCATTTTTCACATTTATGAGGTTCCATTGCTTTAACCTTGCCTAAAGCAAAGTCAGCTACCATAAAAATGGTAACATAATGTTTTTTGGCCATTTTAAAAATATTATTAGAAACCATGCCAAAGCGTAAATTTTTAATTTTAATGCCTGCTTCTTCCATAGTTTCACGCCGAGAACATTTTTCCCATGATTCGCCATATTCTAAATGACCGCCAGGATAACACCATGCGCCTTCACTATGCGCATTTTTTCTTTTACCAAGAAGGATTTTGCCATCTTTGATGACAATCACCCCAATCCCAATTTTTGGCCTATTTTGTGTATGCATAATTTAAAATTTTTTACAAAAAATCACAAAATGTATTGACACCTTACCTTTTGCATTTTTATACCACTTCCGCTAAAAAAAATATGAGTGTTATTCATGTACCTCATCTTTTGCACATCCAATCGCAAGTCAACAATTGTGTACTCATTTTATATAATAACGAAGTGTTACTAAATCCCTTATGCTATACTTCAGCTCTATAGAACCGAAGTAATTTCTTTCACAATATTATTCACTGCATCCATAGGTGTTCCAACTTCCGTTGGAGGTTTTGTAATCGGTCGACCAATAACGAGAGCTGTTGCGCCTGCCTTGATTGCCTCCGCCGGAGTCATAATATACTTCTGGTCATCAACAACTGCCCATTTAGGACGAACGCCGGGCGTGACTTTTAACAAACTTGCAAGCTCCTTCTGCTTTCCAAGAAATTCAAGCTCCTGTGGTGAGCAAATAATTCCATCACAACCTGCAACTTTCGCATCGCGTGCCAATTGCAAAACCTTAACCTTGCGCGGGCAACCGAAAATCAAATGAGCATTATTCTCCTCAAGTGAAGTAAGAACCGTGACAGCAAAAACAAGCGATTGTCCTTTGTTAGCAACAGCAACCATCATCGCCTCAATACCCGCCGAAGCATGAACGCTGAACATCTTAACATTTAGTCCAGCAACTACTTTGACTGCACCACCTATCGTGTTGGGAATGTCGTTGAACTTACAATCATAAAAAACCTGTCCACCAAACGAATGAACAAACTCAACAACCTTAGGAGCTCCAACGGCCGTGAGTAATTCCAGTCCAATTTTAAAACATCCCACTTGTGTTGCAAGGCTTTTCACAATAGACTTGGCCTTATCTAAACTATCCACATCTAAAGCCACAATAATTTTGTTTTTTACTTCCATAGAATTTCTAAAATAAATTGAACTTTACCCTATGATATCCATTTTCTTATTTCTTTTGCATTTATTTTTCGATGGCTTGCAATAATTTTTCTTTTTTTAAGGATTAAAGGCAATTGTTTAAAAAAATTCCAAAGAGCTTCTTTAAGAGTTGGGAATTCAAAAATTAACATAAAAACAATTTTTTTTAATTCATAAAAAGCAATCCATGGAAAATCTAAAATAAAATTCTTTAAAAATTCATTTTTTATTTTAAATTTGGTAAAGTTCAGCTTTTATTTAACATTATTATAATACAAATTCATTAAAATTTTTAGATGTAATAATTTTAAATTCGCTATTTTTATAATTTTTCCAAAGAGTTGGCTGTTTTGTTTTTTTATTATTAAATTTAAACTCAAAACCATAAAGTTTACCTTCTCGTTCTTCAATCCAGTCAATTTCAGTTTTTGTAAAAGTTCTCCAGAAATAATTATTTGAATAAATATTATGATAAGCCAGATATTTTAATCTTTCATTGATAATAAAATTTTCCCAAAGAGCGCCAACATCATTCCTTAAATCAAGTTGATTAAAATTATTAATAATAGCGTTGCGAATTCCAAGATCATAAAAATAAATTTTTTTTGATTTTGATATTTCTTTTCTTTTATTCGTGTAATAAGGAGAAATTCTAAAAATGATAAAATTTTTCTCCAGCAAATCAATATATCTTTCAATTGTTTTTTTATCAATTCCAATGATATTAGCAAGTTCATTATAAGAAACTTCTGCGCCAATTTGCAAAGCCAGGGCTTTCAACAAATTAAATATTATTGTAGAATTTTTTACTTGTTGAAATTCAAATATATCTTTATATAAATTGCTAGATGACAATTCTTGAAGTTCCACTTGTTTTTTATTAAATGATTTAATATTTACTATTTCAGGATAAAGACCGGTAATAAGAATATTTTCTAATTCTTTTGAAATAATTAAAATATTTTTTTGAGGATAAATTTCTTCTAAACTCAAAGGAAATAAATGAAATATTTTTTTTCTGCCAGTGAGAGTTTCTTGCGTTTTATTTAATAAATTAATACTTGAAGATCCGGTAATAATTATTTGTTTGTTATTTTTATATTTGTCAACTAATAATTTTGCTGTTTGACCTATACTGCCAACTTTCTGACCTTCATCAATGAAAATAATTTTATTATCTCCAACAAATTTATCTAAACTTTCAAAGTCTTTTTCATTTAAACACGCCCTGTCGCTTGGATTATCGCAATTAAAAAAAATAGTTTTTTCTTTTTTGGGATCAAAATTTTTAATTACATTTTCTGACAAAGTGGTCTTGCCAACTTGTCTTGGGCCGACAATAATAATAATTTTTCCTTTATAAAAACTATTCTGAATTTGGTTTTTGATTATTCTTTCATACATAAAATTTAATATAATTTAGTGATTATATTCCCCATATTATATCAAATTTAGGGATTTGTCAAATCTAAATAGGTAATTGTCGGGCAATATGATAATGTCCTAGTTGAGCAAAATAGGATATTTCTTTTTTAACATCTTTGGCGTTTTGTACCAAGAGTATTACGTTAGATTCTAGAGTGAAAGCTTATGATATCCATTTTCTTATTTCTTTCGCATTTATTTTTCGACGGCTTGCAATAATTTTTCTTTTTTTAATGATTAAAGGCAATTGTTTAAAAAAATTCCAAAGAGCTTCTTTAAGAGTTGGGAATTCAAAAATTAACATAAAAACAATTTTTTTTAATTCATAAAAAGCAATCCATGGAAAATCTAAAATAAAATTCTTTAAAAATTCATTTTTTATTAACATAAAAAGATGATTTTTATAAGAAAGAAAATTTCTCCATTTGTTTTTATTTTTTCTATTCAAGGCTACGCTCACATCGTTTAAATTTTTTTCTCCCCTTAACGTTCGATCGTGATACGCTTTTGCTTGCGGTAAAAAAAATATTTTCCAACCGTAAGCTCGTAAACGCAAAGAAATATCTATGTCTTCTTTATATGCGACAAAATCCTCGTCTAAATATTCTGGCATTTTATTGCTTAATTTAATTTCTACATCTTTTAATGCTTGAGAATTAAATATAGAACAAGCGCCAGTTACCCCAAATATTTCTTTTGTTTTATTAAATTGCCCTTTATCTTCTTCCCCTTGTCCAATTTCAACTGCTCTACGATTTCTAAACATTTTAATTCCAGCTGAATCTATAATATTAGTTTTTTTATTTTTTTCAAAATCCCAACGATAAATCTTACCCATTAATGCTCCTATTTTTTGATGAGTTTTTAAAAAATTTACAATTTCCTCTAAATAATTTTTTTCTAAAACAATATCTTGATTTAACATTAAAATATATTCACTATCTTTAATTACTTCGCGAATTGCTTGATTATACCCTCCGCAAAATCCTGTATTTTCTTTATTCTCAATTAATTTTAATTTTTCATTTGTTAAATATAAATTATAATTTGATTTAATATATCTTATTGTATCATCGGCTGATCCATTATCAATAATTAAAACTTTAAAATCCTGAAAACTTTGATCAAAAATAGATTCTAAACAATATGGAATATATTTTTTCCCATTCCACGTGACAAGAATTATTGAAATTTTTAACATAAATAGATATAATAAATTTATAATTTTTCCACCTTAACCTTTATTTCACCTTCGCCTATATTAGCAATTTTTTGAAAAGCTGTTTTTGTTAAGTCAATTATTCTATCTGGATGTTTTAATTTATTTGGTCCAAAATCATTCACAATCACTATTACCGATTTTTTATTTTGTAAATTTGTTACTTTTAATCTAGTTCCCTTAGAATAATTTGGATGTGCGGCCGCTAATTCTTTGCACCACTTTGGGCAATACCAGCTAGCCATTCCAACAACTGATTCTATTTTCTTTTTAGGTTGAACAACTTTTTCTTTAACATTTTTTTTAACTTCTTTCTTTTCAATTTTTATTTTTTTATTAGGTATTGTTTTTTTTGTTTCTTTAATTTCTTCTTGTTTAATTTGTGGCGCCTCATTAATTTTGCTAACACTTATTTTAACTTTATCAAAATTAAATGAATTAGAAATTACTTTTACATCCTCGTCAATACTAATTATATTTTGATCCTCTACTTCAGAAATTTGATCCAATGGATATATAACAAAAAAAGAATAAAAAAACAAACTGAATCCAGCCAAAAAACAAAATCCAAAAACTCCCCAGGAAATAATATTTTCAAATTGTTTTTTTATAAAAAACATTTTATACTAAAAAAATAAAAAATAAACTTATTGTTTATATTTTTGCAGGTGTAGTGTAGCGGTAACACGCTTCCTTCCCAAGGAAGAAACCGAGGGTCCGAATCCCTTCACCTGCTCCATGCCCCTTTAGCTTAATTGGTAGAGCAACGGTATCGTAAACCGTAGATTACTGGTTCAACTCCAGTAAGGGGCTTTGTTAATATTAAATAAATTTATAAATTTTTACTTTTTTAAGTTCTTCATCTAGCCAATCCCTTAAATCTTTTGGTGCAATTAAATTTTCTATTTTTTCTTGCAAAATCATTTGCTTTATTGCTTTTTCCTTAAATTGATTAAGATTCCAATCGTATAAATTTTTTATTATTTTTTTAAATTGTTGTTCAGAACCAACTTGATTAATAATCTCTTGAATTTTTTTATCTATTTCTTTTTTGCCAATTACAATTCCATTTTTTTGAAGGGTTTTAGAAATAAGATAATCTTCTATCATCATATTAAAAGTATTTTCTTCTATCATTTTATCTGAAAGAATTTGAAAAGTTGAATCATTTTGTTTTTGTTTTTGAAAAAAAAGTTTAACTGCTTTTAAATTTTCTTGAAATTCAGAATATCTTATTAAACCAAGATTATTTATTTTTTTATTATCAATAATAGCTATTGGATATGGAATAATTTTAATTATTTTCATTGTTTCTTTATTGTTCCAATGATATTTATACAATCCAATTCCAAAAATAATTAAAAATCCAACAAAAAAACAAAAAATAAATACAGTAAATAAAAATATATATTTACTAAATTTATTTGATTTTTTTATTTTTTGTTTTCCGTTTTTTTCTTTTTCTATTAAACGATCTGGTTTTTCTTTAATAATATTTAAAATTATTTCTCTCCATTTTGTCCATTTTTCTTGCGGATTATCTGTCATAAAAGCAAAAAATTATTTTGAAAAATATTCCCACCATTTTATTGGATTAATAATCTTTGAATTATTTTCTTTAGTATCTTTGTTATTTTCAGAATTTATATCTATAGATTTATTTTCTATTTTTTTTGAAGCTCCCGTTAAAATAACGACTTGTTCATTTGGTTTTTTCATTCCCAATTCTAGTCTAGCTTGTTTTTCTTGAAAAGATTCTGTTTCTAAATATTCAATTAATTCTTTTGTTTGAATTTTTTTTTCTTCTAATTTTTTAATTTCTTGTTTTAGACTGCTCACCTCTTTATTAATTTTATAATATCTATAGCTTTCTTTTCCAAAAGAAACAAAACAAAATATTAAAATAATTATACCTAAAAAGAAAAAAAATGGAGAAGTGTATATTTTTCTCCAAAATAAATTTTCATTTTTTATCATATTAATCATTATACATCAAAACAATTTATTTATCCACTTTAATTTTTAAAAAATTTTATTAAAATATATTCTATATGAAAAAAAAGACTATGCATAAATTATTTTGGCTTATTGTTGGTATCATTGTTATTTTCTCAATGCTTATAACGTTGATAGCTCCCGCCTTTATTAATTTTTAAATTTACTTTTTTATTACAGCGATAAAAGCTTCTGGTGGAATATTAATTTTTCCACGATTTTGCATTTTCTTTTTTCCTTTTTTTTGTTTTTCTAATAACTTTCTTTTTCTAGTCACATCGCCACCATATAATTTTGCAATTACATCTTTACGAAAAGCTGAAATTTTTTCCGCCGCAACCACTTTCCCTCCAACAGTAGCTTGTATTTTTACTTCAAACATTTGTCGTGGCAAAACCTTTTTCAACGATTCTACTATTTTCCGTCCAGCCTGATAAATTTCATCTCTATAAATAATTGAGGTTAAAGCCTCTATTGTTTCATCGGCAATAACAATATTTAGTTTTACTACATCACAGGGCCGATACTCACAAAAATTATAATTTAAAGAAGCGTAACCTTTGCTTACGCTTTTTAATTTATCATAAAAATCAGTCAATAATGAAGTAAGTGGCATTTCGTAACACAAAATCACTCTATTGTTTGACAAGTATTCTGTATTTTTATAAATCCCTTTTTTCTCTTGGCATAATTGCATTATCAATCCTAAAAATTCTAAGGGGGTAATTATATCTACTCTTGTCCATGGTTCTTCAATACGTTCAAGCTGACTATGCTCTGGTAATTCTTGCGGAGAATGAATAATAATTTCTTTGTTTTTTTGAATTTGTTGCATCATGCTTATTTTTTTATAAAATTAAATTTGTAAAATTACTTTATGTTTTTTCAATGTTTTTTTCTCCTTCATACGCTTATATTCCAGATATTAGCAAAGACAAATAAAAATAGTTCCTTTGCAGTAAAAGGAAAAATATTTCAAAATTAAGCAATTTAAAAATATTTTTTTATCTTGTTATGCTAATTGTTGCATCTTGTTCAGCATCAGGAGCCACCACTGTAATTCTACCATTGGCAGATTTTTTAATTTCGTATCCCGCTCCATTGGTTGAATTTCCAGTTGGATCATAAGGCATACCGACAATATATTTTTCATTTGCAGTTAAAACTCCTAAATCAATTAAATCTGTACATGTAGCGGTTCTACAAATTTCTGTTTGAGTAGTGGTAATAGTGCTTGGGATAGTGCCATTATTATCTATTGCATATTGATATACAGCATTAAGAATAGTATTAACATCTGCTTGACGTTGAGCATTACGAGCATTACCTAATTGTTTATTCGGATTTATTGCCAAAATAACAATACCAGCCAAAATAGCAATTGCTGCGACAACTAATAAAATTTCCAACAAAGTAAAACCTTTTTCATTTTGTATTTTTCCCATAAATTTTATTAAATTAAAAATAAATTTTTAACAAAACTAACATTTCAACCTTTTAAAATATTAAAAAAAATCGCTATAAAAAAATAGCGATCATTGTTTTTGATTTTTAAAATTTAAATTAAAAATTTTCTCCATGTATATTGCTATACAAAATTTTTTTAAATTTTTCATTTTTTTAAATTCAAATTTATATTTTTAACACCCAAATTTAATTTAAAATAACATTTTTTTAAATTAAGTCTATGATTGTATTGTTAACAACCAAACTTCATTACACAAAAATAACAAAAATTAAAAGGCAACATTGGAAGTCGGACTTCCAATGTTGCTCTCAATCAAATGCTTTCAATTTTATATTGCTTAATCCATTTTAAAAAAATTTTGCCTGGACAAGCGGTCTTTGCTCCAATTACTTCGCGATGCCCTAAGATGTTTTCATTTTTAATATTAAAATCTTTTTTTAATCTTTCTAATATTTTTTTTAAAGAAATTAATTGTTTTTCTGACGGCTGTTCTATTTCAAAATTCCCAGCCAAACAAATTCCTATTGATTTAGCATTCATATTATCTGCGCGACAATGAACGCCATAATCATCGTTTCGTCTTGTTTGACGAATAATTCCATTTCCTGAAATAAAATAATGATATCCTATATACCAACCCAAAGAAGATTTATAATTAAACCATTTTTGATGAACTCTATTAATCGCCGTCAAAGTGGTCTTATCTTTGTTTGTGGCTGTATGATGAATAATGATAAAATTATTTGTTTTCATAAAAAAATTGGATTAATTTTATTTTACATTTTGTTCATTAGAATAATTTTTTACTTTTTCTTTTAGCTCTAAAATTTTTCTTTTTATTCCTTCGTTTTTTAAATTCAATTGTTGAAGTCTGGAAAATAATTCTAATGCTTGATTATAAGATTCTTTTTTTTCATTAATAATTGCTAATCCGAACAGCGCGTTAGAAAAATTTGGCGCCATTTGAATTGCCATTTCAAACGCCTTAATCGCATCATCTATTCTGTCATAATTATAATACATTTTACCCAATTCATAAAAAACTTCCGGTTGATCTTGTTTGTTTTTATTTAAATCAACTATTAAATTTTCCAAATCAGAAATAGCCTTTGAAGTATTTTTTTGTTTTTCGTAAGAAAGAGCTAAATATAATCGAGCTGGCCAAAAATCTTGTTTTAACTCTAACGCTTTTTGAAATTCTCCTTGTCCTAATTTAATCAATTCCGATGAATTTGTTTCTTTTAATTTTTTTATAAATAAATTTTCTTCTTTTATAGAATCTTTAGGGGGTTTTTCTAAATTTTTCTCTTCATTTTCTTCCGCTAAATCCATATACATTTTGCCCAATTCTGTATGCAAAATTGGATTAGCTGGTTCTAACTTTACAGCTTTTGCAAATCCTTCAATTGATAAAACGGTTGTTTCGCTCACAATATTTTTAATATTTTTATAAAAATATCCTTGTATTTCCGCTGTTTTTACATTAAGTGGAGCTATTTTTTGAATATCTTTTATTTTTTGAATCGCCAAATCAATTGTTATTTTAATTTTTTCATAAGACTGTTGATTTTTTAAATCTTCGGATTCAATTAAAATTTTATCTAGGTAAGTCTGAATTAAAGCTATTTGATAATATACTTGTTTCGGATTTAATTTTGACGCTTGTTTTAAGGTTTCTATTTTTTGATCCAAAAAATTTTCCTTTTGTTGAGAACTTAATTGTTTTTTTATAAACATTTCAACTTTATAATTTCGAATAGCAAAATAATCCACCCCAATAAAAACAAAGAGTGTTAACACAAGCATTGAATTTAAAATAATAGAAATCTCTGGAATATTTTTTAAAATTTTATGTCCAAATTTTTGAGTTTTAAAAACTTCTGGTTTTATTTTTTTCCAATAAACTATTGAGAGAGCAAAGAATAACCAAAAACAAAAATTTAAAACCGTATTCCCAGGATAAAAAAATTGAATCAAAAAAAGCAAAAATACAGGCAGACAATAAATAATAAATGATAAACGATAAACAAGCGTAAAAAAAATTCCAATCAAAATTAGATAAATTAAAATTCCCAAAATTCCAATACTGCTTATTAATTCTGAAATATGATTTCCGCTTTTTTTAAAATGAATTTGCCAATTTTCATTTTGATTAAATTCTTTTGGATAATATTGTGAAAAATTATAATCAAATGTACTTGGTCCAGTACCTAAAATCGGATGATTTTTTATAACATCTTTAGTAATCTGCCAACTAATTTTATTATCCAATCTTTTTTCTTTTAAAAAATCTATTTTAATAAATTTATTTAATGGATAAAAAAGAGAGATAATACAAAAAATAAAAGTAATGATGATTAAATAAATTTTTAAATAATTTTCATTTTTTATTTTTTTAATTTTAGAAATAAACAATATTCCTAATGCAATTAGTAGAATAATCCAAGTCAAAGTAAAATTAACAATAATAAGTAAAAAAAGACAAGCGATAAATAACAAACAACCAATAATAGATGTTAATAAATTTTGAGATTTTTTTTCTAAAATTAAAACAATAAATATTATTAAAAAAATACTTAGCGTTTCCCATGAGCCTATTAAATTAAAATTAGATAAATTGATTCCTGATAAAAAATTATTAAGCCAGGGAATTTTTATTACTAATTTTGAAAGAATACCAAAAAGAGAAAGATAACTTGTTAAAATAACAAAAAATCCGGAAATTAAAAATGTTTTTATTAAACGATTAACAGATAAACTTGTTTCTTTAATATTGTTAATTATTATAAAAAATAACGTGCCCAAACTCAATGTTTCTAAAAAATTTCCAGAAAACCAACCATAAGTTCCCCAAATTGAAGAATATCGATCAATGCTAAAAAATGTCGCTATTCCATAAATGATCATTAAAAGCAAAACAAAAATATTTAATGGATTTCTTAAAAATATAAATTCTTTTTTTATTACAATTATTTTTAGAATCCATGCGATCAAAGCTATTCCAGTCAAAAACCATAATAAATATTGTTTATTGAATTCAAAAATTTCAAATGTAAAAGGAAGAAAAAATATTGGAATTAAAAAAACCAATAAATAAATTGGAACAGAAATAAAAAAATTACAAAATTTTAACATTATATTTATCCATCGTTGCGTTGGTTGTTTTTTAGATTTTTCTTTTTTCTCGTTAAAAATAGATTCGTTTTTTGTGGAAAATATTTTATCTTGATGCTCTATCTTTTCTTTTTGAATTTTTTTTGAGGAAAATTTAGGAAAAGCAAAATTAATAGGCGTTTTCCATTTTAATTTTTGAAAAGATTTTTTTTCTTCAAAATTATTTTTTTCTTCAATACTAGTATCAGAAAATTCGGATGTTTTTTTCGGTTCTTTAATCTTGGATTTTAAATTTTGTTGAGCTTTCATCTTTTTTCTTGCTTCTTCTATTTCCTTCTCTCTTTTTTTTCTTTCAATGCTTAAATCTAAAATTTTATTTTCTTGCATAAAATAATGAATCAAAATATTTATAAATTAAAAATTAGATTTTTTATCGGTTTAAATGTTTTTCTATGAATTTCGCAAATACCATATTTTTTTAAAGCATTTAAATGTAAGGCAGTGCCGTACCCTTTATGTTTTTCAAATCCATATTGAGGATATTTTATAGCCATTTCTTTTAATATTTTATCGCGAGAGACTTTGGCCAAAATTGATGCAGCGGCAATAGAAAAAATTTTTTCATCCCCTTTGACAAAAGTTTGATATGGAATTTCAAATGATAAATTTTTTTTACTATTTGATAACGCATCCATCAAAAGAAAATCTGGCTTTAAAGAAAAATCGTTTATCGCTTTTTTAATTGCCATTATTGTTGCATTTAATATTCCAATATTATCAATTTCTTTCTCAAAAACAATGCCGATTTTCCATTCTAAACAATTCTGACAAATTAATTCAAATAATTTTTCTCTTTTTTGTGGCGTCAATTTTTTAGAATCATTAATTTCTTTTAATTTTTCATTTTTAAAAGCTTGGGAGTCAAAAACAACACAACCAACAACGACCGGACCTGCCCAACAACCTCGTCCCGCTTCATCAATTCCAGCAATTAGACGATATTTTTTTGAAAACTTTTTTTCCTGAAAATTTGAAATCATAAAAATGAAAACTATTTTTTTGTTAAATCAAACTTCTTCCGGTCATTTCTTCTGTTTCTGGAATATTCATAATTTTTAAAATTGTCGGCGCAATATCCGCTAAAACACCCGTTGGGATTAGCTTGCTTAAATCTGCACCAACTCGACCCAATCTTATTGCCGTGCCCTCCCACTGTTTTCCGATTAAAATAAATGGCACTGGATTAGAAGAATGCTCTTTATCAATCTCGCCTGTATACAAATTTATTATTTCTTCGGCATTACCATGATCGGCAGTTATTAAAATAATTCCATTCTTTGATAAAATTTCATTAACAATTTTTTCTAAACATTGATCAAGGTGTTCAATCGCTTGAATTGTCGCACGCAAATTACCTGTATGTCCCACCATATCTGCATTAGCAAAATTACAAACAATGAAATCATATTCATTTTTAGAAATTTCTTGAATTAATTTTTCAGTAATTTCTGTAGCGCTCATTTCTGGTTTTTCGGCATACGAAGAAACTTGCGGAGAAGAAACAACAACGTTTTCCTCTCCCCAAAAAGGTATCTCTTCACCACCATTAAAAAAATATGTTACGTGCGCGTATTTTTCTGTCTCGGCAATATGTAATTGTTTTAATCCTGCATCGCTTAAAATTTTTGCCAGAGGATTTTTAATTTCATCGGGTTGAAAAGCTACATTTACTAAAAGATTCTTTTCATATTCAGTCATTGTTGAAAAATAACAATTTTCTAAAAATTTTGGTCTAATAAATTTTTGAAAATCCGACAAAACAAATGCTTGAGTTAATTCTCTAGCACGATCAGATCTAAAATTAAAAAAAATTACTGCATCATTATTTTGCACTTTAGCAATTGGTTCTTTATTTTCATTTAATAAAACTGTTGGCAAAAATTCTTCATCAAAAATATTTTTATTATAAGAATCTTGAATAGCTTCAATTGGATCGTTAAAACTTTTTTCCGCTTGACCTTCTGTTATTGCTAAATAAGTTTTTTCAATTCTATCCCAATGATTATCTCTATCCATAGCATAAAATCGTCCAGAAATTGTAGCAATTTTTCCAATTCCAATCTGATCTATTTTTTTTTGTAACTCTTTTATAAATTCTAAACCACTATTATAAGCAGTATCTCGTCCATCTAAAAATGCGTGAATAAAAACTGAATCTACTTTTTCCTTTTTTGCTAATTCTAATAAACCAAAAAGATGTTCATTAAAACTATGTGTTCCGCCATTTGAAACTAATCCAAAAAAATGCAAAGCAGAATTATTTTTTTTAACATGAGAGCATGCTCCTAAAAAAATTTCATTGGTAAAAAAAGTTCCATCCAAAATAGCTTTATTAATTCGAGGTAAATTTTGATAAACAATTTTTCCAGCACCTAAATTTAAATGTCCGACTTCTGAATTTCCAACTTCACCATAAGGCAATCCAACCGCTTCTCCAGAAGCCTGTAATGTGGCACTAAAATATGTAGTAATATATTTATTAAAATTTGGAATTTTTGCCAAGGAAACACCATTTCCTCTTGATGCTGGCGCAATCCCCCAACCATCAAAAATAATTAATGCAACAGGAGACTTCATATAAAAATAATTTAAAAAAATAAATTTGACTTTTTAAGGTAAATATTTTACTGGATCAACTGTATTACCGTTTAAATGAACCTCAAAATGCAAATGTGGACCAGTACTGTATCGTCCAGCTCCTGAAGTCCCTGGCATTCCACCACTTAATCCAATCACCTGCCCCTGACTAACATAATCACCATCTTTTACATAAATTTTTGATATATGACCATAAACAGTAGAAAACCCATTATTATGTATAATTAAAATATAACTATATCCCATTCCTGCATTTTTAGCTCTACCAACATAACCAGAAGCAGCAGCAAAAACCGGACTTCCTTGTAAAGATCTAATGTCTATACCGTTATGTTCAAAATATTTTCTAAAGGGATAAGTAGGATCATGAAATATACATGTAATTCTATTCTTTATAACAGGCCAATTTAAAATGGTTTCTTTTTCCTCGGATAATTTCTTGCCCATTTCCTCTCTTAATTTTTTTTCTAAATTAGTAATTTCCGCATCCGCCTGTTCAATTTCCTCTTTTACTGCCAGTAACAAAGCCTGAAATTTTGATTCGGAATTTTTCGTTTTTTCTAAAAAAATATGTTTATTCGCTTCTTGTTCTTCTAAATCTAATTGCTTTTCTTTATATTGTTTTTTAAAATTTTCTAATTCCAATCCCTTATTTTCAAGAATTTTTTTATCGCCTTTTAAAATTTGTTTATTTATTTGAAGTTCATCCAAAATTCCTTGAACTTGATATTCTATTTTTTTAATAAATTTAACTTGATTGAAATAATCCGATATTGAATTATGCAAAAATAAAATCTCCAATGGAGTCTGTTGATCTAATTGATAAATAATTCTAATAAATTCAGCTATTCTCTCTTTTTGATTTTCAATATTTGCTTCCTGTCTCAAAACTTCTAATTCTGCGCTTTGAATTTCTAGATTAACCTCCCTAATCTTTAATTGGGTTCGTTCACGCACATTTTGAACAATGCTAATTTTAGTATCCAAAATATCTAATTCATTGTTTAACGTTATTTGTTGCACTTTTTTCATTTCAATATTTTTTTTATAAATTTCACTTTGCTTTTCTAAATCCCTTATTTTTTCCGCCCCATCTTTAATTTGTTTTTCTATAATTAAAATTTCTTTTCTTTTTTCTCTCTCTTTCATAGTATTAACTGTTTGTTTATTGTTGATTGATTTGTCTTTTGATGGCTCTTCAGAAAATACGAAAAAAGGAAATAAAAAAAAGAAGAAAAAAATAAAAAATAAAATTGAATTTTTTTTAATCAATTTAAACATATTTTTTAAAATCAAAAATTAATTAATTTTTAAATTAATCTCTCCTTTTTAAGGATACCTCTTTTTTAATTCTTTGACAATGGACTTTTTGAATTAAATTTGTTAAAATAACAAAAATTAATTTAATTTAATTCGTAAATAGGCAAATGCCATTACATTTACGAGAAAGGGAAAAATATGAATATCTGGAATGTTTTAATTTTAATATTAATTGTTTTGTTATTTATTGGTGGATTATTCGGGGTTGTTAGTTGGAAATTCAATGCTCCAGCTATTATTGTTTTAATTTTACTTTGGCCCATTAGTCTTTATAATGAGCTTATTGTTTTTAAAAATCGTGTTGAAGAAGCATGGAGCGATATTGATGTTCAATTAAAACGTCGCTATAATTTAATTCCAAATTTAATAGAAACAGTGAAAGGGTATGCCACTCACGAAAAAGAACTTTTTGAAAAAGTAACTCAAGCCAGAGCCTCAGCAATGGGGGCGCAAGGAATGACTGAAAAAGCTGAAGCAGAAAACATATTAAGCAATACTTTAAAAAGTTTATTTGCCGTAGCAGAAAATTACCCCACCCTTCAAGCTAGCGAAAATTTTGCTAAACTTCAAGACGAACTTTCTGATACAGAAAATAAAATTCAAGCTGCTCGTCGATTTTACAATGGCAATGTTCAAAATTTCAATGTAAAAGTTCAAATTTTCCCAAACAATATACTTGCAGCTATATTTAATTTTAAAAAAGAAAAATTCTTTGAACTTGAAAATGAAAAAGAAAGAGAAAACGTGGAAGTTAAATTTTAAAAACTATAACGTTTATATATTATGTCCACTTTGTTTTGGATAATAGCTAGCACTTTTGTTGTTAGTTTAATTTCATTGGTTGGAATTATTTTTTTGTCTTTTAAGGAAAAATTAGTAAATAAAATTCTTTTAATTTTAGTTTCTTTTTCTGCGGGCGCTTTGATTGGTAGCGCATTTCTTCATTTAATCCCAGAAATAATTGAGGAAAGCACTAAAAAAAATATTTCATTCTCAATAATATTTTTATTTTTAATTTTTGGTTTCTGCGTTTTTTTTATTTTAGAAGAATTTCTTTGTTGGCATCATCATCACACTCAAAAACATCCAGAAATAAAATCTTTTTCTTCTTTAATTTTGATTTCTGACTGTGTCCATAATTTTATTGACGGACTAATTATTGCGGGATCTTTCATTATTTCTATTCCATTGGGATGCGCGACAACATTGGCTGTAATTTTTCACGAAATTCCTCAGGAAATTGGAGATTTTGGAGTTTTAATTTATAGTGGATTTAAAAAATCCAAAGCTCTTTTGTTAAATTTTCTTTCAGCATTGTTTGCAATTTTTGGTGGAATTTTGGGATTTTTATTTTTTGAAAAAATGGAAAATTTTATTTTATTTATTCTTTCTTTTGCAGCTGGAAATTTTATTTATATCGCTGCTTCAGATTTAATACCAGAAATTAAAACTGAAAAAAATCTAAATAAAAAATTAATTCATTTTTCTGTATTTATTTCAGGAATTTTATTAATGTTATTTCTTAAAGACTAATTAAAAAGGAGCTTAGCTCCTTTTTAAATCTAATTTTATGTTTATTTTTCTTCATGGAGAAGATACATTCCGATCAAAAGAAAAATTAAAAGAATTAATAAAAAAATTTCAAAAAGAAATTGATCCATCTAATTTAAATATTTTCTTTTTGGAAGGAGAGAAAATAGATATCAATAAATTAGAACAAGCTATTTTATCTCAGGGGTTTTTGGCTAAAAAAAGAATGGTTGTTATAAAAAATTTATTTAGCCAATGCAAAGATGATAAAATTTTAAAAAAAATTTTAAATATATTAAATCAAGAAAATGAAAATATTTTAATTTTTTGGGAAGGAACAAAAATTGATCAAAAAATAAATAATATTAAAAAAGAAATTTTTGAAAAATTAAAAAAAGAAAAATATTCTTATGAATTTTTTCTATTAACAGGAATAAAATTGCGAGATTGGGTAAAAAAAAGGATAGAAAATCAAAGAACTAAAATTGAAAATCAAGCTTTGGAAAATTTAATTGTAAGAGTCGGCAATGATTTATGGCGAATGTCAAATGAAATCGATAAACTTTGCGCTTTTAAATTTGAAAAAATTATCGCTCAAAAAGATTTGGATTTATTAATCACAGATAAAATTAATGAAAATATTTTTAATTTGGTTGACGCAATTGGAAATAAAAATAAAACCTTGGCTTTAAAATTAATTAATGATCAACTCGAAACAAACAGTTCAGCATATTATTTATTGTCTATGATCGCAAGACAATTTAAAATTTTATTGCAAATTAAAGATTTATCTTTAAATAACCAAAATCTTTCTCAATTAAAACTTCATCCATTTGTTATTCAAAAAGCGTCCAATCAAGCAAAAAAATATTCTTTTGAACAATTGAAAAATATTTATCGTCAATTATTAGAAATAGATATTAAACTAAAAACCAATCAAATCAAACCGATTGTTTTATTTGATTTATTCATCATTAATGCTTTAGGAGATTAAAATGTTAATGATTTGGTTCGCAATAAAAAAAATAAAATAGCGAGAAATATTTTGTCTAAAATTAAAATTTTAAAGTTTAATTTGTAAATATTTAGAATAATAGACTATGGAAAATATTAAATTTCTTTGTGAAAAATACGGACTACATCCTCAACGACAAATGGGACAAAATTTTTTAATTGATAAAAATATTTTAAATAAAATTATTCAAGCAGCTGACTTAAAAAAAGACGATATTATTTTAGAAATTGGTCCAGGCCTTGGAATACTTACTCAAGAATTAGCAAAACGAGTTAAAAAAATAATCGCAGTAGAATTGGATAAAAAAATAGCAGAAATTTTAAAATATGAATTAAAAAAAATTAATAATTTAGAAATTATTCAGAATAATATTCTAAAAACACAGGATCTAAAATGTAAAATACAAAATAATAAATATAAAATTGTAGCAAACATTCCATATAATATTACTTCGGCAATTTTACGAAAATTCTTAAGCGAAAAACCAAAGCCTTACGAAATGATTTTGTTAATTCAAAAAGAAGTAGCAAAGCGCATTATTGCTAAACCAAAAGAAATGAGTTTACTTTCAGTTTCTGTGCAATTTTATGGTCAACCTAAAATAATTAGCATTGTTTCTAAAAATAGTTTTTGGCCTAAACCAAAAGTAGATTCAGCAATAATAAAAATAGTGTTACAAAAAATAGATAAAAAAATAAACGAAAAAGATTTTTTTAATTTAGCGCGAGCTGGATTTGCAAATCGCAGAAAACAATTAAAAAATAATTTAAAAAAAATTTTAAATAAAATTAATGAGGAAAAATTAGAAAAAATTTTTCAAGAATTAAATTTTAATTTTAAAATTCGCGCTCAAGAACTTTCAGTTAATGATTGGATTAAACTTTACAAAAAAATTTATGAATAACATTTTATGCCTATTATTGCTATAAATAAATATGTCAATCGCGATTATCAAATTTTAGAAACATTTGAGGCTGGAATTGTTTTGACTGGTCCAGAAGTAAAGGCGATTAAAAAGGGTCAAATTAATCTTAAAGGAAGCTATATTTCCCTAGATTCTAAAATGCCAGAAAAACCTCTTTCTGCTATTATTTCAAAATCTTCTCTGCCATTTGTTTGGCTAACCAATTGTCATATCTCTGCTTACGCGTCAGCAAAAAATATTCAAAAAAATTATCAACCAACACAATCGCGAAAACTTCTTTTAAAAAAAAGAGAGATTAATTCTTTAATTGGAAAATTAAAAACCCCCGGCATAACATTATTACCATTAAAGGTATATACCAAGGGGAAAATAATTAAATGTGAAATTGGTCTGGCGCGAGGAAAGAAAAAATATGACAAAAGAGAGGATATTAAAAAAAGAGAAGTAAAAAGAAAAATTGAAAGAGCAATGAAAAACAATTAAAAAACTAATTTGCGTAAAAAATTAAAGTTTGCTCAAATCAAGATATTCATTTATTTTTATTTTCTCTACAAACTCAGGCATATGACTAATTAAAATCATTGTGCCCTTATATTCATCTAATGCTTTAGCAATTACTGGGATATGTCTAAAATTAATATGATTTGTTGGCTCGTCTAAAACTAATAATCCTGGTCGCATTAATACCAATCTAGCAAAAGACAATAAACCTTTTTGTCCTTCGGATAAATGAGAAATCTTGCGTTCCATTAAATCACCTGTAATAAGAAAACCAGCAGCGATTGATCTCATTTCTTGTTCTAAAATTCCATCTGCCAAAATATTTTGTAAAGAATCAAAAACAGTATCATTGAAATTTAAATTAGCAAAATCTTGACTATAATATCCCACGCAAACTCCATCTAATATTTTAATATTTTCATTTTTATTGTTCACCAATTCTTGCAATAAAGTTGTTTTACCAATCCCATTTGGACCAGAAATCAACATTCTAATATTTTTTGTTAATACCTTGTCTATTTTTTTAATCACTGGTTGATGATCTTTAATAATTTTTATTGATTTTATGGTTACAATATTCCCAACAATATCTTGCATTGGAATTGTAAAATCTCTAATAGTTTTGTCTTCTCTTCTAATATCTACTTTATTTTCCTCCATTTCCTGCGTTTCTTCTTTTAATTTTTTTGCTAATTTTCGCATTTTTCCACCCTTGTTCGCAAAAAAATTAACTTTTTCTTTGCGATCCTGAATTTGTTTTTCCAATTGAGCATTTTTCTTTATTTCTCTTTCTATTCTTTTGTTTATTTCTTCAACTACTGAATAATAATCCCCTACATAAGTTTCAAGTTTTTTAGTAAAAATATCAAGATAAATAACCCCATCAGTAAAACAATTTAAAAAATCAGCATCATGAGATATAACAATGACCGTCTTCTCGTACATTATTAAAAATGTAATTAAATGCTCAATTCCAGTTTGATCTAAATTGTTTGTCGGTTCATCTAACAACAAAATATCTGGGTTTTTTATTAATGCAAATGCTAATAATAATCTAGCTTTTTGTCCACCAGAAAGCAATCCTACTTTTCTATCTATTGGTATAATTAAATTAACAGCTTCCATTGCTTTACTAATTTTACTTCTAATGTCAGGAAGTACTACCTCAAAAGCTTTAGCAAAATATTCTTCTATTGTTAAATCAAAATCTTTTCTGTCAACAACTTGCATTGCTGTACCAATAGTTGCATTATTAGTAATAGATATTTTTCCATTTTTTGGTTGAATATCTCCTTTAATTAAATTAAAAAGCGTACTTTTACCTGCGCCGTTCTGACCCATTAAAGTAATTTTTGAACCCTTGCGAACACTAAAATTAACCTCATTTAAAATAGGTTTTTTATGTAGATATTCAAATGACACATTATCAAATCTTAAAATTACTTCTTCAGCCATATTTTTGATATAAAATTATTTTAATGCAATAAAAAATTACAGCCATTTAGTCTCTGTAATTTTTTATTATTATAAAAATTATTCGCCTTTTGCTATAACAAATAAACGACCGCCCTGACTCGATATTGGTTGTTCAATAACAATTTTTTCTCCCAATTGTTCAATAAACTTTTGAATAATTTGTATTGCCAAATCAACATGTTGCCTTTCTCTGCCTTTTAAATTCATTTCTATTTTTACTTTATATTTTTTTTCAAAAAATTTCTGAACCTGTTTTATTTTTGTTTCTAAATCGTGTTGACTAATCCGCAAACTCAATCTAATTGATTTCATTTCTAAAATTTTTTGTTCAGCTTTTTCTTTTTTCTTTCTTTTTTTCTCTTCATATTGAAGTTGTCCAAAATCTAAAAATTTTGCCACTGGAGGATTTTCTTTTGGGGAAATTTCTACTAAGTCATATCCCCGTTCTCGCGCCATTATTAACGCTTCTTTGGTAGAAATGACTCCAACAAATTGACCTTGTTCATCTATTAATTTCACCTTTGGAGCAAATATTTTTTCATTTTTGTAGTAAAATTTTTGTCTTTTTGATACAGCAAATTTATTACGATAAATTCTCATGAGATAAAATAAAAAATTAAAGCAATTTTTTTAAAGCTTTTTGAAAAGCTGGGGATAATACTTTGTCTTGTCGTTTATTTCTAGTTGTTTTGCCCTTTTCACGCGCATTAAAATGATCTTGTCCGCAAGTGCGATGCAAAATTTTCCCTGTTTTAGTTTTACTAAAACGTTTTGTTACTGATTTATGCGATTTCATTTTCATAGAATTTTAATTATATTTAAATATAATTAATATTATTATCATATTTTTAAAAAGTGTCAATTATGTTTCTGGACCTGCACAATAAAATTCCAATATCTAATTCTTTATGAGAGTCCCTTTTGCATCAGAACCAAAAAAATAAGCTAAAATAATTTGATTCTTTTTAAAATCCAAGTTTATATTTTTTA
>ERZ1292633.920-Hain-H41-02um-R1-920-length-32835-cov-44_pt1 | contig 23506 bp, 22 predicted proteins | sample MGYA00564406_ERZ1292633 | MGnify/ENA primary metagenome ERZ1292633 (study PRJEB36523, sample SAMEA6512639) | groundwater metagenome | collected 2019-01-08 | study: AquaDiva: Metagenomics assemblies of 32 groundwater samples | reverse complement strand
ACTCTCCCAAGCTACAGCACGATTCAAAGCAATCAATAATCTGCAACAAAAACTTCAAAACGCTAATCATTCGGATGCTTGGTTTCACAGAAACCAACTTGATCGCGTACCAAAGCTATGGCAAAAAATAAGCATTCCTGTCGAATGGGAAAGTGCGCTTGAGTCGGTTATGCGGGAAAAATTGAACAGTATTGAATTGGAAAAACTAGACCATTTTCAAAACTGTATTGATGACGCTCCTAACAGTAAATGGATCGTTTACGAAAAATCAGGTAATGCTTTGTACACTCAACCATGCCTCGAAGGCAATACCGTACATCACAGCGTCAATTTTAAGAAATTACTGACTTTGATCAACACCAAAGAACCTGAAATTCTATCGGTCTTACAAGAATGGTTAAATCACGTCTATGTGATCGAAAATATTGAACTAGGTTTTCAGCAGCGCGGGTATTTAACTCATGGTGAAATTTTAGTAACGCCGCAGGGGCATATCTTCACACAATCCAGCTTTTTCTTTTATGCACCGGATTCGGAGTTACATGGTGTTCTGTCACGACAGCATGAACTTGAGGAAACGCAACAAGAAATGAATCGGCTCGAATCGCTCGTAAGCCAACAAAAAGATGCGTTGCAGCTGATTGAGAATGACTTTGCCAAACTGAGCAGCGCCGTTGAAAGCGCAATGAGTGAACGTAAGCAGAACGAAAAAAACAAGCATGATTTAGAACTGGAATTTGCTAAATTTTCACAGCTAAATGAACAATTCCTACATCGAAATCAGCAGATAGATTCTGAATTGATAGAAATCAAACAATCGCTTGAACAAGAGTATGAATTGCAACAACTAACAGAAGCGAAACTGGAAGAAGCTTCAGAACAGATTCAGGCACTCAAAGAGCGTGCCGAGCAGTATCAAAGAACCTGGGAAGCGTCGAATCAATTGCTTACGGAGCAACGAAAAAAACTGCATGAAATATCGCAACAATCGCAACAAGTCGTGCTGTACGCCAATACTTGCGATAATAAAATTAATGAAATGAATAACAAGCTAACGTCGATCGAAGAAAATTTACAGCAATTAGCTGATACGCAACTACACTTGAACGATGAGATTCATGCCTTGAATGAAGACAACTTGCATCAACAACTCAATGCACTACAATCACAACGAACATCGACCGAGCACGCTTTATCAGTAGCTAAGCAAGAAATCGAAACGATCATGCATCATCTACGCGAAACCGAAAACACGCGCTTAGCTTGCGAACATCAAACCCATAAAATCAAAGATGAAATCAATCAAATCCGTCTCAAAGAACAAGCAGCCACAATTAGTATTGAACAATTGGATGAATTAATCAGCAATGCAAAAGAAAGCGTTGAAGAATTAACGCTTTTAGCAAACAAAAAAAATATTCCCGCTTTACAATCTGAAATCAATCGGCTTAATGCAAACATCGCTGCGCTGGGCACGGTCAATCTAGCATCTTTGGAAGAATTGGCCAATGCCAGAAGTCGTGAATCCAATCTGACTAGTCAAATAGCGGATCTCAATGAAGCCATCGCAACCTTGGAAAACGTTATTCAAAAAATCGACACTGAAACCGAATCTCGCTTAAAAGAAACGTTTAATCAAGTCAATCAATATCTCGGCGAGATTTTTCCAATCATTTTTTCTGGCGGCAAAGCAAAGCTGGAATTAAACAACGATCAAATACTTGATGCCGGATTAGTATTAACCGCTCAACCTCCTGGGAAAAAGAACAGCTCAATTCATTTGCTCTCGGGAGGGGAAAAAGCATTGACGGCTTTGGCGCTAATTTTTGCATTATTTCGCCTCAATCCTGCACCTTTTTGTTTATTGGATGAAGTGGATGCGCCTTTGGATGATCGAAATACCGAGCGGTTCTGTGAATTAGTAAAAAAAATGGCACTACAAACGCAATTTTTATTCATTAGTCATAATAAAATCACCATGGAAATGGCGCAACAGTTAATCGGAGTTACAATGCAAGAACAGGGAGTATCAAAAATAGTCGCAGTGGATATTGCTGACGCCATTAAAATAGGCAGACAAATTAAGCAGCCGAATCTAGTATAGCTGTTGATCAGCTATCATTAAAATGATCTAATCTATACGCTGTGCATCAGGATTTTTAGGAGACAAAATGGATATATTTACCGACATGAGTGACTTGCAACTAAGCCTCATCATCATTGGCGCTATTATTATTGTGGGGGTAGCAATTTTCAACTGGGTTCAGCAGCAACGTTATCAACGCAAAGTACAAGCAGCGTTTGAATATAAACATGATGATGTTCTCCTAGATGCAGATTCAAGTGAATCTATGTCAGAAAGAATCGAGCCTGTTTTTAACAAATCAATACTGCACGAATCTGACTTCGAGTCGCACACGCAACCTGATGCTTATCATTCACATGCACAAGATGTTAGAAAAAATGCGCCGATATCACCAACTCTATCGACCTCTTCATCAAACGCCACCAGTAATTCAGCGATGCCTACATCGGTGTTAATAGATTACGACAATTCCACCCATTATATCGTCAACATCCGCTCGGATTCTCCAATTGCCAATACATATATTGCAAAATTACTACAAAGAAAATTTGATTTTGGTAAAACGGTTGCGTGGTTAGGACAACGCAATAGCGACGAGCCTTGGGAAGAAATAACCAATGAAGCAAATATCGAGAGTGATGGATACAAGCACATCAAAGGTTGTCTGCAATTGGCAGACAGGGCAGGGGCTATCAGTGAAGTCAATTTATCGAAATTTCGGGATCTGGTTGAAGAATTCGCTTCACAAATTCATGCAACCGCGGAATGCCCAGACATCGTATCAACGCACGAGAAAGCTGTTGCTTTGGACAAGTTTTGTGTTGACGTGGATGCGATGATTGGCATCAACATTATCAGCAAAGATGATGGCGCCTTTGTCGGTACCAAGATCAGAGCACTGGCTGAAGCATCAGGTTTCAAGTTGGATACAGATGGTGTTTTCAAATATCGTGATGATAATAATCATGTATTATTTACCTTAAGCAATTATGAATCGTCGCCATTCTTGCCAGAAAATATGCGATCCCTTAATACGCACGGCGTTACTTTCCTGCTTGATGTCCCTAGAGTTGCACATGGAGAACGAATTTTTGATCAAATGACGCATCTTGCTAAAATCTTCTCTAATACGCTGGGGGGTATTATTGTTGACGATAATCGCGTCCCACTTAGCGAAAGTGGCTTACAACGAAGCAAGCAACAATTAATAGATATACAATCTGCGATGAAAAGAAACCATATTCATGCGGGCAGTGCCAGTGCATTGCGTTTATTTGTTTAAGCGTCTAATATACTTTGCGAGATTTGATTGCACGTGTTGTAACACTCGTTATTGCGCCGAATTCTAGCTATTTGGAAAAATATTCTCTGCTGCCTATAAGCTCCGGAGCTGGAAAGAGATTATTTAGCTGTATTTTTCATTTAACAATGAATCACTTTAGAAAGTGATGTGAATATGAAGGCTGAGCTAAAATCTTTACAAGAAAAAACGCTTAAACTTGTTATCTTATATCGAAAGACTCACCAGGAAAACTCTAGACTACGCAAAGAACTTGCGGATACGCAATCTCAGAATAAGAAGTTAAATGAAAAAATAACGACTGCAACTCAACGGCTTGAAAAGCTTTTGTTGAATATTTCAGACAATGAATCCTAACAAAACATTAAGCCTCACGATTATGGGGCGAGATTTTTGTATTACTTGCCCAGACGATGATGAAGAAGGCATTCAATTAGCTGCCGCTTATTTAGATCAAAAAGTCCGGGAAGTTAAAACCGAAGGCAAGATTGTTGATTCCGACCGGATAGCTTTGATTGCCGCACTGGGTGTTGCACACGAATTATTAATGTTGCGTAACGAAACAGGTTTTGACATAGACGAGTTTAAGCGTACAATTAAGTCGATAGATAAGCAAGTTGATGAAGCTATCAATAGCAGAGAAGAGTAAAAATATGCAATTGTTTACACGGTTACTCCCTGCGGTGTTCGTTTAAGACTTATATTCTTTGAACCAATTGTTAGAAAATGGCTGTGGACTTTAGTGATGCTGTTGTGTGCGCCTATTTATAGGATGTTACCGTGATGTATCCGTGAAGCAGCCGCCTTGGACCTATGGTTCAAGATGAAAGTCTGACGGCATATGCGGGGTTCTCCCTTTTTGGTATTCTTGTTTAAACCTAACCTATGGCGCTGATCTGTACAGTGTCACAGTGCTATACTTTGTTTGTACTTACAGGTATCAATTGAAAGATACCTTGTAATCCCCTCCATTACTGGCTAATTTTATCGTTTATCGAATTTTGCTTGCCCGGCTAGCCACACCAATACCAAAACTGGCAACCCCAATATCGCGGTAGCAATGAAAAAGCTTTCATAGCCATAAGCATCAACGAATTGCCCGCTAAAACCCGCAATAAATTTGGGTAATAGCAGCATGACCGAGCTGAACAAGGCGTACTGCGTTGCCGAATAGGCAGAATTGGTCAAACCGGATAAATAAGCAATGAAAGCGCTGGAAGCGATCCCAGCCGATAAATTATCTGCTGAAATGGTGAAAATTAAACCACTGATGTCATGGCCTTGACCTGCCAGCCAAACAAATAATAAATTGGTGGCTGCCGATAGCACAGCGCCTAGAAACAAGGTACGCATGATACCAATTTTTGCCGTCAATACTCCGCCAATAGCCGCGCCAGCAATAGTCATAATCACACCGTACACTTTTGAAATGGTAGCAACCTCGTCTTTTGTGTACCCCATATCGACATAAAAAGGGTTACTCATCACTCCCATCACTACATCCGATATTCGATAAACAGCGATCAGCGCCAAAATCAGCAAAGCCTGTTGGCCATGATGCACAATAAAATCCCTGAAAGGCGCGATCAGTGCACTATAGAGCCACGCAAACGATCGATTGATGCGTGGAGGAAGATTCCATTTTGCCACTGCCTGTAGCGCAATCTTCTCATTTTGAGAGATATGGTGGTTGTAGGGTACATTAGGTTCACGAATGATAAGGGTTGTGATAATGCCAACCATCATGCTGGAAGCCATAACGAGATAAGCAATTTGCCACGGTAAATGCTCGTAAGTTGCTTCGGATAAATCGATTGCCGCAGCTATCCATAATACCCCTGCCGATGCCAAGATCATCGCAATTCGGTAACCAGCCTGATACGTGGCAGCCATAGCACCTTGCAATTCAATAGCAACAGCTTCAATGCGGTAAGCATCCAGCGCGATATCTTGCGTTGCTGACGCAAAAGCGACCGCCAGCGCAAAAAATACCAGTTGCGTCAAATTCAACAGTGGATCGGTAAAAGCCATTCCTACCAAAGCAATCGTTATGACAATCTGCGATAGCAGCAACCAGGCGCGCCGACGCCCGAGAAGTCGCGTTAAAACTGGCAATGGCATACGGTCGACCAATGGCGACCAAAGCCATTTGAAGCTGTACGCCAAACCGATCCAACTCAAATGGCCGATCGTAGCACGATCAATTCCAGCTTCACGCAACCAGAATGAGAGCGTTCCCAGAATCAATAGCAATGGCAATCCGGCTGAAAATCCCAGCGATAGCATGCCAAGCACACGCGGATGTCCATAGATGCGCAGCGCACTCGACCAATTGGAAATTTCACCAGAGTTCATTGGCTGATCATATCGTATGATTGTAGTCAATGATTAAAGGCGCATGATCAGAGAAGCGCTCTGTCTTATAGATCGACACCTTTCGCGCTTTGCTTGCGATCCCTGGTGTAGCAATTTGATAATCAATGCGCCACCCCACATTATTTGCCCAAGCCTGGCCACGATTTGACCACCAGGTATATTGATCCGGCTCGTTATTCAACAAACGAAATACATCGATAAAACCTACTTCATCCAACACCTTGGATAACCACATTCGTTCCTCCGGTAGAAAACCGGAATTTTTCTGATTTGCGCGCCAGTTTTTCAGATCAATTTCCTGATGTGCAATATTCCAATCCCCACATAAAATAATCTCTTGTCCACTATCCTTGAGTGTTTTTAGAATTGGAAAGAATTTTTCCATGAAGAAAAATTTTGCTGCCTGACGATGTTCACCGCTAGAGCCTGAAGGAAGGTACAACGAAATAATGCTTAACTGGCCATAAGTTACCTGAAGAAAACGGCCCTCGGCATCAATTTCAGCAATACCAACACCTTCTATGACACGATCCGGCTGGATACGAGAGTAAACGCCAACACCGCTATATCCTTTTTGTTCTGCACAATGAAAATAACCATGATAGCCGTTCGGTTTGAGCATGTCTTCAACCAGATCCGGCATTTGCGCTTTTAATTCTTGCACACATACGATATCTGCCGATTGTTCTACCAGCCAGGACAGAAAACCTTTTTTCGCGGCCGCACGAATTCCGTTCAGGTTAAGCGTTATAATTTGCATTCTATTTTATAGCCGATTCAAGTATGTTGGACTTTCAGAAAGCATTCATACAATTTTCCATTGACCGCAATGTACTTCGCTTTGGCGAATTCAAAACCAAGGCAGGGCGGCTGTCACCCTATTTCTTTAATTCGGGATTATTTAATGATGGCGACTCGTTGCGTTTATTAGGGGAATTCTACGCGAAAGCAATCCTCGCTGCAGCGTTACCGTTTGATATGTTATTTGGCCCTGCATACAAAGGTATTCCATTAGTGAGCACGATTGCGGTAGCGTTATCCGGTATGGGACATAATTACCCTTACTGCTTTAATCGCAAGGAAATCAAAGATCATGGAGAAGGCGGCGCATTAATCGGCGCACCGCTCGCTGGACGAATACTCATTGTCGACGATGTCATTTCAGCAGGTACTTCGGTACGCGAATCGGTAGATTTGATTCGTGCAGCCCATGCAACGCCGAGTGGTGTCATGATTGCACTGGATCGCATGGAGCGTGGTGCGGGGCAATTATCAGCCGTACAGGAAGCGCACAAAGCATTCGGAATACCGATCGCTTCGATTATTAATCTCGATCACTTGATCGAATATTTGCAAAACAATAAAAATCTGACGCATCACTTAAACGCGATACAGCACTACCGTGATGCGTATGGTGTTAAATAAGATATAAAGCTTAACCTTGCCAGAATCGAACTCGGCCGGTATCAATATGCACAAAATTGGATCCTGGATAGTAGCCAACCCCCCCCATTTGCAAACCCAAGGCGGCTTTATGCACATTATTCAAGCGATGGCCAGGCAAACGAATATCAATTGCTTTGCCGAGCGTGTGTAGGCTTGACTTCGCCACACCATCGCTTTGCGCTGCAAGCTTTTGATTCGTTTGTAGTGACCGATAAGCAGAAATCACATGGAATTCTTGTTTAGTCTGTAGCTTGCGTTGCAATATATACAGCGTATCCAACAAACCCAAATCGATCGGCACGCGGTCGCCGGTACGGTGATCACGCAGCACTTTATAGATACTATGCAGCGAGTCAGGAACATAACGCCCATTGGCCCAAAAAACGGAATGAACTCGTTCACCAGTATGCAAATTGAGCAAGCTGATTTTTTTCTCAAAGGGTCTTCGATTGATGTTGGCGCTAACAGCAGGTGCTGCCATGGATAGTGCTAACATCGCACAAGCCCCCAAGCCTGCTTTTAATAAACGACGGCGACTCTGCGCCTCGTGATTTTGATTTGAAACATTTAAATCCAAGTCTGTTTGGATCGGCATCGTATATTTTCTCCCAAAAAATACAACTGATCTTGTAAGAACTATTTACCAGCCGGCATAACGCAGTGCTCGCATATCCCGATCATATATGTCGGGTGAAAAGTGCACGCTTTGCTGCTCGTCCACCCAGGCCGTAATATACACCAAGTAAATAGGTAATTGTTTAGGTAAATGTATGCTGGCGGTCTTACCTTCCTCCAATTTAATCATAAAATTTTCTGATAGTTCTTCTCTCCCAAGCACAAAAGTAGCTAATTCCAATGGTTTCTCAAGCCGGATACAACCGGAACTAAAAGTACGGATATCTTTCTGAAACAATGTCCTTGAAGGCGTATCGTGTAAATAGATATCAAATGAATTCGGAAACATGAATTTCACCCGACCTAATGCGTTACTTTTCCCAGGCTGTTGCCGCAGCAAGAAAGGAAAATTTTTCAGCGAGTGCCAATCAACTGATGCCGGATCAATGGGCTCAGCACCACGATCATAGCTGGCATATACTTTAAAATTCGAAGTAGTAAAAAAGGCAGGATCTTTTTGTTGCTTTGGCAATAAATCTTTTTGCGCGATCTTTGCAGGGACGGTCCAGTATGGGTTCACAACCATATGTGACATGGCACTTTTGAAGCTTGGTGTAGAACGATACCCCATCCCAACGATGATGCGCATGTTGAGCGGCGATTTATCCTGCTCGACTGCGGTCAACCTAAAACCAGCAAGATTGACTAAGATATGACGATTCCCTAAGTTTCTCGGTAACCATCGCAGGCGCTCCATGCTCATGCGCAATTGGCGAATTCTCCATTCCAACGGCAGATTTAGCGCCTTTAAAGTATTTTTCCCAATCACACCATCCGCATTCAAACTATGTTGAATTTGAAATGCTTTGATCGCATTGACTAATTCCTCGTCGTAAACAAGACTGTCACTAGGCGCCACATTGTAAGCTTCACTTCCTTCAACCACATACGCTTGCGCAATCCTTTGGCGTAGTAATGCGACCACTTGATCGGTTGTATTCGGACGTAAAGACGGTATATCAGGAATTTTTACCCAATCCGTGTCGTTGCTAATCTGCTGATAGCGAATTAACGTTTGTTTGAGCTGTTGATAACTCGCGTGCTGTGGAATCAAATCATTTAACGCTTGTATCAGGTCAGATTGAAGCGCCTTCCGCAAAAAATCCACCGCATCAAATGTAGGTTGCGGAATATGCCAATCCGGATCGGCGCTGCTTGCTGTCAGCCGACCACGTGCCAAATCTTTTGCCAGCATCAAGATTGATTGCGTCGTTTGTAGCTCTAATGCGAGTGCTTCTGAAAAGGCATGCTCCACTTGTTCTTTCAATAGCAGCAATTTTGGCAATTGATAATCACGACTATCCAATCCTTCTTTATCTGCATTTTCAATAAATTCCAGTACGGTTTCTAATAGAGGCAGAGGCGATGTTTTTTCATGTAAGAACCAGACTGGCTGAAAATTACGTGCTTTGTAAAAACGCAGCAAATCGACTGCATCATTCTTGTCTGCTGAATTAATGCGCGTTTCTGTAGATAATTTTTGTTGCAGCATTTTGCTATCCAAAGCAAACGCTTTCAACAAGCAAGGATTACCCAACAACAATAAGCAGCAAGTAAGGCGTAATAGCCAGCAATGAGGTTCAATTCGTAAATACTGCATGCATCAATTCCTTAACTGAATAAAATCAAGGCCAACAAAAAATACTGTCTGTTTATTTTTTAACTTAGCAATCCCGTTTTACGATTTCAAGATTTAATAAGCAGCATACAGATCGAATAAGAGGATCACTATTTTACTATCGTTCTGATAGGTGCGTTACGGCTAAATAAGGATATTCAACGCTGCTTATTACGAGATTGCCTATCAAGGAGATCAGGAATTTATTACCCAATAGTTAGTAATTTGTTGAAATAAAATCGTCAAAGAACACTTAGAAAACCCTCACATTCCATTTGCTGCACTATCCGATGCCAAAAATATCCATAGATCAAATTGCGCCAGCTTCGCAATCGCCTCGTTTGTTCCACTGAAGACAAAATCATCACTATAACCGTCATAGCGAAACCGAAATGAAATTTACGATATAGCGCTGCCAAGGATGCATGATAAACCTTAAGTTTGTAACGGTTTCAGTCGGTCTCTGATCTGTATTGTGAATGCATTAATTGAATACTAACTTGCTGATTCATACAGCAAGAATAGTGTACACTAGCATCGTGTACACAACTTTAGAAAAGGTGTTGCTGATGAAGAACATTACCTTAAGTGCAGACGACAAATTGATAGAAGCCGCCCGCGCCCGCGCCCGTGCTGAGCAGACCACACTCAACGAACAATTTCGCCGTTGGCTGACTGATTATGTACGGCAGGAGCAAAAAATCGAGTCCGCAATGGCATTGATCGAGGCATTGCAGGGACAAGTGCGAACTGGTGGCCGTAAATTCACGCGAGATGAAATGAATGAGCAGTGAGTTTATCGATACCAATGTTTTCATCTACTTATTTGACGAAATCGATGAACGCAAACGCACAGTCGCAAAACAACTGATTCAACAGGCACTGGAAACACGCAGTGCCTGCATCAGTTATCAGGTCATCCAGGAAACACTCAATGTTATGACTCGCAAACTGCCATCGCCAATGAGCGCTGAAAATGCTCAGCACTTTTTGGAACAGATTCTGATCCCATTGTGGCAAGCCATGCCCAGCTCGGCGCTTTATCAGAGAAGCCTTGAACTTCAGTCACGCTATGGTTTTAGTTTTTACGATGCCTTAATCGTCGTGGCAGCACTCGAATCCGGTTGTACCCGCTTATACACAGAAGATTTGCAGCATGGACAACAGGTCGATGGATTATTGATTGAAAATCCGTTTCGTGAGTAAAAACTGAAAGGTTTCAGTTTCAGTTTCAGATGGAAACACGCCATAAGACATTAGATTTGCGGTTGATATAACTTAACGTTAATGATTTGACTCAATATTCTGAAATACTTGTCAAACGAAAATACTTCGCAGCGGTTTTCTTTGGCATTCTGCGCAATGATGAGATCATCTAATTCGATGGACTTGCTACCGGACGCGAAAATAATCGATCCAGACAGATGTGTCGAACAGTGCGGCCATCACTGGCGCGCTCGTACTTCATCCAGATCAATATTCAATTCGATTTTTCCCTTGAATTGCTTAAGTTCCGCAATTCTTGCTTTCCGAATTAACTCTTCTAACAATAACACGATAACGGCTGTTTTGGTTTCGGAATGGGTTACGCACATTGCCTCATTTACCAAATTTTCGGGTAGTTCTCATGATGCTTCCTTCCGCGATGCATACAAGCATAGATAATTATGCGGCTAGTGTTTGAGCTGAGCGAAGAGCGAGACCTCTCCTTCACAGCACTAGATTCATATCGATATCAATGCCTGATGCCTTCAACTCGCGCGCAAGCTCTAGGCGCCATGCGCCACAGTCGTCCACTACGACGAAGGCCACACCGGAGTAGTCAGACGGTATCTCGACATCACCCATGTGGAGTGCTGTGACCCTGTTCCGAGACAACTTGCCGAGAAAGTACCCGAGTTCCAAAATCACGTTCTGCCTCGCTCGAGGCCGCTGTTGTTCATAGGGTGCTATGGACCATTCCTCCGCGGTCGTCCGGGGTTAGTAATACCACCGCGTAGCCGACGTCTGCGAAGTCGACGAATTTTTCGATGATCGTCCGCCCAAAGCTGGGCTGTTCACCAAGCACCACCGGTTCAAGCTTCAATTTCGCCAAGAAGCGAGCCACCTCATGGAGGAGGCCATCATGATGACCATGTACGAGGAAAACACGTCGACTCACTGGTACAGCAACTGACGGCTGGGAAGGAAGCTTTCCACTCAGCGAAAGCTCGGTTTCAAGTAGTTCGATAAGGCTTCGAAGTCGACAGATCTTCGATTGGAGCGACTTGGCGTTGTGTTGCTCCAACCACTCCTGGTCAGCGTTTATCGGGAAGCTTCCGTACTTACCGATGTTCACAACCGTACTCACGTTGGGCGAGTAGTTGCCGAATGCCTTAGATAAAAAGTTCTTCGTGAGAAGCTCCCAGGAATTTAAGGCATCTGACCTAATAGGGCGTGAGGCGAGCATCTCTTCCGCACGCTGAATCTGCTGATTCAGGAGGCGGATTCCATCAGTAGGCGAAATCTCTGGAATGCCTATGGGAGGTGGAGTGGGCGGTTTTCGAGTAGCCATAATTCAGAACGAGAGGTGAAACTAGAATTAGACATCCAAAATGACGCAATATAATGCGTCATGAATAAAATTCATCTCAGAAATCAACATGCCACTTCTTTCCTTTCCATGAAAACGCGTCAATTCGATTTTCAATATAACATACAAGCTGAAACCGTAAGTCAGTGGAAAAATCATTTCCTATCATTCACTCCCAATTTCTGAATCAATTCCTTAATTCGCATCACGCGCTTACTGACATCCACAATCTGCACTTGAATTTTTAATCGATCTTGTCCCGCGAGCGAGTATTCTCGACTACTTTGAATCAATTGGATAATTTTTATCGGATCGATCGGCGGATTAGCAATAAACTGGATTTGGATGCTGTCCGAACTGGCATCAATACGAGTTATGCCGAGTGGTTTCGCAGTGATACGCAGGCGGTGGCAATCGAGCAGGGCGCGCGCTGGGTTGGGCAGCAAACCAAAGCGGTCGATCAGCTCTCGTTGCATGTCATCCAATTGCTCATCATTGTCACAATTGGCCATACGCTTATACAAAACCAGGCGTTCATGAATGTCGTGACAATAATCTTCTGGCAGCAATGCCGGCACATGCAAATTGATTTCGGTCGCAACACCCAGTGGGTGCTGCATATCCGGCTCCTTACCTTGTTTCAATGATTGAATTGCAGTATCGAGCATGGCGCTGTATAGACTGAACCCAACCTCCTGCATCTCGCCGCTTTGTGACTCGCTCAATACTGCGCCGGCACCACGAATCTCCAGATCGTGCATGGCCAGATAAAAACCGGCTCCTAACTCTTCCATCATTTGGATAGCTTCTAACCGTTTTTTCGCTTGCGACCCGAGTGCTTCTTCCGCAGGAGTCAACAAATAAGCATACGCCTGATGATGCGACCGTCCAACGCGACCGCGTAATTGATGCAACTGCGCCAAACCAAATTTGTGCGCGTTGTTGATGATAATGGTATTGGCACTGGGAACATCAATACCTGTTTCGATAATGGTGGTGCATAGCAAGATGTTGAAGCGTTGTTGATAAAAATCGCGCATGACATGCTCCAGTTCGCGCTCCGGCATTTGTCCATGAGCAATGCGGATACGCGCTTCTGGTAGCAGATTCGCCAGTTTTTCATACATCAGTTGGATGGTATTGACTTCATTATGCAAAAAATAAATCTGTCCACCACGTTTCAGTTCGCGTAAACAGGCTTCGCGGATGATGCCGAGTGAAAAGCTACTGACAAAAGTACGAATCGCCAAGCGACGCTGTGGTGCGGTGGCGATAATGGAAAAATCACGCAATCCTTCCAGTGACATCGCCAAAGTGCGCGGGATCGGTGTCGCAGTCAGGGTCAATATGTCGACTTCAGCGCGCAGTTTCTTCAGTTGCTCTTTCTGCCGCACACCGAAGCGGTGTTCTTCGTCTATGATGACCAACCCGAGATTTTTAAAGTGCACGTCTTTCTGGATCAGTTTGTGCGTACCGATGATGATATCGATTTCGCCTTTGGCAAGACCAGCAATTGCTTGGGTTTGTTCTTTTGCAGAACGGAAACGCGATAACTCGGCAATTTTGACCGGCCACTGGTCAGCAATCAAACCAAACCGGTCGGAAAAATTTTGGAAATGCTGTTCAGCAAGTAACGTCGTTGGAACCAAGACAGCCACCTGTTTTCCATCGGCCACTGCGACAAAAGCTGCGCGCAGCGCCACTTCTGTTTTACCAAAACCCACATCGCCACAAATCAATCGATCCATCGGCTTGCCGGAAGTTAAATCTGCTATGACCGAATGAATGGCTGCAGCCTGGTCAGCGGTTTCCTCAAAACCAAATCCTTCGGCAAACGCATCGTAATCATGTTGCCGGATCGTAAACGCGTGACCTTCGCGCGATGCACGTTGGGCATACAAATTCAACAGCTCTGCAGCGGTATCACGCACTTGCTGCATGGCTTTGCGCTTGGCCTTGTCCCATTGGCTATTGCCGAGCTTGTGCAGCGGTGCCGATTCGGGCGCCGCACCACTATATCGCCCAATCAAATGCAATTGCGAAACCGGAACGTAAAGTTTGTCACCCCCTTCATATTCCAGCGACAAAAATTCGCTTAATTCCCCAGGCGCGCCTTCGCCGACATCCATACTCACCAAGCCGAGGTAACGGCCGATGCCATGCTGTTCATGCACCACCGGATCTCCCGGTTTGATTTCGGAAAGATCACGTAAAATATTGTCGGTTGAAGTAACTTTGCGCGATTCCCGCTCACGGCGACCATGTATATGCGTGGCATACAGCTCGCTTTCAGTGACAAAGGCCAAGCGCTGCTGTGACAAAACAAATCCACTGTGCAACGATGAGACGCTCAGCATAAAAGATTGTGGGCTGTCGATAAATTCTTGATAATCCTGGCAGTTATCAGGATGCAGGCCATATTGATTTAAGTATTCGGCAATTAATTCCCGCCGACCAATGCTTTCGGCCAATAGCAAAATGCGCCCACCGTTGTGCGTAAACTGTGCAACAAATGCCGCCAGTTTTTCCAGTGGATTTTCTGCGTGCCGATTGATTTGGATGGAGGATAACGCTTCGCTGGCAAAGCTTTTTGTTTGCTTGGCATCCGTTTCTCGTGAAAGCACTTCGATGCGAGCATACGGTTTTATCTGCGCAAAAAAACTGTCGCTGGGCAAAAACAATTCAGCCGGGGGCAATAAAGGGCGCTCAATGTCGGCTCGCAACAACTGATAACGGGATTGTGTATCGCGCCAGAATTCATCAATCACTGAATGCACATCTTGATGCAAACAAAGCAAAGTTTCTTTGGTAAGATAATCAAATAGCGTCGCAGTTTGCTCAAAAAACAAGGGCAAATAATATTCGATGCCTGCGGGTGTTAGGCCTTTGCTAATGTCTTTATAAATTTGTTTCTTAGAAGGATCGCCTTCAAATTGTTCACGAAACTTGCCGCGGAAAAAAGTGCGACCTGCTTCATCCAACGGAAATTCCCGCGCAGGCAATAGGCGAATTTCCTTGACCGGATAAATACTGCGCTGTGTATCGACATCGAACGTACGAATAGTATCGATCTCATTATCCAGCAAATCAATACGATAAGGCAGCGAACTGCCCATCGGAAACAAATCAATCAAGCCGCCCCGAACACTGTACTCGCCCGGTGAAAATACTTGTGTCACATGCGTATAACCGGCAAATGTCAGTTGGCTACGCAGCTTAGATAGATCCAGTTTTTCTCCTTGCTTCAAGAAAAATGTGTGCGCCGCCAGAAATTCACGCGGCAACATGCGGTACAACGCTGTCGTCACCGGTGTGATCAACACATCGCATGCGCTATTCATGACTTGATACAAGGTTGCCAAACGCTCCGACACCAGATCATGGTGCGGCGAAAAAACATCGTAAGGTAAAGTTTCCCAGTCCGGAAGCAAATATGTTTTGAGTTGCGGCGCAAAATAGGGAATTTCTTCCAATAAACGCTGCGCATCCAGCGCATTCGCCGTGATGATGGTAATGGGTTTAGCTTTCTGCGCAATTTGGGCAAAAAATAACGCGTCTGCGGAACCCGAAAAATTGGTATAACGCGTTACGGTGCCAATCGCCGGCAATTGCAATGATTGCATGATAAATTATGACGTGCTTGTGCAGAAAATACTACGCAAGGAACAATGTTTGCGGATTAAATCACCATTATAGGACAGTTCGGTGGATTTACTGCGCACTACGTGAATTAAAGCCTGATGGATGCTTGTTTAAATTATTCATACGCAAGCTGCTATCGGCCAGATCAGGATTCTTTGCCAAACTCCTTATCAAGCACGATCATTTTATCGAAATCAATCCAGCAAGAACGAGTTTGACTGAAGATCAAAGTGGTGCGATTTTCAATGAGCGTTTTTAATGCGTGTAACGTTGCCTCTGTATTGAGTTCATTTGCATCAAAAACCTCATCCAAGATAATAATGGCCGGATTTTTAAGTAACGCGTGTGCAATCGCGATTTGCAAGCGCTCCATTTTTCCGATTTCAATACCATTATTGCCCACTTTGGTTTGCAAGCCATCGGGCATTTCTTTAACGAAAGCATTGCATCCAGAAGCTTGCACAGCGGATGTTATTTGGGCTTCGTTTGCACATTGCATCGCGCCATAAGCAATATTACCAGCGATTGTTTCATCGAGAAGCGCGCTGTTTTGAGATATCAAAGCGATGTTTGCGTAGAGATTGTCAATTTTGATATCGTTCAGCAAGTAATCATCCAGTAATATTCTTCCCGATGAAGATTGCTCTAAGCGTAACAGTAAATCAATGAACTTATTTTTTACAGGCTCGGAATACCCCGTGAAAACAACTTTCTCACCCGGTTGGATAGTGAAATTTAAGGTAAAGTCATGCTGTTCTGTGTGACCAAATGGAATGTGTTCGAATTGCAATTTTCCTCGAACGGGCCGTACTAGCAAAGTTCCCGTATCCTCCTCAGATGCCTGATCGAGAAAAGAGAAAACGGATTCCAGATGCCTTCTATCATGCGTTAAGCTCACAAAAATACTGGTCATCCGGTGCATGCTGATGCATAACATTGAAATTGCAACAATCACAGCGAGTACTTGGCCAAGATACATTTGATTATGTAATATTTGCAATGCAAACAAATAGACACTCAGGGCGACAACCCCTATCACAATGATTTCGATTATTAACTGGATGATTGTCTGCATCACCACTTTTTGTCGATTACTCGAAAAAACAGCTGTCACTGCTTTTTCAAAACGTTGATTTTCGCGCTCCTGTCCTTGGCCTAACCTTATTCCTTTATGGTTTTGAATCGATTCAACGAGGGGTTGTGTTAAATTTTTAAAAGACTTTCGGCTCTTTTGGTTGAGTTTGTTGAGCTGATCATTGGCGATTTGATACAGCAAAACGATTGCTGATAACAGTAATAACACCAACAGCAATGAATCTCGATGCAAGTAATATAGGCAGACCAATAATCCGAGAATGATCAAAGATTCTTTAATCAACAACACCAACTTTTCGATCGTAACCAAGCTGATTTGGGAGGTGTGATGAAATAAACGATCGATCCTTTTACGATCTGCAAAATGACGATATTGACTCGCCGGCAATGTTAGAAGCTTGATAAAAACTTCGCCGTGAAAAGCAGTACCCAGTCTACTCGTCAACACATGCATGAGATGACTGCCCGCATAGCGGGCTACCCATCGAACCAGACATAGCACAAGCATTGCAAATAACACCTCTTGCGCTAGCGCCCAATCTTCCAGAATCATTGCGCTGTCAAATAAGAGTCTAATTACAATGGGTAATAGCGCTATTACAACAGCACTTATAAAAAAAACCAATAGCAGCCATGCAAGCAACTTCCACTGGCCCGTGAGTCTTTTTGCTAACCGCTGATACGCTTGTGGTAAATTCATCATGCGACAATTTTACATTAACACGATGTAAAACCCAGTTTCGCAATTATCCTGGTTGCGAGTGCAAATATAGTACAATCCTTCATCGCTATTTGTTTAATGATTTATTCAATACACAAAAGCTGATCGATCAATGAGTAAATATCAAAATTTTTATTTATGTCCATCCCGAACAATTTAGGTACCGCAAAAAATACCCAGGAATCCATTCTTCCAAAACGCAAAGGAATTGTACTTGCCGGAGGCACCGGAACACGACTTTATCCCATTACGCAGACGGTATCAAAACAATTGCTTCCGGTGTTTGACAAGCCGATGATTTACTATCCTTTGAGCACACTGATGCTGGCGGGTATTCAGGATATTCTGATTATTTCAACACCACACGATGTTGGCCATTACCAAAGACTTTTAAACGATGGCAATCAATGGGGGTTGAATATTTCGTACGCCGAGCAACCATCGCCAGATGGCCTTGCGCAAGCATTGATCATTGGCGAAACGTTTATTGGTAACGATTGTTCCGCATTGGTATTGGGCGATAATATTTTTCACGGACATGATTTTCATCATTTACTGACACGTGCCATGGCGCGTACCACAGGCGCTAGTGTTTTTGCCTATCATGTACATGATCCTGAACGTTACGGTGTGGTTGAGTTCGATACACAAGGTCATGTCATTAATCTGGAAGAAAAACCCCAAAAACCCAAATCACACTATGCCGTAACTGGCTTATATTTTTATGACCAATATGCATCAGAATATACCAAGAGCCTTAAACCATCGGTGCGTAATGAACTGGAAATCACCGACTTGAATAGAATTTATCTTGAAAAATCGGCTTTGCATGTAGAAATCATGGGGCGAGGTTATGCTTGGTTGGATACCGGCACACCGGAGTCTTTACTGGATGCAAGCCAATTTGTTGCTACGATTGAAAACCGGCAGGGTCTCAAGATTGCCTGTCCCGAGGAAATAGCATTTAAGCAAGGCTGGATAAACGCCGAACAATTGGACCGCTTAGCACAACCATTGGCTAAAAACGGTTACGGACAATATTTATTAGCAGTTTCAAGGCGTGAATTTTAGCCTGATAGTCAATACCATAAAATGAACGCAACGCCACTGTCCATTCCTGAAGTAATATTGTTTGAACCGCGTGTTTTTGGTGATGCACGGGGGTTCTTTTTTGAAAGCTTCAATCAACGTCAATTTGAATCAGCAGTCGGCCAATCCGTCTGCTTTTTGCAAAACAATCACTCACGCTCTGTACAAAACGTATTACGCGGCCTGCACTATCAGATCAAGCAACCACAAGGAAAACTGGTGCGCGTAGTGATCGGAGAAGTATTTGATGTGGCGGTAGATATCCGCCGATCATCAGCGACCTTCGGGCAATGGGTGGGCGCAAACCTCAGTGCCGAAAACAAAAAACAACTCTGGGTTCCGCCCGGATTTGCGCATGGATTTGTTGTGTTATCAGAATTTGCCGAATTTTTGTATAATACGACTGATTATTGGGTACCCGAGTATGAACGTTGTATTGTATGGAATGATCCGACGTTGAATATTCAATGGCCGATGATGAACGCCGCACCGGTGCTTTCCGATAAAGACGCTCGGGGTGTTACCTTGGACGTTGCCGAGGTCTATGATTAATCCCTTGAATGGCTAAGCAAAAAACCGTTTATTCTTGTATCGAATGCGGCGGACAAACGCTTAAATGGCAAGGGCAATGTATGCATTGCCAAGCATGGAATACCTTAATTGAAACGATCGCTGAAAAATCTGTATCGCGCTTTAGTCCTCCCGCCGCAATCAGCCAAGTACAGAATTTAGGTGCGGTAGAAGCACGTGAAGAGCCGCGTTTCCCCACTGGAATTGATGAGCTTGATCGTGTGCTTGGTGGCGGTTTGGTGCAGGGTGGCGTTGTATTATTGGGCGGCGATCCAGGAATTGGCAAATCAACGTTGCTGCTGCAAGCCCTATCGAATATGTCGGCACACCATTCGGTGTTGTATGTGAGCGGTGAAGAATCAGCACAGCAAGTTGCGTTGCGTGCTCGGCGTTTGGCATTGAATGTGCAAGCCGTACATTTGTACCCCGAAATTCAATTGGAAAAAATACAAGCCGTGCTGGTAGAACGCAAACCTGCGGTTGCTGTGATCGATTCGATTCAAACCATTTATTCCGAAGTGTTGCAATCGGCACCCGGTTCAGTCGCGCAAGTACGTGAGTGTGCGGCACAATTGACGCGATTGGCCAAAGCCAGCGGTACTTGCATTATTCTGGTTGGGCACGTCACTAAAGAAGGCGCGTTGGCTGGGCCGCGCGTACTCGAGCATATGGTTGACACCGTATTGTATTTTGAAGGCGACATGCATTCCAGTTATCGCATGATTCGCGCGTTCAAGAACCGCTTTGGCGCTGTCAATGAGCTTGGTGTATTTGCCATGGGTGAAAAAGGCTTACGTGAAGTCAAAAATCCTTCGGCACTGTTCCTTTCGCATCACGATGCACAAGTCACGGGGTCTTGTATCATGGTGACACAAGAAGGCACCCGCCCGTTGTTAGTTGAAATTCAGGCATTGGTCGATGAAACGCACTCTCCAAGTCCGCGACGCTTATGTGTGGGGCTTGAGCAAAACCGTTTGGCAATGTTACTGGCAGTATTACACCGTCACGCCGGAATTCCTTGTTACGATCAAGATGTATTCGTCAATGCGGTTGGTGGTGTGAAAATCAATGAACCCGGTGCTGATCTGGCTATTGTGTTGGCAATCGTCTCTTCCTTGAAAAATAAGCCGATCGCTGAAAGGACCGTCGTGATGGGTGAAATTGGTTTAGCCGGCGAAATTCGCCCGGTACAACGGGGCCAGGAAAGATTGAAGGAAGCCGCAAAACTCGGCTTCAAGCGGGCGATCGTACCAATGGCTAACAATCCTAAACAACCGATTGCAGGCATTACGGTGATCCCAATAGCACGCATTAGGGATGCCGTAACACACATGCATTGATGGCCACAAGCCCCATCGGAAAACGATATCCATGAATCGGCAACTTTGGCTAGTCACAGTGATATCGTTCATAGTGATTAGCGCTGCATGGGCACTACCGCCCACATCACAATCCCTGAATTACCATGAATTTGCCGATCAACGCAGTTTTATGGGTATTCCCAACTTCAATGATGTCGTTTCCAACCTGGCCTTTTTGTTCAGCGGCGGAGCTGGCTTAGTGTTGCTGCTGCGCATTTATCAACGCCCTTCACAAAAAACATTCCAGCAACGCGAGGAATGTGTCCCTCATGGATTATTGTTTTTAGGCGTGGTCGCAACTACGTTTGGCTCTAGTTATTACCACTGGATACCGGATAATGATCGTTTAATGTGGGATCGATTACCAATCGCCATCTGTATCGTTGCCTTATTGTCTGCAACATTCATGGATCGCATCAGTGTCAGAATCGGTTTATGGCTATTGCCACCGCTTGTTCTTTTGGCCATAGTAAGCGTGTTATATTGGTATTGGACCGAATTGCAAGGCGTTGGCAATTTAAACTTATACATCGTCACACAATTCTATTCGATTCTATTGATGCTGTGGATTAGCTTCCGATTCCCATCGCGTTATACGCATGGCAGCTTTATCTACGCCGTCGTTGCTTTATATGGATTGGCAAAAGTAGCTGAAACGCTCGATGGGGAAATTTTTACCTGGACCCATCACTGGATCAGCGGGCATACCCTCAAACACTTGATCGCAGCCTATGCGGTATATTGGATCGTACGCATGCTGAGCAAAAGAAACATTGAAACGAGAAAGCTCTGTTGATCTTACAAAGGGCAACACTGCTAAATACCCATAGTTGCGTTGCCTTTTTGCCATATGTGCGCACTTTACTTAAGTCATCAATTCCTAAGTCATATGAGCTTGACCAAAAATCCGGACTCACGTACATTTCACGTTAATAAAAAAGGTTATTTATTCTTCTTATGCTCTCGAAGGAGACTCGGCTATGTCGCTCGTATCAAGATGGTTCAGAGAGAATACTCGTCTTCAAACATGCCTAGTGTCTGACCCTGCTCACGTCGTCATGGGCGACTCCGGCGATCATGTATCGCTCATTCAGGAAGCGCTCCAGGTACTGGAAGGAGCCAAAATCTCACGGGAAGATCTAACCGCGGGGGTCTATGGCAGGTCGACGGCCGCCGCAGTTCTCGACTTCAAGAAGAAGAGGGGCATCGTCAACCACGCCTACCAGACAACTCCGGACAACATTGTAGGCAAGATGACGATCCGGTCACTCGACGAAGAGATCGCCGCGCGCGAGCGGCAAAGGTCAAATTTGCTGCAGGCCTTCAAGGTTCCGTCACCGCCACTGGGGGTCATCGTCTCGCAAAGCCACTTGCTCCCTAACACGTGGGCGAGTCAGGTCGAGAAGGCTCACAAGAACCTTCTGAAGAAGAGGCGATCTCCGGGAACCAGCCCGGAGACCGCCGTGAGGGGACTTCAGATGCTCATCAGGGAAGCAGGTGCGGGTGGACTGCTGATCTTTGCCGTCGGACACGGGGTCTTGGAGCGGGATTTCCGGGCAAGATTCCCGACAAACGGCGGCTTCGACCTGGCCGACCACGCACTGCTGCGGATCGGCGGGGTGGGATCGAGCGATGACCCGCAGATATTCACGAACGTCTTTTACAACGACAAACCACCAGCAGGGTCCACGCTCAAGTTCTCAGAGAAGGAAAACGACGAACGGGTCCGTCCAGCGGGGTTCGCCCGGCGCCTGAAGAACTTCGCGCTCTTCGAGAGCCTGTCCCAGACGTTCAGGGAGTTGAAACCACTGGTTGTCCTGCTGACGTGCCGCGTCGGTTCATCGCGCGATTTCATACAGAAGGTGTCGAACGTCTGGCAGACCCCAATTCTCACCTACAACGATTTTATCACCTACGAAGGCGCTGTTCTGAACGGCAAATTGCTGCGGGTGCGTGCGATCCTTGACCGCGACAGTGGGAAGTCCGGAGCGGTCAATCCCGGCACGAACACGACGTTCTCGGAAACTATGATTCCACTCTCCATCCGGGACATGACCCTGTTTTTTCCGAGGTAAACGAATGCCCAGAGAAATTCCGTTTGCGCGTGCCTGCCAATTCATCTCAAACCAGAATTTTTACTTGGCAGCGCTTATCTGATCGCTGAATTTCTGAGTAAGCTCTCTATCGTCAGATAGGACATGGTCAGGAGGCAGTGGCTGCAAAAGCGGGGGTAAGTATCCTCAGTGGCCGCAGGATTGAGAAAGGCGTTCGGGTGGAGAAGTCGCAACGGCATGGCGAGCAACAGCAAGGTCATGGTAAGGCTGTCATTTTTTGCCAATCGATGCCTGCCAGGCACCAGGGGTTGTCCGATTTTACCCGACCGCACACGGCAATTACGATCGTAGGTAAGCCATTTGATCACCTGCTGTATCAGAGTTTCTCTTGGCATATAGCCATTGGCGTGCTGTTCATATTATCCAGGGCGATTCAGACCTCCGGTTTTTCCGGAGATAATTTAGCTGTTTTCAAAACACCGCTTGTGATATCACTTTATGATGATAAACCTCCCATCTTCTCCGTTTTAAGCGAACGCCGAATTGAGATTTCCTTGGTAAGTGCATAGACCACGGGAAACACGATCAATGTTAGTACGGCAGCGGAAACCATACCTCCCACCATCGGGGCAGAAATGCGCCGGATCACTTCGGAACCTGTGCCACTGCTAAACATAACCGGAAGCAGGCCCAAGATACTTCCTGCGATGGTCATCATCACGGGCCGTATTCGATATACCGCCCCTTGCACTACCGCTTCGTAAAGATCCTCGACGGTGACTTTGCTGCCAGCAGCTTCACGTTTTTTAGTCACATCATTGAGTGCTTGATCAAGGAATGTGATCATGATCATTCCCGACTCAGCCGCAATGCCGACGAGGCCGATGAAGCCAATCGCTGC
>ERZ1292633.1697-Hain-H41-02um-R1-1697-length-23510-cov-4_pt1 | contig 23510 bp, 18 predicted proteins | sample MGYA00564406_ERZ1292633 | MGnify/ENA primary metagenome ERZ1292633 (study PRJEB36523, sample SAMEA6512639) | groundwater metagenome | collected 2019-01-08 | study: AquaDiva: Metagenomics assemblies of 32 groundwater samples | reverse complement strand
ATGCTGCGGGCTGCAGCGCGCGCGCTGGCTGCACTCGACACCATGGGAGGGGTCCTGCGATGACCGGTATCGAATGGATCGTCCTGTTGCTTGTCGTTCTGCTCGGCGCCTATGCTTTCAGGCGCAGCGCGAGTCCCGGCAGCAGCGAAGAAAGCTGGCTGCCTCGGGAGTTGACGGGCGCGTCCTTGGTATATGCCGAACGGCGCTTTGTGTCCCAGCGTCTGGGTTTGATTGCCCGCATCGATCGGGCCTATTGCAGCAACGGCCACCTGACATTGGTTGAACTTAAAACCCGCGCGTTCTTTTTGGCGTACGAGTCCGACATCATCGAATTGTCGGTTCAACGCCTGGCGGTGCAAGATGAAACGGGCGACGAGGTGGAGCCTACCGCCTTCGTGTTGGTGCGGCACAGCCAGTCCGAATCTTGGCGCACGATTCCCGTGAGTCTGCTGGACGAGCCCGCCGTGATGGAGCTGGTGCAACGTTATCAGACCTTGAGGGGCGGCCAGTTTGACAATCTTCGTCCTGCGCACAGCCCGACCATGTGCGCGCAATGCGGGCATTTCGATCACTGTGCCACCCTGTACGGTGACCGAAAACGCACGACGGCCACGGCTTTTCGTTGATTGATCGATCGGTAAATAGGTATATAGGTCTATATGCCTTACGCAAGGCGGACCATCCGACCGATCCCGCGCCGATTCCATGCACTCCAGATTCGCCGTTAGACTGGGTGCACCCGTCGTGAGTGGCGACCCCATCGCCAGGGGAAATGAATGAGTACTCGGAAACCATCACCCTTGCTTTATCCAGAGACTTTGAGCGTCCGGCTGCCTGACAAGCTCTACAGCCGCCTGTCCAGCGCCAAGCCTTTGGACTCCATCGAGCAAAGCATCGTGCGCCAGATCTACGGCATCGCCCCTCACATCCATTTGCAGCGTTCGTGGTGGTCGAAGGCTTTGCTCTGGATTTTTCGCAACAGTATTTTTTCGCTGCGCGCCAATGTGGCGCGCGCCGCCAGGCTTCTGCAGGGCGCGCAGACCTATGAAGGTCGGCAACTGATTTTCAAAAACCACATTGTCGGGATTGCGCAGAGTTTCGAGTACAGCCCGCAAACCGACCTGGCCTTGACGCGGCTGACTCGGGTCTGCGATCCCAAAATGCTGGACCGTCTGCAACGCTGCAGGGTTGATTTGATTCTGGCGGCGCTGACGCTAGGATTGACCGACTTGGCATCGGTGACGCGACTTTGTGAGCGCTTGCGGTCGCCGTCAATTCACGCGAACATCGTTCTTCAACTGGTTGACGAAGGATTCGTGACGACGCCTGAGGAACTGGCGGCGCTCAAGGAACTCAACTGGCCTGCGCGTTGGCACAGCATCGATTTCGCGCCCATCAAGGATTGCCTGAGCGCATTTGTCGAACATGACTTGGCCGTCGCCGGTGCTTTGCCTCATGTGATCCAGCATGCAGAACATCTGGCTCCTTACCGCTTACAGGAAACCTTGAATTTGTTGCGAGCGCGCGGCTTTCCGCTGGAGCCTCTTGTGAAACCCGTCCTGGATGCCATGGGGCAAACCCGTTGGCAGGCCGATCCACTGAGCTGGCGCTATGTCCTGGACGTGATTCAGGTTCAAGACGTCGAGGAATTGCTGATGTTCATCCCGCTGCTGACCCGTCGCGCGGTTCCGCCACCAGCGCTCGTTGGAGCCATGCGCGAGTTGGGGGCGCGCACAAGTGATCTCGCGGCCTGTCAAGAAGTCTTATGCGAGGTCACGAACGTCCAGGACTTCATCGAACGTCTGAAGCTCTTGCTGGCCCATGGATTGAGCTATGAGCAGCTTGGCCGAACCCGATGCTACCTCCTCAGAGAATCGCAACAGGCGCTGGTTGCCCATCTGCGCCATTTGGCAGACCATGGCCTAGCCCGCGCCGACACACTTGTCTTGTTCGAAACCTTGTTTGGTGCCACCGGAGAGACCTTGCGCGTCATTCTGGACTTGACGGTTCCCAGGCTAGCTGGCGAACCTCCATCGGCCGTTCTGCAATGGAAGCAAAGGCTAGACAAAACCAAGGCCCAGTTGCTGAGCCTGCGCTACCTCTCCGACCATTTGAGCGTGCCTGATTTGCACGCCTTGACCCAGGCTTTGCGTCCCGCCGAAATGTCCCGTGGTTTGCTGCGCTTCCTGATCGAAGACAAGGGTTTCGCATCCGTCCATCAGCTCTCCGACTGGTACTACGGCCCTGGTTGGGGCGCCAAGGAATTCCGCGATGATTCGCTGGATGGCCTCACACGCATCCTGGTGGAAGACGCCTACAAGCGAGGCACGATTGCGCTCTTGCCGGGCAACGTCCACATGATGGTTCAGGCCATCTGGGCCATCACCGACCAACGCGAGGTACTCGAATGGAAATACCCGGAAACGCCCCCCAGTATCAGCGACCGGGCGCAGGTCAGGCAGACCCTTCGTGTCCGCGTCGAAATAGAAGTGGCCCAAGCACTTCCCCAATGCCTGGCCTTGAACGCCGGGACCATCTTGCCCAGCTTGCTCTGCGCGCTGGTTATGGGTTCGCCAGATCCTGAGCAACTGCTGTACGAAATTCGATCACTCAACACCGACTTGGCGACGGGTCGAGGCCCGACCACCACCGAAATCGATTCCATCTCCGAAGAGGCTGTTGCGCTGATGTACGAGGTCAGCCCTGACGCTGTACAGCATTGGTGGTCAAAGGTTTGTGGCCAGGACTCGCATATTCAGTCCTGGGCGCTACGACAGGACTACGCCATGCAATGGTCCAGTATGGAGCGGTATTGTCCAAAGGACAAGGTGTTTCGTCCGCGTGCGTTTGAGTCGCTCGCCTTGGCCGTGCGCATGGCCGGTGCTTTGGAGGGCGCAGCGGCTGAGGAATTGCGCGAGGTCTGCAAGGGATTGAGCCCACGCCGCCTGTCCGACCCCAAAATTGACGAGCGTGGCCTGCATCGCCACTTGGGGATCCTGCTGGCCGTTGCGATGCGCAACACCTCGCCATCGTTCGAGTTGATCAGCCGATTTGAGTCCGCCGCACACCTGGAGCCACAGCAGCCGGATGCCTATGCCAAGGTGCTTGGCCTGATCGACGCGTTCACGACGGATCTGCCCGACGCTGTCCATGCAGGGCTCGATGGGTTTGTGGTTCGTCAGAAACAGGACGACGCGCTATGGCTCGCCCAGCGCATGGGCTATGGCTGGGGGGATCCATCGTCGACGAGATTCGAACTCGGCTGCTTGCCCACCATCCACGCCACCGGTCGTCAATGTCTGGAGACTATGCTTCGTGAAAGTTTGAAGCGTTGCCGCGAAGTCTATTTGCGTTGGCTCAAACGGGAAAAAGCCAAGTTTGTCGAGATCGGGCAAGGAGGAGCCATGCTTCACGTCACCGCAGTCGTGTCCAAGCACCCCGCAGCGTTTTTTGCAAAAGTTGCCGCCAATATCTGCACCTCGGCCAATCTTGCGATGTGGCAGGAAGACCGGCATGCTCATCTGTTGTTCGTCGAACCCGTGGCTAAGCGCATCCTTGGCCTGGCCTATGTTTATCGGCAGGTCATCGCCGCCATTGATCCGGTCCGGCCATGCCTTCTCATCCGTGGCATCAACCCCTCGCCCAAGGCCGTGGCCCGATATGATCCCAGTTCCATCGTCGAGGCTGTCTTGAATGCGGCGGTCCATATCGCGTCGGATGCCGGCTGCGCGGCGTTGGCTATCCCTCAGGACAGCGGGCAGGATTGGTGGTCGAATCGCCGCGAGATCACGACGGCCTTGAAGAAACGGCTGGCCAAAATCGAACCAACCTCGGTAAGCCATACTCAAGCTTGGGCTATTGGTGGGCGGTCTTGCGGTGACTCCATGCGACGGGCGCCGTTTTATGCTTATCAACAAGGAGAGGGCGCTGTGCATGATTTTTACATCTGGTGGCGGAGCCCGGCCTTCCGTGCCCATCCGCAATCCCACTGCGTTGCGACTCCTTCGCTGGAATGCCAAGAGAGACAATTCCAGTCGTGAAACTCGATACCGACAAAATCGATCAAGCCTTGCTGGCCCTGCTACGCCTGGGGCTGCACGATGGGGCGCGGGCCTGGAAGACGTTTGACTGGGACGCCATGTCCCGGTTGCACGATCAAGGCTTTATTTCCGATCCGGTCGGCAAGGCCAAGAGCGTGGTGTTGACCGACAAGGGCTTGCAAGAATCCGAGCGCTTGTTGAAACAGTTGTTTGAAGCGCATCGCGATGCGGATCCTGAGGTTCCGGGCGGCGGTTGACGACGGCCATCGTGTGGTCAATGGCTTGTTGGATTGACGCGCCGGATTCCGGTCATGCCTTGTTCTCAAGAGTCGCTGATGCGCTGCCGGTATCGGGCGTCTTGTGCGTTGGTCGATCACGGGCCGGGTGACGAATGGGAACGGCAGCGCCTGTCAAAGTTTGACTCTCACGCATGGCCTTGAGGTACTCGCGTGCGCGAGCTTCGTCGCGTCCTTGCCTGAACTGGGCCCGCAAGGACTTGAAACGAACGATCCAAGAAAACAAGGTGTGTTGCTTCATTGTCTGAAACGCTCAAGGTCCGCGGTCGCATGCCAGCACCTTGCTGCTGGGCGAACCACCGGGCCAGCGGAGCAGTAAGCCGGTGCGCGGTCGAGCCGAAGTCAAGCGCCCATGCTACCAAATTCACAAAAGCAGAAAACGAGCACCGCTACTGGATCGAGGGTGTGGGGCTCAAGCTCCCCTGCAGCGCGGAGGTGATGGCGTTTTGCGCAGCTTTGCTGAACAAAGCGTAGGTTCCTGAGGTTGGACCAAAATCATAACTGGCGATTCCCCAGGTGCGGAGGATGTACTCGTCCAGGGTCGAGATATCGTCCACCAGGCCCAAAGCCTTGGCTTCAGGGCCGGGCCAAACTTCGCCGGAGCCGTAGTCCACATGGGCGGCCAGGCGTTCGCCACGGCTGGCTTTGACTTCGCTGAGAAATTGCGCGCCCATTTGGTTGACCAGCCCTTGAGCCTTGGCCTCAACCTCTGGCGTCACGGGAGTGAAGGGGTTCAGGAAGGCTTTGAGCTTGCCCGAGGCATAGACCTTTTGCGCCACATCGAATCGGGCGATGGCGCGGTCCAGACGCCAGGGGGCCATGACGGCGCCGATGGAGCCGACCAAGGAATATTTGCCGACGACGATTTTGTCGGCGTGCAAGGCGATCATATAGGCGGCGCTGGCGCCCAGGTTGTTGATGACGGCCACAACCGGTTTGGGGTGCTGGCGCTTGAGCGTATCAATCGTGGTATAGATGCGCTCGGCTTCCACGGGCGCGCCACCGGGGCTGTCGATGGACAGCACCACGGCTTTGACATGGTCGTTGGTGAAGGCTTTGTGCAAAAGGGGCACGAGATGGTCCGCGCTGGCTGGCTCACCCGCCGCAATGGTGCCTTCGATCTGCACCAAGCCGACCACATCACCAAAAGGCCCCCACCTAAAACCTGCCGTGCTCAGGAAGAACAGGAAATAGACAATGCCGAGTACCAAAGGCGTGCCAAAAACCAGTGCCTGAAACACTATGCGCCAGCGCCGCTCGGAGCGGCGTTCGGCGCTGACCAGTTGTTGCGCTATGTCGAAGGATTCGCGTTGGCCGCGCATCTCGCGCAGGACTTCAAGCAGCAGGACATTGGGCTCAGGGGCCAGGGTGCTGCAAGCCATTGCAGCCGTCGGATCAGGAGGGGTGTTGTTCATGATCGCTTCAATCCAGGTTCATGGGATCGTCGATCAACACCTTACTCCCGCGCCGCTTCAAAAAGCTGCGATATACAGGCCGTCTTGAGCCACTTTTGGGCGACCGCGAAGATGGGGGTTGCGCGGCGGCGTTGCCGATTCACGGTTTGAGGGGAGGCGGGCAGTCTTTGCTCCCGCCAAACAGGATGGAAGCCACCGACAACTTGCCGCAGTCCTTATTGGTCTTGGGGTTGGCGACTGGGCGACTGCGATTGGGGCCTTCCAACTGATCGTCAATGTCGGCCAGGCGATTGAAAAACGCTTCGTTGGATTCGCGCGCTTCCATTTCTGCTAACTTGGCTCTGAGTTCTGGCAGCTTGGTGATGGTGCAGCGCAGTTCAAACCCTTGTTCCGCAGTTCGCGAATCGCTGGTGTGATTGACGAGCACTGATGTCCGAGAAACCCCTGCGACCGGGCAAGCCCAATTGGCTAAGTTGGTCATGCTGTTGACATCCGTCGTCATTGACGCAGCACCTTGCAAAATCAATAGTTGACTGTTGGTGCAGTTGGCGGCAACAAACCGGGCTCCCGCCCTTAATAGCGCTTCAGCCTGCAAATTGCTAGGCACGCTAACGGGGATCAGGACTCGCGTTCCGAGTTGATATGTCGTGTAGGGAGCAAGGTCGCATACAGTGTCATCGCTTGCCTTTCCCGCACGAAGCGCAACTGCGCTTGAGGTTAACGGGAGGCAGCAAATCAGCGTGACGCAAAGCAGGCGAATCCCTGGTGGCTTTGGCATGGCCGAACTCCTTGACCAAGCAGGTAACTGAGTATAGGTTTGGGTGCAAGGCATTGGAAGGACGAACACTATGGCATCATCGTGTAAATCACTTGTGTGGTTCGAAGTTGTTACGTTCAGCGCGGCTGTTTTTGGTGTTGATCAGCTACCTGGCATCGTGTTTGCAGCACTCATGATTTGTTTTATGTCAGCTCCATGGGTTTGGGCGTGGTTCACGCAGAAGCAAAAGACAGTCGGGATGCATCAAGAGGTATCTCCGTCGCCATGCTGGGAAGTTGATTCATCTGCTTTGCAAGACTCCGATTTCGAGCACCAGCAACACGCATGCTTTGAACCTGTCTACATACCCGAAGAGTTTCCTGGAGCGGCCTCAATTGGTCACTTTGTTGGTGACGGTACGCTTCGCGGTGCTGCATATGAGCATGAACACTCTCCCAGCCAGAACGACATGCAAAACATGTTCGACAACGACCGGTCGCCAGTCGAACAGATGCTCGAAGATCACCACTGTGCGTTTCCGGATGACTGAGCTTTCCGCTAGTTTTTGCGGTTCAAGAATTGTTTAGCGTTTTCCAGCAAGCGCGTGGCATCGTCCTTGATTTGATTGGCGTTTTTGACAACCTCAGATTTGTTCGAGCTGACCGTGCCGTCTTGATGACGTTTGATTTCGTGTCGTTTGTCAAAGCTGTCATATTCGACTTGCGTCTGGCCCTTGAGTCTGTCCCGGTCATCGGTGATTTCGTGGCGAAGGTCTTCGCGGCCATCGCCCCGATGGGTTGCATCTGTTTCCGCAGCCCGGTTGGATTGGGCGTTAGATGGCGCGGCATGGAGCGGCTTCTTGTCGCCTGTCGGCTTTGTTGTCAGCTTCGCTTGGTTCGTGCGCGCAGCCGTATCAACTGCCGAAGACTGATACTGTGGCTCATTGGCCTGGGCGGCGTGAAGTGCACGCAAATCCTCGGCAGACGAAGGCGCGACGCTACCGTCTTTGAAGTTCCGCGTGGGCGGCAAGGCGTAGGTGGCCAACTCATTCGCCAATGCAATCTGAAGGGCCTGTGTTGAGTTGCCGTATTCCTGCGCCAGTCGCGCATAGCGCACGGCAAAATCGGCATTGGACGGCAATTGAGATTGATCGATGCGGATCGCTTCACCCGAAGTATGGGCCTGGGATAGCCGTTCGGCCAAACTTTGTCGCTGGGCAAAATTCGACTGCGAACTCTCTAGCCGTGATGTAGTGGACGCCAAGCGCGAAGCCAAGTCGTGACCTTCACGTCCCTCAGCGGTCAACGAAGATTGGTAGCTTGTGTCGCGCGTCACGCGATCACTAAAACTTTTGAATGCCTGCAACTGCTCGGTAGACATCGCACCGCGAATCTTTCGTTCATCGGCGCTGAGACCGGACGTGTAGGCCTTATCCAAAGACTGCGACACGCCCGCCTTGAGCGGCGACATGGGAATCGCTGGAATGCCAAAGCTGGCAGCCCATCCGAATCCGACTTTTTGGACTTGACTGGAGGACATGCCGGTCGCCTGAGCGACGCTTTTTGAGATTGAGTCGATTTGATTGGCTTGTTGCCCAATGTCTTCACTGCTTGTGTTGCCGGTGCCCTGCGCGTTTCGCACCGAACTGATCCGGCTGCTTGCGTGATGCACTGCTTCTGTCAATGCCGCACTTTGATCACGTTGGGCCGATACCATTTCACTGTGGGCGGATTCAGCGGATTTGGACGCCTCATTGACCATGCTTTGCGAAACCTCGGCGGACACAATATGGGATGCCACGCCTTCGTTACGCAGCAGGGAAATAGCCGTGCGTCCCTTGCCGTCGGATGTCAACCAACTGCCTTCAAGGTTTTGCTGGCGCGTCACCCAGGGGTTGGAGGTCGACGGGCTGATGACACGCTGATCCATGGTGACGTCGCCCATGCTGGCGTTGCCGAGCGCGGCCTGGTTTGTCGCGCTTGCAACTGTATTTTGCAGGCCGCTCAATCCGCCTGTTAGATGTGTGGCGACGTTGACCAGGCGATTGGCCACGCCATAGGCCAGGAATGGGATGCTGGTCATCAGGAGAGCGACCACCGCCTGGGCGGACACCGCATTGGCGTAAATGGGCGAGGCGGTCTGCATCGACAAGGCTTTGAGTCCTCCGCCGACCTGCGCAGCAGCGGCCTGGTCGAATTGGGCATAAATGCTGGCCATGTAGTTCAAGATCGCAAAGAGTGGCGGCCACAGCTGGATGGAAACCATCAGCGCCGCATAGTTGCCCAGCAGCAGCAGGGTGCTGCGGCCATTGGTCAAAAACAACATCACGACGATCAACGGAAAGATCGCATACAGCATGGCCTCCACCACATTGCGCACGATGGGCAAGGCCTGTTCGGCGACTTTGGCGCCATTGATCCATGAAGCGTTTTGCTGGGCCACAGCGTTCGCGCGGGCCGTGGCCATCATCATGCAAGACGGATCACTGACCTGTCGGCAGGCCAGTTGGCTGGCATCATCGAGCACGTTGATCATCGCATTCTGCCGGATCAGGTTGGTAGCCGTGCTGGAGGAGTCTGCAATCTGGCTGCGGATGTAAGCTTGTTCGACCTGACCCACAATTGCCGCTTGGGCCATGAGAGTGGGCACGCTGGGTTGCATACGCGAGGCCAGGCGATCCAGAATCTCCTGGGTTTGAGCAGGCAAGCGCGAATCGATCGAGGCATAGACTTGATCGCAGGTCGTCGCTCCGATGCCGGTGGATGTCGTGACCGTACTGAAGCGCGCCGGATTGGTATTGGCCATCAAAGACCATAGGTCAGGCGATTGGCTGAAGGTTTCGGGTTTGATCGTGCCATCGGCGATGTCGTAGTAGGTGCAGTTGTTGGCGAAGTTCTGCAAGTCCTGGCGCAGGCCCGGATCGGGGAACGAGGCTCGCCGCGTTTCCTGCAATAGCCGACTGCCAAACATCAAGCCGTTGCGTTGATAGGCCAGTTCCGTGGGCAGCGAGCCCGGGCCTGGTATGGTCTGGAACGCCGTTTCAAACAACTCCGTCATTGCGTTACCAATGGTGCTGGTGAGGCCACCCAGCGCGGCCATGCCAAATGGCACGTTGTCCACCACCTGTACAGGTGCGCCGCCGGTCTTGTCCACGATGCCCACCGTGACGCGGGGCAGGAACAACACGGCATACACCAGGACCACGGTGCCAAGCCAGCGCCAGCCCTGCATTTTCTCCGGCGCAAACGCATAACCAATCAAGGCCACGGCAAAGCCGCAGTAGCCGACCGCCGCCAGAATGCCGGCAAACGTGGTCGAGGTCATGATGGCGGCGACAGCATTGAAGATACCGAATAGGCTGGCGCTGTTGTGATAAGCGAAGATTTCCCACATGCTGAACTCCAGGCAGCCTAGCTAATAACCCTTGAGTCGTGTGGACATGGCCAGGTTTGCCATGACGTCTGGCCCAAAGTTGGTGCGCATCGTGCGCTCAATCGACTCAAAGCCAGCAACAATCGTGTTGACTGACTGCACCTTCCGATACAGGTTCAACTTCTCCTGACCGAGGCGATCCAAGAATCGCTGTGCATCTGCCCGGATGACATCGGCGTCCTTTTGCTGAATCGCCAAAAGTCGGTATTTCTTCAGCAACGCTGCCAATGCCACATTGGTGAATTGATTCAAGAACGCGTAGGCATAGTCCGCAGCAATCACGTCCTTGTAGTCACTGATCAGAATCTGCCCCAGGGTGGAGCCCGGAATCGAATTGCCCACCGACAGCATGCGCCACAGCGGCAGGCTGGAGGAATTCACCAGCCCTACGGCGGCGGTGTTGTTGGGAATGGCCGTGCGGCCCTGAATGCTGGTCGAAATGGACTTCAAGAGCGTCTCCACTTGCGTGGTGAGTGGCGTGTGCCTGAAGTTATCGATACGGGTCACGCTGTCGCAGCTGTCGTAGTTGTTGCACTTGAGCATCTGCACATAGATATCGCCGCCACCGGCGTCGCCCTGACCGTAAAGTAGGTTGTTAACCGAGGTGATGCTGGGGCCGATGACATCAGGATCGCGTCCAGCTTCCGGTGGCAAGAAGATGACCGTGCCGACGATGCTCATGACCAGTTCGCGCGCGGGATCGTCCAGGCTGGTCACGCTTTTGAGCGCCTGCCAGGTCAGATTGCCGACAAACGGTGCTCGGTTCGCGATATTGGGGTCTAGGCTGGCGCGCGCCTGTCCCAAAATGCTTGGGCTGTCACTGGCGCAACGACGCATGGCTGAATCGATATCGGACTCCAGCCCCATTTCCATCGCCAGCTTGGCGCAGGCATCTTGGGAGCTGAACCCGGTGGCTTCTGCAGCGGAGGCCACCAACGCCGTGGCAGTCTGGCAGGAGTTGATGCGCGCATTGTTGATGGTGGTTTCCAGCCCCTTGGCCCATTTGGTTACGCCGCCCAGTAGCGGCGAGACCGACTCCACCGCCAGCTGAAACGCGATGCCCGGCAGCGCGGCCGTGATCTTCTTGAGCACATCCCGAAACTCCGCCGCCGACAGATGAGAAAAGCTGCCGCCAAACAAATCGATGCCGCCGCACCCGCCCTTGGCATTCGGGAACTGGACGGCTGCCAGTTGATAGGTCTTGTTGGGGGTGCGGATGAAGAGATTGCCACCCGTGTAGGTGTTGTAGATCTGGCCCTTGAATGCGCCCGGCGCCGTGTAGTTGCCCACGGAGCCCAGGTCATTGAACATCTGGTTCATCTCGGCATTCAGATCGCCTGCGAATGCAAGCGGGGTGGCGAGCGGCGCGGCCAAAGCCAGCGAGATGGCTGTTGCCGAAGCGACCGTTTTAACCGGCAAAGTGTGTGTGTTCATGAGCATGCTCCCATCAAGGGGTCTGGGGCTGCGCCAACGCAGTCCAGGGGGATATGGATTGAGGACTGCGCGTTGTGAAGCTTTGGGGCGCACCTAGCGCTCGAAGCGGGTCAAGGCCAGCAGACTCGGTATTCGGTACGGCACCCGCTCCGGTGAGTGCCGAAAGTCGCTCCAGGAGCTGTGTTTCGGACAGCACGCCAATGCCCAGCGGCTGCAACTTGCCGGTCTGCGGTTCGGCCAGAAACAGGGCGGGCACCTGCGTGATATTCAGCGTGCGCGAAATCCCGTTGTCGCGTCGGGTGTTAGACAGACCCGGCAGCGCGCCGCCATCCAGGCTGATGCCCAAAACCTGCAAACCATGGCGCTGCTCAAACCCCGCCAGCAACGGTGCGAAGGCGTGACAGTAGGGGCAGTCGGAGCGGTAGAACAGCATCAGCACATGGCTTTGCCCGAGGGCTTCGACGGCGCGGTGGCGCTGTTCGGCCTGGCTCTGCTCAAACACTTCCAGCGCACGTGCGTTGACGGGCCGCCCTTGCGCCGCGAAGTCCAACTCCGGCGAGGCCCAGGCCAGGCGCTGCGTCGCTTCAGAAAACGTGCTGGCGCGCTGCATCAACTGCGCCTCCAGTTCCATATAGCGCCGCACATTGGCGAGGCTGGGCCGCATGACGGCGATTTGACGCGAATCGGTCAAATCCTTTTGCAAGCGATCAAATTCAATCAACTCAGGCACTCGAGTACCGGGTGCCAGTTCTTGGCCTGTAGCCGTGCCAGCCGGTGGTTTGGCGGGTGCTTTGACCATGGGCTCCAAGGGCAGCGGTTCGGGGTCTTCATAGAAATGCCAGCCTCGTCGCCAGTCATCCCAGAACGGCGCCAGGCCGTTGGTCGTTTGTTTGTTGGACTGGATTGCGCCGCTACTCGCATCTCTCGCATCAGACGGCGCAGTTGCTGTAGTTGCTGTGGTCGCCGTCGTCACTGTTGCAGGAGCAGCGTTTGTGCTCGGTGGCAAACCCAGCGCCACAGTGACCAGTCCATTCAAAATCAAGGTTCGCATGGCAGACTCCCTAACTGAGTGGTGCAAGTGACTTCGGTGGCGTTCCATCGCGGCAATAGTTCAACCCGATGTCCAGCGTCATATCCCGGGTCTTCGGCTTTGAATCGCCGGGTGAAACATCGATTGGGGAGGCCGAGGCAGGCAAGCTCACACCCGCTTGACTCACGCGCAGCTTCAGGCGAGCGCAGCCGGTTTGTGCGAAGCGCCGCTCGGTGTTGACATCCACGAGGATCGGGCCGTGGGCCTGGAAGCGCTGCGTGAAAAAGTCGGACGCACGCCCCACCAGCACGCCTTGAGCCCTGCCGTCCGGTGCGTCGAGCGCCGCCACCAATAGGATGCGCAGATCTTCGACCGGAGCGCGGGCCGAATGAGATTGCGCCTGAAGCGGCCCACAGCAGAGTAGGCCCAGACACGTCAAGGTGGAAGCCAGCAGGCGCTTGACCGGCCAGCGATGCCAGTTGATTGACGGACATTTCAACGGACAGTTCGACGGTGTGATCCGGGGAGTGATCGACGCGGTGGTCGAAGCCGTGTTCGAGGGTTGGCTCATTGACATTTTCCCTGTCCAAAATAGCAGTTAGGCACCTTGGCGTCATTGCTGTCCTGCAACTTGGCCAGGTTCGGCATCTGGGTGCTCAGCGAGGCGTAGAACTCGGACAAGTCCATGGCGGCCAGATTCAGGCTTTGCAATTGCGCGACGGTGAAGCCGCTGCAATCGGGGTTTTCGGGGTCTCCCCAGCCCTTGCCGATTTGCGCGCGCCCCTGCTCATTGATGATGCGCGAGAGCATGGAGTTGAAGCAGCATTTGCCCTCGGTGTGCTCGGTGCAGATGCTGCAAAAGAGGATGCAGCCCGAGCAATAGCTGCCCACCGTGTGGCACAGGCCGGCGCCTTGCTGCATGGCCACGCGGGCTTCATCCTGGCTGCACGACATCATGGATAGGATGACGTAGATGATGACCATGATGGCCAGCGACCAGGGGTCAAACGCCAACACAAAGCCTTCACCGGCTTCGGTGGATGAGGCGTAGAGAGCGGTCGACCCCTCGGGCAGCGCCGTGCCGTTGACGGCAATCGTGAAGCCGTAGGAACTGTAGGAACCGCTGAACCCGCTGTCCAGCAGCATGGCTTGCAAGCCTTGCGTCACGAACTGACGGTTTTCGGAATTCATGAGCAGGTCGTAGACCAGGTTGGATCCCTTGCCCATGACGCTCTGGTTCGTCATGCCGCGTCCGGCGCTGTCGCTGGTGCAGCAATTCGTCAAGAGGCGTTCGCGGCAATGGTCGGCTTCGCCCTTGAACACCTGCATGTGGTCAGTATCCAGATAGACGCCTGCCTCGCGCGCGCCCTCCAGCATCGACAGGCTACGGGCAAAGTCCTGATCGTTCGCGTAAGCGATGTCAAAACACCCACCGCCGATGCAAAACACCTTGTTGGGGCAGTTGCTGACTGTCGTGAAGGTCTCATCGGGCACCGAACAGCTGACCTGCTCGCGGACCTCGGCGCAAGCGCCGGTGCTGAGGTCGCTACGCGCGCAGACGGATGTCAAAGGCGTGCAGCCGCTGGTGAGCAATGGCGCGCATTGATCCGCAGCAGCGCCCCCTGCGCAGGTCAAGGTGCTTTGGTAGTCCCAGCAATCGCGTTGAACCGGCACGCCGTCGATGGTTTTGGAGGAGGGGCCGTCCACGCATTGCGGGCTACTCGCGACGGTGCACCGATTGCCGCCGGAGCCCAGCGGGGATAGGCTCGGACAAGCGTCTGCCCAGGTATCCTGGGTCTGCACCGTTTGCCGGGCACGTTCATAGTCCAGGGTCATGCTGGGGATGGGGCCGAAGTCGGGATTGACAGCCCAGCCGCTCACACTGCGCGTAGATTGGAACACCCAGTAGCCACCGCCAAACGTGCCGGTTAGATCGATGGCCTCGATCGACGTCCAGCTGCTGGACGGTGCATAGCATTCGCTAACGCCGAGTACGCTCGTGTTGCAGCTCTGGCTGTCGCCGGTGCCGGTGCATTCAGTGACTTGCAAATGATCGCCGCTTTGCGTGCCTGCCGGGCAGGCCTCGTATTGGTCGATGAAGGGACTCACCGTGTTGCAGGTTGGGTTTTCGTAATTGCCCGTGCAATTGGTTTTGGAGTCTGCCGCCAATAACGCGGTGAGCGTGCAGCGTGTGTCCGTGCAGCTGTCGCCGACGATATAGACCTTGCTGTCCACCCATTGCATCCCGTCCCAGATGCGACCCGCCGTGGCGACCGCGCGCGGAAATCGGATTGGCACCGTCATGTCCACGCTAAAAAATGCCAGAGGATCCGCGTTTTGCGTGACGCGGAAGTGCTGGTTGTTGCTGGGGCTGTCCGGGATGCATTGCGCATCAAGTCCTACGGCGCCCGAGCTTGTGCCCGCAAACCAGTCGGCGGGCGTGCAGTTCGTGCTGCGCGAGATGGCCACGCTCAACTGCCGATCACAGCGGTAGGGGCCACCGCCCAGGTAGCGCGTGCAACTGCGTATTTGCGGGTGCGCGGGCATTGTGGATGGCGTGGTCTGGCAGCCGCTGTAATAAGTGGCCAGGTTGCCCAAGGTCGCGCCAGGGTTTCGGGCGATGCGGCTGGCCTCCAGAACCGCAGGTTCATTGCCGGTGATCGCGGGTTTGGGGCTGTTGGCCGATTGCAGCGCACCCAGCACACCTTGGCAGCTAGCATCCTGCGGCGTGGCGACGCAGGCGGCTATCCGTGCATTGGCGGGGGCCGTGAGACTGGGCTGGCGGTAATAGCTCGTCTCGGGCGGACTGGGCGTGTACCCCGGAATCACCGATTGCGCGCTGGGTTGATTGACCAGGGCTTGGGCGGCGGCATTCGCGGCCTTGGCTGCGGCCACGCCATCGCTGTGCGGATCGGCCAGCGCAGCCGTTTGGGTCAGCACCATGGCTTGCAGCGCGAGCACAGTCGTGATGCGTTGGAACACCAACGACAAGGACAAGCCCGGTCGCACCTTGGCACTGGGCATGCTGACATGGGGATCACCTCCGGCATTGTGGGGCGTATGTTGAACCTGCAAGTTGAAAACACGAATCATGGCTTTTGTCCCTCATTGGGAGTCCTGAGCTTGTTCAACCACTGCTGGGCCTCGGGCGCGAATTGCGGAACCGATCGAGCCATGTGCTCCAGCGCATAGTCCAGGCTCACGTCACCGGCCACTAACGCAAAGCGCTCACTGGCCATGCAGGCGCGGGTGTTGCACGTTGCTGCAGCGCCGTTGCTGGCCGTCGCCGGATGACCGCTCGCCGCACTACCGGTCGTTTGAGCATTTGCGGCGTCTGTCTTGACCAAAACGAAACTGGGCACCACGGATACGTCAAACCGATCAAAAGCCTGCGGGTCAATTTGGAATCCAACCGGACGGCCTTGCGTCAAGTTCTGGACGCGCTGAACCGTCCGCTGCAAAGAGTTCTCCATCAAACCGCGCAAAAGCAGCGTGGCGCCACTGCGCGCGGCCTGATCGGCCAGGCGTTCCAGCGAAGCCGCGGGCATGCGCAAGCTAACAAAGACGAGCAAGGCGGGGCCGCTCTTGATCTGCTCTAACGCTCGAAGTCGGCCGGCAGCGGAAACGATGTCATCACCCATCGCGAACTCATTAGCAGAGTCCTTCCTGTAGCCAGCCACAAAACCTGCCCCATAAGCTGCCGCATAGCCCGCCGATATGGCGCCCAGATCAGGTGGCGGCGAGCGTTGCTGCAGGGGCTGCGGCAAGCGATCCACGCGCAGCGTCTGTCTTGGTTTATTGCTTTGGCCTTGCAAATCACTGGGTAACTGAAACCGCCGCTTTGCAGCTTCGATGGCCTGGTCGGTGATCAAGGGTTGTTGCTGTTTGACTTGCTCCAATGCACGTTCTAGCTCGGTGTCGGCCACGGTCGGCTGCTGGGCTAGCGCTGCATGGGCCAGAACTGAGAGTGCTAGCCCGGCGAAACAGGGGAGCAAAGCCAATCCGGCTGACAAGCACCGCCTTGAACGAGCCCCTACGGGAACTTCAAAATCCCACACAGCAATTCTTCTTTCTGAACAGAATGAAGGCAAAGTCCTCGCCCCGAACTGGAAACTCCTTACCTGCGCTCCAGGCAATCGTGGAGCGCCCGAAGGGCTGGCAGCATCGGCCGTCAATCGCGTCCGTGGCCGGGATGGGGTTGGTCAATTGCATCTTGTAGGCGGTCTTGTCCATGACGGGCTCGAAGTAGGGTCCGCAAAGACCCGCCTGACCGTGCGTGGCCCAGGTGACGAGTTCGCGGTGCAGCTTGGCGGTCAAGCGCTGCGCCAAAAGCGCGGCGGTGCGCACGCCGCCCATATGGGTGGCCACATGTCCGTCCAGCGGATAGACGCCACCCTGGCAGCCTGCGCACCAAAACAGCGAGGGCAAGCCAAACCCGGCGGTGGCCGCCACGCAATCGGCGGCGCAGGCGGCAATGGCCACCGGATTGGCAAACAGCACGGCTTCCGGGTTCAGGATCAGGGACAACTCGTCGTCGTTCCACAGCGGATCCAGCTCGGTCATGTAGGCCAGATCAAAGCTGCCCTTTTCCAGACAGGGAAAGTCCAGCACCGTGCCTAACCAGTAAAGCATGGGGTTGGTGTAGAAATGCGCTTGATAGAAGCTGTTGCTGGACGGGTCGCTCGGATCGCTGGAGGTGCTGCGCGCGTGTTCGGGCGCCGCAAGACCGGGATCCAGATCGAGGCCCCCCAGCAGGGGCAGGCAAAACGGCTTGCGCACGACCTCGACATGGCGCGCAGGCTCCCAGAATCCCACCGTGAGTCCGATCACCGGGTTCACGACGCAGCTACACACCGGCAAGCTGGGGTTGGGAATGTCCTCTTGAGAGCCGAAGTTGCCGATTTCGGCGGGGCCAATGCTGATGGGCAGTATGCAGCTCCAGCAGATGTCGGTGATCGGATTGGGGAACTGGTCGGTGCAGGTGGTTGATGTACCTGCCAATGATTCGGTCGCTGCGATGCCCACGCTCAGTATGAGTGTTAGCCACTGCGCCAGTGGCTTGCTCCAGTTTCGGCAGATCATGGTTGCACCACCAATTCGTTGACGCGCAGGAGCATTCCCTCTTGCGAGACGATGGCGGGCACGGCGGCGATGCCCAGACGCTTGACCAGCAAGCCCTTCTGGTCGAAGTAAACGGGACGATGCCAGGATTTCATCAACTCCGCCGGGCGACCCGCGACGAGAATCGGTTTGACTTGCCCACGGTAGAAGTCGATCAATTGGCGGGCCAGCTTGACCTGGTTGGCCTGGGTCGCGTCCAGAAACAGCAGGTGCTGGGACATCGTGACCCATTCCAGCGGATTGAGGCGCGTGCCTGCGGCAAACATGAGCTGACCCTGCGCATCCGCGATATTGCGGTCCAGCGTGAAGCTGGGATCGAAAGCGTAGTTGCGCGCCACAGTGGCGGCGTGCAGCTCGGCATTTGCCTGCGGATGCAAGGCTGTGTTGACGGCGTGTGCCTGGGCTTGCGATTGCCGGCGCGACAATTCGCCACTTTGCTCAAGAGCGATCAGGCGATCGCGAATCTGTTCCAGTAAATGAGGTTCGGCAATCGGGTAGGTGGGGCCAATGGCGGTCAGTTGCTCGGACATGGCGTTTGCTGTCATGAAAAGGCCCATTAGCAGACTCAAGCGCACACCCAAATGCTGGCCTATGTGATCGCCCACAAGCCGTCCTGTGCCAAGCCTTTTCCTGGCCTGCACCCAGGGCGAATCGCGCATGGCGACGGTGTACTCGTTCAGCATGTCAGGCTCCTGCACGGCATGGTTGTTTTTTGGGACGAGGTCGGGGCAAAGGATGCAGGTCAGGCCTGCGAACTTTGCCAATGACTTCCACCACTGACGTCCAACACTTTCTGCGACCACTTAATGCCGCCACCCGGCGTCCTCTTGCAAGCCACTGAAGGTCTGGTTCATCCACGACCTCATCGGCAAGTGGACTTCATGCACGCCCCGCACCATCGAGATCTCGTCGCCCAAGCTTTTTTCGCGTAGATGAAGTTCGATATAGCACTTGGGCAGCCGAATGCCCAGGTCGATGATGTCAGCGCGGCTCAGCTCGGCCAACCAGCAAAACTTTTGATGTCGCTCACACCATTGCAAGGCCGCATTCACCTGTTGATCGACTTGAGGGATCGAGCCGAGGTGGTCGAAGGCCACCACATCGCAGCGATGGGGGTCGGGCGGGGACCAGCGCCCCTGACGCTTGTCCTTCGCCTCGAACAATTTGACTGCACCGGTGGCCGCAAAGGCTCGGGTCTTGGCCAGAAACAAGGATTTGCCGATGCCGTGGGGGCCGGTTAGGAGCAGTGCCCGTATGCCCAGGGAGCCAAAGAAACTCCATTTCACCTCGGTCTGTGCTTGGGGCCGCGTATGGAATGGATTCGGGAAGGGCATGGCAATACTCCGCAGGGGTTGAAGCTTTAAAAAACAGGCATCACACGGGCCAGCAGGTCGCGCTCGTTCACGAGACCGCTCAAGGCGTAGCGCGAATCGAAACTGTCGGGGCTGCTGCCTTGCACGTAGAGCTGCCCCGGCGCAATCACGCCTTCAACGATCGGCTCCAGCGCTCGGTGATCAAAGGTCTGCGTCTTGGCGCGTCCGACCCAGTTTCCATTCACAAAAACATCGCGCTGGTTGACCGTGACGGTGTCGCCCGGCAAGCCGGCCACTTTCTTGAAAAACGCTTGATGGTCCAAACCCGGATAGGCATGGATGGCCGTGTCGGCCGCAAAGGCATAGATCACGAAGTCGCCGCGCGCGAGGGGTCGCTTGAGATTCCAGCGGTAGTCCACCACCGCTACGTGATAGGGCAGGCTGGGGGTCCAGTTGAAGACGATGGGCAAGAGGGGGCGGTGCAGGGCCGCGCCGCCAAACACGCGCAGCAGGGCCAGACACCAGATGACGGCAAGCAAGCCGACCAGCAACCCATGCCGCCGGCATTCAATCCACGTCAGCTGAGCCCCCGTCACCCACCAAAGCCAGAGTCTGTGACTGAGCTGCGCAAGACCCTGATGACTGGGACGCGAGTCACTCATGTATTGAACGTCGTTAACGTGGCTAGCGTCGCTAACGATCTGATGGAGCGGTGTCAAATCTGCGTTTGAAACGATGGCTTGCTTCATGTGATGTCTCCTGCTCAGGGTCGCGCCAGTTTGGTTTGCAGATAACTGGTCAGGTCCACACTATGGGCCGGCCGACCCACGACCATGCCTTTGAGCACAACCAGGCATTGGCAGTCCTGGGGCAACTCGTCCAGGGCAGGCGGCAGGCGCTCGGATAACTGGCTGGCCAAGAGCGCCGCGCGTTCATGGTCCTGAACTGAGCTGCCCGCGCCCATCAGCCGCGCGTATTCCATTTCTTGAGCCTTCACAATCGCCTGCACGTCTACGAGGCCGATGCGCTGCGCCAGGCGCAGGGGCTGGGTCACCAGCCGGTCATAGGCCCACAGGACGGCCAGGGCAAGCGCCAAAGCGATGGCGGCTTGCGCGAGCAGCAGCTTGAGCCACAGCGAGCGTCTGCGGGCGGACGATGGGCGCGTCACGATGCTTTCCCCCGCTGGCGCAGCAGCTCCAGAATGGCCTCGTCGATCGAGTAGCCTGCGGCGCGCAACTCGTCCAGCGGCTTGTTGTCTTCCAACTTGTTAGAAAACAGCAGATGGCTGAAAGGGTCCAGCAGAATGCGCGCCACGCCCTCGCCAATGGGCGACGAGATATAGCATTCGGCAAACACGCCGGGCTCGGTGCGCAAGGAGCCGAGCAAGCGCTTCTTGGCCTCGTCCATGGACAAGCGTCCTTTGCGGCCCAGCAGTTCGATGGACTCGATTTTCTGGCGCAGCAGAAACACCCAGTCCGAGCAGGCCAGCGCCGCTTCCATTTGCGCCGAGCCGAAATAGTCGTCCGCGCTTTGCGTGGCGGTGACCAGCGCGCCGCCATATTTGCGCGCGCGCCGCGCCGCCTCTTCGACCACGGCGGCCTTGACGGGATCATCGGAGCCGATGTCTCCGAGCTGCTGCTTGAGCTCATCGATCATCAAGACCTTTTTGCGGTCCCGCGTCAGATACATCTCACCGGTGATCTGGTACATCAGCAGGATGTTGACGACCGCGTGCAACTCCGGCTTGCGCTTGAGTTCCTCGTTCTCGATGACCATGAAGTCGTTCGAGAAATCGACATTGTTCTTGCCTTCAAAAAACCGCGCGTACTCGCCATCCTTGGTGTAGGGGTTGAGCATGACGGCCAGGTCCTTGATGCGCTGGTCGTTCTTGAGTCCGAGGTCCGCAATCGTGCCGGGGCGCAGTGCATCGCGCAGACCCGTGATGGTCAGGTCGTGGCCATACTCTTTGAATTTGCGCAGGGTCATGGCGCCCAGCGCTTTGACCTGCACTTCTTCCAGGCGCTGCGACATGGAGCACATCTTGGCCAGCATGGGCTTGAGCATGTCGATGTCTTCGTGTATGCCGCCTTCAATCACGCCGTCTTTGTTCAAGCGCTCTACGGACACGACGCTAAACGGGTTCAGATTGATCTTGGAGTCGGCACGAAACTCGATGTGCATGCCATCGGCTTTCTTGCATAACTTCTCGAACGAGCGGCCTAAATCCATCATCCACACGCGCGCGCCGATGGACAGGTAGGACCAGGCCATTTCGTTCAAGGCCACCGATTTACCGGAGCCCGGCGCGCCGATGACCGCGGTGTTGCAGTTGCCATTGTTGTCGTACAGATCCAGACTCATGAGCTGGCCACGCCGCCCGCCAAACAGCAGCGTGGGCGTGGGCGTGCCACGCCACTCGGCGATCAAGGGCGCCAGGTGCACCGCATTGGCCATGGTCTTGCGCGTGACGCGGCGCATTTTTTTGAGATCCTTGTGAAACCGGGGAGACAGCGTCATGGGCAGACTGGCCAGCAGGGCCTGGCGGTGCATATAGACATCGGCGTTGAGTTCAAAGCCCCGCGCGCGCCAAATGGCTTTGGCGGTCTCCTGGGCCTGCACCGCGCGTGCTGGGGGCGTGAACAGGGCCAACTGATGCGTCATGCTGACTAGGGTGCTGCCCTTGTCGACCGTGTCGGCCGCGACCGACCAGTCCCTGGCTTTCTTGCTCACGTCCGGCATCACATTGGCCAGTTTATTGGCCGCGTTTTGCGTGGCGCGCATATTGTTGGCCGTGACCACGCTGCGCGTGTTGCTGGGGTCCAGCACATGCACGCCCATGGTGAGCAGAAACGGCGCGTTGTATTGCAAGGCGGGTTGCATCAGATCGCCAATCAGCGCGCCCATCTGCCACAGCCCAAAACGCTCGGGGTACGACTTGATGGAAAAGAAGCGCACTTCCAGGCCGGGGTCGCCGCGCTCGCGGTCGGCTTCTTTCCAGAAATGCAGGCCGCTGGCCTTGGCATCCTGGATCGTGTCCTTGTCGACGATCTGGTCGCGCAGCTCGCGGCCATCGTCGTAGTGCAGCTCGGGCGTTTGGCTGGCGGTCAAGCGATCCGGGTTGCAAAAGAGGGCGCACCAGTTGATCAGGTCGCCGGCATCAAACACGCTGCTAGGCATGCAGGCGGTGTTCAAGGTGGCAGTCATGCCTTCGCGCAGGCCCACCACCTCGTCGCGATGTGCGAGATTGGCGGCGTTGCGCGGCAGGGTGACGCTGAGCACCAGCCGAAAATCTTTGACGGTGTAATGAAACCCTTGCGTCAAGGACTTCTGCGTGCCCAGGCTGAGATATTCAAACCGCCGACGCGCCAGCACGCGGAAAAGATTGTCATTGCGCGCCGGACGCCCCCAATGGCGCGCCTTGTCGAACTGGTCGCCGTCTTCCATGCGCAGATTCGCGTAGCGCCGCAGCTCGGTGTGGATATGCGGCGAGCCGAACAAGTGGAATTGCAGGCTGGCGCCGGGTGGGCAACTGGCATACAGCGACATCAGCTGGCCCACCATGGATTCGTCGGCGCCGGACTGCGGCATCAACTCCAGCACATAGCCCAGGGTGTCGCCGTTGACAAACAGCCGCTCTGAGTCGAGGTAAGCAGAGTAAGGTAGCCAACTGGCAAACTGATCGGCGGGCGAGTCTTCATCCTCATCCATGGCGAACCGTTTGAACGCTGACCACGCGCCTGTTGAGTTGCTACGGGCTGCGCTGCTGCCCTCACGGCTGGCCGTGGGGGATTCGGACTGGAACAGTTCAAACATCATGACCTCCGTAGCGAATCAAGGCTGCGGCACAGGGGCGGTGACCGAGATCGGCGCAAGATCTGACGGCGCTGGATGGACCAGGGCGTTGGCGCGGGCCGCGCGCAGCGCCTGGATGAGGGCGGACGCCGAGCCGTCCGTGGGCCATGGAGGGCTTGCAGAATTCAGCGGCTTTGCAGGATTCAACGGCTTTGCACTAGTGGGGTTATGGGGGAGCGGCTTGGCGTTGAGCGTTGTTGCGTTCAGCGTTGGTGCTTTCAGCGGTTTCGCGCTCAACGGTTTGGCAGCGGCCTGGGGCGCAAAGCCTTCAGCGGCCAGTTGCTGCGCTGCCTCGACGCGCCAATGCCCGTTGTCCACCTGCACGAAGACCACGCTGTCGCCGTTCAAGTCGTGATCCTGGTCCTCCCAGGGCTTGATCCACAGGCGCAGCAGTTTGGGGCCGGTGCGCAGCGGTGACGTTTCAAACGCTTCAAGCACCGGTGGCGTGTCGGCGGCCAGCTTGAACGCGGGTCGCGTCATGCCTGGATTGCTTGGTGGCTGGGACGGCGTGATGGACATGGAGTGCAGGAAGCCGCCCTCCGCAACGGCGGTAGCCGACTCAATGGGCGGTGCGGCAGAACTGCGCAAGCCGCTTGGGTCGGCCTGGGTTTCCAGGCGCAGTCTCTTGCGCTGAGAAGGCAGGTTGTTTTGCAGGGCGTTGTAGTAATTGCCCGAGACTGATTCGCAACGCACGCCCTGAGGGGCTTTGCAGGCATAGTCCGAGCTGCTTTCCAAGCCCGTGAGGTTGGCACAGGCGCTCAGGGCCATCAGTAGGGCCGCATGCGCCATCGTGGCAAGGCCAGCTGCAAAACGTGGAGAG
>ERZ1292633.589-Hain-H41-02um-R1-589-length-41815-cov-6_pt1 | contig 23514 bp, 6 predicted proteins | sample MGYA00564406_ERZ1292633 | MGnify/ENA primary metagenome ERZ1292633 (study PRJEB36523, sample SAMEA6512639) | groundwater metagenome | collected 2019-01-08 | study: AquaDiva: Metagenomics assemblies of 32 groundwater samples | reverse complement strand
CGGCACGTTCGTAGGGATTGGTTTGAACTCGCCGCGAACGTCGGACGGCGCGTCGCAGTCCGTCCAGCACCCGAGTAGCAGGCCGACCTGCTCATTGGATCGCAAGCGAACCAACTCTTCCACGCAAACCGGAGGCAATAGCACCGGCGCTGACGGCGACGTGAGGAAAGGGGATTGCGCCGCCGTATCGCCGGTATTGTCGGTCGTAGTGCTCGTCGTCAGTGATTGTGCCGTGCACGCCGGCAGAACAAACAACGTGCCGCGAATCCGGCCGCGCCGTCCATCCATGGCTGCAAACCTCGGCATGACATCCGTGACAGTCCAGTCGCACCCCAGCGAGGAGCTGCGGGATGCCGACTGGATCAAAAGGGACAGGACAGTGGTGGGGGTCGATGCCGGCTGTTGCTGTGGCCGTTGCTGCTGCTGTTGCTCGCCGTCGTCGTCGGCCGCATGGTGATTGTGACGGCTCGACGTCGTCGCTGCTGTCGTCGCGACGGTGCCGCAGAGGTGAAACGCAATGACCTCGGCCACTTCGTGCGCGCACAGCTCCTCGGTTCCCTCGGGACACACTACGAAGTACCCGAGAAACGCGGGCTCCGCGATTTCGTGGGCCATGCAAAATGATGGAAGGGCCATCCGAAGGAAAAGGGATGTGTGCGCGAATTAACGAATCCAACACCAACGCGTACTCTGAGGTGTGTGTGGGCGCAACTTGTGCCCTCAATGAATGCGTAATTCCGTCCCCATTCCGGATGCGGCGGGGAGAGGGAACACACATTCGTCTACAATCGAGTCGCGGGGGGAGAGGAGGTCGGGGCTGAAAAGTGTCTACTTTTGGCTGCTGATGACTTACCTCATCTAGAATAAAGCATGTATGAAACCCGACGTTGACGCTGAGAAAGAAAAATGGATCAATCATCCGCGGCGATGAGGGCGCAACCCCTCAATGTCCAATGATCCTGAAGCGATGCGCCCTTTGGCGCCTCGCCGACGCCCTCCGGCATGCCAACATGCGCCGTGGGAGCGACGACGGCGTCCACAGGAGTCGCCGCCGGCAGGTGGAAGGACGCGATAAAGTTGGTCGACACCCCCGTGGTGCTCAAGCTGCCCGCACGGGTGCTGATCTTGTAAACAGGGCAGTCGTACCTCCCCTGAGCGTCCGCGTTCGACGTCGGACCGTCTGCGCGTTTCACAGCGGGCGCCACGCTGCTGGCGTCGGTTTCCGAGCGAAGGGCGGCGTTTGCCTTCCAGACTGGCGTGAGTTTGAGAACAGGCATCTGGAAGGCGACCATGCGCGGCAACGGCTCCTGTATCTGGGCCGTCTCGCTGTCCCACCGCGCTCCCTCCAAGTGGAGCCCGTGAATGTAGCAGCCATCGTCCAATATGGTCTCCAAGGCAGGGCTTTCGGGGTCCGACGCCACGGTTACGGAGGCCTCCAGGAACAGCTCGTCAATCGCGAGGCGGTGCCGGCGCCCACAGGCTTGAATGACTCCTGTCAGAAACCCCTGTGGAAACGTGAAACCACCGAGCCAAAAGCTTCCAGGGACACCGAGATCATTCCAGTCGCGGAAAAATTCGACACGTTGAACGAAGTCGCGGAACCAAGCGCCAAGGGGTTTCAAACTTGGATACGCCGATCGTGCCCAGGCGGTGGGAACACGCATCAGGGCCAAGCTCTCCGCCGTGGCTTCCAACTGCGCGTCCAACACTACGAGACCTTGCAGCGCCAACTTCAACCGGGCCAAGCTATCTCGGACACAGCGAATCAAGATATTGTACCGATCGATTTCCTGCATGCACACGGTACCCAGCGACGTGACACAGCCATTCACGACCTGATAAGTTTCCTCGTGAGACGACGTCCGGTCGATGAGCAAAGGCACGCGGCGCTGCAGGTCGAGCACGACCTCCGCTGTGGACGACGTGCCACTGCCACCTCCACCTAGGGCTGGGGCCGACGATGAATCCGGCGCGGCCTCAGCACCTCCACCTCCCCTCACTTGCGCAGAGACGACGGCTTCCATGAGACTTCGAGACACCCAGGTTCGGAATGTGGCTTCCGCATTCGAGTGAAGGCCGCAGGTGGTGGCCAATGGTGCGCGGGTGAAGGTGTCTGCGAAGCACTGCAAGTCCGCGACAGTTTGCAACGCCTGCCAGGGAGGCAATACGGGCGCGTCCTTACTCTTCCAGTACGCCGCTTGCGCATTCGGCATCGCCGCGACGACTGGTGAAATAAACCGGCGCAGCATGGCGCCGACGCCCATCATGTCCCGATCATCGGTAACGCGCCCACCGTAGCAGATGGTGCCCAGCATGTAGTGAGTGGCGTCCCAGTCGATGCTCAGAACCGTGCCCGTGTCGTCGGCGGCGGCGCTTGAGACAAAGCCGAGCGCCGCCTTCAACGCGGCGTCCAAGTCGCCCGTGTTCCAGTCATACGGAACGTTCCATCCGAGAGGTCCGAAACGGCGCCGCTCGCGCGTGACGCTGTGAAAAAGGAGCAACGACGCCACGAAGCGCAACCACACGCCGCGTCGGAGGCGGGCGTCTCCCGCGAGACCCGCGGGCTTCGCTCCTGCAAAGCTACTTGAATTCAGCGATGCCATGCTGGTGTTATCGCTCGCCACGACCGACGGTGAGGCCGACGCTAGGCCGCCGCCGCCGCCCCCGTCATTGTCCCATGCCTGCATTGCCTTCGATGGGGCCACGGCGCTCGCAATGGCGTCGAGCATGCCGCCTGCGATCCCCGTGGGCGCCTCTCTGGTGGCTTTCACCGCGTACTGAACGAGCAAGACGGGAAGTTGCGCCGCCGGAGCGGACGTGAGCCACAAGCGGTATTCGTCGTGCGGGTGCTGTAGCGCCGCTTCCAGAACGATGGTCTCTAATGCTGGGAGCCACGCGGAGTACACATGACAATTTTGCAGATAAACCCAATCGCCGGATCGAACCGCTTTCGCGATGAGGGCCTCCGCTTTGACGCCCTGACCTTGCCCGAGCGACAACATGGCGAGTTTGGCGCCTGACACCCTGCCCATACTTTCGGCGAATTGTTGGAAGTGCATCGTCGGGTCGGCACCGGGAGACAGCAAGAGAAGGATGGGGGCGTTCGCCGTGCTGTCGGCGAGAATATCGTTGAAGTCAAAGCGGGCCCCCATCATGGACGTGCGTGAGACGCCTTCCGCAAGCGTGTCCTGCACGAAGAGCTGGGCAAAGTCGAGCAGACGTTCCGTGCGCAAGAGTCGAATCACGAGCAACTGCTGGAAGGGGTTGAGCGCCACGAAGGCGGCGGGAAGGGACGTCACGTCGAAACGTTCATGTAGAGCTGGCGGTTGCGTTGTCGCGAAGGACGACGAACGTCGAGAGGATGTCGTTTTCGATGAGGACTCCCCGTCGCCGGTTGTGCCCAGGGCAGCTCGCTCGAAGGCGCTCCCATCGAGCAGATCTCGCCACGCGTGAGCCTCGTCTACAAAGCTGCGAAGGAATGCGATCGCCGCCGGCGCAGCAGACGCAGCGAGCGCCTGAACGCTGCCGCGGCGGCCACTTGCACATCCTACTTGTGCGAGTCGCGTTGACGACGACGACAGCACGGTGTCCGCCACTGCTGCAGAGGGGAACATAATGCGGCTGAGTCCCACCGTGTCGCGCCACTGTGCCGCCGAGATCACATCTGCAAGGGCGCCGGGGAAGTTCGCGCCGCTGCCGTCGGTTGCGCCTCCCGCTTGGCCATCGTCATCACCGGACGAGTCGTCGGCCGCCGCGGTGCCCCGGTCGGATCCCTGCAAGAAAAAGCGCCATTCGGCTTCGGTGACCGCGTGTTTACCGTTGCCGCCGTGGTTGCCACGCGCCACATGAGCGGCCACCAAGAACGCAAAACAGACCCTGTGGCGCTCGAACATGCCTCGGGTGCTGACGTGTAGATGACGCCGGGTGACCGCATGAATCAGCAACTGGCACCGATCGGCGACCACATTCGACGCTGTGGCGGTGGTATTGACCAAGGTCTGCGTGAAGGTGCGCACAAATTGGCTCAACGCGGTCTGATAGCAGCCTTCGACGACACCCATGTCGGCGATGGCGGAGTGCACAAGGGAGCCGCGCTGCGCCACGCATCGGTACTGCTCACGGGCAAGAGACGTCTCCTCTGACGTTTTCAACGCCACGGCGAGGCTCTCCGTGATTTCGGTGCTCGTGGTCTTCGACTGCTGCAGCGTCAGCACGAGATCCTCGTCGTCCAGTAGCGATCCACTTGCCTTGGACGACAGCAGGGAAAGAATCTTGTCCTCGAGCTGGAGCAGCTGCCCTTTGGCATCCGCGACTTGAACCACGAGACGGTCGGCGCGCTCCTCCAAATCCTTGCGCTCGTGCCGAACCACGTCCGCAAGCAGTTGTTCCTCCAGGCCTTTCGGCGTCACGGTGAAGTTCACGAGTGTCACCTTGATCTGAATGTCAGGGAGGTAGTGCGGATTGGACATGCGTGTCGTCATGAAAAACACAAAGTTAGGGTCGTATTCAATCGAGGTGTCGCGCAGGCGCAACAACAGCCGGCTGCCTTGCTTGACCAAGTGCTTTTGCAGGAGTGGTTCCAACGTGGCGTCGACGGTTTCGCCCATGTTCTCAAGCAACACGGGTTGCCCGACACGTATCGCATTCTCCAGCGTTTTCATCAAGTTAGGATCCCGCGGTTGAAGCACCTTGATGCCTCGGTCGCGATACAGCCGTCGCAGCCAAACGTTGGCTTGGCCCTGAGGGTCGATACATAGCGGCCAGCGCGACGCCTTCGTCACGATCGTGGCGTTGTCCTGGCTGACGTCGTCACTCGGCAATCCCTTGGCGACCCAGTGCCGCCGGATCACGGGATCGACGACGTCCGCCACGCGGAAGATGCGACCTGAACTCCACACCATCCCAAGCTGGGACGCTTTTCTAGACCAAGCATGGATCATGTGCCCACGAATATGCGCCGTCACAGGGGCAGCATACACCATCGTCCCTGCCGCGAGAGCCGATGTCACGATGGTAAAGGGAGCCGTCGTCTCCAGGTCGTCGATCGTCACCGCCCAGCGTTGGCCTTCCTCATGCAATCCCGAGAGAAGTCTTTCCGCGCGCGACAAGTAAGTTTGCGTCCGCTGCATCTCTTGTTCGAGTGCGGAACGCCGCTCGATTGAAGCCTGATGCTGCGCTCTGAGGTGGGCAATTCGCTCTTCCAGTTTGCGCAGCTCGGCTTGCTTGGTCTCAAGTTGGGCCATGGTCGTCCGCAGCTTCGCCTCGGCGGCCTGTAGCCGCTCGCGCTTCGGCTGAACCACCTTCAGAATATCGCAATAGTTGTCCACGGCTCGGCACCACAGGCAGAGGGACACGCAGGCTTTGGACACGGATTGGACGGCCTCCGGGCGGAAGTCCTCCAATTCTGTGAACTTCTTGAGCCGACGCTGCACCTTGTCGGACACATTGTCGACCACGAACAGCGGTGGCTTTAGCGACTGGATGAAGTCGGGACGCGACATGACGCGGCGCGCACTCTCCCACCCACGTTCCTCCTCGAGCACCGTGAGCACGGCGTCCATAACCATTTCAACCTTTTTCGGAGGCGTCACGTACGACTTGGCCTCCACGATATCCTTTGTGTTGAGCGCGTTGAGCGCCTCCTGTGCGGCCAGGTACGCTGGCATCGCACGGTCGAGGTCCGACTGGCAGTCGTCTTTGATGGACTTCGCGTCGGCGGCGATCATGGCGCAGTCCCGTTCCTCCACCGACACCACCGCCGCCACCTGCGAGGCTGCCTTCTGCTCCCTCTCCACGTCTTGTGCGAAGGCGGCCGTCTCCAAGCTTTGTCGTTCCAACTTGGGCTGCATCTCGACCAAGGTTTGCCGCAACAGGTGCACCTGCTTGTTGGCTTCAGCAATTTTTTCCACCCCACTTCGGAACTTGCCGAGTTGGTTAGCCAGCTTGTTGGTTTGCTCCGAGAGCAACGATGCAAACAAGTTGATGGCTGCCAAAAACGAAGCTGGGGTGGTGTAGATCGATTTCGGGTAGTGCTTCGGCGCGTCGGCGTGCATGAACACAAACAAACTGCCAAGGCCGGGCAACTGTTCTTCGGTGACCAGGTCGGCGACGGGTGGGCGGCGCAGGACTCTATCGGCGACGCTGAGAAGCGCGACTTCTGGCCACGGCGCCAGCCAATCTAACGTCATGCAATTGACGAGGCTCGGATACATGCGCAGCCGAGTGCGGAACGCGTTACCGACCGGGCTCAACGTGAGAACAATGCGAAGGCCGTTCCGGACGAGAGTCGTGAAGTAGCTGAGCATGCCGTTGATCGTTTCCGGACGGCCAAGGGCGACCACCGCGTCGCGAACACTGGTGACGATGCGATCGACATCCTCCGGTTGATAGAGGTTCGGCACTTCACCCGTGTTGAGTAGACTGTTAATGTCCTCCAAAAACTGCTCTTTGATCAGCTGTGGCTCCGTGAGTAAGAATGCGGTGGTCTTTCGCTCGCAGCCGACTTGCAGGAGGGTATCGCGCAAGTCATCGCGGAAGTCATTGACGCCGTAGTTCTTATGCAGCGCGATTTGCTTCATGTCAATCCCGCACACGAACGCCGCGAGCTGCGCCAACGACTGCTTGCCCGTGCCCGCGAGCCCAATGAGGAGCACGTGACCCTGAGGGAGCCGTAGGGCCCGGCAAATGCGAAGCAGGTGCTGCACCGCGTCGTCGAAGAGGACCAGATCCATCGGCTTCGAGAATTGAATCGCATACGAGAGCATTTTCTCGGTGAGAATTTCATGGAGCCGATGGTCGCGAAGCGACACGGGTGCGTAGGTTCGGTCATCAGGATCAACATTACCAAAGTCACAATAGAGGCTGTGACGCGCTTCCACCACGAGTGCATCGACGGCCGCGGCCGTCAGGTCGCCGGCCGTGCTAGTGCCATCAGCCGTCGCAGCCGGAGAGGAGGCGTAATGCTTCACCGCGACCGACCTGCAAGTGTTCCAAAACCACAAGCGGTCAGGCTCATCCGCCAGTCGGTCATGAAACACACGCGCGGACTCATGCACCCACATGTCAAGCAGATCGCGGGCGCTGCGACAGTCCGTCGGGGTGGCCTGCGTCAGACCTTGGACGGCGCGGCTGACGTCACGACTGTTGAACACGTAGTGAGAGCGATCCGGAGTCGGCAAGCACCGCGCGGTCACCGCCCGGAAGAGTTCAATCGTCGCCCGTGACACCCTATCAGTGAAGGCACGCACGTCGCCCGAAAATTTGGAGAAGAGACCCGCGAGCAAAGTGCGGTACACGCTGTGCAACGTCGCATCGTTCATCGTGGGTACGCCGAGGCACGTGAACCGGCTCGTCAATCGTGGCGTCATTTCGTTGCGGCCTCCGCCCGGCGCGCCGCAGGCCGCCACGACTCGCACCCCGTGAACGTCCTTGAAGACGCACTTACTCGCGTCGTGAAAGCCGCCCTGCACGATGAGTTGCCTCACCAGCTCGAGCGGCGGGCACGCACCATAATCCTCGACCGCGGGGAGGTTGAGGTCGTCGATGAACGCGAGCATCGCTTTGCCTTGTTCGGGGCCCAAGCACACCACACCAGGCAGCTTGGACGGATGCTTTCTGAGTTTGGATTCCAGTCGATCCTGAACTTGCTTGCATGTGGTGGTCGCCGAGAAGACCAGTTGGGTCACCTGATAATTCGAACTCGCGTCCTCCGCGCCGAGATCATCGTTGAAGAGGGCCTTAACGGTCACCGATTTGCCCACTCCCGTGTGACCGGTAAGCAGCACATGGGCGTTGGTGAGCCGCAGCCGCGTGGACACCTGATGTGGCCCCGGATTCGAATCATGCATCGCCGCACCATCCTTCATCCACGACACGGAGCCACGCAGCAGGGCGGTCGCGAGGTATCGCGTCGCACAGCTGTCAGTCGTCGGGATCACCCGATCGAAATAGTGCGTCGCGGGCAGATACAAATACTGCGGCACGAGGTGCTGCCAGCGCACCCAGGTGGCGTTACCGCGCCGAACGTAGTAGTCGAAGACACTGCCCTCCAGAGGCGGGGCCACAAACGGCACCCACGACGGGGCCGCCGCGGTGTTGTGCGAAGTCGCTGCGGCCGCCGACGAAGCTGAGGAAAAAGAGACCGCAGGGAACGCGATGCCGGTCAATTGCCGCACGCGCACGTCGAAGACGGCGCGTCCATCAGCCGTTAGGTTTCCGCCGAATCCCCAAATGAAGCTCTGCAGCAGCAGCATGCTCTGCAGCAGTTCCGTGCCGCCCTTGGCAGGCAGCGCCGCGGCGACGGCGGTTTCGCTGCGATCCACCACGGTCAGCAACAAGGCATCCGCCGGAGTGACTTCCCCCGTCTCCTCGTTCACGGTGGGCTTTGGCAGGGCGACATCCTTGGCGTCATCGGGCAACGGGCCAGAGGACGCCCCAAACGCGCCACTCGAGATGGCCTTCGCATCCGACAAGATGAGCAAGCTGCCGAGGAGTTTGACGGTGCTGAGGATGTGCTGAACGGACGAAGTAGGAATGATTTCATTGGTCGACGGCTCGCCCTTCGCCGTCGTGGCTGCATCTTGTTGTGGCCAGTCCAGGTGCGCGGTGATCAATCGGTGGGCCGCGGCGATGAGCGCATCTAGCTTCCATGGGCAGCTCGGTTTGCCTTGCGGCGTCAAGCCGTAATGCGCGGTGAGAGCAGCAGATAAATCGGCCATCGCGGAGGTCAGCACCGGATGTGAACGCACCGCGACCTGGTTGGTTGACCCACCCAGCTGCTCAACTTTCATTGCGGCGAGTGCCGACGACGACGACCCGCCCAGCGCCAGCGCGCCTTCGTCGATGTACACCATGCCGCAGCGAGACACGGTGGCCAGCGACGCCACCTTCAGGTCCTGCACTTCAAAGCAGAACGTGACGGTGTCGGGCATCTTCAGCCGCTCGCCGTTGACCAAGCACAACATTTTGTTGTCGTCGAGCACGGTGTTGAGGTTTTCGATCCAGATAGCGTCCACGGGGCCGTCGAACACAATCCAGTGCCGGTCGGCGCTGCGATTGGCTGCATCCACGACGCTACGTGCGATGCTCGCGAGAACGCCATCGGCCCATTCCCTCGTGGTGGCGTTCACACTGCCGTAAATGCCGTCACGCGAGAGCGACTTGGGATTGATCACGTGGCGATGCGTGACTCGATAGTGAGGATGGGCGGACGACGGCGGGTGCGCGCCAGTGGTTTTCGTCTGGGATCCCCCGGCTGGGGCCAACGCCGCTAGCGACCGCTGAAGGATTTCAAAGGCGGTGGATTTGCCCGAAAGCGTCGGACCCACGAGCATCACGCCATGGCGGGTGACCATGGTCTCACACAGTTGCAAGACCTTCGTGACGAATGATTCTGGGGCGACGAGAGACTGCGATTCCAGTTGCACCACGATTTCTCGGCATAAGGTGTCATCACGACGTTCGATGACGGGCACGTTGGGGTAAAGGTCATTCACGAGGGCGTTGAAGAGAACCGCGTCATCTTTGAGAAACTTTGGTAGATTCGCGTCACGCATGGCCTGAACCAGAATGAGATTTTCGTCCTCTCCAGGAGGGGCGGAACGCTTCAACCGGCCCGCCATGACGAGAATCGACTTCACCGCGCGCATGCCGAAGTCGTAGTGACTTTGCTGCGACAGCTGTTCGGACGCGAGCCGGTAGAGTTGAACCATCTTTCCAGCGAGGTACCGCGCGTTGGCGAACCCTTCCGAAAAGAACATGATTTCCGCGATCAGGCGGTAGTCGGGGACCATCATGCAGACGGGACGGAAGAGCGCTTTGAGATTATCCGGAAGCTCCGTGCGGCCGGCGTAGCCAGGATTCATCGTGACGAACACACCAAAATTGGGGTGCAGGGCAATGTTGTGACAGCCATCGAACGTCATCCGCGAGAGCCCTTGTGCGACGGCCGACGTGATATCCAACACCTGCTGCGCGATGACGGACAGCACGGAAAGTTCGATGCGGTTGAACTCATCGAAACACGCCCAGGCACCCGTTTGCGCCAGCCCGGCGAACATTTGACTCATCATGTTCGTATTCAGGCCGTCGGAGCAGTTAAACACGACGACTTGCCGCGCGAGGGCCTTGCCCAGATCTTTGACAGACTCTGTTTTCCCGGTGCCTGCCGGCCCTTGAGGTGCACCCCCGAGGTGCATCCGAAGCGCGCTGGTACACGTTAGGAACGCCCGGTCCGTGAGGGGCGTCAGCACAAGACGCGGCGCATTGCCGATGTACTCGAACGCGTATGGAAACGACGCGTCGACATGCCTCACCTCGACCTTGTAGGGCATCGCGGCCGACACCGACCGACCATAGCCGCTAGCGGCGTCGTCGTCCTCGTCGACGCGGGTGTCCACGTAGTAGCGGAGCTGCGAAGTCCACACAAAGTCCGACGCGGTCGTGACCTTTCCACGCACAAGGCGCTCAATGGCGTCTCGATTGTGCACGTCCACGACGAGGAGCGTCCCAACCAACGCGCGCTGCGCCGCCGATAACGCAGAGCGCACGACACCCACCATTTCAATAATCTGGGCCGCGTACCGGTCGAAGTAGGCTGACATAGCCGACGGCTCGGTGCGCATTGCGAGGAAGGCCTCTTCGACTTCGGCTGTCCAACGAAGCATGTCGACGGCTTGGATGCATTGCGCCGGGATGCCCGTGACAGGAAGGGGCGGAACGCCTCCTGCGGTGCTGCCGCTCGGGGACCCTTGATTCACGGACAGCATCCAGGGCACGCGGTCCTTCGGCCGGTACGACGTCGCCGCGTGTTTCATGTGGTCCATCAACGACGAAACCATCGCTTTTTCGAGCAGCGCTAGCCACGTCTCCACGGCGCCCTTGGCTTGCACGACACCCGACGCCAGCGCCACGTGCTCCCCTTCGGCTGAGATGAGAGCGTCTATTTCCGTGGCGACAGGTTCATTGCGGAACCGAACGTCCTTGATGCCGTCGAAGCACTTACGCAGGTGTGGCCGCACCGCCTTGGTGTCACGGGAATCGGCGAGAATGCGCAGCAGCTCGTCGTTAGATAGGAAGTAAAACCGGCCGAAGGCCATGCGCTTGGTTTCAAGGAAGTCCTCGATCTTGCGTTGGATTTCATCGACGGCGCGATGCCCATCCTGCAGGGTCGAAAGCACCGTCGGCTCCATCGATACAAGAAGGCAGTTTTTGATATTATGCGCGCGTTGAATGAGGTCCTTGAAGTCCGCGTCCACCGCGTGGAACGTGGCGGTTTCCGCAGGCAGCTGCTTCTTGATATCTTCGGACGCGAAGATAAACTCGAGCGCCATCCATTGCCCTTGCACGTAGATCCATTCGTCGATGACGGACGCGAGATTGGTGAGCCGCTTCTCCCAGTCGAGCAGACGAGGCTTCACCCCATGCGCGTACCTGGATGACAAACACGACTGCAGCGATAACAAGTGCTCCTCCAGCAGCAGAACAATGTCTGACACGTCGTCGAGAATGTAGGTATCGCGACTGTCACGGTAGAGCTTGACGTTGAAGTTGACCGTCTCCCAGGCTTCGCGAATGGACTCGAGTGCCTTGCCAAGCTGCGCTTCGCCGGTCGCGATGGCCGATTGCTCCGCGATGATTTCGCGACAGGACGGTTCGAGCAGTTTCATTTGTTTGATCGTTTCCAGCGTCAAGGACGGGTCATAAACGCGCGCTTGATTCTGCAAGATCGCCTGCCAATGCTCCCGACGCATGGCGGTGTTTCCTAATTGCAACAACGTGGGCATCACCTGCTTCTCATCTTTCACCATCTGAAGCAACTCTTGGGACGCGTCGCACTTTTGCCGAGTGTTCAGCTGGCCATACGTGACCACGAACATTTCGTCAATTTCCTTCGCGTACTGCGTCATGTCGAGCTCGGCGATGGGAGTGGTGTAGTAGTGATTTCGCTGGGACAGGAATCGCTGAACGGTCGACCACAGGTCGCGCTTCGCCTGGATCATGAGCCGCAGCGTGTCTAAATGGCTGGTGTCGGACCGTGGCTCACCGAACAGCTTCTGCCAGTCCAGGAATGTGCGCATGCTTGCGTCTGCGTTGGCATACGTGCTCTCCACGCCAGCGAGGAACTCGTTCACGTTGGCGAGATCCGTGGTGAAGGTCTGCAGGATGGGTGACTCCATGACGTTCAGTGCGGCGTAGATGACGTCGTTGGTGGAGGCGACCTCGTTTTCGAGTCGCCGGGCCATCTCCTTCATACTCCCTGCTTTGAAATCAGTGGCTGTGATGATCGCGGCTTCGTACGCCTCTCGGCGCGAGCCGCTGCCTCCTCCAGTGGCGGTGACGCTCGCTGTGGCGTCGCCGTGGGCACGACTGGCCGCTGCCGATGCGTTGGCCGCCGCCGACGCCGCGTCACCGATCACCATTTCCCTGCGGGCCGTCACTTCCGTGGTGTCCGTGGCATAGAGGTGCGCCGTCTCAAACAACTCGTCGAGCGCCTCGAAAATGCGCTCCAACGCCGGGTGCTCGGCGATGACGCCGTTGAGGGACACGACGAAGGACGCGAACTTGTTCAAATTCGACGGCTTGTCGGAAATGGCCTTGATGCGGGCAGTGTAAATTTGCTGGAGGCGGTCGAGGCGGAGCTGGGCGACCGCCAGGAGCCGTTGCTTCGCCTCGCTCTGAATGTCGCGCAGTTTGGTGGATATAAATTCGGCCACATTGGCGCTCGTGATGATAAAGGTGCCCCGGCGCAGAAGGACCATTTCCTTCACGACGGCCAGGCCCTCGTCGGCGTTGCGTAGCACTTCTGAAAAGTCGCCTGCCCTCAAGCAGGAAGTGGAATTGGGATCCATCGCGCGAACCATCTCGCCGATGGGGGCGCCGTAGTTTGCGGACATAGTCGTCGTGGTGGATTGCGCCGACAACGTCGCCGGCGTCGTAAGATGAGGTGCGGCGTCCGGCGATAGGACGGCCTCAGACAGCTTCTGCTCCGCCTCGAACCGTTCGTTGAACGTAATGCGGCGCATGGGCCAGTCCTGATTCACATACGTGAACCAGCGGCGCGCGCGTGCATAGGACCGTGTCGCCTCGGTAGCGTCGTCGTAACCTTGATGGAATGTGGCGCTGGTTCGCTGATTGAACGTCACCATGCGGTGGTCGGCGCTGAGCGTGGCCGTGAACGGGAACGGTTTGATGGGCAGTGCCGAAGGATATTGGGTCGCCGACCCCACCATGTTCGCGGGGTCCCCTCGTTCTTGATGGACGATTTCCATGAAGGGTCGGAGCTGCCGAGTCATGGGCAGACGTGAGATGGAGCTCGCCGCCGCCTTCACGTTATCGCACACTTCGTCGTACATGCGGATGTAGTCGTCGACGCTGGGATGAAACGTAATCCCCGTTGCCGTGTTGCCACCGGCGGCGACGGCAGCCGACTGTCCCAACGGTGACGATGACATAGTCATGGCGGCGCTGGCAACGAGATTGCGGCTCGACGCGACGCTCGCCGTCGCCGGGGGTTGGAAGGTGAGGGCCGTGATCAAGTAAAGCATTTTTTCTTCGTCCTTTCGTTGTAGTTCGTGAACGAGCAACTGGACGCTCCGGAGAGCCGCGAGGTAGGCACTCTCGACGACGACCTGGTCGATGAGTCGGATGTACTGTGGCAAATGGGCTTGGTCGTCCATCGCCGCTTTCAACCAGCGCAACCGCTTTTCCCGAGCGATCCGGGACGCCGCCATGGGCTGGCTACTCCGGCTCGACACCGCGCTGCGCGTGAACACCGCCGCCTTCGCGCCAGTCCCCCCTTCCTCTGCGTCGCGTCGCTGTTTGGCGGCCTTTTCGCGCGCTTCATCTTCTTCGAGCACGAGAACGTACTGGTGCAGCGCATCTGGCGTCGCAAGATCTGGGACATCCGCGCGCTGCGTCACCGTTTCACAAAGCTCTTGGACTTGGTGTTCAATGCGGTCACACGCCGCGCGGAATGTCTCCTGCGCGGCTTGGCGATAATCGTTGGACGTTTGCAGAAACGACTCCCGCGTGATGCCATCGCGGCTCTGCGCTTTCCATTCGATCAAGCGGCGATCGCGGATGGCCCATGCTTCCTTGACCGCTTGCACCACGCCCCGGGCAAAGGTTGGCTTGGCTAAGAAAAAGTTCTGTGCAAGAGCGGCACGGGTTCGGAGGAATAAGTGCTGCTTAATGTGCCGTCGCCAGCGGCCGAACAATTTGACGAGCAGATACTTCGCGAAGAAGCGGATCTTTGTCAGGGTTTGAAACATGCTCGCTTCCCGCATGAATCCCGACAAGGAAACCACTTCGCCCGGCTGCCCGTCCATGGTCACGTGGGTAATGCCGGTGGAACTGGCGACAAAGTAATCGCTGCCTTGCGCCGCGTGGCGGTCGACCACGTGCAGGATGTATGGGTTGTACGGCTCGCATGGGTGCTGCGGATGCCGCACCAAGAAGACAAATTTCACCGGCGTCTTGGAGGCTTGTTGTCGCGTCAGAGCGGAAAAGTAGCCGGCAACGTCGTCCATGGTGCGCATGCTGGCGGTGATTGGCTCTTCATCCGGGGCGACGACAAAGGTCGCCGTCGTGACCGGCGCCTTCGCCCCATCGGCGCTGAAGGCGCTTCGGGTTGGCGACGGCTGTCGAACCGGGGATGCCCTTTGGCGTGCAGCTGACTTGATGGCCTCGGCAAGCGCGGCATCACGTTCTTGAGGACCGCATCGAGAGGACAGCGACGGCTCGGTCGCGGACGGTGGCACATGCATGGCCACAGTCTGAGGACGATTGGTTCGAGCACTGGTGGGCCGCATCGGCACGGCGACCGTGAGCCTCGCGGAGCTGGGCCGCATGGTGGATGTGTCGTGCGCGAAGACTTCGTCCTGGTTGAATGCGTAGAGCGCGTCGCGAGCCGCAGCGGTAGGGGGCTGATCGTTCGCCTGCGAGGGCTTTCTCTGAGCGTCGCCTCCTCCTGGAGGGGCGAGTTGCGTCGCGGGCGTGTACGTCACCTTCCCTCCAAGACTTGTCAGAAAGAAGGGGTCTCGTGCTGCGGCCGTGGGAGTGGCCTTCGCCGCCTGGGAGGCACGACTGGAAGTAGGTCGCGACGTGCGTTGCGCAGCGGCAGCCGGAGGGGGCCGCGGCGAGGCGGGGACGCCACGGGCACTCTGAGGACGGCTCATGTGATGAGCCACAGGATAACAGCAGAGAGGAGGCAACGGAGGGGTTTGACTGATATTCGAACAAACGATTGGTTGACTTTGTGACTCATTAGTGATGCGCTATGGTGGGTCACATGACACCGTGCTCATCAAGAGTAGCGGGACGGAAGGGCGACGGCGCGGCCGACACATTGCCGATACTGGAGAATAGTGTGAGAAGAAGGGAAACGCCCCCTCTCGCACATGGTGGAAAACTGTTTGAACAAATCCCACGAATCGTGGGCTCTAACACAGAAGGACCCACAGGCGCCTGTCGAGTGAGCGGGGGGTCTAACACGCGGAGAAGCGATGCGGCGTTCTTCTTTCTCCTCCGTGTATGCAGCGCTTGTTGGTGGCAAAGGCAGCGGGAGAGGAGACCGAACGTGTTGGCGACGCACATGTTTCAATCATATCGGTTCAATGCGTCCGCCAAGATGGCCTCCCGGATGACGCCGCCGTCGTTGTAGCTGCGCGACACGAAGGAACAGTAGTCGAAGTTGCCTCGCTTGGCCTTGATGCTCGACGCGTCATAGTCGTAATGTGGCGGCTCGTCGGCCTCGTAGACGCCGATTTTCTTCTTTATGGACGATGCTTGCCGAGGTGAAATGGAAGGAAGCACGACCGCCGTCGGCTTCTGCCCCGTGGCCTCTCGCCGCTCCCGGAATTGAAGCAGCATGCGGTCCTTGGCCGACATCATCCCCCCTCCTCCATGCGGATTCGACAAGGGGGCCGCGGCGGTGCTTGTCGTAGGCGCGTCGTTTTCATTGAAGTTGTCGCCTCCGTGCTCCCGCGGTTTCGGCGCCCCTCGTTGGCGATGATGATGAGAGACGTGCGGCCCCACGCTGTCATCTTGGTGCGGATGATGTGGCCAATGATGATACGAAGGCTGCGGCGGCGGCTGCGTGGCAGCTTGGTCGCTGCTCTGGGCGCCTCCCTTCGCCGCCCGCGATGTCAATTCGTCCTCCAGGGAAACACGGCGGAGTTGCGAGGCCCGGTTCAGCAGTTCGGTGGTGTCCGATGACAAGCGGTCGGGCATGTAGACGTGGGAAGGAGGTGGAGGAGGAAGCGACCCCGCGGCGGATCCATGGTGATGCCGGTGTTGTGGGATGATCTCCAAATCTGGCATCTTGAAGTGCGGGTGAACACGGTCGAACTCCGCGCGACGGGCGAGCTCGGCTTCCTTCTGTCGTTCGAACTCCCGGTGCTTTTCTTCCGTGTCCCGGTGCTGTTTCTTCAGCCGTTCGACGAAATTTAGCAACGCTTCCTGACTCAGTTCCACGTTGGGATCCATTTCGGGGTCCACCGGCCCTTTCCCGCCGCCACCCCCCTCGGACGCACGGATGAACTGCTTCAGCGTGCCCTTGTCGTAGCGGACGCGTTGCTCCACGTCGCTCAAAATGGTGTAGGCGAAGTTGATGGCCTTGAACATATCGGCGCCACCTGGGTTTTTATCCGGATGGTACTGCATGGCCATCTTGTGGTACGCTCGCTTGATGCGTCCCTCATCCGCATCTCGAGCGGCGCCAAGCACCTCGTAAAGCGAATGAGTATCCGTGAGGTCGTAGACGTGCTGAAGCAGCGACATTTTCCTCGATCGTTCCACACACACTCCGCCACAATGAGGGATGGTGATTGTAGAGAGAGATTTCGAGAAAACCGCCTGTTCGGAACCGAGAGGTGATGGACCTTCGCTGCAGACAAACAAAAGGGTCGACAATGGACTCTAGCCACCCCACTGAAAGACCATGGCCGAAGTGCGTGTGGTATGCGTTCAAGATATTTTCTGACCAAAACATTGCACGTTTTGTTCGGTCAGAGAAAAAAAAGCCACCAGCTACCTGGCCCATGACTGTTTCTTGTTGGTGTACTTTCCAGCGCCGACCCGTGTGAAGGCGGAAACCGACCGACCGCCAAACGACCTCGACTTGAGGTTTCTGACCACGGCGCCGTCTCCCATGGGCCTCACAGGGGCGCCGACGAGCGACGATCCCCGACGACGATGGCTGTCCGCGACCCAAGGGCAGGTGTAGCCATGCGCCTCGAGCTGCAACGGGCGCACGCGATGCGCATTCTCCTTCAACACATAGTTGCGGAGTCGGCTCCGGCGTCGCCGTTTTTCCTGCCCAATTACGCGCTCGTCACGTTCCACCAAAATGTTCTCGCGCCCCTCGCGCTGTTCGACCGACCGTCGATGATTCGCGTCGATGAGTGAAATATTTCCGAACCGAGAGTGGCCATAGACGGCCTTCCATGGATTCTCGGCCACCTCCAGAGCCTTCTCGAAACTCGTGGAGTCAGAGTCGAGCAACGATTCCGTTAGACCCGACTCCGCGCGCTGTCGTGCCTCGACGAACGGTGCCACCCTCATCATCTGCCGTTGGTCGGTTTCACCGATGGCGTGGCGCTCCTCCTCTAGCAGCGCCGGGGACATCGCCGCGGGTCCAAACAGCTGTGCGGAGCGAGACGCGAGAAGGGTGGCGGGCAAGCCCGTGCCACGGGCAAGCCACTGCGTTGGGAGTGGTGCGACTGCCGCCACGTGGGGTCGCTCGCGATTGGTGGCTGCTGGTGTTGCCGATGCTGCTGGCAGCGTGAGCAACGCTGAGTCCGAAGGTCCGCGATCACGCGCACGAACACCGTTTGAACACATCGATGCCTCATCGCGGGAGACTTGCGTTAGCCGTGACGCCGACGTGTCCACAAGATGATGCCCTGCCTGGCCGAGGGAAACAGAGTCTGCCAAACGATAGGACAATTTGCTCGCCGCTAGCAGTCCGCGCACATACGCCTCCGAGCTCACTGCATCGTCGGCGATAGGCAACTCCATGCTCGCGGGATACGCGGCCTCCACGGCGCATCGACGCTCGCTCGTGGGTGGCAGATAGCTGATCGAACGCAAATTTGCAAGCGTAAGAGCCGGTGGTGTGGATGCGCTGACGGCGGCCGCTGGCCGGGAGGAGGCGGCTAGATCCACCACACAGGCATCAATCATGTCGCAACGAATGGCGTTGAGGGACGATGTCATACCTTTCTCGTTTGCGGTGAAGACCGGGAGCATGCCCAATGTGGGTGTGAAGCGCTCGTGTAATAGCTCGATCGCCGCAGTGAAGTGTTCGTTTAACTGCTGCTCGCGGCGTGTATATCGGGCACGATCGGCCACTTCGGGTTTGACTCCTGTCCAACTAACCGGGGCAGGCAAGAGCCCTTCCGCCATCACGGTCACACGGCGCCGCTCGCTCTCGTCGCGAAAGGGGCGAAAGAACGATTCCCCGGAGTCATCTCTCATTTGCTGCATGTGACGAGATTGATGTTTGGGCAGCACAGAAAGATCGCCACTGCGACGCGCGTTGAGCTGCGAACGGCGCTTCCGTAGCAGTAGCGTCTGTCCTTCGGAGGCGGATGCGCTGCCACCGGCATCATGGTCACTCGCGGAACCGTGGCCGTCGTCACCGACAGAGTCGAGAGCGACCTGCTGTTCGCGCAATCGGTCACGCGCCGTCTGACGCGCACTTTTTGTCGTCAAAATGTCGGCCTTGTTCAAAATGGCCACGAAGGGCACGCGCTCGGCGGCCAGGAACAACGCAATGTCTTCTTCCCGAGGCCGCAGACCACCGTAAGCAATTAAATCCGGCACACTAAAAACCCAATAGACACGTTTAAGATTGGCGTTCTTGCGTAACGCGATGTACTGCTTGACGAGACTCTGGTGGAACATGCTATCCGACGCCTTGTGGGATGTGTGGCTGAAGGCACCAAAGCCAGGGGCATCGACGATGCACAACGCCCGCCCCACGGCGTAGAAGGTCAACCCCAACGCGCGTTTACCGGCCGCATTGCCCACTCGCAAAAGCCGGTCGTTTCCGAGTAGCAAACTGCACACCTTCGACTTACCCACTTGCGTGTGACCAACAAAGCACACTTCTGGATGACTAAATCGCAGCTCTGGCAGCGCGTCCATGTTGACGACCGATTTCAGATGCACATTTCCTTGCGCGAATGTCTCTTCCATCAAACGGGCAACCGTGTCGGGATCGCCCTGGTGGTGGCGTTGCCGCCGACTGGCGTCGTCGTTGACGAGTCCGGTCGGGAGTGAGGAAGCAGGGACGCCTCTTCCGGGTTCCAGTGCGTCGTCGTGCCGGCCTGTGGCTCGCGCGAAGGTGGAACGACGCCGGTGTCCGTCAACCAACGCCACGACGAGAGTGGCGGCCCGGTGTGCCATCGAGCATCGCGCCATGGGGGAAGCGCGGACAATCATGTGGACGACAAAGGACTACATCAAATCATTCGACTGTCACGACTCTCAGATAGGCAAAACCAAATTTTGGTGCGCAGCCAAGAAGGACAAGTGGAGACGGGGACTGTCGGCGGGAGATGGGCTGCGTTCGAAGGAGCCGGAATCAGGTTCAGTCGTCGATCGAAACGAAGTTGCGGTGAGAGAGAGCTGCCGCCGCGAGTGCAAATAAAATTGTGAGAGGGAGAATTCACCGAAACGCGACCATTTCCTCGGCCGGGTGCTCGACGGAAAACGCAAAGTCAAACGCCGCTTCGACGCCGGGCTTCGCGGAGACGAACCACTCGATGAACTGGACGTCGTTCACCGCGAACTTGGGCTGCGCGGGGTCTCCCGCTTGCGGCGTCGTCAGAGTCAGCGTGATGCGCTTGTCCTCGACGATGGGCAGCTGATCCCAAATGACGACCTCCTCCACGACGGATTTCGCGCTGCGCACCTTGAAGCGGAACGAGTGGTCGACGCGGGTGCGGCTGCCGGACAGGAGCGACGACGTCGTCGTTCGGCGCGTCCCCAGTGCCGTTCGCGTCACCGTCACGTCCTCATCCACGCCGAGGAACGTCCAGAAGTCCTCGTTTGGCGCCACGTCCCGCGGCAGCGACGTGTTGCACACGAATTGCTGGTCGCTGAACACGTTCGCCTGGCCGGCGACGAACGTGAAGGGGCTCGAGTTTGTCGCCTTGACCTTCAGGTAGACGTGCGCGTCGATCTTCGGCGTCGCACTGAAGCGGAAGTGCGCCGGGAACTCGACCTGCGCGATCGTCGCCCGCACAGGCTCCCCGTCACTCGGCACTGACGTCGTGGCCGCGATCTGGAAGCTGACCGACGTGCCACCCGTGCTCACCGCCGCGGCTGTGACGGTCGGTGCCGACCTCTTCGGCATCGGCGCCGACGGCGGCGGAGGTGCGGCCGCCGGCATCATCTGCTGCATCCTGTTGTTCATAGAGGAAGACGGTGCACTCGACTGGCTGACTCGAACGCAGCCGGCGAGATGGTTGCTGTTGCCGCCTCCGGGGCCGTTGCTCGCGAAATACGTTGGAGGCACGTAGACCGATACGAACCGCGACGCAAGGGCCGGGGGGTCCCCGCCGACGTGCGCGCGCGCGGTGCTGAGCTCCAGGTCGACGTCGTCCCACCTCTCGCCCATCGCCTGCTTCACCATCGCGTTGTACGTCACCGACAGGGTGCGCGACGCCCGGCTGACGCGGATGTCGTACACCGGCTTCCACGAGGCGTCTTCGACCATGTACGACAGCACCAGGTCGATGGGGCGCGCGGCGCCACCGGGCTCGCCGACGACGGTGATCAGCGCCTCGGCGAAGTCTCGCTGCGTGACGACGGCCATGTTGCCCGCCAGCGACCGGCGCCGGTTGCGCCCCGACTCCAGCTGGCTGTGCACCTTCGCCCGGTCGCGCTCCTTTTCGCGCTTCTCTGTCGTGTAGCGAGCGACGCGTTCGTCAAGAAACGCGCACATCGCCTCCCACTTGGCCATGTCGTAGGTGGCGGCCTGCGGCTCGCGCCCGGCCTTCAGCGCCTTCGTGCGGACGCGGTCCACCATCGCAAGCGCCGTGGTCAGATGCGCGATGGCATCGTCCACGTCCCGCTCCTGCCGTTCCAGCGTTTTGATCTCCGCATCGGCGGCGGCGACGTCCGTCCGCACGTCGGTGGTCTTCTGCTCGCTCTTGAACTGCACGGCCCGCAGCAGCACATGCGCTGCGCTGTCACGGCGCACGGCGACCTGCAGACTGTCACGGTCGGCCCTCCGCCAGTGCGCGTCGAAGCGCAGGCTGTACTCCCCGGGCGCTAAAGTGACTTGGCCGCTGCGGAATACTTGGGCGCGGCTCTTGTAGACGATCACCTTCGCGATCTTACTCGGCACGTCGACCGGCGTCTCGCTCTTCAAGACCATCGAAACAAAGGAAGGCGCAACGAGCTGGTGGAGATCAGTGAAAACAACGTGAGCGTGGCGCTTCAAAACGGCAAATGCGTCCGCCTCGACAGGAGATAAATCACCAATTGACATAACCCCGGCTTTAGCTTGTGAGCAAATTAAAACCGATCGAGCCACCATGTTTAGCCATCATTTTCAAATCGTGTCACCAATAGCAGAGAGCATCACCGAAACGCGACCATTTCCTCGGCCGGGTGCTCGACGGAAAAGGCAAAGTCGAACGTCGCTTCGACGCCGGGCTTCGCGGAGACGAACCACTCGATGAACTGGACGTCGTTCACCGCGAACTTGGGCTGCGCGGGGTCTCCCGCTTGCGGCGTCGTCAGAGTCAGCGTGATGCGCTTGTCCTCGACGATGGGCAGCTGATCCCAAATGACGACCTCCTCCACGACGGATTTCGCGCTGCGCACCTTGAAGCGGAACGAGTGGTCGACGCGGGTGCGGCTGCCGGACAGGAGCGACGACGTCGTCGTTCGGCGCGTCCCCAGTGCCGTTCGCGTCACCGTCACGTCCTCATCCACGCCGAGGAACGTCCAGAAGTCCTCGTTTGGCGCCACGTCCCGCGGCAGCGACGTGTTGCACACGAATTGCTGGTCGCTGAACACGTTCGCCTGGCCGGCGACGAACGTGAAGGGGCTCGAGTTTGTCGCCTTGACCTTCAGGTAGACGTGCGCGTCGATCTTCGGCGTCGCACTGAAGCGGAAGTGCGCCGGGAACTCGACCTGCGCGATCGTCGCCCGCACAGGCTCCCCGTCACTCGGCACTGACGTCGTGGCCGCGATCTGGAAGCTGACCGACGTGCCACCCGTGCTCACCGCCGCGGCTGTGACGGTCGGTGCCGACCTCTTCGGCATCGGCGCCGACGGCGGCGGAGGTGCGGCCGCCGGCATCATCTGCTGCATCCTGTTGTTCATAGAGGAAGACGGTGCACTCGACTGGCTGACTCGAACGCAGCCGGCGAGATGGTTGCTGTTGCCGCCTCCGGGGCCGTTGCTCGCGAAATACGTTGGAGGCACGTAGACCGATACGAACCGCGACGCAAGGGCCGGGGGGTCCCCGCCGACGTGCGCGCGCGCGGTGCTGAGCTCCAGGTCGACGTCGTCCCACCTCTCGCCCATCGCCTGCTTCACCATCGCGTTGTACGTCACCGACAGGGTGCGCGACGCCCGGCTGACGCGGATGTCGTACACCGGCTTCCACGAGGCGTCTTCGACCATGTACGACAGCACCAGGTCGATGGGGCGCGCGGCGCCACCGGGCTCGCCGACGACGGTGATCAGCGCCTCGGCGAAGTCTCGCTGCGTGACGACGGCCATGTTGCCCGCCAGCGACCGGCGCCGGTTGCGCCCCGACTCCAGCTGGCTGTGCACCTTCGCCCGGTCGCGCTCCTTTTCGCGCTTCTCTGTCGTGTAGCGAGCGACGCGTTCGTCAAGAAACGCGCACATCGCCTCCCACTTGGCCATGTCGTAGGTGGCGGCCTGCGGCTCGCGCCCGGCCTTCAGCGCCTTCGTGCGGACGCGGTCCACCATCGCAAGCGCCGTGGTCAGATGCGCGATGGCATCGTCCACGTCCCGCTCCTGCCGTTCCAGCGTTTTGATCTCCGCATCGGCGGCGGCGACGTCCGTCCGCACGTCGGTGGTCTTCTGCTCGCTCTTGAACTGCACGGCCCGCAGCAGCACATGCGCTGCGCTGTCACGGCGCACGGCGACCTGCAGACTGTCACGGTCGGCCCTCCGCCAGTGCGCGTCGAAGCGCAGGCTGTACTCCCCGGGCGCTAAAGTGACTTGGCCGCTGCGGAATACTTGGGCGCGGCTCTTGTAGACGATCACCTTCGCGATCTTACTCGGCACGTCGACCGGCGTCTCGCTCTTCACGACCATGGAAATAATAGAGAGTTGCACTACACGCTACGGCGGGGTAAGTGTACATGCCATCAACAACCCGTCTCGAGCCGCAGCAACCTACGCGAATGAGAGAACATGGGTGTAGACCACTACGATGGATGTGCGCGTCGCGCAATAGAAAGGGTAGAGGAGCCGTGAATATGGGAAAGGCTCCTAAAAGTGAGTCGCGGAGGGCTGAGA
>ERZ1292633.1696-Hain-H41-02um-R1-1696-length-23514-cov-4_pt1 | contig 23514 bp, 25 predicted proteins | sample MGYA00564406_ERZ1292633 | MGnify/ENA primary metagenome ERZ1292633 (study PRJEB36523, sample SAMEA6512639) | groundwater metagenome | collected 2019-01-08 | study: AquaDiva: Metagenomics assemblies of 32 groundwater samples | reverse complement strand
TTAAGATGAAAATGCGAGTAAAAGAAGAAGATGGATTTGAACCGTCGACAATTTGTCGACAGTTGAAATTGCTTGCCCCAGACGGTAAAATGCGCGAAACCGATTGCGCCAATACAGAAGGTATTTTCCGTATTGTTCAGTCAGTGCCATCGCCTAAAGCCGAACCATTTAAACGCTGGTTAGCTAGGGTTGGATATGAGCGTATTAAGGAAATAGAAGACCCGGAATTAGCAACTAAGCGGACAAGATTACTTTATAAACTTAAAGGATATCCGGATAGTTGGATTGAAAAACGAATGCGAGGTATTGCTATTCGTGAAGAGTTAACGGATGAATGGCAGAATCGCGGGGCGGAAGAGAAAAGAGATTACGAAATCTTAACGGCAGAAATCTTAAAGGCTACCTTTGGAGTTACGCCTGGCCAATACAAGAAGATAAAGCGGTTAAAGCGTGAAAATTTGCGTGATCATATGGGTGATCTTGAGCTTATCTTTACAATGCTTGGAGAAAGAGCAACTACCGAAATTCACCGTACTGAAGATTCGCGGGGTGTGCCGAAGCTCAAATCCGATGCCAAGGCGGGAGGAGATATTGCCGGTAATGCCAGAAAACAGTTGGAAAAAAGAATAAGAAGGCCCATTGTCTCAAGGGATAATTTCTTAGGGCAATCTAGAAAAGCTAAAAGATTGCCTTATAAATAATCAAAAAAAGAGGTTAGCGAGTTGGTGACAAATTGTCACCAACTGAATGATATATAGAAACGGTCCTATTGTTTCCTATTGTTTCTATTGTTTTATTGTTTTAAGCTTTGCATTTACGGGATTTTGCCCGCACCCCTGCCTACCGACAGGCGCGGTGCATATTGATAACATAGATTACAATGCTGGTGCGTTAAAAATCGTTCGAACAAGACCGTAAACGCACCGCCAGTTTTTGTATTTATTATCAGAAATGGGGCAAGACATATGTATGAAGCATTATTATATGATCCAGAAAAAGGTTTAAGGACAGGGGCGTCTATCGCCGAAATAACAGAGGCCCTTAAAGACGGACGTACGCTCATCTGGCTAGATATGCTGGACATCGACGACTCAGATATAGATATGCTCACTTCCGTATTCAACCTCCATCCGATCACGATTGAAGATTTCATCATGCCGAATGCCCGTCCCAAGGTAGAAAAGTTCAAAGATTACTTCTTTCTTGTAATGTTCTCTATTGAGCAGAACGGCGAAAAAGATAATGATAAGGTGAAGCTGGGCGAGCTCAACTGCTGTCTCGGAACGAATTTTCTTATCACATTTCACAATTGCCTACTCAATTCGGTGGGTGTATGCAAAGAGCGTAGCATAAAACGGTCCCAGACGATGATGAACGGAGCCGATATGCTTCTTTACGCTATACTCGATTCGTGCGTTGAGAGCTATTTTCCCATAGTAAATAAATTTGACAATTACGTGGATGAAATCGGGGATGAGCTCTTTGCCGAGCCGAACAAGGCGACCCTCAAGAAGATATACCATCTTAAAAATGAGATCATATTCTTGAGGCGTAATATAGGGCCGCAGGCAGATGTGATATCCAGCATATCGCGCGGCGACTTTGGGTTCATTTCACCCGCGAACGCGGCATACTTCAGAAATATATATGATAGCTTGGTGAGATTGAACGACACCATCGGCACATTGCGCGACGTTATCACCGGCGCTATGGAGGCGTATACCTCACTCATGTCTAACCGCCTTAACGAAGTGATGAAGACCCTCACCATAATAGCGACCATCATGATGCCTCTTACCCTCATAGCAAGTATTTACGGAATGAACTTCAAGTATATGCCGGAACTGGATAACAAGTTCGCATATCCTGTAGTTATCGTCATCATGGTGGCTATCACGGTCACGATGCTTATATATTTTAAGCGCAAAAAATGGCTGTAAATCCAGATAGGGCGGTGGTTACGCCAAATAGGACAGCCCGATAACTATATGACCAAAATGCTAAAGACAAAAATAATATGCACTCTGGGTCCTGCGTCATCCAGCGAGGCGACGTTGCGGAAGATGATGAGCGCCGGCATGGATGTGGCGAGGCTCAATTTCTCGCACGGGAAGGCCGATGAGTTTATCCGCCTCATAAATATAATACGACGCTTGAATGCCCGGTATCATAGACACATAAGGTTTCTCGGTGACCTTCAGGGGCATCGCATAAGAATAGGCGAATTATCAGGACAGATTGAACTTAAAAAGCGAAGGATTATTTGGCTTACGCAAGAGAAGGTTCAAGGCACAGAAGGGAAGATTCCCTTTGATTATCAGGGGTCGTTAAGAGCGATTAAGAACGGTTGCCAAATATTCATAGATGACGGGAATATTGTTTTGGAAGTTATGGGCCGGTCTGAGCATAGATTGAAGATAAAAGTAATAGTCGGCGGTCTGCTTAAGGAACATAAGGGCGTAAATATCCCTGAAGCTAAGCTTGAATTTGGCGATATCAACCAGAAGGATATCGAAGACATACTCTTCTCTAAAGAAAACGGTATTGATTATGTAGCGCAGTCATTCGTGCGCACAAAAAAAGATATTCTTGAGGTAAAGGATGTCCTTGGGGTTAATTCACAATGGAGAGTGATTGCTAAGATCGAGAATAGGGAGGGTATAAAGAATATTGATGAAATAATCAAGGTTTCTGATGGCATAATGATTGCCCGCGGAGATATGGGGGTGTCGTTGCCTATATACGAAATCCCTATTATTCAGAAAATGATTATTAAGAAATGTAATCGTGCTGGTAAGTTTGTTATTACCGCGACCCAGATGCTTGAGAGCATGACTGAAAATTTTAGGCCTACTCGAGCGGAGGTAACGGATGTAGCTAATTCTATTATAGATGGTACTGATTTTGTCATGCTTTCTGCAGAATCAGCCGTGGGAAAATATCCGGTTGAGGCAGTTGCAATGATGAATGATATAATAAAATTTACAGAAGGATATTTAAATAAATCTAGGAGTAAGGTACACTCTTAATTCTTATTATTTAAGTTGGCGAGCAATCAAGTTTACTGACACTGTGTAAGTCGTTGATTATAATTATTTTGCGAGTGGCGGGGTTTATGTCCCTGCCTCTCCGAATTATTGTATGTTTAATTTGTTCCTGGAGATCTAAAGGATATTTACGAGTGTAACTTACTTGCTATTTTAGAATAGAAGTAAAATAATTTAATCTATGAGTAGAAATAAGAATCTTTTTCAGACACTTTTGGTTACCTATTTGCTTTCATTTGTGTGTATTGGTGCTGCTTTTATGCTTCAATATCAGGCTAATCGTTCTGTTAAGTCTTGTAGTTATCTTGATCCGCTTGTCGTTGATATCTGGGCGACGGTGTTTGCAATTTTTTTGATTTTGGAAGGATTTGTGGATATTTTTAGTCATAAAAGTTACCCTTTAAGAAGTCAATTGACAAAAGCAATCCGGGTTTCTTTGGGTTTTGCTATCTTGACCATGCATATAATGCAGTTTATTCATAAATAGACTATGAGATTGGTATTTTTTTATTAGGATATCGAAGGGGGAAAAATGAAAAAATGTCCTTATTGCGCCGAAGAGATACAAGATGAAGCGGTATTATGCCGGTTTTGCGGAAAAGATTTGGAAGTGAAGCCAAAGGTTAAATGGTATTTCAAGACTAGCGGGATAATTATTGCTTTTCTATGCGTAGGCCCATTGGCTTTGCCATTGGTTTGGTTAAGTCCCCATTCTAATCAGAAAATGAAGATAGTTATAACAATAATAGTTATTCTTCTAAGTTGGTACTTAGGCACCATGTTTATTAATTCTTTGAATTTTCTAAAACAATATTACGGGGTTATTTTTTAGAATAATTTCTAACTGAATTTAGATTATAATATTCAATTGTAAGGAGGTGGCGATGGTAGATGTAGCGATTTTAGTCTTGAGATTAGCTTTAGGGTTTATGTTTGCGGCTCATGGTTTGCAGAAGGCATTCGGATTATTCGGCGGCCCGGGTATCGGGGGTTTCTCCGAGATGCTCTCCGGCTTGGGATTTAAACCTTCTCTTTTTTGGGCTTACCTAGCCGCGTATACTGAACTCGTAGGAGGGATATTATTAGCCGTTGGTTTTTTATCCAGAGGTGCCGCATCAATATTGTTAATCTTAATTGTGGTAGCAGCTTTTAAAGTGCATTTAAACAAGGGTTTTTTCCTCTCGCAGGGAGGCTTTGAGTATACTTTTATAATTTTCTCCGTATGTTTGGCTTTAATATTATTGGGCCCGGGAAAGTTTACTTTTTTAAAATAATCTAACTCAATTCTGACTTTACATAATATTAAAGTACTGGTAGTATATAATCTCAAGAATAATAAATATCGCGCCCATAGCTCAACTGGATAGAGCACTAGCCTACGAAGCTGGTTGTTGTTGGTTCGACTCCAACTGGGCGCAATTTATTGGAGATAAAATGGATATTAAGAAAAATATTAATGATAATGAAAACAAGAAGTTAATGTCCAGGTTGGTGATTCAAGAATTGAATGATGATCCTTTTAATAAGTTTAAACTCGCTTTTGCGTTAATGAGTGTTATCCCGCTTTTGACATTTACATATATCTTTCTTAACGTTTTATCTAAGATCTATAGCCTTAGCCTCATTAGTATTATAATTTATATCCTGGTCTTTATCTCAATTTTAGGGTTTTCTATTGGTTACGGTGTGGTAAGGAATTTGTTGAATAACATTATGCTTTACTTGTCTAAAGTAAAAAGAAGCGAGCAGCTTCAGGCAGAATTAGCGGCTTCCATTTCGCATGATTTCAGGATCCCGATTAGTATCTTGAAAGAAGCGCTGGCAAGTATACAGGAAGGCAACGCCGGGCAAATAAGCGATAAACAAAAAATGCGGCTGGATTCTTGCCAGAGCACTTTGGATAATATGTATCGGACAATAGATACGTTACTTGACTTGTACAAGATTAAATGCGGCATGGTAGAGCTTAAGAAAGAGACCTATGATATCGGCGCGCTCATCGAAGAAAAGATGAAAGAGTGTGAACCTGTTTTTAGCAAACAAAATATCCGGATGGTTAAGAAGTCTAATATCAAAGATACATCTACCCAAATAGATAAATCTAAGATTGCGGAGGTTATTAATAATATTTTGAGTAACGCTTTGAGGTATACTCCTCATTCCGGAGAGATAAATATCTCTGTAAATTCCGTTGATAATTTTATTAGGATCGAGTTTATGAATAACGGGACTTCTATACCGACTGACCAGTTAGCGGTGATATTTAATAAATTCAAGAAACTCAATGATGCCAAGGCCGGAACCGGTTTAGGCTTAGCCATAGCGAAAGACATTATAGAGTTACACGGGGGGAATATCTGGGCAGAAAATATTCCTGACAAAGGGGTTAAATTTGTAATTGTCCTACCGCGTTCTTCGTAGGTTTCTTAGTTTTATAATTTTAAAATTACCGGTTTATTGCTATGTCTAAGGTAGATGAAATTTATATCTGCGAAGCTTTAAAAGAGGCGAAAAAGGCCTTTGATGAAGATGAAGTTCCTGTTGGGGCAGTAATAGTCTATAAAAATAGGATTATAGCCCGTGGTTACAATCAGGTAGAACGTTTAAAAGATCCCACTGCTCATGCAGAGATGATAGCTCTTACCTCTGCAACAAATCTCCTCGGAACAAAGTGGCTAAGTGGCTCAACCCTCTATGTTACAATCGAACCGTGTAGTATGTGCGCGGGAGCGCTTGTACTTGCGCGTATAGATAATATTTGTTTCGGCGCTAAAGATCCTAAAACCGGCGCTTGCGGTTCGGTAATTAATATTGTAAATAATAAAAAATTAAACCATCGCATAGAAGTTAGAGGCGGTATCCTCGAGGGAGAGTGTTGCTTATTATTGAAAGAATTCTTTAAGAAGAAGAGAAAGAAATAGCTCGGACTCTCGAATTCTTAAATAAATGCTTATTGTGAGTTTATTTTCTAGACGATTGGGTATTACAGAAAAGGTTAATATGGCAAAGAATGCATGGCATAATTTTATTATACTAATCAGTAGATCTTTCCATGTTGCTATGAGATTTATCGAGTTCACGTTTGATAAATCTCATTTTATCTATGAACTAGTTCCGAAACTAAGCGTTGAAACAACAAATATATGTTCCTCGAAGTGTGTGTTTTGTCCAAATGCAATAATGAAGCGCCCAAGGGAGCATTTAGATATGATGCTTTTTAAAAAAGCTATCGATGAATTTGTAAAATTGGGGGGGACGATAGTATCTTTTAATACCACTATTGGCGACCCGTTGTGTGATCCTTATTTACTAGAGCGGGCAAGATTCGTTAGAGGATATTCACAGATTAAATCCCTGGGGTTTGTGACTAATTTGCAGTTACTTCATAAGTATAATATCGACGATTTTTTTAATTCCGGGATTAATTGGCTAGCGATTTCGATTACGTTATCAGGAAAAGATAAATATCGCGAATTCTTCGGAATAGATGCGTATGAACAAACCCTAAATAATCTAATTATGCTTCTTAAGACAAACCAAAGATATAATAATAAAATTAAGGTAGTTATCGATATAAAACCGACAAATGAACGAATCGTAGATAGAATCAATCATCCTGATTTTCAATTAGTTAATTCGTTAACAAAACAAGACTTAGTAGCTTTGGTTGAAAGAATGTCCTATTATGTTGATGATTGGGTTGGCGCCTGTAAACTTCCGCGTTATTTAAAAAACCGGCCTCTATATCCACGATTTTTTTGTCCATGCCGATTATTAGGCAACACGGCCATAATTTTTTCTAATGGTAAGGTGGGGGCATGTTCGTGCAGAGATTTTAACGCTGATAGTGAGTTGATTTTAGGAAGTTTAAAAGAAAACGATCTAAGTGAATTATTGCAAAGTGACAAAAGATACAGGATTTTTTCGGATTGGTTAAAGTATAATAAAGTCCCGAACCTATGCAGAAAATGTTCGCATTATTTGTATTAGTTTAGTTTAAAACCAGCATAAATATCGGAACTTCTTTCTTTACAGCTTGTAAGAAATCTGATATAGTTAATTCTTGATTCCACGATTTAAGACATACCTTATTAGGTAAGCGAATAGACGCTATTTGGATATTTAAGCAAATCCCAGAAAATAAGCAAGAGATTAATAATTCGTAAGTTCCTGTAAATAATGTAGTTGTAAATCTTGGAGAGGTGGCTGAGTGGTCGAAAGCAACTCACTGCTAATGAGTTGTCCTGGGAAACTGGGACCCTGGGTTCAAATCCCAGCCTCTCCGCCAGTTTTTTAGGTGAACCGTCTGTAGACAACTTAATGCAATTTGGCTTGAGTTGTCGTGGACGCGAACCCTAGGAAGGAGGAAAGATGGATATTGGCATCGGAACTATTCAGTCGAACAAACAGTTATTTAATTTAAAAGAGTTCCTGTTAGGTACGATTAATCTATTCAGAAATAACATTCCTCTTTTTCTCGGCATCTCCCTTCTTGGTGTGATACCTGCATTACTTGAATCTATTTCTCCCAAAAGTTTGAGTGTTATCTTATCTTCTACAAGTCTTTTTATCGGAATATGGGCTTATGTCGCTTTGGTTATTGCGGCATCAAAGAGATACCGCAATGAAGCGATCGGGATAGTCGATTGTTTTGTGGCGACTAAGGGAAAATATTGGCGAGTGATTGGGGTAGTTGCTATTTGTTTTCTTATTTCACTGGCAGGACTTCTACTTTTTGTCATTCCGGGCATTTATTGGGGGATAATTTTTTGTTTGTCAGATCTGGTGGTCATTATCGAGGGGCGCAAAGAAACGGGCCCTTTAAAAATGAGCAGTCAACTCGTAAAAGGTTTTTTTTGGAAGACATTCTGGTTTCTTACCATCATTTCGCTACCTTTCCTATTGCCGTCAATTCCGGCGCTAACATTAACCAAGACAAATCCTAAATTAGCCGGATTTTTAGTCAATGTTCTTCAGGCACTTGTTATGCCATTTTTTATTGTTGGGCAAGTGTTTTTGTATTACAGACTAAAGGATATCAAAGCAACGGAGTTAAGTAAAAACCCGGAAGCAATTAATAAATCTCGCTATGGATGCTTATTCGCGGTGGGTTTGACAATAGCAATTATTATTCTAAGCGGGATTTGGATTTCGCAGATCGGTAGATTTATTTATTCTGAAATAGGTTATTCTTTTGCGCAAAAGGTAATAGCAAAAATAAGTCCGTCTATAGTTTTTCCTGAAGGAGTTACTCTTGATAGGCCTGGCGAGAGGTGGGTATTGCAGAAAACAACTCCGCGATTAGAATACGTACTATTCCATTTTAAAAGGCAAAAAGGCCAGACTATAGGTGTGCGATTGTACACATGCCCCTTAAAAGATTTGGATCTTGGGGGCAAGACGGTCGATTTGTTAGATCAGAATATTGGTAAGAAAATTCGTTACGAGAATCTTGATAAAAACGAGTTTAACAGGAAATCGTGGGAACGAAAACATGGTGTTTTTGAGACAAAATCAATCAAGGTCGTAAATCTGAATAATCGTTCATGGGGTGAGTGCGTTCTTGTTGCGAGTAATCCAACGTTCTCTACCAAAAAACAAGGGTACGTGTGGAAAATTTATTACACCCCGGTTAAAGATAAGATGTTGATTGCGGATTTGGGTTATACTTTTGCTATTGAAGAGATTCAGCAGCCAGAAACACCAAAAGGCGATTTGGCCGAAGAAGAGAAGCTGGCCATTGGTATCATCGGATCCATTAAATTCCCGAGCGCTAAATAACGTAGTTAGAGTAGGGAATTAGGTCCGCTGGTTTAACGGTTTTTGTGGATTTATTGAAGATGGGGCCGTTTAGGGTGATAACCACACCGAATTAATAAAAAATGTTAATCTACGAAAAGATATTACGTGAATTTCAGAAACAGAAAGTCCAATATATTGTTATTGGTGGTATTGCTGTCAATCTTCTGGGAGCTTTAAGAAGTACAGCTGATTTGGATGTATTGCTTGAAATGAGTAAAGATTAAGGGAGTCCGGATGATCTTTAAATGGGAAACTGAAGATGAGCGAATTATTAGGTTTATGAACGTTTCTCCGGAGAAGAAATTGGAGTGGTTATATAGAATAAATAAGTTTTTAAATAAGTTTTCTTCGAAGCGAACTAGGAAGATTAGGCAGGAGTTAAGAAGATTTTGAGGTTTTTGTAATGCCCTACATCGTCTTTGCCCTAAAATGGCGGCCGAATAATTTTGATGAAGTTGTCGGCCAGCCGCATATCGTTACCACCTTAAAAAGCGCCATCGAGAAGAATCGATTGGCTAATGCTTATCTTTTTGCTGGGCCGCGCGGGATAGGCAAGACTTCTACTGCCCGTATTTTAGCTAAAGCTTTAAATTGTAAGGAAGGGACGACTACTAATCCTTGCGGAAAATGCAGCTCTTGTCTTGAAATTTCCCAGAGCCGTTCTTTAGATGTTATTGAAATAGATGGTGCGTCAAATACCGGGGTTGAGGATGTGCGTTCGTTGCGCGAAAATGTTAAATTTGCTCCTACTTCAGGCAAGTTTAAGATTTATATTATCGATGAAGTGCATATGCTCTCAACCGCCGCTTTCAATGCCTTACTTAAAACTCTTGAAGAACCTCCGGAGTTTGTTAAATTTCTTTTTGCTACCACTCATCCGGATAAGATACCTTCGACCGTATTATCCCGTTGCCAGCGACTGGATTTTAGAAGGATCTCCACGATGGAGATCGTTTCACAGCTGGATAAAATTGTTAAATTCGAAAAGATAAGCGTAGATAAAGAAGTTTTACTTGCTATCGCCAAGACCAGTGACGGCGCGCTTCGCGATGCCGAATCTATCCTAGATCAACTGGCAGCTTTTTCTAAGGGCAAGATTTCTTTAAAAGATGTTATTTCTATCTTGGGCTTGGTAGAACAAGAGGCGTTATTTGAGATAACCGATCAGATAATTAGAAAAGACCCTAAAAAAGCCTTAAGCCTTCTAAACAGGATTATCGACGACGGCAAAGATATAAATGTATTCTTAAATAATTTAATTGAACATTTCCGTAATCTTATGGTCGCCAAAGTTTCCAAAGGTGATCCGAAGTTAATTGATTTACCTTTAGATATTTGCGAACGCTTACTTAAACAGGCGCAGTCCTTAACTCTAGAGGAGGTATTTACAGTCTTTAATGTCTTAGCTAATACTCAAGAGATGGCTAAGAGGCTGGATTCGCTGCGCATCCCATTAGAGGTAAGTATTGTTCGTTTAAGTTATGATAAAAAAAAGCCGGAAGTTAGTTCAGAGGTAAAAAAAACTACTATAAATCATGAGCCTATTTTAAAAGAGAAAGAAGTTCCTAAAGCAGAGATCTTACGCGATAGAGAAGATCCCCAAGAGCCTCCGGAATCAGTAATGAATATAACTTTAGATAATGTCAGGGCGGTATGGCAGAATATTTTGGATAGTTTGAGCCGGGTTAAAATATCCGCAGCCGCTTATCTCGGAGAGGGCGAGTTACATAAACTACAAGGAGATTTGCTCACTGTTTCATTCCCCAAGAGCCATTCTTTGCATAAAGAGTCTTTAGAAAAGAGAGAGAACAAAGAGATCATTGAGAAGAATCTGTCCGAAGCGTTGAATGCTCCTTTAAGAGTAAGTTTTATTCTTTCCGCCGAGACCAAAGCTAAGGCAGAGGATTCAGGAAATACTTTTATTCGGTCAGTGATGGATGTTTTTGGCGGTAGAATAGTAAAGGAAGAATAATGGCGAATTATACCGAGTCAATAGAAAAACTTATTGATAGCTTAATTAAGCTACCCGGTATCGGCAGGCGTAGCGCCGAGCGGATGGTTAGCTATATACTTGGAGCTACCAAAGAAGAGGGTAAGTTTTTAGCTGAAGCGATAATCAGAGTGAAAGAGAACGTGCGTTTTTGCAGCCTTTGTCATAATCTAAGCGAAGAAGATTTATGCAAAATCTGCCAGGATTCCAGAAGGCAGAAAGATATTATTTGTATTGTTGAGAAACCAAGCGATGTTACGGCGATTGAGAAGTCCGGCAGTTTTACCGGAGTTTATCACGTATTGCTAGGTGCGATATCGCCATTAGAAGGAAAGGGCCCGGGAGACTTAAAGATAAACTCTTTATTAAGCCGTATAAAGCAAAATAATATAAAAGAGATTATTATTGCTACTGATGCCGATACCGAGGGCGAGACGACTTCTCTTTATCTTACTAAACTCATTAAGCCGCTGGGGGTAAAATTAAGCCGTATTGGCTTGGGCTTACCAGTGGGTTCAAATCTTGAATACGCGGATTCTAGCACACTCACCAAATCTTTAGAAGCACGCCGCATTATTTAATTCGATGATTACTATAAATAACTTATCTAAAAATTACGGTAAAAAAGTCCTCTTTGAGAATATTTCTCTTAATATAAATCAGGGAGAAAAAATCGGGCTTATCGGGCCGAATGGTTCGGGTAAGTCTACGCTTTTTTCGCTTATTTTAGGTGATTTAGAGTCAACTTCCGGAGAGGTGAGAGTTAATAAAAATACCTATATCGGGCATCTGGCCCAGGAATCGAAATTTGATTCGGAGCGGACTGTTCTTTCGGAGTTGACCGAGGGGGATGCGCGCATCTTACTTTTAAAAAAAGAGAAGGGTGACCTGGAAGATAAAAATGAAGCTGGTTCGAAACACTATGGAGAGGTTCTGCATGAACTGGAATCTTTGGGATTCTTCGAATTAGAACATAAAGCTAAAAAGATTCTTATGGGCCTAGGTTTTAAGGAGCGCGATTTATCTCGCCGGATAAAAGATATGAGCGGGGGTTGGCAGATGCGCACACTTTTAGCCAAGCTGCTTACTTATCGTTATGATTTATTACTTCTCGACGAACCAACAAACTATCTGGATTTAAACGCCGCACTCTGGCTCAAGGATTATTTAGCCGGTTTCCGCGGCACATTTATTATGATCTCCCATGACCGGGCTTTTTTAACTGATGTTACAAATTATACTTTAATTCTTGAGCATGGTATGATTACCAAAGTGCATGGTAATTATGAACATTATGAACAGATTAAAAAAGAAAGGCGTATTCATTTAGAAAAACAATTTAAGGAGCAGGAGAAGAAGCGGGAACAGTTAAGGACTTTTGTCTCTCGTTTTCATGCCCAACCGAATAAAGCCGCGGCAGTCCGGTCTAAGCGCACTGCTCTTGAGAGGCTGGAGAAAGAAATGGTAGTTTTGCCTCCTGATTCTCGAGAGAGTATAAGTAGTTTTAGTTTCCCTCAAGCCAGGCGGAGTGGGCATAAGATTATACAGTTGGATAAAGTATCTAAGAGTTATCCCGATACCCAAGTCTATACTGATCTGGATTTTGAGATTACCCAGGGTGAGAAAGCGGTGTTAGCCGGTGAGAATGGCGCCGGAAAATCTACGCTTTTAAAGATTCTAGCCGGAGTAGTTGATATTAATAGTGGTTTGCGTACCGTTGGTCATAATGTGGATATCGGTTATTTCTCTCAAACTCGGACCGACGTATTAAGTTTGGAGAATACAGTTTTACAGGAAGCTTATTCCGCTGCGCCCGGGTATATGTCGGAAGAGACAATCAGGACGATTCTCGGGGCGTTTCTATTTACCGGTGATGACGCGGATAAAAAAGTTAAGGTTCTATCTGGAGGAGAGAAGAGCAGGTTGATCTTGGCTAAGCTTTTAATTAATCCGCCGAATTTTCTGCTTTTGGATGAGCCGACTACGCATCTTGACGTGGATGCGGTGGAAGCTTTGGTGCGCGCGTTAACGGATTATCAGGGCACATTGGTATTTATTAGCCATGATATTTATTTTGTACGTTCGGTGGCGAATATGGTTTACGAAGTTAAGGCCGGCAGGATCAGGAAATTTCCCGGAGCGTTCGACTATTATTTTGAGAAGAAAGATTCGGATGAGTTCCATATTGAACATAAATCAAAGACCGACCATCCTCATAAACAAAAGATAGATGAAGAGCGTTTAAGAGTAAAGGAAGAAGAGAAGTTGTGCAAGTCTGATGATAAAAAGCGTAAAGTTCATAATGCGGCTTTACGCGCGGCAATAATCAAGTTAGATGGTAATAAGGAAAAACTTAAGCTTGAAAGTTATGCTAAGGCGCGCTCTCTCTCGAACCCGAAGTTTTATTCTGATGAAGAGAAGGCTAAAGAGTATGGCCGTCGGTTAAAAGAGATAGAAAAAGAGAATTTGGATATAAATTCCAAGATAAAAGAGCTTGAAAGCCAGATTCTTTAGTGTTAAAATACTGCAAAATCAATATTCATTAGATCATTTCCCCCTTAGCTCAGTTGGTAGAGCGAGAGACTGTTAATCTCCAGGTCCGTGGTTCGAGTCCACGAGGGGGAGCCAAATAGGATTCGAACTTTGGGATTTTCGCAAGGTTCGAGAAAAGCCTTCTGTAAGCAAATGACTTGCAGAGGGTTTTTTGTTGAGGTATAATTAGTTTATGAAAATAATAACAGAAATATTATTATCAGGCGAACTTAAGCAGATGGCTGTGGATACTTTTGGTAATTTGGTGAAAGCTGTAGTTGATGTCGATAGAGAAATTATCGCAGTTGATGCTGAGCTTCATTCTGATTTGGAAGCCTTACTACTTAAAAATGGCTCAAAACAGAGGAGCCTTTGGGGTATTAATCTTTATCCAGAAATGCAGGGTGAAGATTTTGTTGAATTTGATTCTATGATTAATATGCGCCCATCACAGGGGAACAGAAGCCGCGGAATAGAGAGTGAAGAAATGCGCAAGAAAATTCTTGCAATAGTTGCTAAAAGGGTTAAAAGATGAATTACCAGCATAAGGATTTAGCTGCGGGGCGTTGGAGTCAGCTATCATTTCTTGAACAAATGGCAAATATTGGTAGTGAGGTTGAGCGAGCACTTAACTGGCGAATAAAGAAAAATACTGATTATGCTCAAAAGGCATTTGAACGAGCTCTAGAGTTGATTGATCTGACATTAGAGAATGATAAAAATTATGCCCACTTGCAGGAAATTACTCGAATGAGAGAAGCAATCGTTGACTATTTCTCTGGGGCAAACCAGTTTATGTCCTCTGATAGCTCTTGGCGTAGTTACTTCTTACCTTTTACATACGCATCTCGCAGAAACCATTAGCCCCCAAGGTAATCTTACTAACGAATTTGTTACTAATTTTATATTATTCTTGATTTTTAAATATCTATCCTATAATAGGGACTAGGGGATAAGAGATAAAGTTATTTCTAATACCTGTGTGGGGAGTTTGACTTTCTAACCCTCTGTGATAGAATATGTCACAGAGGGTTTTTGTTATGTTCTAATAGGAGTTACTTAACCAAAAATAAACATGAAAGTAATAGAAAAGGCTTTGTTATTCCTTAAGGCAAAAGAATTTGTTATAGTAGCTACGGCTAATAAGGTTGGCAAGCCAAATTCCGCACCTAAGCTATTGTTAAAGATAGACGGCAGAGTAGTCTATTTTATTGATTATAGTATCGGCAAAACCGCCGAGAATCTAAGGTTCAACCCAGAAGTTTCTTTGTCATTTATTGATGTTAATTCACTTTTTGGTTATAGATTGAATGGTAAGGTGGAAATTATCGAAAAAGGCAGGATTTTTGATGAATGTTTAAAAGAGCTAAGGGAAAAAGAAATAAAGCTCTCTGTTGAGCGCATTGTCAAAGGGGTGCAGAACGGGAAGTCACATAAGGAATACGAATTGGAGATCCCTGAACAATTTTTAGTATATAAAGTTAAAATTGCAGAAGGTTCCGAGATAAGCCCTCGTGGTGTAATAAAACGGGAAAGCAGCTAATAGGCATGAGTAAGTTTTCCGAACGATTACTAAAGCAATTATGGAGAAGCGTTGGAGGGGTATAATTAACAAAGGGGGGAGTTTTTTAGATGAATATATTGCTAATATCTTCAAGCCCACACAAAGAAAAAAGCCAGACTTTCTTCCTGGCAAAAGAAGTCTTAAAAGGATTGCCGGTTGCTGTAAAGATCGAAATCATTCATTTATGTGATTTAAAAATTGAGTTTTGTCGGCATTGCGAGAGTTGTCATAGAAAAATTATGAATTGTCCGATAAATGACGATGTTGGTATGATTTTAGAGAAAATGCTCAATGCTGAAGGAATAATCTTTGCTACACCAAACTATATAAATCAGATTACCGCTTCGATGAAGGCGCTCTGGGATCGTGCCGGCCATTTTATCCACTGCCGGAGGCTTTTAGGCAAGTATGTTTTAGGTGTAGTTACTTCAGGGAGCGGAGAAGATAAAGGTGTTTTAGATTATATACACAGTTATGCTAATATCTGCGGGGCTCAATATTCGGGCGGTGTTTCTTCACGCCGGCCGGTTAGCAAAGAGAAGAAGAAGGATGCTCTTGAGCTAGGCAATAAATTTAGTTTAGATATTCAAGAAGAAAGAGTTTTTCCGGAACAATTAAAATTTCTTGATGAGTTTAAGGAACATTTTAAGAATATAATACATTTGAGAAAAGATGATTGGCTGGAGGAGCATCAATACTGGTTAAATAAAGGTTGGTTATAAATAACTACACTTAAGAAAGATATATAGAAAAAAGAAATGTCAATATTGAAGAAAGTTTTGATTAAGGCATCAGGGAACCGTTTTATCCAAAGTGCGCTGGAGAAAAATGTGCTGGCTTCGCAATTTTTGATGGGAATTGGGTCTGGTGGCCGTATTGCATTTAGCGGCGAAGAAATTATATTCCATGTTCTTAGACAAAGGTTTAAGCCTCCCTATTGTATTTTCGATGTTGGTTCGAACAAGGGGCAATTTCTTCAGCTTACGCTTAATAATATCGGAGGAGATAGTTTATCAGTTCATTGTTTCGAGCCGGAAAACGCATCATTTAAGATTCTTGCCAAGTTTTTTGACGGGAATAAACGAGTTAAACTAAATAATATTGGCATAGGTAAAGAAAAAGGGGAGGCAGTATTATATTTCGATAAAACTGGTCCTGAGCTCGCTTCTCTTACAAAAAGGAAGATGGATCAATTTGGTATTGATTTTAATAAATCGGAAAAGGTAAAGGTCAGTACGATTGATCAGTATTGTTTAGAGAATACGATAAATCGTATTCAATTACTAAAAATTGATATTGAAGGGCATGAGTTTGATGCGCTCGTAGGCGCGAGAAAAATGTTCGATAAAAGGGCAATTGATATTGTCTCTTTCGAATTTGGAGGGTGTAATGTAGACTCAAGAACATTCTTTCAGGATTTCTGGTATTTTTTTAGTGAAATTAATATGAAGATTTTTAGGATTGTTCCTTCGGGATATTTATATCCGATTGATTCGTATAAGCAGACTTATGAACAATTTAAGACGACAAACTTTATTGCAATATTGAATAGTTAGTATACCGGAATGGCGTAATTACAAGGTAAAGTTTTAATTTGAGAAAAGGAGGGGGAAATGGCTAAATTAGATGTAAAAGCTTTTGGATTCGCCCTGGGCGTGGTTTGGGGAGGCTTGATGTTTCTTCTTGGATTGGCGGATATGTTGTATTTTTGGGGGAATACTTGGGGCAGAATGATGACGGTGATTTATGTCGGATATAGCCCTACGGTCTTTGGAAGCATAGTTGGGGCGGTATGGGGTTTTATATATGCTGATATTTTAGGTTTAGCCGTAGCTGCGTTATATAACCGGTTTGTCGAAGAAAATAGGATTGAGACGGATAAAAAGATAAAAGAATTAGCGAAAAAGATCTGGGAGAAGAAAGGTAAGCCTTCAGGAACTGCTAAAGATGATTGGCGTGAGGCAGAGAAGGTAATTCGCGGATAAAATTAAGGATATCTTTGATTTTATCTTGGGGAGTGGAAGCGCCTGCGGTTACCCCGATATTCTGGACTTTTTGAAACCAGGAAGTTTTAATATCTTTTTTTGAGTTTACCCAATAGGTTTTTTTATTCAATGAGTGCGATATTTCATAAAGCCTTTTTGTATTAGCGCTGTTTTTGGACCCGATTATTATTATTAAGTCGTTTTCTAGTGGCATTACTTTTATTTCTGCTTGTTTAGTTCTGGTAGGTTTGCAGATAGTATTGAAAAATACCAGATTTGGGATAAGTTTTTTTAGGGTATCTACTGCTTCTAAAGTTTTATCAAGGTTTTGGGTTGATTGCACCACAATGCAAGCTTTTTTAACCCCTTTAATCTTATTCAAAGGAATCTTAGCCAGGTTGTCTATGACCATGGCTCTTTTTTTAAGTTGGCCGATTATTCCGCGCACTTCGTCATGGTTTTTATCCCCAATGACAATAATTTTGTAATCTTTCTTTTCCATTTCCTGCGCTATTTTATGGATTTCTTTTACCATCGGGCAAGTGGCATCTATGATTTTGTATCCTAGGCTAGAGGCTTTTTTAAAAATATTTATTGAAGCTCCGTGAGCGCGGATGAGCATAATAGCGCCATTGGCTTTTCTTAAACGTTTAACTTTTTTTATTCCTGCGTTTTCAATGCGCTTTACAACATCTTCGTTATGCACTATGTCCCCGAGCATATAAACTTTATTCTTCGAAAGGGAAGTTTTTAAGGCTATATCCAAGGCCCTTTTTACCCCAAAACAAAATCCCGCTGATTTAGCTAATTTTATTTGCATTATATTGAGAGTATTTTACGTGAGAAATTAATCAGCGCCGCACGGTATTCTTTACTAATTTTGGAAGATTTTATTATCTTTTCGGATTTACCCAGCAAATTCTTTATTTCTCTTTTAGCGTGATTAAGAGAACCCGATTCCGATATTAAATCGCGCATCTCGAGTAATTCTTTCTTACCTGAATTTTTTCCGGAGAGAACATTTTTAATTTTTATTCTGGCTTGGCTATTGCTATTTTGATAAGCATACCAGATTAGGATTGTTTTTTTGGCTTCGCTTAGATCAGTAAGGTTAGATTTGCCTATTTGACTGGATTCCCCGAAAGTGCCGATTATATCATCTTTAATCTGAAAAGCCCGTCCCAAATTCATTCCGTAATCAATAAGTTTATTTATTTCATTCTTTGTCGCTCCGGCTAAGATTGCGCCCATAGATAGAGGAGAGGCAAAAGTATAATTGGCGGTTTTGTAATCATAAATTTTATAAATATCGGCTTTGGTGGTTTTTTCAATCGTTTTGGCTCCGAGTAAAAGTTCTATAAATTCTCCGCTTCCGGTATAAAGTGCCGCCGAGATCAGTTTCTTTAATGCGAGTTCTTTGCGCGGCAAAGCTTCTTCTATGGCTAAGAAAGCGTCGAGCGCCAGGGCATAAATGACATCTCCGACTATAATGCTTAAATCTTCCCCGCTAAATTTAACTTTTTTATTTTTCAGGTATTGATTAAAAAGCGAGTGCATCGAAGGTTTACCGCGCCGGATATCGGATTTATCAATAATATCATCATGCACTAGCATAAAATCATGCAGTAATTCTAGAGAGAGTGCGCTGCGGTATAAACCTTTGGTTTCTTTTTTGGCAAAACCAAGGTAGCCGATGCAGAACAGAATCGGCCTGACTCTTTTGCCGTCGCGCGAGATGAACTCCTTGATTTTATTAAAAAGCAGAGGCGAGAGCTTATTTAAGGGGTAAGCGTTATTAATGGTGCGGGTATAGTTTTTTAGTTCGCTCTCCAAGCGGTTTTTTATTCCCAAAAACATGAGTTTATGTTAACATATGCCTATATCTAAAGCAAATCAATTTTCGATTTGAGGGCCCATGATCAAGAATTTTGTCCGCGCGTTAAGAGCATCCTTTCTTGTGGCAAGTATTTTACCTTTCGTTTTCGGTTCGCTTATTCTAAGGAAGCATTTCGATTTTATCGGTTTTATCCTGGGTTTATTTACGGTAATCTTTACGCATTTAAGCGCGAATCTTATAAATGATTACGCTGATTCGCGTAGTGGAGTTGACTACAAAGATAAGCATTTCTATCCTTTTTTCGGAGGCTCTAAGCTTATACAGGAGAATGTTTTCTCCCATCAATTCTATCTTAATGCGGCTATATCCTGCGCGATTATCGCTTTTCTAAATGCTATCTTATTGGCTTTTGCATTGAAGAGTGTTTTAGTGATTTTGGCTTATTTCTTGATTATTTTCTTAAGTTGGCAGTATAGCGCGAAGCCATTGCAGTTTTCTTATCGTTATCTTGGTGAAATTTTCATTTTTCTGCTCTTTGGCCCGGCCTTGGTTATGGGGGGGTATTTTATCCAGAGCGGCATATTCCCGGATTTAAAAAGTTTCATCCTTTCTTTGCCTTTAGGTTTTTTTACTGTCGCTATTCTATTTGCTAATGAAATTCCGGATTTTAATGATGACCAGCAAGCTAATAAAAATAATTGGGTAAAATTGTCGGGCATTAGCAAAGCCTATTTAATTTACCTGGGTTTGATTTGCTTCGGTTTATTCTTTATCATTTTGGGAGTATGGTTAAGATATGCTGGAGTTTTTTCTCTTGCCTCGCTTTTACTTATTATTCCAATCCTAAAAGCAGCCAGGATCTTAAAAGACAATTATTCTGATAAGATGAAATTACAAGGGTCTTCAGGAATTACCATAAATATGCAAGCGGCGCTTAGCATAATTTTAATTTTAGGGCTAATGCTATGAAAAAAATCCTGATTATTGGTGCGGGTTTCGCGGGTTTATCCAGCCTTGCGGTGCTCTCTAAATTCAGTAAAAGCCTGGATTTGAAAATTACTCTTATTAATGATAAAAGCGATTCTAGCTTTCTGCCGATGCTTCCTGATTGCCTTGGCAGGGGGATTAATCCAAAGAATTTAGTCTGTGATTTAGAGGTATTAAGTAAAAAGAATAATTCTAACTTTGTTAAGGATAGGGTATTGGGAGTTGATTTGATAAATAAACAAGTTAAGACGGCAACCTTAATGTTAGATTATGATTTCTTGGTTATTGCCAGCGGATCCGAAACTAACTTTTACGGGAATACAAAGATTAAAGAAAATGCTTTTAAGCTGGACGATGCGCACGACGCGAGCTTGATCATTAAAGCGCTTCAGAATAAGCCGTATGATAATTACCTGGTTGTCGGAGGTGGTTATACTGGCATAGAAGTAGCGACTAACCTTAGGTCTTATTTCAAGAAGCGCGGCCTGAACAAGAGAATTACTATTATTGAGCGGGCTCCTTCGATTTTGGGGCCCTTACCGGAATGGATGAAAGATTATGTTTTAGATAATTTGCGCAGGCTAGGTATAGATATTTTTACTAATTCCGGAATTGATGCGATCGAGAATGGGAAAGTAAGGTTGGCCGATGGCAGGATATTTGAGAATTCTATGCTTATTTGGGCCGCGGGAGTAAGGGCCGCGGATTATATCCAAAATTTGAAAGTCGAAAAAAATCCTCAAGGCAGGATTAAGGTTGATGAGTATCTAAGAGTTAATGGTAATTGTTTTGCGGCAGGAGACGCTGGGTTTTTTGTGTATAAAGACAATTTTTTAAGAATGGCGGTTCAATTCGCGATTAAGCAAGGAGTTTGCGCGGGTATAAATATTGTAAATAATATCAAGGGAAAGAATTTGGTGAAATATAAGCCCCTGGATTTCGGTTATATCATTCCTATGGCCAACAATCGTTCCTGCGGGATAATCTTGGGAATAAATATTGGGGGATTATTCCCTACCTTTATGCATTATTTCATGTGCATATACCGATCCTGTAATTTTAGAAATAGGATAGGTATATTAAGCGATTTAATAGGTTCCTCTCTTAAGAGAAAGTATCCCAATTATAAAATTTAGCTTATGAAAGTATTGCAGGTAATACCAAGCTATGTTCCGGCATATCATATAGGCGGACCGGTGAGCGCTGTCCATGATCTTTGCCGGGCATTAGCGCGCCATGGCATAGAAGTCTCCGTTTTTACAACAACTATTGGCCTTGATCAGATGCCGAGCCCGCTTCCCGCCAGAAATAATATAGACGGGGTTGAAGTTACTTATTTTCCCGCGAGTTTATTTAAAAAATATAACCACGCTTATGGTATTGCCCGGGCTATCAGACGCGAGATTCAAAACTACGATATTGTGCATGTGCATTCTGTTTTTTCTTATACTACTCTTGTGGCTTGTGCTACGTGCCGCGAGAACAAAAAGCCTTATCTTCTAAATCCATGGGGAGCGCTTGACAAGGATATGATTAATTTTAGAAACAGAATGCTAAAAATGGCCTATATAAAGATAATAGAAAGAAATAATTTAGAGACTGCTTCTGTTATTCAAGTCTCATCTGATTATGAGCGAATAAAAATACAGGCGTTGGGATTTAATCGAAATATAGAGATTATACCTCCGGGGATTAATTTTCAAGAGTATAGTAAACAAGACGATCTTTTGCGTGCACGCTACCCCGAATTAAAAGACAAGAAGATTATATTATATCTCGGTAGGATACATCCTAAAAAGGGGATAGCGATACTACTAAAGGCTTTTTGCAAAGTTATCGCGACAAGAGATGATACTTACTTGGTGATAGCAGGACCTATAGACGGTTATGCTAAAAGGATAATCAGATTTGTAAAGGATGATAGCGCTCTGAATAAACGAGTGATATTTACTAATATGCTCTTGGGATCTGACAAAGTTGCGGCATTTTACTCCAGTGATATTTTTGTTTTATCTTCTTATGGCGAAAACTTTGGTATTGCGGCGCTGGAAGCGCTAGCTTGCGGATTACCGGTGATACTGACTAAAGAGGTTGGTTTATCTGCTGATGTGGAAGAATATGGAGCGGGGCTTATTGTAAACCAAGATATTTCAGAGATAAGTGAAGCTATGGAAAGACTTCTTTCGGATTCCGATTTAAGAAAAGCTATATCTTTGCGCGCGAAAAGCCTTGTGCGAAGTAGGTTTGATTTAGATATTATTGCGGATAAGATGATTGGTTTGTATAAAAATATAATAAATATAAAATTATGAGTCTGCCAATATCGGTTATAATCTTAACTCAGGATGAAGAGAAAAATATTCGGGGTTGCCTTGAGAGCGTAACTGGCCGGTGTCCTGAAATATTTGTGGTGGATTCGGGGAGTAAAGATAGGACGCTACTTATTGCCAGGAAATATACGGATAAAATTTTTACTAATCATTTTGTAAATTATTCCAACCAGCGGAACTGGGCGCAGAAAAATCTTCCGGTAAACAATGAATGGGTATTTCATCTGGATGCGGACGAGAGGATGAGTGGGGAATTGTTTTTGGAGTTGGAAGAGTTATTTAAGCATCCACTTGATAAGCTAAATGGTTTTTTGATTTCCAGAAAGACTATCTTTAGAGATAGATGGATAAGGTATGGCGGCCATTATCCGGTTTATCAGGCCAGAATATTCAAGCGCGCGCATGGCGAGTGCGAAGAGAGAAGATATGACCAACATTTTATAATTTCCGGCCAAACATTTACGCTAAATTCAGATATAATAAATGTTATAACCCCAGAGATTAAAGCGATGATAGAAAAGTTACGTTGTTATTCTAGGCTTGAAGCAGAAGAGCTAACTACTGAAAAAGATCTCCGGCAGGTTAAGCCGTGTTTTTCCGGTTCTCCGATAAGCAAGCGGAGATGGTTGCGGGTTAATCTCTACGAAAGATCGCCCTTGTTTTTGAGGGCGTTGGTTTATTTTTTTTACCGCTATATCATCCGGCTCGGATTTTTAGACGGCCCAGAAGGGCTCGTATTCCATTTCTGGCAGGGGTTATGGTATAGGCTTTTAGTGGATTACGAGGTTTCTAGAATAATTATGAAAAGAATATTATAATGTTTAGATAACTATGGCCAAAAGCATCTATATACTCGGGCTCAATGCTTATCATCCTGATTCTTCAGCTTGCCTAATCAAAGACGGCGTTCTTCTTGCCGCGGCGGAAGAAGAGCGTTTTAAGAGGATAAAGCATTGGTCCGGATTCCCTAAGGAATCGATCAGATATTGCTTAAGGTATGCGGAAATAGGTTTGAAGGATTTAGATTACGTTGCTTTAAATAGAGACCCCCGGGTTAATTTCGGCAAGAGGATCTTATTTTATATTTTTAAGTTTCCGGCGTTTTTATTTTTGAAGGATAGGATTAGGAATGTTTTTAGAATAAAAAAAATTAAATCTATTTTAAGTCGGGAGTTTCAGATTTGTAAAAGAGATATTAAGGCTAAAGTTATTAATATCGAGCACCATCGCGCACATCTGGCAAGTGCGTTCTTTGTTTCTCCGTTTAAGGATGCCGCGATTGTTTCGCTGGACGGTTTCGGGGATTTCACTAGTTGTATGGTGGGGAGTGGTAGAAATAATAAAATTAAAATAATTTACGAGATTAATTTTCCGCATTCATTGGGCTTATTCTATACTGCTTTCACGCAATTTCTCGGGTTTAATAATTTTGGCGATGAG
>ERZ1292633.1692-Hain-H41-02um-R1-1692-length-23544-cov-8_pt1 | contig 23544 bp, 18 predicted proteins | sample MGYA00564406_ERZ1292633 | MGnify/ENA primary metagenome ERZ1292633 (study PRJEB36523, sample SAMEA6512639) | groundwater metagenome | collected 2019-01-08 | study: AquaDiva: Metagenomics assemblies of 32 groundwater samples | reverse complement strand
GGCTTCCCGCTCGTCACCACCAAGAAATGCCACTTGCGCTCGATTCTGCACGAGCTGCTGTGGTTCTTGAAAGGCGACACCAACATCAAATATCTGCAAGACAACAAGGTCACCATCTGGGACGAGTGGGCCGATGCAGCGGGCAACCTCGGTCCGGTGTATGGCTACCAATGGCGCTCCTGGCCCACCGCCGATGGCCGCCATATCGACCAGATCACGCAAGTGATCGAGCAGATCAAGCACACCCCCGATTCGCGCCGCCTCATCGTCTCGGCCTGGAATGTGGGTGAGATCGACAAAATGAAACTGCCGCCCTGCCATGCTTTTTTCCAGTTCTATGTCGCGGACGGCAAGCTCTCGTGCCAACTGTATCAACGCAGCGCGGATATTTTCTTAGGCGTGCCGTTCAATATCGCCTCTTACGCGCTGCTCACCATGATGGTGGCGCAAGTGTGCGGCTTAAAACCCGGCGACTTCGTACACACCTTGGGCGATGCGCACCTTTACTCGAATCATCTGGAGCAAACACGCGAGCAGTTGTCACGCGAACCGCGGCCGCTGCCCACGATGCGCATCAACCCGGCGGTGACAAACCTATTCGATTTTAAATTTGAAGATTTCACGCTGGATGGCTATGAGCCTCATCCTGCGATTAAGGCGCCGGTGGCAGTATGAGCGATTCGCGTATCTCGATTATCTCGGCCATGGCGGCCAATCGCGCCATCGGCATCCGCAACACGCTGCCTTGGCAATTGCCGGAAGACCTCAAGCATTTCAAAGCGCTGACCATGGGGCATCACATCGTAATGGGACGCAAAACTTACGACTCCATCGGCAAGCCCTTGCCCGGCCGCGACACGGTGATTGTCACGCGCAATGCCGATTACGCCGTGCCCGGTTGCCTCGCGGTGAATTCGCTTGATGCCGCGCTCACCGTGAGCCATGGTGATGCGGAGGTGTTTTTCGTCGGCGGCGCTGAGTTGTATCGCCAGGCCTTGGCCATTGCGCACCGGATTTACTTAACCGAAATTCAACGCGTGTTCGACGGCGATGCCTTCTTTCCCGAATTCGATAAAAGCCAGTGGATTGAAACCACGCGCGACAAGCACCGCACCGAAGGACCAAATGGCTTCGAATACCATTTCGTCATTTACGATCGTAAATAACCCTTGCAGGAGAAACCTATGCGCTCTATTACCACCCTCGTCTTTGTCGCCGCCACCCTGCTCAGCACAGCCGCCTTGGCCGCGGGCAACACCGAGCTGACTTGGTACGGCCATGCCGCGTTCAAACTCAAAACGCCGAGCGGGAAAATCTTGATGCTCGATCCCTGGCTGACCAACCCGTCTAATAAGAACGGCAAGGACGATCTGGCCAAGCTGGACAAGGCCGATCTCATCTTGGTAACGCATGGCCATGCGGATCATGTCGGCGACAGCGTGGCAATCGCAAAGAAAACCGGGGCACGGCTGGTCACCACCTTCGATCTCGGCAAGGGAATGGTGACCTATGGCGGATTCCCCAAGGAACAAATGGGCTTCGATACCCAGGGCAATTTCGGCGGAGAGTTGAGCCTGTTGGATGGTGAAGTCAAAATCACCTTTATCCCGGCGGTGCATAGCTCTTCGGTCACGTCCGAGGATGGCAAAAACATCCACGATGGCGGCAATCCCGGCGGCTTCGTGATCGCGGTCAAAAACGGTCCGACCTTGTATCACACCGGCGATACCGATGTGTTCTCCGATATGGCGCTCATCGCTAAATCCCGCAAAGTGGATGTGATGCTCGCTTGCATCGGCGGACATTTCACCATGGGGCCGGAACGCGCGGCGGAAGCGGTCAAACTGGTGAAACCCACCACCGTCATTCCCATGCACTTCGGCACCTTCCCAGTGCTCCAGGGCACGCCGGAAGCCTTCAGTACGGAACTGCGCAAACACAATGTGAAAACCCGGCTGCAAACCATGACCATCGGGCAATCGCTAAAATTCTAAGCTAGTCTTCCGCCCGGAAAAGTTCATGCGCTTTTCCCTCAACCTTTTCCGCAGCGGCATCAACGATAGTTGGATGGGATCGTGGCATAACGCCGCAATCCTGCCCGTCGCCCTATTCGGCATTGCCCTCGCCGATCACTTTGACAGCCCAATGGCTTGGGCGGGGGTGATGGCGGCCATTGCCGCCGCCAGCTTCTTCGCCTGGCGCGCCAACCATCATCGCTATCGCCTCATCCACGATACGGCTTCGTCGATGATTGCATCCGCCGCGCAAGGCTTCGTCGAACTCAGTGGACAACTCCGGCCCACCGGCCCGAGCCAACTGACCAGCTTGCTGTCGCACCTGCCCTGCCTGTGGTACCACTGCATCGTGCGCGTCAAACGCAATAACGAATGGGAGACTGAACTGGATGAGACCAGCAACACCGCGTTTCTGCTGTATGACGGCAGCGGCGCCTGCTTGGTCGATCCGGCCGGCGCGGAAATCATCTCCAAGCACAAAAACACCTGGAACGAAGGCGATCGAAAGTACACGGAATATCTATTGCTGGAAGATGATGCGCTGTATGCGCTGGGCGAATTCTCCACCCTCGCCGACCCCAGCCAACATCCGGGCGCGAAGCGCTTGTTGAATGAATTGATCGTAGCCTGGAAGCGCGAGCGCCCGGCCTTGCTTGCGCGATTCGATGCCAATCAGGATGGCGATTTGGACAGCGAGGAATGGGAACGCGCGCGCCAAACCGCATGGGCGGAAATCAAAGCCGCGCTTCAGATCGACGCCGACCATGTCGGCTTGCACCTGCTGCGCCGACCGCGCGATGGCCGCCCCTACCTGCTCTCTAACCACCCCGACGCACACCATGGGCGCGCATTTTTCATTTGGTCATGGATGCAGATCATTGTGTTTCTATTCGCTTGCGCTGGCCTGGCTTATTTCTTACAGGCACACACTAATTGAGTTTTTCACAAATCATGACAGGCATCCTTCTGCTTCGTACTGGAAGCTGCCCGTGATCAATCAGTGCGGTCAGGCAGTCATCGACCCCAAGCGGACAAATGCGGTTTCAGAAAGCAGCCGTTCAACGTTCGCCATAACCGACAGTGAAATGCGGGGCGCTTTCCGCGCCCCGCATTTCACTGTCCGCGTTGATGGCGTTTTTGGGCTAACGATGGGCCAGGCATGCGATAGGTGTTGTCTGGCTCATCTTGCTACTTATTCACATCGATAAAATTGGCAACAATATCTGTCACTTTGTCTTCAATTCCGTAATAGCTATGTGCCGATTCCGCCTTGCATATGTCACCGAAATTTCGTGCCCCTTCAGGGTATACCAAAGATACGTTTGGCGAATTCGACAACTTCGCTGCGATGACCTCTGCGGCTGATTTTGGCGTCCATTCTTCACAGCGATCGTTTTCTGCGGACATTACAAGTACCGGCACGGCTATTTTGTGCAGCGGCATTTCTGTGACGTAACTATCATGTCGAGTTCCTGCGGCAATGCTGGCGCTTAATATCACACCATTAACCACATTCTTGCCCAGATTGATCGTTTGCGCTGCTGCAGCGACCGTTCCTCGACTATGCCCATACAACCAAACTGGTACATCGGCATCTTGCTTCAATCGGGCAACAACTGCATTAATATCTTCACCGTACTCCTGCGACTCTCTGAACCCGCCCATTCTCGGCCCTCGATCAGAGGGTGTATCCACTATCGCGACAGAAAATCCTCTTTTTTGCAGCATGTTTCTTGTGTTAATCGAAAGATCTTTGCTATAGCTTCCGAAACTCACACCAAAAATACCGGCGGATACACCCATGTAACCACGCCCTCCCGGGAAAAAGATGACGTGGGCGGTAGGATTTGGATTCTTTGTGTATACGAACTTGATGCTGGTACCAGGCCTGCCAGAAACCTCCACTACGCTTTCAGAAGCTGATTTGGCGACGGCCGCATCATTGTTTTGTGAAAATGTTGCCTCAGCTAGGGCTGCTTGTGTAAAGCCGAACGTGCACAGGGCAAAAATCCGTAGTGCATTTTTCATGTTTTACTCCTCCTATGTCCTGCCGAAATAAATGATGGTTATCCGCATGGCAGGAATGCGGCCCAACTTTGAATTAGCCGACATCGGTGTCGGTTAAATAGGGCAATGTCTGTATAAATCCGGCCAATGTCCATTAAACCACTCCCAATGTCGGTTCAATTATTTATCTGGACAGCAAGTCGTTGCTGATGGAAAGCAATTTTGCCTCAGCTTTGAAAGGGCTAGAATTTAATTTAAATTTTAGTGACTGCTTTCGGCAACGCTTCCATCTGTCGGCTTTTGGCACGATGCCGACCCACGGCATTCATTGCTGGCAGGCTGCTCCCGCTGCATTGAAGCCATTCGGCACAAAACCAAAACAACACGAAATGTGATTTTACTACCGAGTGAATCTTGCCCCCAGCATCCAGAATCAACCGCGCATTACGGATACCCTACATACCAAGCCGCAACCCGGCCAACCATAATCCCAGCACCCCCATGCCGATAAACAAACCGAGGCCGAAGGTACGCCAAAACCGGTAATAACTCGCCAGCTTTTGCGGCGGCTTGGAGGAGATCAAGAAGTGGTAGCCGTTATCCGGCGCCATCACGCGGTGCATGGCTGGGGTGGCGAGTTCTTTGACCTGCTTTTGCTTGGTGATGCGCATGGCTTCACGATGCATCATCTCCCATTCGTCCGGGTCCAGCATGCCGTTGCCGTTGCGGTCAAAGCGGCGCAGCAGCGAGGGTTTATCCGCTTGCCAGATGCTGAGTTGCGAAGCGACTTCGTTCACCAATTCCCACGGCCTTTCGGATGGGGTGTGGGTCGAAAAATCGCCCAGTACATACAAGGGATCGCCGGGCATGATGCGCTCTTCGGTAAAGCGGGCGTCGCCCTCGTACCAGGTTTCACGATGGGCCGCGATGATCTCCGAGCCATAAGGGAAGATCACCGCTTCGCCGGTGCTGTCTTGTATACCGATGCAGGATTGGCTTTCTTCGTGCTCGTCGGGAATATAGACGGTCTGTGAGATCAGCGTAGCGACGAGATCATTGCCATGTCCCCCGCCGCCGCGGCGTGCGATTTGCCAGCGATACCATAAGCACGCTGTGCCGGAGAGCCCCGTAACCAAACTCATATCCGCGAGCTCGCACGCCTGCCCGAGCAACTCGACGTAGCCCTGGGGCGCGCTTGCGATGCGGCTGGTGGGAATGTCTTCGATGATGCGCGCGAGACGCTGACCATGCTGCCACATCCAAAATCCCGCCATGCTGGCAAGCGCGCAATACACAATGCTGAAAACAAATTTACTGGAAACAGGAAAGTCGTGAGAGACGTACCACAGCAGCCCAAGCCCAGACAAAAAAAGCAGGCCCGAGGCTAGCGCCAGCGGGTTGGAGCGATGCATCGCGTATGCCGCTAGCTAAACAACTGCTTGATATTCACATCCTGCTTTTCTTCGATTTGAAAATTCAGCAGCTCAAAGGGTTTGAAGTTGAACGTGCGCGCTATGACCACATCGGGAAATTGCTCGATGCGCACGTTATTGATATTGACGCTCTCGTTATAGAATTCGCGCCGATCGGCGATGGCGTTTTCCAAACCGCTGATGCGCGCTTGCAGATGTTGAAAGGTTTCGTTGGTCTTGAGGTCGGGGTAGGCTTCGGCCAGCGCGAACAAATTGCCCAAGCCCATGCGCAGCGCGCCCTCGGCTTGGCCCAAGGCGCCGATGTCCTGCGCTTCGCGGGCGCTGGCGACACGGCTGCGGGCTTGCATCACGCGTTCCAATGTTTCTTGCTCGAATTTCATGTATTGCTTGCAGGTTTCGACCAGCTTAGGCAGCTCGTCGTGGCGCTGTTTGAGCAGCACATCGATATTGGCCCAGGCCTTGGACACATTGTGTTTGACCTGGACCAAGCTGTTGTAGAGCATGACCAGGTACACCCCGGCGACAATGATCAAGCCCCAGAATACAAATGCGGAAATGCCCATGCGCGACTCCTTTCGATTATTCGCGTCATGGTAGCCCGCTCACCCAAACTGTGCCAGCCCAAAAATTAGAGCAACTAATGCTAGAGCTGCATGCTCAGCAGCAAGCCGTCGATTTCCGCCTCAGCCGCCGTCCAATCTTCCGCCGGATTACCGCCGATGAAACCGCGACGCTCGGCGCGGTAATAAGCGGCGTCGCAGATCATGCGATAGCGCTGTTCAGGGGTGATGGGCGTTGCGCCATTGCCTTTGCTAGCCTTCTTTTTGACCGGAGTGGACTTGGCGGCGGGTGCCTTGTCCCCATTGGCTTTGACGCCAACGGCCGACTTGGCGGCGGGTTTAGGGCTTGCGGCCTTGGCCGGCGCGGCCTTTGCTACCGGTTTAGCGGCGGCCTTTTTCGCGGCAGGCTTTTTAGCTACGGCCGCTTTCGTTACCGCTATCAATTTCTTTGGGGTTGGAGTTACTTTCGATACAGACATGGGACCACCTCGCTTCAAAATGTAAGCTAGAAATATAGCACTTATTTTAATGACATTAACATTAAATGTTTGGTGCTTGTTTGTGTATAAGCATTGGCCGTGCCAGCTTGCGGTAGAAAGTAACGCGAGGAAAACCAGGGAATAGGGCAGGATGGCGCACTGCCGGGGTGCGGAGCGCGTAGGCGCCGCACCCCGAGCGTGCGGTACTTACGCCGTGCCGCCGACAGTTAGGCTGTCGATTTTGAGTGTCGGCTGGCCCACGCCGACCGGCACACTCTGGCCTTCCTTGCCGCAGGTACCGACCCCAGGATCGAGCGACATGTCGTTGCCGATCATCGATACGCGGGTCAACACGTCGGGACCGTTGCCGATCAAGGTCGCGCCCTTCACCGGATAAGTGATCTTGCCGTCTTCGATCATGTAGGCCTCGGCGGCGGAGAACACGAATTTGCCGCTGGTGATATCCACTTGGCCGCCGCCGAAATTCGCCGCGTATAAGCCGTGCTTCACCGATTTGATAATCTCTTGCGGATCCTTGTCGCCATTCAACATATAGGTGTTGGTCATGCGCGGCATGGGGATATGCGCGAACGATTCGCGCCGCGCGTTGCCGGTGACCGGCACGCCCATCAGACGCGCGTTGAGCGTGTCCTGCATATAGCCTTTGAGGATGCCGTCTTCGATCAACACGGTGCAATTGGTCGGGTTGCCTTCATCATCGATGTTGAGTGAACCGCGGCGGCGCGCGATGGTGCCATCGTCCACCACTGTCACGCCACTGGCGGCGACCCGCTCGCCAACCCGGCCGGAAAAAGCCGAACTGCCTTTGCGGTTGAAGTCGCCTTCCAAGCCATGGCCGATCGCTTCGTGCAGCAAAATGCCGGGCCAACCGGCGCCGAGCACCACGGTCATGCTGCCCGCCGGCGCCGGGCGCGCATCGAGATTGGTGATGGCTTGATGCACCGCCAGCTTGGCGTACTGGGTAATGATTTCTTCTGTGAAATAAGCATAGTCGAAACGTCCGCCACCACCGGCCGAGCCTTGCTCGCGCTTGCCGTTAGCTTCCACGATGACTTGCAGCGACAAGCGCACGAGCGGTCGCACATCGGCCGCCACCAGCCCATCGGAGCGCGCCACCAGCACCACTTCATATTCACCGGCGAGGCTGGCAACAACTTGGCTCACGCGCGTATCGAGACTGCGCGCGATACGCTCCATTTTTTCCAGCAAGGCCACCTTGTCTGCATCCTTCAAACTCGTCAGCGGGTCATGCGGCAAATACAAGGCCGGACGCGTGAGATGCAGCTTGCCGCGCCGGTCGTGCGTCAGTGCCGGTACCTCTACTCGCGCTTCCGCGCCGGCGTGCGCGATGGCGCGCGTCGCGGCCGCCGCTTGTTGCAGCGCAGGCAAGGTGATGTCGTCGGTATAGGCGAACGCGGTCTTGTCCCCCGACACCGCGCGCACCCCCACGCCCTGATCGATGCTAAAGCTGCCCGATTTCACGATTCCCTCTTCCAGTTGCCAGCCCTCGGCGCGGCTGTATTGGAAATACAAATCGGCGAAATCCACGCCGCGCGCCATGACCTGACCCAGCACCATTTGCAGGCTGTCGTTGTCGAGACCATATGGTTTGAGCAGGCTGCTGCTGGCAGTGGAAAGCAGCGTTTCGGCTGGGATAACGGTATCGGTCATATTCATCTCACTTAGAATCTATTCACCACAGAGTACACGGAGGGCACGGAGTTCAATTCATCGGAAAAACAATTATAAACTCCGTGTTATCCGTGTCCTCCGTGGTGCACATTAGCACTTGTGCAAAGTGCGATGCTTCAGCGCCGGCAGGCTGTTGCGCAGGCTAGCCTGATACGCCGGGTTCACACCCGCGATCACCACGCCCGAACCGCGCGGCAGGCGATCCAGCACCACGCCCCAGGGGTCGACAATCATGCTGTTGCCGTGGGTTTCACGTCCGGAGAGGTGATAGCCGCCCTGAGCGGGGGCAATCACATAAGCAAGATTTTCGATGGCACGCGCACGCACCAGCGTTTCCCAATGCGCCTTGCCGGTGGTATCGGTAAACGCGGAGGGCAGCACGATGATGTCCACATCGCCCATCGCTCGGAACAGTTCGGGAAAGCGCAAGTCGTAGCAAATCGATAAGCCGAGTTTGCCGAAGGGCGTATCGACGGTGACGATTTTCTTGCCCGGTTCGATGGTCGCTTCCTCGTGATAATGCTCGTTGCCGAGATCGAGATTGAAGAGGTGAATCTTGTCGTAGCGCGCGACGACTTTGCCTTTGTCGTCGTACACCAGGCAGCTATTGCGCACCTTATTCGGGATCGACGCTTCGAGCGGAATCGAGCCGCCGACCAGCCAGATTTTATGTTTCTTGGCTTGATTGGCCAGGAAGCGCTGAATCGGCCCTTTGCCTTCTTCTTCGCGCACCGCGACTTTATCCGTCTCTTTGACCCCCATGACCGGAAAGTATTCCGGCAGGGCGACCAGTTTCGCGCCCTGCACCACCGCCATCTCGATCAGGCGCTCGGCCTCGTCCAAGTTGGCTGCCACATTCGGGCCGGAAGCCATTTGGATCGCAGCGACTTTAAACACTCCCGGCTGCGCCTTGGTCTTGGCAAAGCTTACGCGGGTTTTTTTCTTGGCAAAACTGGAGGCGGTCTTGGTGCTCATCGGCTGTCCGTTATATCGAGAGTGAGTTGATCGGTCGGGCTGTCTTCCACGAGTTCGATGCGGCTGGCCTCGATGCCCAAGGCAATCAGCCAACCGCGCAATTCCTCGGCCTGGGCGGAAGATTCGTCCCGCTTATGATGATGCAAGCGCACGCGCGGCTGGGCAAGCTGAAAATAAACCGCGAATGCTTTACTCAATTGCGCGTTATCGCGCACCGCTTGGCCGCTGCGGGGTGCTAACCACAGCTCCGCCGGTACCTCGAATGTCAGTGCAGCGGCGTTCATCGAGCCTAGCGCGAGTATTATTCCGCACACAATCTTAAGCTTCATTGTGCGAACTCCGTTGCATTGGTTTTAACTTTGGCGACCACTGGGTTATCCCAGGTGCCGGTCACTGCATAATCGTAGGCCACAATTTGGCCCAGCGGGTCTTTCAATAATTTTTGCAGAATAAACGCACCCAAGCCTACCGCCGGCCCGCCTAAGAAAGCCACCAGCGAGACGCTATCGCCCACGCCGGGCACCACTTTCACGCGCAATATTTGCGTCTCCTTGGCCAGATCCGTGGTGCCGATCATGGTCACCACGGCGGCAGGACCCTGCATCACGAAATCATTCGTGGCCACCACACCTTGATTCACGCTCATCACCCCGACTATGTTATCAAACGCGAATCCATCACTGAATACATCGCGAAAATCCAGGGTCAGCCGCCGCGGCAATGATTGCAAGCTGAGCAAGCCCAGCAGCTTGCCGACACCGGGGTCGACTTTTAAAAACTGGCCGCGATGCGCGTCGAGTTTCATGTCGCCGCTCAAGCTCGCCAAGTTGAAATCCTGCGGGCTGCCACGCCAACTTAGGCTACCGCTCAACTTGGCCGTGCCGGCCTTAATCCGATCCGGATGCCCGACCCGCGCCAGCAACTTGCCCACGTCTTTCGTTTCCAATTCCAGGTTCAGCTTGGTCAGCGGCTGCGCGAGCCAGCTTTGCCACACACCATCGGCGTTGAACGTCGCATCCGGATTAACCATGCGCATACGCTCGATGCGCCAATCGGCGCCTTGCTTACGTGCCAACAACTCCAGCTTGCCGAGCTTGACCTGCTTCAATTGCGCATTCTCGATCACGATATCCAGCGCGGGTAGTTCGATATCGCGGCCACCGGCCACCGGCACGCCGCGTGCCGGCGCGGCCTCGGGAAAGGTCAGCTGTTTGAAGCGTGCCACAAGCGTGCCGCCATCACGCTCGCGCCAAACTACTTCCCCCCCTTGCATTTCGTCGCTATCCAATGTCGCTTGCCAAGCGTCACCTTGCGTCCAGGCGTTGAGATTAAGATTGTTAAAGCGGCGGCCGAGAAAATCGAGCACTTTCACCTTCAGATGCACACCGCTCAAGGGCAACGCAGACGCACCATTTTCTTTTGCTGGTATCAGGCTGCGCCAGGCATCCGCATCCAGTTTTTCCAACTCGCCATCCACCCATACGCCTTCTTGGGTCGGTGTTGGCGCGGCCGCGCCGCCAAGCATGACGCTGCCTTTTTTGACCATGGCATGTTCGCCCTCGGTATCGCGCAGCAAATGCGCGGACAAGGCCCGCCCCAGACTCAGATCCAACGCGTCGTGATTCGCATCCAGCAAGCGCCGCTCGAATTTAAGCGGCATGCTCTCTTGCGCCGCTTTAGCCAGCGGGTAGGGTAGATCGGAACTCAGCCCGACTAAATTCGACACCAGCGTAAAGTTTGCCGCCTTTTTGCGCAGGGCGATTGAGGCAGACCAGTCTGAGGCCCCTTTCAAACGTTGGCTTAGCGCGCCGGGGTAGGCCTGTTGTAATCCTCCTGCCGTGAAACGACCGCCCGCGGTCACCCGCACCACCCCGCCCGGCGCCGGATTCGCGCTGAGAGTGATGGGCCCGCCTAAAGCCTGTGCGGTGATGCGCGGAATAGTCAATGAAGCATCGGTAAAATCGATTTTCCCGGCGGCTTGCTCCAAGACTGGACCTTGTGCGCTCAGCCAAATTTTATTCGCCGTAAATTGGTAACTGCCGGCCACGCGCGTATCAGATAAACGGCGTAATGGCATGCGCAGTGATAGGGCGAGCTTGCCATTGCCTTCGGCTTTCATGGGCTGCGTGAAGTGATCGATGGTCTGCGCGACCGGACTCTCTTCGATAAAGCGCAAGAAATTCGCGGTACCACCTTGCACCTCGCCATCGATCTCTATTATTTCGTCATGTACAAGCAAATCCGGGATCACCACCTTAACGCGCGGCAAATGCGTACCGAGAATCATGCCTTGCGATGCGGTGATTTCCATGCGCTTGCCGTGGAAATCGAGAGCGGCCTGAATTTGTTCGATCTGCGGCCAACTCGGTGCATAGCGCAGAGTGACGTCTTTCACCTTGGCCGTAATTTGGAAGATACCCTCCCGATCATCGACGAACGGAAAGCGATCAAGACGTCCTTTGACTTTGACCCGCACATCATCGGAGCTCCCCTTCAGCACCGCCTCTTTGAGCCACAGATAGGTATTGTCCCCTACCACGCGCGGCATATATTGATAGGCCGCCGTGCCATCCCCACGCGTCAACGCACCATTCAGATCGAGATAGCCGGCACTGTCGGGCACCGATTCATAAGAAGCGGAGACGCTACCGCTTAAATGCGCGTTGGAGAAAATCGCCTTATCCAGATCAAAGGTTACACGTTGATTTTTGATGCGCCATTTGGCCGCCGCGCCCAATTCGTCAAATTGCAGTAGATGATGGAACACCAGCGGCATATCCAGCGTGGCCTGTTTGCCTTCGAGCTTCAATTTGCCGCCTAGCTCATCCGCTTGCAGCGTGCCGCTCATATTGCTAAATCCGGGCACCTTGCCGACCGGCTTGATGCCGAGTTTTTGGAATTCGCTCTTGAAGCTATATTGCTTAGGTGATTCGCGCGCGCCCTCCCATTTCAAATCCAACGATTTGAATCTGCCCTGAGGCGACCAATCCTTCAATTTGCCACGTTGCGCATCGCTCAAGGGCAAGTACTCCGACAAGGCCAGCAAGGGTGCGATGTCGAATGTGCTTGCACGAAACGCGCCCTGCTCCAGCGTCTTGCCTTCGGCTGCTTGATAGCGCGCGAGCAGCGCTTGGCTGGAAAATTGGCGGCCCGCACCCGCATCCACTTCGAGTTGCTTCGCTTCCATTTCGAAACCGCGCGGCAACTCGCGCCAAGCCAGGCGCCCTGTCAGCCGCGCCAAATCAAGTTCGGGCAGGGTCTTGCCGAGACGCGCTTTAACGCCTTGCAATTTCACCAAGCCGGTCACCGCGCTGGGATGGCCCGCCTTCAGATCCACCCACAATTGCACGCCGCCATGGCCTTGATTGATGCGGTAGGGTAAATCCACCCAGGCGCGCCAAGCGGTAATATCCGTATCACCGAGATTGGCGTAGAGGCTGCCCGACCACTCCTGCCAACGCTCGAACGAGACGCCGCGCAGATCGCCGCGCACATCCAGGGTGGAAGCAAGTTCCTTCGGTGCGGAAGCCTGCAAACCGAAGCGATGACGCCGGCCACTGCCCTCGAGCCGCAAGCCCACATCGGACAATACCAAAGGCGGCGCACCCCGCCGCTTGTCTTGCCACTCGATGATGGCGTGGTTAATTTGAATCGTTTCCTGCCGTAGCAACCAGTCACCGAAACCATGTGGCGTGGCGGGGTCGTTCACCGCAATGCCGGAAACGTAAATCAGGCCATTGGTTTCGCGTTTAATCTCCAGGCGCGGGCGGGATATTTCCAAGCGATGCAGGCGCAATTCCAGCGCGTAGAGCGTGCGCCAGGAGAGCGTGGCTTCGATGCCGTCGAAAGCCAGCGCCGGCAGGCCTGCACGATCGTGAATCGCCACTTGCATAAGCTTGAGATGCGGACGCAGGTTGCGCCAACTTGCCTGAATATCGCCGATAGCGACCTTTTGCCCGGCGGCGCGGGAGATTTGCGCTTCAATGTCGGCGCGGTACTGTCCGATCTCGGGCAATACCCACCAACGCAAAGCAACAATGATCAGCGCGAACGCCAGCATCCCCGCCATGGTGGCGTAGAACAGGATACGGCGCAGTAAGGGGAGCCAGGAAGCCAAGGGAAGTATCTATACGAAAACGATATTATGCCTGGAAACGGCTTTTGAACCACGGGGAACACGGGGTTCACGGGGAAACCTAGGGCTTTTGCGCTTGCATTCATTTACCCGCTGGGTGCAATGGTTCAATCAAGCAGCTTAATGATCTTTCCCCGTGTGCCCTGTGCTCCTCGTGGTTAATTACTTTACTTAAGATAAAGTACGGCCGGTCAAACCACCGCCTGTTTCAACTGCTCCAGAATCGCCGGGTTCTCCAGGGTCGATACATCCTGCGTGATCTCCTCACCCTTGGCTATCGTGCGTAGTAAGCGACGCATGATTTTTCCGGAGCGGGTTTTGGGCAGGTTGTCGCCGAAACGGATTTCGTCCGGCTTGGCGATGGGGCCGATTTCTTTGGCGACCCATTCGCGTAGGTCGGCGACGATTTTTTTCGCCGCATCGCCGGTCGGCCGCTGGCCTTTGAGTACGACAAACGCCACGATCGCCTCGCCCTTGATCTCGTGCGGTTTGCCCACCACGGCGGCTTCCGCCACCAGCGGGTTGGCCACCAGCGCGGATTCAACTTCCATGGTGCCGAGGCGATGGCCGGACACGTTCAGCACATCGTCGATGCGGCCCATGATCCAGAAATAGCCATCGCTGTCGCGGTGCGAGGAGTCGCCGGCGAGATACATTTTGCCGCCCAGCTCCGGCGGGAAATAGGTTTTCTTGAAGCGTTCCGGGTCGCCCCACAGCGTGCGCAGTTGCGAGGGGAACGGGCGCTTGATGACGAGAAAGCCGCCTTGGCCCTTCTCCACCGGGCCGCCATGCTCGTCCACGATATCGGCTTGGATGCCCGGCAGCGGCAAGGTGCACGAACCGGGCTTGGTCGGCACCGCGCCCGGCAGCGGCGAAATCATATTGCAGCCGGTTTCGGTCTGCCACCAGGTATCCACGATCGGACAGCGTTGCTGGCCCACGACTTCGTGATACCACATCCAGGCCTCGGGGTTGATCGGCTCACCCACCGTGCCCAACAGGCGCAGCGAGGACAGGTCGTATTGCTTGGGCAAATCGGCGCCGAGTTTGATCAGCGAGCGGATCGCGGTCGGCGCGGTGTAGAAAGTAGTAACTTTGTGCTTCTGGATCAACTCCCAGAACCGGCCCGGATGCGGATAAGTCGGAATCCCCTCGAACATCAGCATCGTCGCGCCCATCGCCAAGGGTCCGTAGGCAACATAGGTGTGGCCGGTGATCCAGCCCACATCCGCCGTGCACCAATACACGTCAGTCGGCTTGTAGTCGAACACCCATTGCATAGACAAGATCGCACCCAATAGATAACCTGCGCTGGAATGCTGCACGCCCTTGGGCTTGCCAGTCGAGCCAGAGGTGTAAAGAATGAATAGAGGATGCTCGGCATTGACCCAGGCCGGCTCGCAGGTGTCGGCTTTCCCTTGTGTGAGATCACTCCACCATACATCGTGTGACGCATCCCAGTGGACGGTATTGCCGGTGCGTTTATAAACGATGACTTTTTCTAAAGTGTCGCAGCCGCCCATGTTCAACGCTTCGTCCACCGCATCCTTGAGCCGAACGCCTTTGCCGCCGCGCAAGCCTTCGTCGGCCGTAATAATCGCTTTGGCGCCGGCATCGATCACGCGCTCATGCAAGCTCTTGGCAGAAAAGCCGCCGAACACCACCGAATGAATCGCGCCGATGCGCGCGCAGGCTTGCATGGCCACCACCGCTTCCACGCTCATCGGCATGTAGATGATGACGCGGTCGCCGTGCTTGATGTTGATCGCCTTCAAACCATTGGCGAACTGGCACACGCGTTGATGCAATTGTTGATAGCTGACGTGCGAAACTTTTCCATCGTCGGCTTCGAAAATAATTGCGGTTTTATTCGGCTGCGTTTGCAGATGCTTGTCGAGACAGTTGTAGGAAACATTCAACTCGCCATCAAAAAACCATTTGTAAAACGGCGCATCGCGCTCGTCCAAGGTTTGCGTGAACGGCTTGTGCCACAGCATCGACTCGCGCGCATGTTTGGCCCAAAAGCCTTCGTAATCGCGCGCCGCCTCATCGCACAGGGCCTGGTAGGCTTCCATGCCGGACACGTTGGCGTTCTTCTTAAAAGATTCGCTCGGGGGAAATATCCGGGTTTCGGATAAGATGGATTCGATACCTGCCATAACGCCTCCTGGAATGCCCTAAAATGAGCGTTCATCTTACCAAAAGAACCCGATAAAAAACGTCTCGCCGATGCCTGCTTCCGAAACGCTCATAGACGCCGCCCTGCGCTTCACCCGCTACGGCCAACGCCTGCTCGCAGCCGAACCCGCGTTGCGCGACGAATTGCGCGCCGGGCTGGATCAGCCCTTTCGCCGAGACGAGATGCAAGCCTTCCTTACGGCACAGCCAATCCAGGACGAAGCCAGCTTGAAATGCGCCTTGCGTGGGCTCCGAAAACGCGTGGCGCTGCGTCTGATGGTGCGCGACTTATCCGGCTTAGCTGATCTGGGCGAAGTGATGACCAGCATCACGCAGCTGGCCGAAGTGACGATTCAGGTGGCCATGCAACAGCTGGATGGCTGGTTGCAGCAAACCCATGGCACGCCCATGGGCGAGGAATCTGGCGCTCGCCAAGAACTGATCGTCGTTGGCATGGGCAAGCTGGGCGGTGGCGAACTGAATGTGTCATCTGATGTCGACCTGATTTACCTCTACCCGGAAGCAGGAGAAACCAGCGGCCGCAGCAAGCTTTCCAATCACGAATACTTTACCCGCCTTGGTCAAAAACTCAGCCAGGCGTTGTCAGAATTGACCGGTGATGGTTTTGTGTTCCGCGTCGATTTACGCCTGCGGCCGTATGGCGAGAGCGGGCCACTGGTGTCGAGCTTTGCCATGCTGGAGCAGTATTTCCTCACCCAGGGGCGGGAGTGGGAACGCTATGCCTGGGTCAAGGGCCGCGCCTTAAGCGGGGATGAAGCCGGGCTAATGGAACTGGTGCGGCCATTCGTGTATCGCAAATATCTCGACTACGGCGCGTTTGCCTCCATGCGCGAACTGCATGCGCAGATTCGGCGTGAAGTGACACGGCGCGAATTGGCGGACAACATCAAGCTTGGGCCCGGCGGCATCCGAGAAATCGAATTCATCGCGCAAGTTTTCCAGCTCATCCGCGGCGGCAAGGAAGCGGCGCTGCAATTGCGCCCCACGCGCGCCACGCTCGATCTCATCAGTACGCGCAATCTGCTGCCCGCATCTACCGTGCAGGAACTCCACAGCGCTTACGCCTTTCTGCGCAATCTGGAGCATCGCCTGCAATATCTGGAGGATGCGCAAACCCAAACGCTACCGACGCTAGCAGCCGACTGCGAATTGATCGCGCAAGCCATGGGGTTTGCTGATTGGGGTAAATTCAGAGCCGAACTTGATGTGCATCGCATGCGGGTCGAGGCGCATTTTGGCGAGATTTTTTCCACCGACACTCAGGCCACGGCGAGCGATTCGCCCTGGCTGCTGGAGGATGGCGCAACCGAGGCGCTCGCCACCCTAGGCTTTGCCGAACCGGCCCGCGCCGCCGCACAACTGGCAAATCTCAAGCACAGCCAGCGCTACTTGAATTTGCCGAGCAACAGCCGCGTGCGCTTCGATGCCTTATTGCCACGCATTATTGTGGAAGCCGTGCAGCACGGCGATTCCACCGAAACGCTGACGCGCATGATCACGCTGATGGAAACGATTAGCCGGCGCGAATCCTACCTGGCGCTGCTCGCCGAATACCCGGACACCCTGACTCATGTCGCCCGCGTCTGTGGCGCCAGCCCTTGGGCCGCGGATTATCTGACGCACCATCCCCTCCTGCTCGACGAGCTGCTCGACACGCGCAGCCTCATGGAAAAACGCGACTGGCCGCAACTCGCACGCCGGCTACGGGAAGAGCTGGGCGATTTTCCCGGTACCGAGCGCCAGATGGACACGCTGCGCAACTTTAAGCACGCACAGACATTTCATCTGCTGGCGCAGGATTTAGAGGGGGTGTTATCAATCGAAACGCTGAGTGACGAGCTGACTGCCTTGGCGCAATGCGTCTTGGAAGAAGTGTTGCGCATCGCGTGGCTGTCACTCAGCAAAAAGCATTGCGACACACCACGCTTCGCGGTGATCGGCTATGGCAAGCTGGGCGGCAAGGAGCTGGGCTACGCATCCGACCTCGATATCATTTTTCTGTACGACGACCCGGATCAGTTGGCCCCTGAAACCTATGCCCGGCTCGCGCAACGTATCAATAGCTGGCTCACCACGCTTACCCCGGCCGGCACGCTCTACGAAACGGATTTGCGCCTGCGCCCCGACGGCGCCGCTGGTCTCCTAGTGAGTTCGGTCGCCGCTTTCGAAGAATATGAAAAACAAAAAGCCTGGGTATGGGAGCATCAAGCCCTAACCCGTGCCCGCTTTGCGGCGGGAGATGCGGCCATCGGCGCCGATTTCGAGCGCATCCGGCATGGAATCATTTGTATGCCGCGCGAGATTACTACCCTGCGCCAGGAAGTAAGCACGATGCGCCAGAAAATGCGCGATGCGCATCTCAACCCGAGCAATTTATTCGATCTCAAGCACGACGCGGGTGGCATTGTCGACGTTGAATTCTTAGTGCAGTTTTTAGTGCTGGCATACGCCTCGGACCATCCCGGCTTGGCCGACAATATCGGCAACCTCGCGCTGCTCGCGCGCGCCGCTGACTACGGATTGGTGGACAAGGAATTAGCCGAGGCGGCGCGTACGGCCTATCGTGAATTTCGCTCGCTGCAACATCGGGAGCGCATGCAGGGCAAGCATCAAGCGCGCGTCGATCCGGCACTGGTGGCGCAGCATGTGAAAAGCGTGAAGACGCTGTGGGATGTTTTGTTGGGTGAGCGGTAGAGAAACAGCCGCTACGTTACAACTTCGCAGTATTTGCCGCATCCTCCACACTCGCGGCAATCCGCTCCGCCCAATGGCGCACTGCGCCGGCATCTTTACCTTCCACCATCACCCTTAGCACCGGCTCGGTACCGGAGTTACGCAGCAACACGCGGCCGCTGCCTTTGAGCGTGGTCTCAGCCTCGACCAACATGGCTTGAACCGGAATGTTGTCGCGAAAATCAAAGTCCTTCTTGATCGGCACATTAATCAACACTTGCGGATAAATCATCACGTCCTTGGTGACGTCCTTCAGCGTGCGCTTGCTCGCGCGCAGCACATGCAGCACTTGCAGGGCGGAAATAATGCCATCGCCGGTGGTGTGCTTATCCAGGCAAATCAAATGCCCAGACGCTTCGCCGCCAAGCTGCCAGCCCTTCTCTTCCAGTAATTCCAATACATAACGATCACCGACCGCGGCACGCGCGAAGGGAATCTTGTTTTTATCGAAAGCATGCTCCAAGCCGAGGTTGGTCATGACAGTGCCGACCACGCCGCCTTTGAGCAAGCCCTGCTTCGCGCGGTAGCAGGCGATGATGTAGAGCATCAAGTCGCCATCGTAGAGCGTGCCTTCGGCATCCACCATCATCATCCGATCGCCATCGCCATCGAATGCGATGCCGATATCCGCCTGATTGTCTTTCACTGCTTGCTGCAAGGCCTCGGGGTGCGTGGTGCCGCATTCGAGATTGATGTTCAGGCCATCCGGCTTCACGCCGATGGAGATGACTTCCGCGCCCAACTCATGGAATACGTGCGGCGCGATATGGTAGGTTGCGCCGTGGCCGCAATCCAACACCAGTTTCATGCCGCGCAAATCCAACTCATTCGGAAACGTGCTTTTACAAAATTCGATGTAACGGCCGTCGGCATCCTCGATGCGACGCGCTTTGCCCAATTTGTCGGAGGGCATGCAAATCAGCGGCTCGTCCAATCCGTTTTCGATGGCGCGTTCCACCTTGTCCTGCAACTTCAAACCGCCTGGGCCGAAAAATTTGATGCCATTATCGGGATAGGGATTGTGCGAGGCGGAAATCACAATGCCGGCTTGGCAGCGCAGCGCGCGAGTGAGGTAGGCCACCGCCGGCGTCGGCATCGGGCCCAGCAACAACACGTCCACGCCCGCCGCGGACAGGCCCGCTTCCAAGGCCGATTCCAACATATAGCCGGAGATGCGCGTGTCCTTGCCGATAATGACCGAGGGTCGCTCATTTTTATTGCGGCGATCGCTGGCGGCGAGAATGCGCCCAGCGGCATAGCCTAGACGCATCACGAAATCTGGTGTGATAGGTGCTTCTCCCACGCGCCCACGCACGCCATCCGTGCCAAAATATTTTCTAGTCATTGCTCCACCCTTCTACTGCGTTCACAATCGCCAGCGCTTCGCGCGTGGCTTTCACGTCATGCACGCGCACGATTTTTGCGCCTTTCATCACCGCCAGCACCGCCGCAGCGACACTGGCGTGAATCCGCTCATTTACTTCCAGATGCGCAATTTTGCCCAGCATCGATTTGCGTGACAGTCCCGCCAACAGCGGCACCCCCATATCCTTAAAGCTCGACAAGCCGCGAAACAGCGCGACATTATGCTCAAGATTCTTGCCGAAGCCAAACCCGGGGTCGATGACAATTCGGTTAGGCGCGATGCCAGCCGCAATCGCCGCCTCCACTCGGGCATGCAGAAACGCCTTCACCTCTTCTACCACGTCGTGATACAGGGACAATTGCTGCATCGTCTGTGGATCACCTTGCTTATGCATCAGGCACACCGCCGCATTGGATTGCGCCACCGCCGCCAGCGCGCCGGGCGCTTGCAGGGCGTTGACATCGTTCACCATATCCGCGCCCGCGGCTAACGCTGCACGCATCACGGCGGGTTTTTGCGTATCGATCGATAACGCCGCGCGGCACTCGCGCAACCCTTCCAGCACGGGCAAGACCCGCGCAAGTTCCTCTTTCTCCAACACCGGTGCGGCGCCAGGGCGGGTGGATTCGCCGCCGATGTCGAGCAAATCCGCACCTTCTTCGATCAAAGCAAAACCGTGCTCGATGGCCTGCTGCGGAGAATAGAATTGGCCGCCATCGGAGAATGAATCAGGCGTGACGTTGACGATGCCCATGATCAGTGGGCGAGAGAGAGGAAAAGTGAAGCGGCCGCAATGGAGCATGTGAGGAGTGAGGAGTGAGGCGTAGAGGGGGCGGGGATTCTACCTCGCGTCTTACCCCTTACGTCTCACAAAACTCAGGCTTCTTCCGCTGGTTTGGAAGTGTTTGGTGCGGGTGCGCTCGGCGTGTTGCTGTCAGTCGAGGGCGGGATCGGCGCTGGGGTCGGTTTAGGCGGGCGCGGGGCGCGGCCTTCCATGATGTCATTCACCTGATCAGCGTCGATGGTTTCCCACTCGAGCAGCGCTTTCGCCATGGTTTCGACCTTATCGCGATTTTCTTCGATCAAGCGCCGCGCCAATCCATATTGCTCGTCAATGATGCGGCGGATTTCCATATCCACCTTCAACATGGTCGCTTCCGACACATTCTTGTGGGTGGTGATGGAGCGGCCCAGGAACACTTCCCCGTCGTTATCGCCATACACCATCGTGCCCAGCGCATCGGACATGCCCCACTGCGTCACCATGCGCCGCGCCATCTCAGTCGCACGCTCGAAGTCGTTCGACGCGCCGGTGGTCATCTGATTCATGAAAATTTCTTCGGCAATGCGGCCACCGAATAGCACCGAGATATTCTGCAGAATGCCTTCGCGGTCCAAGCTGTAGCGATCTTCGATCGGCAATTGCATGGTCACGCCCAGCGCGCGGCCGCGCGGGATGATGGTCACTTTATGCACCGGATCGGTCTTGGGCAGGAGCCGCGCCACCACGGCATGGCCCGATTCATGGTAAGCGGTGTTGCGGCGCTCATGTTCCGGCATCACGATCGAGCGGCGCTCGGCGCCCATAATGATTTTGTCCTTGGCACGTTCGAAGTCGTCCATATCCACCAGGCGCTTGTTGCCGCGCGCCGCAAACAGCGCGGCTTCGTTCACCAGATTGGCCAGATCGGCGCCGGACATGCCGGGTGTGCCGCGCGCCAAAATATCGGCACGCACATCCGGAGAGATCGGCACTTTGCGCATGTGCACCATCAAGATTTGCTCGCGACCGCGAATATCCGGCAACGGCACCACCACTTGGCGATCGAAACGGCCGGGGCGCAGCAACGCCGGATCCAGCACATCGGGGCGGTTGGTGGCGGCGATCACGATCACGCCGACAGTGGCTTCGAAGCCGTCCATTTCCACCAATAATTGATTCAAGGTCTGTTCACGCTCGTCATTGCCGCCGCCCAGGCCAGCGCCACGCTGGCGGCCCACGGCGTCGATCTCATCGATGAAGATGATGCAGGGCGAGCTTTTCTTCGCCTGCTCGAACATATCGCGCACGCGCGCCGCGCCCACGCCGACGAACATTTCGACAAAATCGGAACCAGAAATCGAGAAGAACGGTACTTTGGCTTCACCCGCGATGGCGCGCGCCAGCAAGGTTTTGCCGGTACCGGGATTACCCACCATCAGCACGCCGCGCGGAATGCGCCCGCCCAGTTTTTGAAATTTGCTCGGATCACGCAGAAATTCGACCAACTCGCTGACTTCTTCTTTCGCTTCGTCGCAGCCCGCCACATCGGCAAAAGTGACGGTATTCGCCGATTCGTCCAACATGCGCGCTTTACTCTTGCCGAAGGAAAACGCTCCGCCGCGCCCACCGCCCTGCATCTGGCGCATGAAGAAAATCCATACGCCGATCAAGAGCAGCATGGGGAACCAGGAAATGAAGATATTGGTGAGCAAGGATTGCTCTTCCGGCGCTTTGGCTTCGATGCGCACACCGTTTTTCAACAGGTCATCCACCAGCCAGATGTAGTTCGGTGCATAGGTGACGAAGCGGCTGCCATCCTGGCGCTTGCCGCGCACGGTGTTACCGTCGATCTGCACCTCGGCGATTTGCTTGCCCTTCACCTCCTGCATGAATGCGGAGAAATCCACCGACGCCGTCGCAGTGCGCTTACCAGTGAATTGAGAAAACAGGCTCATGAGCACCAGCCCGATCACGAGCCAGATGGCGATAGTTTTAAAGGCGTTATTCAAGGTCATTCCCTAGTGATTTAAACAGCTTGGTAAACGGGTTGAAATCATTCTAACCTTATTTCTTCCGGCAGGGAAAACCCTGATCACTTAAGGTCTTTACCCACCAGATAGACTTCACTGCTCTTGCTGCGCGAGGCTTCCGGCTTGCGTATGCTTACGTGTTTGAAACGCGTGCGTAAAATCTTCAAATAAGCATCGAAGTCGCCGCCCTGAAAAGCTTTGACTAGAAAGGCGCCGCATGGTTTCAAATGCTTAACGGCAAATTCCAGCGCCAATTCAGCTAAATAAAAGCCCCGCGCTTGATCTGCCAGGACAATGCCACTGATATTGGGGGCCATATCCGAAATCACAAGGTCCACCGGCTGACCGGCGAGTTTGTCGACCAGCTTCGCCAAGGTCGCGTCCTCTGTGAAATCACCCTGGATGAAGGTCACCCCCGGCAGCCCAACCATTTCCAGCAGATCCAGCGCGATCACCCGCCCGCGCTCGCCCACCTTCTGCGCCGCGATCTGCGACCACCCGCCCGGCGTGGCGCCCAGATCCACCACCAGCATGCCCGGCTTGAGCAAATGGTCCTTGGCATCGATCTCCAACAGCTTGAAAGCCGAGCGCGCGCGATAGCCCAAGTGCTTCGCCTGCTGCACATAGGGATCGTTCACATGCTGTTGCATCCAGGCTTTGCTGGTCTTAGTGCGTTTCATCGATTAAACTGCCGCCATGAAAAATTTGAACCCCGCCCAACTGCGTTTCCTGCGCGCCCAAGCTCATCATCTTAACCCGGTTGTGATGATCGGCGACGCCGGCCTGAGCGCGGCAGTGCTGAAGGAAATTGGCACTGCACTCAAAGCGCATGAACTCATCAAAATCAAGGTGATGAACGATGAGCGCGGCGAACGGGAAGAAATGCTGAAAACGATTTGCGAAACGCTGAAAGCCGCCTCGGTGCAGCATATCGGCAAGACGCTGGTGGTGTACAAGCCGGGCGAGAATCCGAAATTTACTTTACCGAAATGAGTACGGGCGAGGCATGCCTCGCCCCTACCGTTGTTTTATTACCAGCATCAAACCCAACAGACTTTGAATGACATACAAAATGCTGGCAATACCGTGCCAGCGTGCGAAGCGATTCGCAACCACGCTCTGCATCACTTCCGCCG